>Ga0315903_10001808_pt1 | contig 32418 bp, 24 predicted proteins | sample LakEriMetagenome_7_FD_203524 | JGI IMG/M metagenome (GOLD analysis project Ga0315903, IMG submission 203524) | Freshwater fungal communities from buoy surface, Lake Erie, Ohio, United States - Buoy 2 MA119 | ecosystem: Environmental > Aquatic > Freshwater > Lake | place: USA: Lake Erie, Ohio...
CACGATGAACAGCATCGAGGCCGCGAGGTACGCGAGGTTGATCCAGGCCTGGCTCGACATGCGGCTACTTCTTCTTCGGGTTGAACATCTCGAGCATCCGATGCGTGACGACGAAGCCACCCACGACGTTGATCATGGCGAGGATCACCGCGAGCAGGCCGAGCAGCGAGCCGAACCGGGTGGCCATCGCACCGGCCACGACGATCGCCCCCACCGCCGTGATGCCCGAGATCGCATTGGAGCCGCTGGTGAGCGGCGTGTGGAGCCGCTGCGGCACCTTCGTGATCACCTCGAAGCCCACCCACATCGCCAGCAGGAAGACGGTGAGCAACCGGAGGAACCGGGTTGCCGGATCTTCGGCGACGACCGCTTCGGCGAGGAGCGGGATCAGCAGCGAGGGCGACATGGTTGGGCGTTCCGTGCGGGGTGACCCTGGTTTTAGGGCTGTGGCGGGGTCACGGGGGCGAGGGGCGGCAGCCCGGCCCGCTCACGGACCTTCGGGTGAACGAGTTCGCCGCCGCGGGCCACCAGCGTGTCGCGGCAGATTTCATCGTCGGGCGAGACGTCCGGCAGGCCCGCCTTCACCAGGTGGGTGAGGAACGTGACGATGTTCTTGGAGTAGAGCTGGCTGGTGTGGAAGGGCACCTCGGCCGGCAGGTTGGTGGGGCCGAGGATCGTGACGCCGTCCACGACGACGGCCTCGTCGGGCTTCGATCCCTCGCAGTTGCCACCTCGCTCCGCCGCCAGATCGACGACCACGCTGCCCGGCCGCATTCGCCGCACCATGTCGGCCGTCACCAGCACCGGCGCCTTCTGGCCGGGGATGAGCGCGGTGCAGATGACGATGTCCGAGTCGGCCACCACCCTGCCGAGCAGTTCGCGCTGCTTGGCGTAGAACTCCTCGCCCATCGCCTTGGCATAGCCGCCAGCGGCTTCGCTGCCGCCCGTTTCGAGCGGCAGTTCGACGAACTTGGCTCCCAGGCTCTGCACCTGTTCCTTCACTGCGGGCCGGACGTCGTAGCCGCTCACCTGAGCGCCAAGCCGCTTCGCGGTGGCGATCGCCTGAAGGCCGGCCACGCCTGCGCCGAGCACGAGCACCTTGGCGGGCGTCAGCGTCCCGGCGGCCGTCGTCATCATCGGCAGGATTCGCGGCAGCGCCGCGGCGGCCACGATCACGGCCCGGTAGCCGGCGATGTTGGCCTGGCTGGAGAGCACGTCCATGCTCTGAGCGCGGGTGATGCGGGGAACGAGTTCGAGGGCGAAGAGCGTCACGCCGCGGTCGGCTGCCTCGCGGCAGGCGTCGGCCGCTGAGAGCGGGTCGCAGAGTCCTACGAGGACGCTGCCTCGCTGCAGGCGGTCGCGGTCGGCGGGCCAGCCGTCACCGCCGGCTCCGCAGACACGAACCGCCAGGACCACGTCGGCCGCGAGGGCTTCTTCCCGCGACACGATCTCGGCGCCGGCGGTCCGATAGTCGTCGTCGGAGAAGCCGGCTGCAGCCCCCGCGCCCGTCTCGACGGCCACGGTGAGGCCCGCCTTCAGGAGCACCGGAACCGCGGATGGCACGGCTGCCACGCGGCGTTCTCCCGGAAAGGATTCCTTGAGGACTGCGACCTTCATGCGGCAGCGTTCAGCAGGGGTGATGAAACGGCAGGGAGAGCGTCGATTCTTGCCTCGGCGGGTGGTCGCGTCCATGCGGCACCGCCAGGAGAGCCGGCGGGGCCCCGTGCTGGCAGGCCGGTTTTCGCCGTTCTGCGGCCGTGCGGCTTGCCTGGGAACCACGTCATTGTTAGTCTCCCCGGTTCTCCCCGGCCGGCGGCCGGAGGCAGCGCCAGTTCCCTGAATAGTCCCCTGAAATGAGAGACGGACGGTCGAGCGACAGATGAAAACGTACATGGCCAAACCCGGCGAGGTGGATCAGCGGTGGTGGGTCGTCGACGCCAGCGAGCGTCGCGTGGGCCGGCTGGCCAGCGCCATCGCCATGGTTCTGATGGGCAAGCACCGCCCGACGTACACCCCGCACGTCGACACCGGCGATCACGTGGTCGTGATCAACGCCGACAAGGTCGAGTTCAGCGGCAAGAAGTGGCAGCAGAAGCTGTACCGGTGGTACACGGGCTATCAGGGGCTGAAGTCGGAAACCGCGGAGCACCGCCGCGACCGTCGCCCCGAACTGATCATCGAGGAGGCCGTTCGCCGCATGCTGCCGAAGACGCGGCTCGGCCGGAAGATGCTCGACAAACTCAAGGTGTATGCCGGCAGCGAGCATCCCCACCAGCCGCAGCAACCGGAGCCGATCGATCTCGGCGTCTGAACCGCGGCACAATGGCGAGTTGGCTGCGAACCGCCGGTTTGGCGGACAGCCCAGGATGATGCGGGATGATGGAACAACACACACGGTATTTCAAACTTCCAGGGTGAGCGAGGCACGACGATGGCGGTTGAGCAGGGCGTGAAGTCGGCGCGGCGAGGCGACGAGATCATCGCGACGGGACGTCGAAAGACGGCCGTCGCTCGTGTACGGCTCAAGGCCGGCGGCGGCGAGATCACCGTCAACGGGCGTGATCTGGATGCCTATTTTCCCGCCATCAAGGATCGGGCTCTCGTTGCCGGAGCTCTCGAACAGGTCGGCAAGCGGTCCGATGTGAAGGTGACGATCACCGTTGACGGTGGCGGCCCGACAGGGCAGGCCGGCGCGTGCCGACTCGGCATCGCCCGGGCCCTCAAGGTGTTCGATGCCGAACTTGCCGAACCGCTTCGTCAGGGTGGCCTGCTGACCCGCGATGGCCGGATGAAGGAACGGAAGAAGTACGGACTCCGCGGCGCCCGCCGTGGGACCCAGTTCTCCAAGCGTTGAGTTCGGGCCGCCCGGCCCGTGACCGCTCCCGTCATCCCCGGCATATCCGGCACCACCGGTTTCTTCGGGCGTAACCGGCTTTTTCTCCGCGCCGCGATCCGATTGCATACTTGGGGGTGGCGTCTGCGCCGGCCGACCACGGCCCGCGAGAGAACGTCGTCCAGCGGGTTCGCCCCCGCCACCACGAGGTCTGACCATGGTTACGATGCGTTTTCTGCTCGCGCTGCCCCTGACGGCGGCGCTCGTTGCCTCAGCGTGTGCCAGTGATTCGAGAAAGGTCGCCACGGCATCGGCCGCGGCGCCGCAGGACGTCCTCGCTGCCGAGGCGGCGGGACTCGTCGAGGTGAAGTTCATCCCGAACGATTCACGCTCGGCGCAGGTGATCGTCGCCAACCGCACGGATCGGCCGCAGACGCTCTGCCTGCCTGCATCGTTCGGGGCGGTTCCCGTGCTGGCTCAGATGGGCATGGGTGGCGGCATGGGTGGAATGGGCGGCGGCATGGGTGGCATGGGTGGTGGCATGGGTGGTGGCATGCAAAGCATGGGTGGCGGCGGCATGGGCGGTGGCATGGGTGGCATGGGTGGCGGCATGGGCATGGGTGGCGGCATGGGTATGTGCTGGGTCGCCCGCGAGGTCTACGGCGTCCACGACCCACGCTGGGTCGTCTTTCGATCGTGGATGGAAGAAGAGGCTCCTTCGTCGCTCCAATGCGCTTATGCCCTGCATGGCGAGGACGTGGCGGAGTGGCTGCGGCCTCGACCCGTGGCCAAGGTGGCCGTCCGCTCGCTGATGGACCGCGTGGTCGAAGGTTTGCCCGCCGAAGCCGCTGGCGGCGCCGGTCACATGGCTGTGCAGTCCGCCGAGCAACCTGCCGTGTTCGTCGTGCTGCCGTCGAAGAGCAGGGTGGTGAGGGTCCCCACGGTATGTCTCGAGCACGGCAAGCGAGTGCCGCACTCGAAGGTTCCCTATCGCATGGTTGCGTTCTCCGATGTCTCCTCCGATCCTCGGGTGGCAGACCTGCTCAAGGCATTGTCGAGCGGCATGCTCACGCAGAATGTGGCTCAGGCAGTGGCGTGGCACCTCTCGAGTGGACGCTCGTGGGACCAGTTGGCCGCCGAGGTCATCGAGGTGACAGGGTCGGCCGTTCCAGACCGTCCCGTGTTCAACGCGGCCGAACTCGCCATGGCCCGACGCTTCGTCGAGGAGTCGACCAAGCGGCATGCGGTAGCGACGGAATCATCGTCCGGCGGCTGACGGCTGGGCTGGAGGCGGGCTTAGGGCGTGTCGGCTTCGCCGCCGGCCCGAGTAGCCAAGGCTCGCCACGCCGCCGGTGTGATCGCCTCGGCGGCCTTGTGGACGCTGCCGTCCAGCATGAGATAGCCGATGACGCCGACATGATGGCTGCGGGCGGTGACGGCTGCCGCCGTTGGGACCGTCAGAGACCTCGCCTCCTGCTGATTGGTCCAGTCGATGTCATAGCTGCCCGTAGCCCGCACGCAGGGGACGTGGGCCTGGGGCGGAAACGTGGCCGTGAAGCCGGTCTGGTGGCTTCGGCCGTCCACCCATTCCGTGTGGCCGGTGCCGGCTGTCGGCAGGTCGTTTTTGAACTCGCCTCCCAGGCCGCAGACCGCTTCCGGCGTCGCAGGTGGCGATGGATCGGCGAGTCCTGCGTTTCGGAAGTAGGGGGCGTAGGTCTTCACCTCAGCCATGGCGATCGTCTTCGAGAGGCCGTCGGAGACAGAGACCGGCGAGAGTCTGCTGTTGGGGAAGAAGGCCCCGTTTCCGCCGCTGCGTGTGGCTGGCGAGAACACGAGCCACGTGCCGAGATTGACGGCGTAGCTCAGCGGCGCGTACTCCGGCTTTCCGTCGGCGTTTGTCCGGTGTTGGACGTGTGGTTCGGACGGGCAGAGAAGGGCCGGGATCCTCAGGCCCGAGACGAGTTCTCCCGTGGAGAGCGTTGCCTGGCTGTACGGAATCGAAAGCTGTCGCTGGATTTCGTCCCCGATCGTGCATTCCTCGAGATACGGAAGGAGTCTTCCCTGCGCCGACCACACCGCGTTGGAAGATGCGTTGGTCGTGCTGGTGCCTGACCAGACGCAGCTCGGTGGAAACCGTCGGGTAGCACCTTCATGGCTCGAGATCGCGATTCCCAGTTGCCTCAGCTTGTTGCCGCAGGCCGCGGCTCGGGCCGACTCCCGCGCGGCCTGCACGGCCGGTAGCAGCATGCCAACGAGCGTCCCGACGATGGCCACGACGACCAAGAGTTCGACAAGACTAAAGCCGCCAAATCGCCCCTGGCTTGAGTGGCACGGTGAACGCCATGCCCGTTCAGTTGCGATGATATCTGCCATAACTCGATAAAAACGACTTTTAGCAGCGACACATGCGATAACACCATCAGCTTAAAGATCCGGAGACTCATTCTCAAGAGTGGATTCCGGCAGAGGTTTTTGATCGGGTTTTGAGTGCCACCGTGACGGGGGTGAGGCGGTCGGCTGCGTTGCGCCCCAGTTTTTCCGCTGGCCACTCCACATCGCCGAGCGATGCGATACAACCGAAGGTGAGTGGCCGCAGGCAGTTCGCGTGGCCGCCGAACCTTTTGTGAGGGGACCAGTTCGTGACCCAGATGGCCCAGGCGACGAGCCGACCGGAATCCCGACGCGACGCGTCCGATGTCGTCGTCGAGACCCGCAACCTCTCGAAGGTCTATCGCGATTTCTGGGGCCGCAGCAAGAAGACCGCGCTCAAGCCACTGGACCTCGACGTTCGGCGGGGGGAGATCTTCGGCCTGCTTGGCCCCAACGGCGCGGGGAAGACCACGACGCTGAAACTGCTCCTGGGCCTGATCTTTCCCACGTCGGGTGAGGCGCTGGTGTTTGGTCGCGCCGCCACCGATGTCTCGAAGAACGAGAGGATCGGCTACCTTCCCGAGGAGTCGTATCTCTACAAGTTTCTCGACGCCGAGGAGACGCTCGATTTCTACGGCCGGCTCTTCGGCCTCGATCCGGAGGAGCGGCGGCGGCGGGCGGCGGCCCTGATCGAGATGGTGGGCCTGACGCGGGATCGGAAGCGGCAACTCCGCGAGTATTCCAAGGGCATGACTCGCCGGATCGGCGTCGCCCAGGCCCTGATCAACGATCCGGAACTCGTGATCCTCGACGAGCCCACCAGCGGCCTCGATCCGATCGGGACCCGCGAGATGAAGGACCTGATCATCGACCTCAAGGCCCGCGGGAAGACGGTGATCATGTGCTCGCACCTGCTCGCCGACGTCGAGGACGTCTGCGACCGCATCGCGGTGCTGCATCAGGGCGAACTCAAGGAACTCGGCCGCGTCGAGGATCTCCTCCGGGTCACGGGGGTCACGCAGATTCAGGCCACCGGGCTTTCGCCGGCGGCGGCGGCCGAGGTCAAGGCGCTGCTGGAGCGGCACGGTGCCGCCGACATAGACATCGGCAATCCGAGGACGACGCTCGAAGACCTATTCCTCGAAGTGGTTCGAGACACGGAAGCCCGGCCCGGCCGCCGTGCCCGCCGCACCGAATCGGCCGCCCCGCGGGCGGAGTGAGCGGCACGCATGGTCCTGGAACAGGAAATCCCGAGGTTCGCGTCCTGGATCGGACTCGCCGTCCTGCAGTATCTGGCCGCTGCCGGAGTCGCCGCCTTCGTGGCGGCCTTGCTCACATGGCTCGCCCAGGCGGTCGGCAACGGTCCGCTGGCCGGAGGCGATCGGGTGTATCGCGGCGTGCTCGCTGGACTGGCCGACATCCTGGCCACGTCGCCGCGGCGGGTGTGGGCCCTGGCTCGCCTCGCCATCCAGGAATCGCTGCGGCGCAATGTGCTCGTCGTGCTGGCGATGTTCGCCCTGATCCTGCTGTTCGCCGGCTGGTTTCTCGATCCGGCCAGCGTCGATCCCCGGCGGCTCTACGTGGGCTTCATCCTCGCGGCCACCAACCTGCTCGTCTGCCTCGTGACACTCGTGCTGGCTGTCTTCAGCCTGCCGGCCGATATCAAGTCGCGGGCGATCCAGACGGTGACCACGAAGCCGGTCCGCACGGCGGAGATCGTGCTCGGCCGGATCGTCGGGTTCGCCACGGTGGGCACCTGCCTGCTGGCGATCATGGGGCTCGCCGGTTGGGCATTCGTGGTTCGCAGCGTGAGCCATGGCCACGTGCTCGATGCAGCCGACGTGTTTGACGTGACTGACGGCGAGGGGGCCGTCTCGGGGGCCGAGGGCCGCACGTCGCTCGACCGCGGGCACCGCCATCGCGTGGTGCTCGACGGCCGCGGCGGGGGCGTGGCCGAGACCGCTCATGGCCACCGCCATCGCATCACGGTGACCGGCACGGCCGGGTCGGGCGAGCGGACCTACGCGGTCGGGGCGCCGCTCGGGCTGTTGGAGGCCAGGCGGCCGCTCCGCGGCAGGCTTCGGTTCCTCGACCGCGAAGGCCGGCCCGCGATCAAGGGCATCAGCGTGGGGGCCGAGTGGTCGTATCGGCAGTTCATCGAGGGCGGCACCGCAGCCGCAGCCATCTGGACCTTCGAGGGCGTCACGCCGGAGCGGTTTCCCGACGGCCTGCCGCTCGAGATGATCGTCCGCGTGTTCCGCACCTACAAAGGCAACATCGAGGATGGCATCCACGGCACGATCCAGGTCCGCAATCCGACCAGCAGCCTCCGGAGCGAGTCGCTGCCGATCGTCGCCCGCGAGCACACCATCGACTCGTTGCTGATCCCCCGTCGGATCAACACGGTGATGGCCGACGGTTCGCTGCGGGAGGTCGACCTGTTTGCCGATCTGGTGTCGGACGGACGGATCGAGGTCTGGCTGCAGTGCCTCGAACCGGCCCAGTACTACGGCGTGGCGCAGGCCGACTTCTACCTCCGGTCCGGCGACGGCTCGTTCGCGGTGAACTACGCCAAGAGCTGCCTCGGCATCTGGTATTCGATGCTCATCTGCACGGCCCTCGGGGTGATGTTCAGCACGTTCCTGTCAGGGCCGGTGGCGCTCGTGGCGGCGCTGTCCACGCTGCTGGTCGGCCAGTTTCGCGACTTCATCGCCAGGCTGTTCACCAGCCAGGTGACGGGCGACGCCTCGATCGTGCCCGGCGGCGGGCCGATCGAATCGCTCTACCGCATCGTCACGCAGACGAGCATCACCCTGGAACTCGATCCCACGCCGGCCGTGCAGGTGATGAAGGTGCTCGACACGGTGCTGCTCGCCCCGATGCGACTGGCCGCGAGCATCTTTCCATCGCTGGCATCGCTCGGCACCAGCGACTTCGTCGCCGGCGGCTTCGACATTCCGGGCGACCTGTTGGCCGCCCACGGGGCCGAGACCTTCGGGTACGTGCTGGCCTGCTTCATTGCGGGCGTGTTCTGCCTGAAAGCACGGGAGGTGGCGTCATGACCGCACCGCAGCGGAGTTCCCGAACTGAGCAGACCTGGCTGGGGCTCAGGCCCGGCACGCTCCTCGCGATGGTCGCGATCGCGGTGCTCCTGGTCCCGCTGTCGGCGCTCAGCCAGCCGGCCGATTCGACGAGTTCCGGCGGGCTCCTGGCGCGGCTGCGGTCTACCTACGGGCTCTCGCAGGCCAACCTCGGGGAGGTCGATCCGACGAGCGAGACGATGCGGTTCGCGACGCTGGGCCTGAAGAACATCGCCGTGACGCTGCTCTGGGACCGGGCGAACCACTACAAGAAGGTCGAGGACTGGGCCAATCTTTCGGCCACGCTCGAGCAGATGACGAAGCTCCAGCCCAACTTCTACACCGTCTGGGATTTCCAGGCCCACAATCTCTCCTACAACACGTCGGTCGAGTTCGACGACTACCACGACCGGTACGCGTGGGTGATGAAGGGGATCGAGTTCCTCCGCCAGGGCATCGCCTACAACACGCGCGAGCCGCGGCTGCTCGGCCGGATGGGCTGGTTCATCGGCCAGAAGATCGGCAAGGCCGACGAGAAGGTGCAGTACCGGCGGCTCTTCAAGGCCGACGACGACTTCCACGACCGCGACGATCCCGATCGCACGCTGCCCGAACGCGACAACTGGCTGGTGGGCAGGCAGAAATACCGGGCAGGCCAGGCGCTGGTCGATCGCGGCGCACCGCTCAAGACGACGCCGCTGATCTTCCACAGCGAGCCGATGATGACGTCGATCAACTATGCCCGGGCACTCGAGGAGGACGGCGAGTTTGGCGCGACCGCGAAGGACGGCTGGAAGCTCGCCAACGAGGAACTGGCCCGGTTTGCCGAGCGGGACATTTCCACGAGCTGGGGCGTGCCGATCCAGCTGCGATTGCGGGAATCGGAGGAGAAGCGGGCGGCAGGGATCGCCGCCGAACTCGAGAAACTGCTCCCCGGGCAGTTCAAGACACTCGAGGAGAGCCGCCGGGCGGCCCTCACCGACGATCAGCGAAAGGCGCTCGAGGTGCCGCTGATGGAGCGAAACGAGGCCCAGCAACTGGCCGCTTCGGCGGCCGAGAACCAGCTCACCGTGACCTGGAAAATGGTCGCGAGGCAGGCCCCTTCCGACGTCCGGGCCAAGGCGGAGGAACTGGCCCGCGACTACACCGAGGCCCGGGAGCGGGCCGAAATGATCGACCGGTATCGCGACATCGTGAACTTCGACTTCTGGAAGGCCTGCTGCGAGGCGGAAGTGACCGAGCCGGCACTCAAGGCGCGGGAGGGCACGTGGCGGGCCGACACGGAGTTTGCCGCCGCCCGTCTGCAGTCGGCGAAGCAGGCCTACGAGGAGTCGTTCGCCGCCTGGCGGGAGGTGCTCGACGCCTCGAAGGTGCTCCGCGAGGATCCGCTCACGGCGGACGACATCGTCGAGGTGGTCAACCGCTATCGCCAGCTCCTCGAGCAGCTCGACGAGCCGTTCCCGACGCCCTTCGTGCTTCAGGACATCATCGACCGCTCTGCTCCCCAGCCGTAAAAGGCTGGACGACCCCTACGTTCGGGCGACGAGGAGCTTGTCGATCCGCCGCCCGTCCATGTCGACCACCTCGATCCGCAGGCCCCGCCAGGTGACGACGTCGCCTGCGGCCGGAATCCGCTCGAGCTCGGCGAGCACGAGCCCCGAGATCGTGGTGTAGTCGCGGGGCAGCGGTTCGCCCTTGAGCCCGAAGCGATCGACGAGGTCGTCCACGGCGACGCTGCCGTCGACGAGCCACGAGCCATCCTCCCGCTGCACAAAGGCGTGGGCATCGGCCTGCCGGTGCTCGTCGTGGATCTCGCCGACAAGCTCCTCGAGAACATCCTCGAGCGTCACCAGGCCCTCGGTGCCGCCATATTCGTCGAGCACGATGGCGAGCTGGTTTCGCTCCTTCTGAAAGAGCTCGAGCAGCCGGTCGAGCGGCATCGTCTCGGGCACGAAGATCGGCCGGTGGAGCATCTTTCGCAGCTCGATCGGCCAGCCCATCCAGGCGTGGCGAAGCGCGTCCTTGATCGAGACGTAGCCGATGATGTGGTCGAGCGACCCCTCGTAGACCGGGAGCCGCGAGTAGCCTGCCATGGCGATGGCGCCGATGATCTCGGCCTGCGGTGTCTCGATGTCGAGGGCGTCGACGTCGATCCGTGGCCGCATGATGTCGCGAACGCTCCGCTCGCCGAGCCGCAGGGCCTCGCTGGCCACCGACAACTCGACCGCTTCGAGGATGCCCTCCGCCCGACCCGTTTCCAGGAGGTGCTCGATGTCGTCGACCGACACGCTCGGCTCGGTCTGCTTGCGGGCGCCGAGCAGAAACAGCACGGCCGAAGTGGCCGTGCTCATGCCCCAGACGAGCGGCCGCGCGATCCAGGCGAAGAGCTGCATTGCCGGGGCGGCGAGGCGAGCGAAGGCTTCGGCCTGTCGGAGGGCCAGCCGCTTGGGCACGAGTTCGCCGAGGAGTAGCGTGACGAACGAGAGCAGCATCACGAACACGGTCAGGGCGATCGGACGGGCGACCGCGGCGATGGCTGGGGGCGCGTGGTCGGCGATCCACGTCGTGAACCCGCTCACCAGACGGTCGCCACCGTATGCGGCGGCCAGCGTGCCCACGAGGGTGATGCCAATCTGCACGGTCGGGAGGAAGCGATCGGGGCTCGATGCCAGATCGAGCGCTGCCTGAGCCCGGCGATCCCCCTTCTCGGCCAGCGCCCGCAGGCGGCCTCGCCGGCTGGCGACGATCGCCATCTCCGCGCCGGAGAAGAACCCGTTGGCGAGGATCAGGCCGAGAACGATGAGGAGTTCCTGCAGCATGGTCGGTTGGTTACCGCGGCTCGGCTCCGCTCCGGTCGATGACGGCGAGGTTGTCGCGGTGCACGACCTCGCCATAGGGCGTCGAGCCGAGCACCTCCGCGATCCGTTCCGTCCGCAGGCCCACGATTCGCAGCAGGTCGGCGGCGGAGTAGTTCACGAGTCCCCGGGCGAAGACCTGGCCGCGGTCGTCGGCGAGAGCCACGACATCGCCCGAGGCGAAGTCGCCGTCGAGGGAGCGGATGCCGGCGGCGAGCAGGCTGCGGCCGGCGGCGACGACGGCATCTCGGGCACCGGCATCGACCACGACGGTCCCGCGGGCATCGGCCGACCAGCCGAGCCAGCGCTTCCAGGCTGGCATCGTCTCGAACCGGCCCGTGAACAGCGTCCCGATGGGCTCACCGCGGCAGATCGCCTCGATCACGCCGTCGTCGCGTCCGGATGCCACGATGCAACTGCCGCCGGCCTCCGTGACGATTCGAGCGGCCGCGATCTTGCTTGCCATGCCTCCCTTCGAGAGTCCGCCGAGGGTGTCCTTGGCGAGGCCGGCCACGGCGGCATCGATTCGCGGCACGTGCGGCACGACCGTCGCACCGGGCTCAGAGGGGTGGCGGTCGAAGAGGCCCTCCACGTCGGAGAGGAGCACCAGCAGCGGTGCCCCGATGACCGTGGCCACCAACGCGGCGAGGCGGTCGTTGTCGCCGAATGACGTCCGCAACTCTTCCACGCTCACCGTGTCGTTTTCGTTGATGACCGGCACGGCCCCGAGGTCGAGGAGGGTGAGCAGCGTGGTGCGGATGTTGAGGTAGCGGGACCGGTCTTGGAGGTCGTCGGCGACGAGCAGCACCTGGGCGACGTGGCGGCCGCGGCCCCGAAGCGCCCGTTCGTAGGCCTCGATCAGGCAGCTCTGGCCGATCGCCGCCACGGCCTGGAGCTTCGCCAGTTCGCTCGGCCGCTTGGTAAGCCCGAGGCGGCCCATGCCGGCTCCGACTGCTCCCGAGCTGACGAGCACCACCCGCCTGCCCGCTGCGGCGACTGCGTCGATCTGCCGACCGAGCGACTCGATGCGGGCGGCGTCGAGCAGACCATCCGGGCCGGTGAGCACACGCGTACCGACCTTGACGACGATCGGGTCGGCGGCGGTGGTGATCTCGTGGCGGAGCGGGTCGGTCATGGCGACGGGGCGCGGGGGCGATCCACGAGGGTCCGCAAGGTCGCGTATCGTACCTGCGCCACACCCCCTCGGGCCACCCGCGGCGGTTTGGCGGCGATTCGCGGCAACGCCGCCCGGCTGCGAATCCGGCGGCGCGGTGGCGGACGGTTGAGCGGCTCGCGCCGCGACCTCTATGATTGGACTGCATCCTCGGCTTTGATCATCGCCGGATGCCCCGCAGCCCCGCCGAGGCCTCCTCCCGATGAGCGACCTGCTTCACGAGTGCGGCCTGGCCGCCATCTACCACCTCCCGGGCGGCGAGCAGAGCCCGCTCTGCCCGGATCAGGGCCCGGAGGAGATCTCGCGGCTGATGCCCCGAATGTTGCTCGACATCCAGAACCGCGGCCAGTTGTCCGCCGGCATGACTGCCTGGAATCCCTCCCGCAGCCAGCTGCTCGCCACCTACAAGGAGGTGGGCAGCGTCAGCGAGGTGTTTCGGATGAACCACCGCGGCAAGTTCGAGAGCCTGATGGAACAGCACGCGGGCCGGGCTGCGATCGGGCACGTCCGCTACGCGACCTGCGGGGCGGAGGACCGGGGCTACGCCCAGCCGCTCGAGCGGCCGCACATCCAGAAGCGGAAGTGGTTCGCGTTTGGATTCAATGGCCAACTCGCCAACTACCCGGAGCTACGGGCCGAGATCCTCGCCGCCGACGACAACCACCTCGCGCGTGACAACGACACCGAGGTGCTGATGCATGTGATCGGCAAGGAGCTCTCGGGCGATGCCGATCCAAACCCGGTCGAACTGCTCGCGGCGATCTCCGCACGGTTTGACGGCGCCTGGAACATCGCGCTGCTCGACGCCTGTGGCCGGCTGATCGTCGCCCGCGATCCGTTGGGCATCCGGCCGATGGAATACGCCCGCGCCGGATCGCTCGTGGCGGCGGCGAGTGAGAGCGTGGCCCTGCTGAACCTCGGCTTTTCGGCCGAGTCGATCCGCACGCTCGAGCCGGGAACGGCCCTGATCGTGGACTCCACCGGGATGCGCATCGAGCGGTTTGCCGAGTCGCCGCGGAAGGCGCATTGCTTCTTCGAGTGGGTCTACTTCGCCAACGTCGCCAGCACCATGGACGACCGCAGTGTGTATCTTTCGAGGAAGCGACTCGGGGAAGAGCTCGCGCGGCTGGAGACGGTGGCGATCGACGGCGACACGGTGGTCGTGCCCGTTCCGGACACGAGCAAGGCGGCGGCCGACGCGATGGCCTTCCGGCTCTCGGTGCCGTGCGTCGAGGGACTGATCCGCAATCGTTACACCGGCCGCACGTTCATCGACGGGGCGTCGAGCCGGCGGCAGAAGGCCGAGACCAAATACACGCCGCTCCGCGAGGTGCTCGAGGGCCGGCGGGTGATCCTCGTGGAGGATTCGATCGTCCGCAGCACCACGATGAAGGTCCTGCTGGGGCGGATGCGGTCGCTCGGGCTCGCCCGCGAGATTCACGTGCGGGTGGCCTGCCCGCCGATCGTGGCCCCGTGTTTCTACGGGATCGACATGTCGACGATCGACGAACTCTTCGCGCCGGAGTTTCTCCCGGACGGCGTGCTCACGGAGGCCGCCCAGGCGGCGATGGCCGCCAGGCTCGGGGCCGACTCGGTCCGCTACCTGCCGATCGAGGCCGTCGCCCGGTCGATCGGCTTCGACGCAGCCGACCTCTGCCAGGCCTGCTTGACGGGCCGCTATCCGACGCCGGCCGGCGAGCGGCTCTACGACATCGCCGTCGCCCAGACGTCCCGCGGCCGTGCCGGACGAACCTACGAGGCGGTCCGGTAGTGGCTCGCGCGGGTCACACGCGTCACATCAGATGCTCCCGCGTCGAAGGGCCGCCGCAGCCGGCCGGAGACATGCTCGGCGCCGGTGCACCACGCACGATGCTGCGTCTGGTGGTGGTTCGCCCCACGCCTCACGGCGTTGGGCTCGGACAGACGGTGGTTCACGAATCAGGCAAGACACGAATGACACGTCTACCGCTCGCGTGCCTCCGATCCGGCTGCTCCTCCTTCCGGAATCACACCCGTGCATACCCGAGTCCACTGCGAACCGTGAAGACACACAGGTTGAAAACCTGTGCTACGAGGGACCGCGACGGGCATGGGCAGCCCCGAGCCGAAGGCGAACCGGGAAGGCGTGCAGGTAGAAAACCTGCGTTACGAGAGGCGATGAGCCCCAGGATCAAGGATGGCCGCTAACACACGCGGTCATCGACGGGCGCTGCCGGCGGCACCTCCCGCTCGCAGCCGGCGGGAACCTCGTTGCGGTCGAGGGCCGCCCGCCAGACGGGCTGGCCGGCGAGCCGCGTCCGTCGTTCAAAGTGCGTGCGGTAGTCGAGGTCATGCGTGGCGTCGGAGGATGACTCCTCCCGTGGCGGCGCGAACAGGCCCGTCGCCGCCGCGAAGGCCATCGACTCGGTGAAGTATTCCTCGACGTCGGTCCAGACGTGGAGCGTGGCACCGGGTGGCAGCACGCGGCCTGCGTGTCGCAGAAACGTCTCCGAGAGCACGCGCCGCTTGCGGTGGCGAGCCTTCCACCAGGGATCGGGAAAGTAGACGTGCATGCCGCTCAGGCAGGCGTCGGGGAGCAGGCTCCGAACCAGGAACGTGCCGTCGCCCTGCACGATGCGGGCGTTCGGCACCGCCGCGGCGGCGAGTTTGCTGGCGCAGAGCCGGGCGTAGCCGGCGGCGAGTTCGATGCCCAGAAAGTTTCGCTCGGGCGACCTGTTCGCGGCAGTGGCCAGGAACAGTCCCTTGCCGCTTCCCACTTCGAGTTCGAGCGGAGCCTGTCGGGGGAAGAGCGTTCGCGGATCGCATGGCACCGGCAGCGTGCCCAGCCGGATCAGATGCCACTCGAGGTCAAGCGTCGGATCGGGCTTGCGTGGCGGACGGCGAGGCATGGCTGGGCGGTCGAAGGAGAGGGGCGCCGGATCATCACGACGGGCCGGGCCGCGGTCAGGTGGCGGCCTTGTCGACCTGGGCGAGCATCTCGATGGGCAGCGGCACGCCCTTGATGACGCCATCGACCACGATGCTCTCGCGGACGAGGCCCTGGAAGCGGCAGACGATCATCGCCTTCGGCCTCACGCGGACCCGTTCGACCGCGATCACGAGCCGGTCGCCGGGTCGGACAGGCTCGCGGAACCGCACCTCTTCGAGGCCGCCGAAGCCGATCACCTCGGCGTCGAGCAGGTTGTGCCGTTGCGTGTAGTAACTGGAGAGCTGGGCGGCCGCCTCGCACATCAGCACGCCGGGCATCAGCGGCACGCCGGGGAAGTGCCCGCGCACCCAGAACTCGTCGGGCGTGACGTCCTTGTAGCCCACGCACAGGCCGCGGGAATGCTCCTCGTGCACGATCGCCGTCAACTGCTCCATCTCGAACCGCTGCTTGTTCCAGCGGCGGATCTCGTGGATGTCGGCGATGACCCGGTCGAGGTCGTATTCGCTCGGGTGGATGATGTAGTCGCGCGGGGCCAAGGGAATGTCCTCGGGCGGTGCGGCGCGGGCCGCGGGGTCAGGTGCGGATGTGCTTGCGCTTGGCCTTCCGGGCCTTGCTGTTGGCGGGCCGGGAGCCGTGGTTGGCCTTCTTGAGGCCGCGGTGGGGTTTGGCCATGACAAATCTCCGGAAAGTGGTCTCGAAACGGGGTCACAGGGCCTTGCCGTTGTACCACGGGTTGCCCGGCCGTTCCACCGGAGGCGGACCTCAGCGGTCCGCGGTGACAGACGAGCGTTCTGCGGCGATGGCCTCGCGGAGGCTCGTGCGGATGATCTCGATGAAACTCGCGGCGAGAAACCCGAACAGGCCTCCGATCACCGCCGACGAGATGCCTCCCAGGACCGCACCGGCGAGACTGGCGGAGGTGAGCATGGCGAGGGCGGCTGCACCCGTGACACCGCCGACCGTAGCGCCGATCCCGGCCGACACGGGAACGAGTCGGCCAAGGCTCTGTCGACGCTCGAGCCGCGTCGGCTTCGGCCGCGGCAGTTCGGTAGGTGCGGCGGTGCGGCGGCGAAGCCTCGCGAGGTCATGATCGGCGGCCTGGCGGAGCGTCGTGCCCAGGGCGTTGCCGGCGACGTGCATGCCCACGCTGGCGATCACGACGGCCACGGCGATCCAGCCGGCGATTCCCAGCCAGCCGATCGCCGCGCAGGCGATGGCAACCACCACCACCAGCCCGGAGTAGGTGATCAGTCGCATGGCCGCATCCCACAGACTTCTGGAAGTGTCCAGCAGGCAGTATAGGCGGGTGTCGGTCGCGGCCTACCAGCCGCCGGCGACAGCCTCGGGGCTGTAGATCGGGAGCAGCCGGTAGTAGACCTCGAGCGTGAGCACGGCGAGCGCCGTGTGGGCGAGTCGGCCACCCGGCGCCGTGTCCTGGTCGGCGAGGAACCAGCTGCCCGCTTCGTGCCCTCGGGCGGCCTGGCGGGCCACGAGTTGGTCGCGATTGCGGGCGTTCCACCGCTGCCAAAGGGGATGGTCCCGCTGCAGCAGCGCCTGCGAGAGGTAGAAGTTGAGATAGATCGCATCCGGGTCGGGGCCGCCCTTGGCGAGCGTTGCCAAGCCGCGGTCGATCGTCGCCTCTTCCGGCCACGCGGTGTAGAGGCGGCAGAGGAGGCCGATCGCCGAGGTGCAGGGACGCGGCTGCGGGGCCTGATAGCCGTAGGCCTCGCCGCGACGCACCTGCACGCGGTCGAGGAAGCGGACGACGCCGTCGATCGTCGGTGAAGAGATCGCGATCCCGGCGATTCCGGCGCTCTTCACGGCGGTGAGCTGCCAGGCGGTGACGGTGGTGTCGCCGGGCTGTCCGGGCAGGTAGCGCCAGCCGCCACCGTGGAGATCCTGAGACGTCTCGATGAACCGCACGGCGTCGCGGACGTACTTCATCAGCGCTTCGTCGTGGGTCATGCCAAACGCCTCGGCAAGCGCGAGCGTGGCGACACCGTGGCCGTACATCGTTCCCTCGCCGAGATCGCCGCCTCGGGGCGTGGGCTGCATGCGGCTCATGAGGTAGTAGATTCCGCGCGTCACGGTCTCGCGGTAGGCGCCATCGACGTGCGTGTGACCCGCTCCGAGGAACGGCAAGAGCGCGATCCCGGTGGACGCCGTCGTGCTGGCCACGGTGCCGGGATCCCGGCAACCGCCATCGCAGCGGCAGCCGGAAAGATCGAACCGCCAGGAGCCGTCGGTCGCCTGGTGGCGTGCGAGCCAGGCGAGGCCGCGTTCCACGGCGTTTTCGCTTGCCGCCGAGCCGCCGCGTTCGAGCAGCCCCTTTCCGCGTGTCGGCCCGCGGCGGCCCTCGAAGGGCGATCGTCCCGTCGCGATTGAGCCCGGGCGAGGCTGTGGTGCCAGCGAGGCGGCGATCGCGTGGATCGGTTCGGTGCGGGGCCGTTGGTCTGCTTCCGGTGCATCGGGGACGATGATCATGGGGTCGGCGATGGGCACGACCGGTGGATCGACTGCGGTGGCGTCGTCGAGCGGCGGGACCGGCTCGGTCGTCAGTGGCACCATGATCTGCTCGGTCCCCACCTCGCCGCCGGCGGCGGCGCCGGCGACCACGTCGATCGACTCGGCGTCGGCCATGGCGATCACCAGCGGCCGAGGCCGTGGCTTCTCGAGGGATGGGATCAGCAGGAGCGCGAGGCCGATCAGGATCAGGACGTGGGCGAGGAGGCTGGCGTACGTCGATCGCACGGCGGGGCTGTGGATCAGCCGCTCGATTCGGCTCGGCGTGGCGGGGCTCTCGTGCATCGGCGTGGAGATAGGACTGCAGAGTCTGTCGCTTAGGGGGACGGGGCAAGATCACGAGATTGTGTCGGCGCGCACCCCGCCCCTGCCATCATCATCGGCATCGGGCGACGGGGAACCGCAAGGCGACCGGTCGGGGAGCGGGGCGGTGCGGCCTGGAGCGGCGCAGCGGACAGGCCCCCATCGCTTACGCGATTGGGCTTTCTGAGGCCGCAGGAAGCGTAACGCCGTAAGGCGTACGGCGGAGTCCGCGTTGATCGCCACCTCGTGTCGCGCCCATCGCTTCCACGATTGGGCTTCCTGTTGGAGCGAACGTCTGGCGAGAGTGCATGGGCAGCCCTGAGCCTACGGGGTCGCTCCTCCCCGCCTGGCGCTACTCCCTGAACTCCTCGTCCACCACCTGCGTGCGGTAGATCGGCAGATGCCGGTAGTAGACCTCGAGAATCATCGTCGCCAGCGACGTGCAGTAGAGGCGGCCGGCCGACTCGGCGGCGTGCCCCTTCTCAAAGCCCTGGTGCCAACTCCCGGCCTCGTGATCCTTGTTGGACTGTGACTTGAGGAGGAGGTCCTTCATCCGCTTGTTCCACGAGATCCAGGCCTCGCCCTCCATGTGGTGCATGATCTGGGTTGCGTAGTAGTCGTAGTAGAGGTCGGCCGTCGGCCCCGTCTTGGCGAGGTAGCTCACGCCGTCCTGGATCGCGGGATTATCCTTCTTCCAGCCGAGGTACATGCGGCACAGCAGGCCCACGGCGGTCAATCCGGGGGTGAACCTCGAGTTGTCGGTGTAGCCATAGCGGGCGCCGCTCTGCGACTCGACGGAGTTGAGGAAATCGACCGCCTTCTTCACGGTGAGCGGATTCACCTGGAGGTAGGCCATGTCGCCGCTCTTGAGGGCCATGATCTGCCAGCCGACGGCCGATGTGTCGCCGGGTTGTCGGGGCTCGTACCGCCAGCCCCCGCCGACCGGATCCTGGGCCTGCATGATGAAGTTGAGCGCCAGTTGGGTCGGCCCGGCCAGCCGGTTGTCCTGCGACATGGCGTAGCACTCCGAGAGCGCGATGCCGGCGAGGCCCTGCGAATAGAGGTTGCCGAAACGGTCGTAGGCTCTGCCCTTGCCGGCCACCACTCGCTGGGCAAGGAAGGCGATGCCCTTCTCGACCGTCGCCTTGTAGGGACCCTCGCGATGCGTGTAGCCGCGGCCGAGGAACGGCAACAACGCCATCGCGGTCGCGCCGGTGCGGTCCTTGGCACGGCTGCCGCCGGAGCCTGAGCACCGGCCGCCACAACTCGGGCACTCCTTGAAGTCGAACGACCAGCCGCCGTCGGGCAGCTGGTGGATGGCGATCCATTTGAGAGACCGATCGACCGCCTGCTCCGTGTCGCTTCCGCCGCCGGAGGCGGCCGCGAGTTTGGCAGCCTGGGCGCGGCCGCCAAGCCCGCCTCCCATGCCGCCCAGCGCGCCGATCGTCTCCATCATGTCCGATGCGGGCGCCGTTTCGGTGCCGAAGTCGGTGAACTCGACCGCCAGCGGGGCCGCGTCGAGATCATCGGCATTCGCCGCGACCGCCACCGGCGTCACGGCCACCTCCGTGGTGACCGCGATATCGGCGAGAGGCTCCGCCACGCCGATCTGGGGCTGCTCCGGGAGTTCGTCGTCGAACTCGGTGAACTCGTTCTCGGCTTCGGCACCACCCGACGTGATGATCCTCGCCACCTCCTTCTTGGGCGGCTCGTTCACCACCAGCGCCATGCTGAGCAGGGCGACGACGTGCACCAGCATGCTGATGGCCCAGGCTGGAGCCTGCTTCACGGCGGCCGTTGTCAGGCCAAGAGAGTGGCGGCCATCGCCGTCATCAGCAGCGTGGGCGGCGGCCGGTTCGAGAAGCGGCGTTTTTGCCGGCGTCTCCGGTGGGAGGAGCGGTGTCGGCGGCAGTGCGGCTGCCGGCGGCGGTTTCACGGGATGCGGATCAATTCGACTCGACATGGCGAAATCCCGCCCAACGCCTCCTGGCGGGCGAGCGCTGCCCGCCGGGCCGATGCTCTGCGATTATACCGGCTTCTGCGGCCGGAAGACCCGAACGGCGTCTCCCGGCGGGGCCAACGCGGCCGCTGGCCTTTCCGCGGTCGGGCGGGTAAGGTTTTTGCTTCGGTTGGACGCCTCAGTTGCGACGACCAACGGCAACACGCTCGTAAGGACTGCGATCCCCGCAGGCGACAGGGACACAGAGACATGGCAAAGGGCAAGAGAAAACTCGAAGTGGTCCACCTCGTCTGCGAGGAGACCGGCGACATGAACTACACGCTGCGTCGGAAGACGGGGGGCGAGAAGCTCAAGGTCAAGAAGTACTCGCCGCGGCTCCGTAAGCACACGCTTCACAATGAAAAGCGGAAGTAGCGAGAAGCGGAAGTAGCCGGCCGGCATTCAGAGATCAGCCACAGAGGTGATTGGTGGCCGCCTCACCCCGGCCAGCGCCGCGAAGGGCTTCAGCCAGCGGCAGCCAAGGCGGTTGCGATCTCGTCGTCAGCAGAGGCAGCGAAGGTCACGTCGGCTTCATGGTCGAGGACTCGCTGCCCCACGTGCCCCGGCGCCACCAGGGCCAGTCGGCATTCGGCCTCGCGGGTGAAGCGTCCCGTTCCCGGCCGGATGATGAGGTCGATTTCGCAGCGTTCGCCAGGAGCGGCAATGGTCGCACCGGCGAGTTGCCTGGCGACCGATCGACCAGGCGGCGTGGCCATGAGATCGGCGGGCAGCCCCCAGGTGATCGCCGCCGCCGGTCGCGGGACGAGTCCCTGACGGCACGCCGTCAGCCGTCCGCGGCGTTCGAAATAGCCGATGTTCACTCCGTCCCGCCAGCGGAGCGTTGCCGTCGAGTCGGTTTCGTGCCAGACGTGGAGCGAGTGCGTCAGGCCCAGGATCGTCTCGAGTCGCACGCCTGCAGCCCGGAGTCGGAGGCCAAGGTCGTCGTCCTCCTGACCCCAGCCCACGAATCGCTCGTCGAACCCGTTGACGCGTTCGAAGTCTTCCCGCCAGACGCCGAAGTCGCCGCCCGCGAGCCGGGGCTTGGTGGGGTGACGGGTGATGGCATGCCACCAGGCCTTGCGACGCCGGCGGGCGAGGCTGCTCTGCTCGGCCGCCGAGACGAGCCCCGTCAGATTGGTGACCGCCAGGTTCTCCGGCACGAGGACCCGATTGGCCTCGGCAGGCAGTCGGGCGCAGTAGCCGAGCAGGGCGGTGCCGTGGCGGCGGCGGGAAACGTGGGCGGCGACATGATGGCTGGGCACCATGCAGTCGCCGTCGAGGAACACAAGATACCGGCCGGTTGCGAGCCGGGCCGCTGCGTTGCGAACCCGCGCGAGGCGAAAGCCGTCGTGCGGTTGGGTCGTGAAACGTACGGGAAACGGGGCCGTGGCCGCGAACGAACGGACGATCTGTGGCGTCTCGTCGCCCGAGCCGTCATCGGAAACGACCACCTCCATCGTTCCATCCACGCCCCGTTGCAACGCGAGCGATTCAAGGGCGAGCGCCAGGTGCCGTGGCCGACGGTAGGTGGTCACGAGCACCGACACATCCACGGGGCCGCTCCTCATGGCCGAGAGCCCCCGGCCGACGGTGCGGTGCGACCGGCCGCCGCGTCGATGAGGGCGGCCACCTGTTCGCCCCCCGAGAGCGGTTCGATCGCAATCTCGACGGCTCCCACCTGAAGGTCGGCACAACGGCCGGCGGGCACTTTCACCAGATCTTTGAGCGTCGTGACGAGCATCGCGGCGCCGCTCCGCGTGGCCCGCGCAGCGAGTCGGTCGAAGTCGGCGGCCGTGTAGGCGTGGTGGTCGGGAAACGGCACGAACTCGACCACCTCCGCAGCCAGGCGGGCGAGCGTCGCGCGGAACGCGGCGGGGTTCCCGATCCCGGCAAAGGCCACGATCGGCAGCTGGCGGAGCGACTCGAGCGGCAGCGAGCCCCCGGCGGCGAGCCGCACGGCGACAGGGCGGTGTTCCGCCTCCATCCATGCGTCGTCGAACCGCCGCCCGCCGACGGCCGCCATCGCCGAGCGGATTGCCCGTCGCTGCTCGGCATCGACCGCCGACGCCCTCGTCAGCACCACGGCATCGGCCCGCGCCACGCCTGCGAGCGGCTCTCGCAGCAGGCCGCGAGGAAACAGCCGGCTGCAGCCGAACGGATCGGTGGCGTCAACTGCGAGGATGTCGAGGTCGCGGTGGAGGCGTCGGTGCTGAAAGCCGTCGTCGAGTACGGCCGCATCGCAGCCCGACGCGATCGCCGTCCGACATCCCGCCGCACGATCGCGGTTCGCGACGTGCAGCGCCTCGGGCACCACGATGCCCAGTTCCGCAGCCTCGTCGCTGCGTTCACCCGGTCGGGCTCCGTAGCCGCGGCTGACGATCGCCGGCCGCGTGCCGGCTGCTGCCAGTCGCCGCGCCACCCATGCCACCAGCGGCGTTTTGCCGGTGCCGCCGAGCGTGAGGTTGCCCACCGAGATCACCGGGGCAGGGACGCGGGCCACCGGCAGGAGACCGCGGTCGTAGGCTGCGTTGCGTGCGGCCACCGCCAGGCCGTAGGGCGCGGCGGCTGCCGCCAGGGCGAGCCTCACCGCCGCCGCCCCGGCGCCCGGCGTCGAGCCGTCGATGAGCCGCTTGAAGGTTTCCGCGTCGGGCAGCATCCCCATCCAGGTCTTCCCTTTCTGGCGCCGATGACGAGGTCGCCTCGCATCCGGCAACGCCCATCGTCGCGAAGGCCCGAGCCGCGTGCCAAGTCGGCCGCGTTTTTCGGACGGGAACGGGTGACGGGACCGATATAATCGGGTGGGGCGGTCCGCGTGGTCCGCCCTGTCTCACCCATCCCGCACGCGGTGGAGCATCCCATGGCGACGGTGTCCCGCCCCGCGAGCGATTCGCTGGCCGTTGCCGAGTGGGCGGCCGACGGCGATGCCGAGTCGAAGTCGGAGCGATATCTCGCGAAGCGGTTGGCGGCCGCCGGCGCCGAGTTCAAGGGCGTGGCGCTGACCACGTTTCTGCTCGCCGCGGGCGTGGGGGCGATGCTCTGGCTGGCGGTCGGCGTGATCGCGGAACACTGGCTGGTTCCCGGCGGCCTGCCCGTCTGGGTGCGGGGAGCCTGGCTCGCGGCCGGTCTTGTGGTGCTGGCCGCGGCCGTCATCCGCTGGGTGGTGCCGCTGCTTCGGTATCGGGTGAACCTCGTCTATGCGGCACGGATGCTCGAGCAGGAGCACCCCGAACTGCACAACGACATCGTCAACGTCGTCCTGGCGCAGGCCCATGCCGAGGAGCCGGCTGCGGACGACGTTCACGGCGACGAGGGCAAGCGCAAGAGGATGCTGAAGCTGCTCCGTCGCCGTGCCGCCCGGCAGCTGGCCGGCACGTCGGGCGACGGGGCGGTCGATCGCGGCACGGCACTGAAACTCGCCTACGCGCTCGCGGCGATGATCGCCGCGGCGTGCATCTACCAACTCGTCGCCCCCAAGAGCCTGGTGGCGTCGGCGGCTCGGCTGGTGGCGCCGTGGCTTGGTGTGGCCGCACCGTCGCGGGTGCAGATCGCCCAGCCGAGGCTGTCGTGGAGCATGCCGGATGGTCCCAAGAACGCCGGACGCGAGCAGGCTGTCGCGGTCGTCAACGGTGTGGCCACGCACGTCCGCGGTCGGCAGCTGGTGGTGGCGAGTGAAATCCGTGGGCTGACGGCGGCGGAGAAGCCGGAACTGCTCGTGACGCCGGTCGGGGATGATGGATCGGCAGCGGCGTCCGGTGGCTGGCGGATGGCGATGCTGCCCGAGGCGGACGACACCTTCATGTCGATTCTCGCCGACGCCTCGCGAGGGCTCGACCAGTCGGTTGACATCGTGATCGCCGCCGGCGACGCGCGGAGCGAACGGATTCGCGTCGCCGTGGTCGACGAGCCGGCGATGCTCGTGCGCGAGGTGCACTACCGCTATCCCCCATACACGGGCCAGCCGTCCGAGACGATTCCCTGGCAGGGCGATATCCGCGGCGTCGAGGGCACGGAGGTGACGGTCGTCGCCGAAAGCAACCATCCGCTCGAGGCGGCGTGGATCGACCTCGGGACGGATGGCAAGCGCGACGCCCCGATGGTGATCGATCCCAAGGATCTGGCGCGGGGGCGCGGCAAGTTCAGGCTCAGGCTCTCGCCAGACCGATCTGCCGCCGAGCACCGCGGGTATCGACTGCTGTTTCTGCCGAAAGCGGCGTCACTCTCGCAGCCGGAACCGGTGGTCGTTGACAAGATGGAATATCGCATCGAGGTGCTGCCCGACCTCGCCCCGGAGATCTCGATCGAGGAGCCGGCCGAGAAGGTCGTACGGGTGCCGCCCGATGCACCGGTGACCGTGCGGTTGCGGGCGGACGATCCCGACTTCGGGCTGGCGAGCGTGACCGTGGAGACGCGGCTCGCCGCCGGGGCCGAGCGTCCCGGGCAGGAGTTGCTCGTCGGTGCGCGGAAGACGTTTCGCGGTGCGACCACGCTTATTCCGCAGGCGTTGGGCGCGGGACCAGGACAGGTGCTCGAGTATCGCGGGGTCGCGAAGGACACGCGGCCCGATGCCCCCAACGTGACGACCACCGCCTGGCACGCGCTGAAGATCGACCCGAGCGCACCGCCACGTCAGCCGCCGCCGGCACCACCGGAAGACACCGACTCACAGCCGAACGAAGGCAGCGACGGTGAGCCACAGGCCGGCGATGCGCCCCCGGAACGACAGGGCCAACAAGGCGAGAAGGGGGACGGCTCGGCGGACAGCGGCGGTGACCAGCAGGGTGATTCCGAGCAGGGAAAGAATGCCGACGCCGGGAAGCAGGAGGCGAGCGGCGGTGAATCTTCCGGCCAGCAGGAGCGTGGCGAAGGAGCCTCGGAGTCGCAGGACGGAAAGAAGGATGGCCCGAAGGGTGAAGGCGGCAGCCAGGAAGGCGAGCAGTCGCCTTCTCAGCGGCAGCCCGATCCGAAGCAGGGCGAGAAGCAGGGCGAACCACAAGAGGGCGAGCAGCAGGGGAGTGCCGAAGGCGGCAAGCAAAACGATGCCAACGAGGGTAAGGCGGGAAAGCAGCCGGGCCAGCAGCAGCAAAAGGGCAGCCAGGATGGCGCCGGTAGCGAACCTGAAGGGCAGGGGGGCACGCAGCAGCAGGGTGGCCAGGCTGGCAGTCGGCAGGACGGCGGTCCAGGGGCCGAGCAGCGTCCCTCGGGGGCCGGCGCGGAAGGGAAGGGCAAGCCTGGAAGCAGGAACCCCGGCGGAGACACAGGCACGACGGGCCAGCAAGCGGGTGATCAGGCGGGCGGTGCCGAGAACCAGGGTGCCGAGAACCAGGGATCTCAAGGAAAGAAGGGCGACCGACCCGGCCAGGGCGGCAAGGGCAAGGGCACTCCACGGCCGAAGGACACCGTCGCGGCTGACGGCACCGACGATGGCGAAGTGATGGAGCGGATCCTGGAGCATCGCCGTCAGGCACAGCCGCGTGAGTCGAAGGACGGTGGTGGCGAGGACGAGGCTCGCGAATCGACCGACGGTCGGGATCCAGGTGGCGCACCGAAGAACGGCGCTCAGGGCAGCGAGTCGCAGGATCCTAGGAGCGGCCAGCCGTCGGGAAAGAAGTCTGAATCGAAATCGAAACAGGATTCGCCCGCCGCTGCGGGTGAGAAACCGCCTGCCTGCGCTAACGCCGACGGACAGCCGTGTGGCAAGGAGGGCTGCGAGTCGTGCAGCGGCAGTGCCTCCGGCGGCAAGCCGGGTGAGGGCCAGCCAGGTGAGGGCCAGCCGGGTGAAGGCAAGCCGGGTGAAGGCAAGCCGGGTGAAGGCAAGCCGGGTGAAGGCAAGCCGGGTGAAGGCAAGCCGGGCGAGGGCCAGCCAGGTGAGGGCAAGCCAGGTGAGGGCAAGCCAGGTGAGGGCAAGCCAGGTGAGGGCAAGCCAGGTGAGGGCAAGCCAGGTGAGGGCCAGCCAGGTGAGGGCCAGCCAGGTGAGGGCCAGCCAGGTGAGGGCCAGCCAGGTGAGGGCCAGCCAGGTGAGGGCAAGCCAGGTGAGGGCAAGCCGGGTGAAGGCAAGCCGGGTGAGGGCAAGCCAGGTGAGGGCCAGCCAGGTGAGGGCCAGCCCGGTGAGGGCCAGCCCGGTGAAGGCCAGCCCGGTGAAGGCCAGCCCGGTGAAGGCAAGCCAGGTGAAGGCAAGCCAGGTGAGGGCAAGCCCGGTGAAGGCCAGCCAGGTGAGGGCGGTGAACGCCAGGTGCAGCAGAGCGACGGCAGTGATTCCGGCGGCGCCACGCTTGGCGGCGGCGCGATTGGTGGTGACCGTGGGGCGGCAGGTGGCAATCAGAACGCGGAACGGCAGGATCGCGAGATGGAATGGGGCGAGCAGGATCTCGCGCATGCCCGCAATGCCGCCGACCTCGCGATCGAGCATCTGAAGAACGCGGTCGATTCGGGCGATGCTGGGGTGCTCGACGAACTCGGTTGGACCCCCGAGCAGGCGCGCGCGTTCCTCGCGAGGTGGGAAGCGCTTCGGCGGATGGCGCGAAGCGGAGACCCGCGGGCTCGCGGCGAGTTCGATCAGGCCGTCAAGAGCTTGGGCCTGCGTCCGACCGGAGTGCGGAGCAACCGCGATGTGCCGGCCGACGTGAAGGGAGGGCAGGCCGAGGGCCGCCGCAGTCGGCCGCCCAACGACTACCGTGAGCAGTTCAAGGCGTTCATGCAGGGAACGTCCGCCGAATGATCCAGCCCTTCGAAGGACCGCGCTATCTGGTGTCGTTCGGCCCGAAGCGGGTCCCGCACTGCTTCACCGATGTGCTGATCCTCGGGGGCGGTCTCGCTGGGCTGCGGGCGGCGCTGGCGGTCGATCGGCAGTTGTCGGTGACCGTGGTCACGAAGGACGATTTGCAGAGTTCGTCGAGCCAGTGGGCCCAGGGAGGCATCGCCGGCGTTGTCGATCCCGAGGATCGCTTCGACAACCACGTCGCCGACACCCTCACGGCGGGCTGCGGACTGTGCCACGACGACGTGGTGGATGCCGTCATCCGCGAGGCCCCCGGCCGCATCGCCGAACTGATCGCCTGGGGAACACGATTCGACGAGCGGGATGGTGCGCTCGCCCTCGGCCGCGAGGGAGGCCACAGCCATCACCGGATCGTGCACGCCCTCGGTGATGCCACCGGCCGGGAGGTGATGCGGGCGGTGATCGAACAGACGCGAAAGCTCGACAACCTCGCCGTCTGGCCCGAGACCTTCACGATCGATCTCGTGACGCACGAGGGCGTCTGCCGAGGGGCGCTCGTCTGGAACCCGCGGCACGGCAAGACCTTCGTCTGGGCGCGGCGGACGATCCTCGCCACGGGCGGCGCGGGGCAGATCTACCGCGAGTCGACGAATCCTCCGGGGGCCAGCGGCGACGGCATGGCGCTCGCCTGGCGGGCGGGAGCGGAACTCCGCGACGTGGAGTTTATGCAGTTTCATCCGACGGTGCTCTACATCGCCGGCGGCTCCCGGAGCCTGATCACGGAGGCGGTGCGCGGCGCGGGGGCGCACCTCGTCGACAAGGATGGCCGGCGGTTCATGCCGGAGTTCGATGGCCGCGCCGAACTGGCGCCCCGCGACGTGGTGTCGCGGGCGATCACCGTGGTGATGCAGCGCACCCACCATGCCAACGTCTATCTCGACCTCTCGCACCTCGATCCCGCGATGGTGCACGAGCGCTTCCCGGGAATGGCCGCGATCTGCGGCCAGTTTGGCCTCGACCTGGCCCGCGACCGGATTCCGGTGCGGCCCGGCGCGCACTACATGATCGGTGGCGTGACGGTTGACGACGTGGGTCGCACCGACATTCCCGGCCTGTTCGCCGCTGGCGAGGTGACGTCCAGCGGCCTGCACGGTGCCAACCGGCTCGCGAGCAACAGCCTCCTGGAGGGCCTGGTGTACGGCGCGCGGGCGGGCGAGACGGCCGCGGCGGAGGTGCTCGCGGAGGGCTCGCGGGGCGGCGACGAGTTTCACGTTCCGCCGATCTCCCAGCCGAAGGCATCGGCCGATGGCGGCGACGCCGGGCTCGACCTGGCCGACATCCGCAACTCGCTCCGCTCACTCATGTGGCGACACGTCGGCGTGGAGCGGAGCGGCGACTCGCTCGCGGAGGCGCTGGCGACAGTGGAGGGCTGGTGCCGCTACGTGCTACCGCAGCAGTTTGCCGACCCACAGGGCTGGCAGCTTCAGAACATGCTGGAGGTGGCCCGACTGATGATTCGCGGCGCGATCTGCCGCCAGGAAACCCGTGGCGTCCACTTCCGTGGCGACCACCCCGAATCCCACGACGCCTGGCGGACGCACATCGCCTGGCACCGCAGCGTGGCCGAGCCCCGCCTCGAGCCGCTCAAGGCAAGAACGTAGCTCAGGGCAGCCCTGAGCGGTGCGGGAGAGCCAGCATGCCCCCATCGCTTACGCGATTGGGCTTCCTGAAACCGGATCAAGCGAGGGGCGGCCTGTGCCCGAGAGCCGGGCTCGTCGGCAAGCGAAGCCAGGATGGCGAAGCGTGGCCGGCGTGCAGCGAGCGGAGGGCCGGAGCCCGCAGCGAGCGTCCGGCGATGGGCATGGGCAGCTCCGAGCGGTGCGGCGGCACCGGCATGCCCCCATCGCTTACGCGATTGGGCTTCCTGGCGGAGCGAGCGTCCGGTTGCAGGGAGCGCGCAAGCCAAAGCCCCCGGAAATCGCCGACTTGCCGCGCGGCGGCGACCCGGAAACAATGTGGGACGTTTCCACGATTCCCGCACCGGACGCCCATGACCGCACGCGACACCGTCTCCTCCGCCGAGGCCATGATCGAGGCCGACGGCCTCACGAAGTACTACGGCGACTTCATCGCCATCGAAAATGTCTCGTTCCGCGTGCCCCGCGGAGAGATCGTCGCCTTCCTCGGGCCCAACGGCGCCGGGAAGAGCACCACGATGAAGATCCTCACGGGCTATCTGGCCCCGACCTCCGGCACGGCACGCATCGCGGGCCACGACATGTCGACCGATCGGCTCGCCGGCGCCGAGCGGCTGGGCTACCTCCCGGAGAACGGCCCGCTCTATCCCGACATGACTCCCCGCAGCCTGCTGGAGTTCTTCGCCGACGCCCGCGGGCTTACGGCCGCGCGGAAGAGAGACCGCATCGAGGCGGTGGTCAAACAGTGCGAACTCGGCAGTGTGATCGGCAAGGCGATCGGCAAGCTCTCCAAGGGCTATCGGCAGCGGGTCGGGATGGCGCAGGTGCTGTTGCACGAGCCCGACGTGCTGATCCTCGACGAGCCGACCAGCGGCCTCGATCCCAATCAGATCCGCGAGGTTCGCGAGACCATCCGCCGGTTGGGCCAGAGCAAGACGATCCTGCTCTCGACCCACATCCTGCAGGAAGTCGAGGCGCTCGCCGACCGCGTGATCCTGATCGCCGAGGGTCGGGTGCGATTTGACGGCCCGCCCGCCGACCTGCGGCGGGACGGCCGCTCGCTCGACGAGCGGTTTCATGAACTGACCCGCTCGGCCTGACACCGGCTGCGGCAGCATTCGCCGCCCGTGCACCGAGGTGCTCCCCTTGCCCCACCGAATCACCATCACACGAGACCTGAACGAGGGACCGACGACATGAAGTGGCACGTTCTCGACGCCGTCTTCAAGCGGAATTTCGTCGCCTATTTCTCGAACCCCACGGGCTACGTCTTCATCTGCGTGTTCGTGCTGCTGGGTTCGCTGGCCGCCTTCTGGCCGCCGGAGTTCTTCAACTCCAACCTCGCCAACCTCGACCAGCTCAACCGCTACCTGCCCTACATCCTGCTGGTGTTCGTGCCGGCGATCACGATGAGCGTGTGGGCCGACGAGCGGCGGCAGGGGACCGACGAACTTCTGCTCACGATTCCCGCGAGCGACTGGGAGGTGGTGTTCGGCAAGTATCTCGCGGCGGTGGGCATCTTCACCGTCGCCCTGATGTTCTCGTGCATCTGCAACCTGATCATCCTGCTCAGCTGGGGCACGCCCGATGCCGGGCTGTTTCTGGCCAACTATCTCGGCTACTGGTTCGTGGGCCTCGCCATGCTGGCGGTCGGCATGGTGGCGAGTTTTCTGACGAGCAACCTGACGGTCGGCTTCATCCTCGGCCTGTTGTTCAACGCGCCCCTGGCGGTGTCCGACCAGGCGGGGGCGGTGATGGGCCCCGCGGCCGCTTCCCGCGTGAAGGCCTGGAGCCTGGCCGAGAACTTCTCCGACTTCGGCCGCGGCGTGGTGAGCCTGTCGTCGGTCGCCTACTTCCTCGGCATCGTGGCCGTCTGTCTCTACCTCGCGATGGTGCTGATCGGTCGCCGCCACTGGACCGGTCGCCGCGATTCGAGCCCCATGGGCCTCCACTATCTCGCCCGCACCGCGGGCCTGCTGGCGGCGGCGGTGGGCGCCGTGCTGATCTTCCGGTCGGCCGACGTGCGGGGCGATCTCTCGCAGGAGCAGATCAGCACCCTCTCCCCGGACACGAGGAAGCTGCTGCGGACGCTGGAGACGAGCCGCCCGATCGACATCAAGGCCTACGTCAGCCCGGTCGTGCCCGAGGACTACACCCAGACCCGCATCAACCTCCTCAACTCGCTCAAGCAGGTGGAGCGGCTCGGTCGTGGCAAGGTGAACGTCGAGGTGATTCCCACCGAACCCAAGACGGAGGAGGCGGCGCTGGCGCTGCAGCAGTTCGGGATTGAGCCGCAGCGGGTGGTGTCGCGTGTCCGTGGCACCTACCGGAACGATCAGGAGATCTTCCTCGGGTGCGCCTTCACCAGTGGTCTGGAGAAAGTGGTGGTGCCGTTCTTCGACCGCGGCACTCCGGTGGAGTACGAACTCGTCCGCTCGATCTGCACGGCGGCCCAGCAGAAGCGGAAGCGGCTTGGCGTGCTCACCACCGACGCCGACCTGTATGGCGGGTTCGACATGATGAGCGGCCAGCAGCGGCCGCGGCAGCCGCTCGTCGAGGAACTCGAGAAGCAGTACGACGTCATCCAGGTCGATTCCACGGCGCCGATCACGGAGACATTCGATGTTCTCCTGGCAGTGCAGCCGTCGTCACTCGGTCCGGAGCAGATGGCCAACTTCGTCGCGGCCGTGAGGGCCGGGCAGCCGGTGGCGATCTTCGAGGATCCGCTCCCGGTGATGATGCAGGGGGTGCCAGGAACGGCGCAGCCGCGCCGGAGTCCGATGGGGCCGATGGCGATGTTCGGCGGTCCGCAGGGGCAGCCGAAGGGCGATCTCGGCATGCTCTGGGACGCCCTCGGCGTGAAACTCTCCGCCGGCGCCGACCGGCCGGCGATGGGCGCCATGGGCTCGGCGCCGTTCATCGTCTGGCAGCGATACAACCCGCACCCCAAGCTCGCACTCGAGGACGAGTTTGTGTTCATCGACGCCGCCTTGGGGGCTGAGGGAGGCGACAAGGGGGCGGGCTTTGGCGCCGACCAGCCGATCACCCGCGGCCTCCAGGAGGTGCTCTTCCCGTTCCCTGGCGGGATCGAGAAGACCGGCGGTGGCGAGCTCACGCTCACGCCCCTCGCCCGCACCGGCAAGGGGTCGGGCACGATCGAGGTGGCCCGCGTCGAGCAGGCGATGCAGGGGGGCGACACGCGGCTGTTGCGGGCCTTCGAGAAGCCCGGGGACGAGACAATGACGCTCGCCGTGGCGGTCGAGCGGAAGCAGTCGCCCGCCAAGGAGGGTGATCCAGAGCCCAAGCCCGTCAAGGCGGTGGTGGTCTCCGACATCGATCTGCTGTCGGGAGTGTTCTTCGGGCTCAGGAACCGCCGCGACGAGACGTTCAACTTCGACTTCGACAACGTGACCTTCGCCCTCAACGTGCTCGACTGGCTCTCCGGGGACGACCGGTTCGTCGAGATTCGCAAGCGGAAGCCGAAGCACCGCACGCTCCAGCGGATCGAAGACGCCGTGGCCAGCGCCCGCGAAGACGCCGAGAAGCAGCGGGCGACCTTCATCGGCGAGTTCGACAAGGCCGAGCGGGATGCCAACGACGCGATGCAGAAGGAGGTTGGCGCCTTCGAAAAGAAGATCAAGGAGATGGAGGAGCAGGGCGACGCCAATCCGCAGGCCGCGATGCAGGCGATCCAGCAGCTGGCCAGTAGCCAGCGACTCGCGCAGCGGAAGCTCGACACGAAGATCGAGCAGCTGCGGCGGAAGCGGGATGCCGAGGTCGAATCGGTCGAGCGCAAGCTCGAATCGACCATCCGCCGCGAGCAGGATTGGCAGAAGTGGCTCGCGGTGATCCTGCCGCCGATCCCGCCGCTGATCGTGGCCTTCTTCGTCTTCTTCCGCCGCCGCGCGCTGGAGCGCGAGGGCGTGGCGAAGTCGCGGCT
>Ga0315903_10001811_pt1 | contig 32350 bp, 82 predicted proteins | sample LakEriMetagenome_7_FD_203524 | JGI IMG/M metagenome (GOLD analysis project Ga0315903, IMG submission 203524) | Freshwater fungal communities from buoy surface, Lake Erie, Ohio, United States - Buoy 2 MA119 | ecosystem: Environmental > Aquatic > Freshwater > Lake | place: USA: Lake Erie, Ohio...
ATGTTATCAATAAAGTGCCAAAACTTCCATTTGATGAACCAACAAAAAAAGCTATAGGTAAAGTTAAAGACAAATCTGGTGCAGTACATACACCTATGTCTAGAACTAGAGATATTGCTAGAACGGCTGCTCGTAAGCAAGCTGGTATCAAAGAGGCTGCGGATATAAACGATCCATTGGACAAAATTGATACATCAGCAAAGCGTTCTCTATCAAGAACCGCTGGTATGGTTAAAGATTTGGCTACAAATGCAAAGGCCAAAGCTAAATCCAAAGATAAAAAAGATACTTTTGAGCCAGAACCAGAACTATCTTCACAGATAATGAAGCAAGATTAATTCATAAATATAACAATAACAATAAGGAGACTTAAATGTCACTATGGTCAAATACAGATGCTAACACAAGCGCACCTAAATTCGTTGGAGTTGGTGGATCACCAACACAAAGTGGTTTAACAATGTACGCAAATACACAAACAAGCGCATTCATTACGGATCAAAAAGTTGGTGTTTTCGGCGTTGACGTTACCGAACAAGGTATTGCTGGAAATCCAAAAGGCGGTCATGCAGGTTGGAACTTAGTTAAAACAGGAACAGGTGGTCGTGCGGGACGTACACATGTGGAAACATTGGTAGCAATGGGCTCTATGGTTAACGTTGCTGATGGTGGTTCAGATGGTTCTGCTACAGCTAACGATGATGTTACATTTGTAGACGCATAATTAATGTTTAACTTTAAGGCATACTTGACCGAAGAAATACAAATCGGTCAAGCTATCATCGCACATGAGCCTACCGATAAGCAATCATTATCGGTAGGTAATCCTGTTGTGGTAGCAAAGATAAACTCAGTTTTTACAATAGAATTGGGTGATATCTTTTTGTCACCAGAATCTGGATTCCAAAAAGTACGCAAGGTATTACATAGATTCGGTCTAGACATGCCGCCAATGTATGGTATGGATCCTGATGGCGATGAAATTGTGCTAGATGTAACTCAATATGGTGATGCATCATTAGGTTCAGGATTACTTTATATCCTATACAGCCTCAACGATGAAGGTTATTATGATTTCTATGCTGAGATTAATGATGAAGCAGGCATAGAAGAATTATTGGCTTCTGGTATTGAGGGAGAAGACGAAGAAGATTAATAATAATGAAAAAACTGACACATTTTCATCACATTGTTCCAAAACATATGGGTGGTACTGATGATCCGTCAAATTTGATTGAATTAACTGTAGAAGAACATGCTAACGCTCATAAGAAATTATGGGAAGAACATGGAAGATGGCAAGACGAATTTGCTTGGAAACTATTAGATGGTCAAATACATAAAGAAGAACGAAATAGACAATTATCATCATTAGCAAATAAAGGTAATAAGTATCGTTTAGGTAAATTTCATACGGAAGAATCCAAGCAAAAAAATGCGTTAAGTAATTCCAAAAAATGGAGAATTACTGATCCTTTAGGAAATGAATTTATTGTAACAAATTTGTTCAATTTTTGTAGAGAAAATAATTTACAGCAAGCATCAATGTGGAGAGTTTCTGTAGGAAAACAGAAATTTCATAAAAAATGGAAATGCAAAGTTTATGTTTGATGATTTGAATGTGAATAATGTTTTACTGTATTGCATGAAGGCTTACGATAAACCAAACTGTATTATGAGCGAATTCAAAGAGGATATGAAGCGATTCAATTATCTTAAAAGATTGTTTCGTAGATATCGCAAGATGGATGATTTACGGGAAAGACTTGTAATAAACCATCTGGTAGTCATATATAATGTTTTTGGTGTAGAAGTAGCAACACGTATGCTATTTTATAAAATGAGCAAAGATGATTATTCAGCATTGAAAACATATTTGATATTTCTAAATTACATGCCAGCAGTTGTTCATGGTATAAAAGGTCAAGATATCATATCTTCAGAAATACCTGTTGATATGAAAATTGCAGAAGTTCTTAGGGAGATAAAATGATTGTAAAAGAAGATGTTCCAGGAAATTCAGCAGGATCAGGTGCTGTCGCTGGCATCGGTGTAGCAAGTCCTACACTACCAAATCAAGCAGAACCGGGTGTAAAGAAACGCAAGAAGTTTGCGGGTTCTACCGTCTTCACAGTACCAACCAAATCATTTGTTATGGCTAAGATGCTAAAGCGCAAAGGCGTTCGCTTTGAATCATATCTTGGTGATCCAGATATTGCAAAAGAAGTTGGTGAGTTTGCAAACAAGAATTGGCATGAAGCTATCATTCTTGAAGATGAACAAACTGGTGCTATGGTATACCTACGATACGGTAAAGGTAACAGATAATGTGGATTTTACAATGGCTTCCTAACTGGATATTCTATGCAATATTTTTTGCAGGTCTATTAGGTCTGCTAGTTGCAACTGTAATGAAATTCATTCCGTTCGTGTACATGTATCGCACAGCAATACAAGCAGTATCTGTGGTATTGATTGCTCTTGGTACATATATGGCTGGTGCAATATCAAATGAAGAAGCATGGCAAGCAAGAGTAAAAGAGATGGAAGCTAAGGTAGAAGCGGCTGCGGTAGAATCAGCACAAGAAAATGTAAAAGTTGTTGAGAAGATAGTAAAAAAGACTGAATACATTAAGACACGTGGTCAAGATATTGTTAAGTTTATAGACAAAGAAATTGTTAAGTATGATACTAAGTTTCTTCCAGGCGGTCAATGCGAGATACCAAAAGAATTTATTGAAGCGCATAACAGAGCGGCTGAGGCACCAAAATGAGAAACGTTGAGAAACAACAAAGAATCAGCACAATACTATTTGTTATAGTGACAGCAATATTTTTTATTGCAATGTTCTCAGGATGTTCAACAACAGTACCAGTCACAGCTAAATTTCCAAATGCGCCAGAACAATTGTTAGTCAAATGCCCACAATTAGAAAAATTAGGTAATGAAGTAAAATTAAGTGATATAAGTAAGACGGTTACTACAAACTATACAACTTATTATGAATGTGCTGTGAAACATGATGCCTTTATTGAATGGTATAACGTACAGAAAAACATTTTTGAAAGTGTAAAATAATGGAACTAACAAAACAACAACTAAAACAATTGCTTCCAAAAAATCCATACATTGACCATTGGCACCATGCCTTGGAACAATTGTTGCCAGATTATGAAATCAATACACCACAGCGTATTGCCGCTTTCATTGCTCAATGCTCACATGAATCTGGTGGTTTCACAGCATTACAAGAAAATCTAAACTACAAGCCAGCAACTATTCGTAAGTTGTTTGGTAAATACTTCCCAACAGATGAATTAGCAAATGAATATTGCTCTAAGCCAAACAAACAAGAAGCTATTGCAAACCGCATCTATGCATCACGCATGGGTAATGGTGATGAATCATCTGGTGATGGTTACAGATACCGTGGTCGTGGTCTGATTCAATTGACTGGTAAAGATAACTATACATTCTTTGCTGGTTCACTACAAATTTCTGTAGAAGAAGCAGCCGAGTATATGGCTACATTTGAAGGAGCCGCACAGTCAGCTTGCTGGTTCTGGGAAACAAACAATCTAAACCAATGGGCTGATAAAGGTGATATTGTTACACTAACAAAACGAATCAACGGTGGCACCATTGGTCTTGATGACCGCATTAAACACTACGAACATGCACTTCATGTTTTAGGAGTTTGATATGAATGATAGAAAATTGTTTTTTGTTGCAGTCGGCTTACTAGTATTGCCGCTTGCACTAGCATTCTTTGGTGGTGATAGATTCCGCTATCCATGCCAAGACCCAGATAACTGGGAAAAAGATATTTGTAAGATGCCAAAATGTGATGTGACAAGAACTTGTCCTGAACATATTTTTAAGGGTCAACGTGACCCTAGATTAGGACCTCCAAAAGATGGACAAACTCAAACAACTACGGCAGTGGTTCCAGCACCAGCTTGCCAAGCACCAACAACACAAGGAGCAAATTGTGGAAAATAATCAAATGTATACCGAAGACCAATTAATGGCCAGATTGAAATTCTTTATTGGAATTTGCTTGGCTCTAACACTAACGGGTATTGTATTCGTTGTTCTTTACTCAATCATCTTTGTAACACAGCCATTGAATGCTATCAGCCCAATTGACCAGAAGTTTTTTGAGTTGATTATTCCTATCGCTACATTCTTAACTGGTACTCTATCTGGTATCATGCTGGCTGGCAATGATAAGGATGCTCAAAAAGCAGCCTTACAAGCGGCTAATAAAGGATGGGACAAACCACCAACACCAATACAAAAAAATGAAACAACAACCAGCGCACCTTCCTTCTCTCCAGCACCTAGCGTTTCTCCAACAGTCACGAACTCGTTCGGATCACAATCAATGGGCAGCGGAAGTAGCTTTGGAAGCGTATCTCAACCCCAAGTTGTCACAGGTTTCGGAGGCAAGCCAGCCCCAGCTCCAGCCCCTCAACCCGAACTATAAATGAACTTTATACTAAGCATGTTATCAGACGGTATCAACGATACCGTTTCCAGTAAAAGAGTTGTCACACTATTAGCATTTATAATGTGTGCGGGTGGCTTTATTGCTATGGTGTGTGGTTACCCATTAGATTCTAAAATATTTGATTCAATGATGTACATCGTGATAGCAGGCTTAGGTTTTACAGCATCGGAAAAGTTTTCTAAAAAGGAATAAAAATGAAATCACTAGTATTATCAATCGCATTGTTATTTGGTATGACAACCGCAGTTTATGCTGAGGCTGAGAAGACCAAGGTGTGTGTAGATGTTAAAGACAAAGAAGGCAAGCCTGTTAAAGATGCCAAAGGTAATGTAAAACAGAATTGCAAGGAAATGAAAGTGCATAAGAAACTAGAGGGCACAGAAGTTCCTGTGAAGAAATAAATGGCATCCACTGTAGAAAGAATTGGTATCGTTGAAACTAAGGTAGAAAACCTTAGTGAAAAGCTGGACGATTTGAAAGTTGATGTTAAGGAAATGCATGATTGCCTTGATAAGACACGGGATGACTTGAAATCACAACTAGAAACCATGTATAATGCATCATGTGAACAACACGCTGAGTTAGCCAAAAAGATTGGTAACTTGGAACAAATACGACAAAAAATGATGTGGATGGTAGCTGGTGCTGTTGCATTTGCAGGCATTCTTTCCGGGCATTTTGATAAAATCATTGCCTTTATTACTTGACATTTGTGCGGAGTTGTTATATAATGAGCCATGCTTTCTACAGACTTAAAATTTACATTATTAATCTCACCGCGGTTTGAGAAGTTTCAGCGCAAGTCTGATTACCTTTTCAACTGTCGGTGCCCTTTGTGTGGTGATTCACAAAAACACAAAGCAAAGATGCGCGGTTACATCTACCGCAAAGCCAATGAATTGCTTTATAAATGCCACAACTGTGGTACTGGTACAAGCATCGGCAATCTTATCAAGCAGGTAGATTCCAATCTATACAAGGAATATATCCTTGAGCGATACAAAAGCGGTGAGATTGGCATCAACAATAATAAAGCAAAACTATTTGATATACCATCGCCACGCTTTGGTATACTTGATGATGCTGTCTATGAAAATGCGGAGAGGTGTGATAAACTCCCTGATACGCATTTTTGTAAAATATACTTGACACGCCGCAAAGTGCCACCAGCAATGTTTGAGAAGTTATATTTCACAGCAAACTATAAAAAGTTTTGTGATGAAGTATATCCTGACCACGGCAAAGATATTGTATCCGATGCACGGTTGGTGATACCATTCTATGATGAATGGAATTCTCTGAGTGGTGTATCTGGTCGTGCGTTGGCTAATGCAGAATACAAATTGCGTTATGTCACCATCAAGACAAACGATAGCCCAAATAAACTAATCTATGGTCTAGATAGAATTGATTTTACAAAGCCAGTTAAGATTGTTGAGGGTCCGATTGATTCGTTGTTTTTAAGCAACTGTCTTGCATCTGGTGATTCAAGTTTATCTGTCACAGCAAAAAATATTTCAGCAGAAGAAAAAATATTAATTTTTGATAATGAACCACGCAATAAAGAAATCGTGAAGTTAATGAAAGATGCTATCAACTTAGGTCACAATGTCGTAATTTGGCCTGATAATCTCGTTGGCAAAGATATCAATGAGATGGTGATGAATGGCATATCGCCTGATGAAATTGAAGCGATTATAAGTAATAACACATTTAAGAATATAGAAGCGCAAGCTAAATTTGTTTTTTGGAAGAAAATATAATATGAAAGTTAAGTTAGTAAGTCATAGCAAACCATCCCGTGAGATTGCAAGCGAAGGCCTTTATGATATGCAAGAGTTAATTGCATTCTGCGCCCGTGTATCCAATCCTGCAAATCAATACAATACCGATACATCTGATAAATTAATCAAGTATCTAATCAAGAATAAACATTGGAGCCCACTAGAAATGGTGTCTGTTTGTTTAGAGATTGAAACGACTAGAGATATTGCAAGACAGATATTGAGGCATCGGTCATTTTCTTTTCAGGAGTTTAGTCAGCGATATGCAGACCCAACTAAAGATTTGGATTTTGTATTGCGTGAAGCTAGATTGCAAGATACAAAGAATCGCCAGAACAGCATAACCACAGAAGATTTGCAGTTACAAGCATTTTGGCAACAGCAACAACTGAGAGTTATCAATGCGGCTAAGGAAGCATACACCTGGGCTATAGATAATGGTATAGCAAAAGAGCAAGCAAGAGCGGTGCTACCAGAAGGTAATACAGTTAGTCGTTTGTATGTAAATGGAACATTAAGGTCATTCATTCATTACATTGAAGTGAGAACAGATAAGTCTACTCAAAAAGAACACAGGGAAATCGCTATAGAAGTTTCTAAAGTTATTTCGGAAGTATTTCCTTTATCTGAACATTTTATTCATAGTGAATCAAATATCTAATTCTTATAAATACATTCTAGAATACACTATAGGAGACTAGAATGGGAAGAAAAAGTGTTTATAGCGTGGGTCAATTTTTTGGTAAACTTGAAGTATTGGAGATATTACCATCAAATGGCGCAGGAAGTCACGTAAATCTTAGATGTTTGTGTCATTATTGTAATAAAGAAACCATTAAATATGCGGGAAACATAAAAAAAAGAAATAGTTGTGGTTGTCAACAAAACAATAGCTCCGAATGGAAAAATGTTGGTCCAAAAAATAAACCTTGGCAACTACCATTTGGTCATGCTGCCAGAAACGGTCTGGAGTATCAATATAAAAGAGGCGCAGCCAAAAGAAATTTAGAATATACTTTGACAATGGAAGAATTTGATGAACTTGTTATAGGAGACTGTCATTATTGTGGAACAGAAACGCCAGCGACAGCAAGAGGTCAAGGAAAAACTAGTGGCGATTTTAAGTATACGGGAATTGATAGAATAGATTCAAAAAAAGGATATGTTAAGTATAATTGTGTATCATGTTGTTGGATATGTAACAACATGAAAGGAACAACAAATGATGAAGATTTTATAAAACATATTGAAAAAATATATAGACACAAAAAGAAGGAAAAAATGATATGAATATCGTTCACGGTATTAGGGTAGACTATTCCCGGGATAATTTGTTTGATGAACTTGGAATAAAACGATTAAAAGAAAGTTACATGAAAGATGAAGAAGTCTCGCCTCAAGAAAGATTTGCTTTCGTTTCTAGGGCTTTTGGATCAGACAACGAACATGCCCAAAGACTTTATGACTATTCTTCAAGACATTGGTTGTCTTATTCTACTCCTATTCTCAGCTTTGGGCGTTCTAAGCGTGGCCTTCCTATATCATGCTTCTTACCTTATCTACATGATAGCGCAGAAGGCTTGGTTGATTGTCTATCGGAAGTAAATTGGTTGTCTATGTTAGGTGGAGGTATTGGAATTGGTCTTGGTATTCGTTCTGCTGATGATAAATCTACTGGCATTATGCCTCATCTTCGCACTTATGATGCATCCTCACTCGCTTACCGCCAAGGGCGGACTCGCCGCGGTAGTTATGCTACTTACTTGGATATCTCTCATCCCGATATTCTCATATTTCTTGAAATGAGAAAGCCAACAGGCGACCAGAATATGCGTTGCTTGAATCTGCACCAAGGTATCAATATTACCGATGACTTCATGCAGTTGATTGAAAAATCTATGCTTGATCCACATGCTGATGATACATGGGAACTAAAAGATCCACACAGCGGTGAAGTGCGTGATACAATACCAGCAAGAGAATTGTGGCAAAGAATTCTTGAAGCACGAATGCTAACTGGTGAACCATACCTACATTTCATTGACACAAGCAATCGTGCTATGCCACAGTTTCAGAAAGATTTGGGATTGAGCATTAGACAAAGTAATTTGTGTAGTGAGATTATTCTGCCAACAGATAAAGAGCGAACAGCAGTATGTTGCCTATCATCTGTAAATTTGGAGTACTATGATGAATGGAAAAATGATGCCCTATTCCTTAAGGACATTGCTGAAATGCTTGATAATGTTCTGGAGTATTTTATTGTTAATGCACCTGATACCATTTCCAGGGCTAAGTACTCTGCTAGCCGTGAGCGTTCTATTGGCATTGGTGCCTTAGGCTTCCATGCATTCCTACAGAAAAGTAACATTGCATTTGAAGGTGTCATGGCTAAAGTTATGAACAACCAAATGTTCAAACATATTAAGGAGAAACTTGATGAAGCGAATCTTCAATTGGGCTCTGAGCGAGGCAGTCCTCCTGATTGTGATGGTACTGGTCGCAGGTTTGCTCACGTTATGGCTATTGCTCCCAATGCTTCTTCTTCTATTATTATGGGTAATACCAGCCCTTCTATTGAGCCGTATCGTGCTAATGCTTATAGACAAGACACCTTGAGTGGTTCATCATTGACAAAGAATAAATGGTTGGATAAAATTATCATTAAATTTTTACAACATGGTGATCCAGAACAAGCAGTTGACCAAGCAGAAGTTGATGAAATATGGTCTTCAATCATTGCAAACGATGGCTCAGTACAACATCTATCATGGATGGATGAAAATACAAAAGAGGTGTTCAAGACTTCAATGGAGATTGACCAGCGTTGGGTTGTTGAACACGCCGCAGATAGACAGCATTACATTGACCAAGCACAGTCATTGAATCTATTCTTTAGACCAGATGTAAATGTTAAGTACCTCCATGCTTGCCACTTCCTAGCATGGAAGAAAGGCCTCAAGACATTGTACTATTGCCGTAGTGAGAAATTGGCTAAGGCTGACAAAGTATCAAAACGAATTGAGCGTGATGTTATCAAAGAAATTGACATGACACAAATTGCACAGGGCAACGAATGTTTAGCATGTGAAGGATGATATGAATAGAAGACCTCTACATTTTATTACCCGTGAGAAAGAATGGGAACTGATACAAAGATTAGAAACGATTGTAGATAGTTACGATTTTGATCCAAAAACAACTGCGGTAATAATGGCAAGTCCTGATTATTCAGCAACAGTAGCCATGCACTTAGCACATGCATGGTCACGCAAAGGAGAAATGCTTCCAATTATTCCAGTTGATGTGGCTTATCCAAACGAATCTGTTACGCCTTACATTGATAAAATGACAATGCAAGCAGGAGATATCAGACAATATGAAAATCTTGTATTGGTAGAAGCTGGAATTATTCGCGGTGGTAATTGGACCTGGATGTTGAGTGTTCTTAATTTGTGGGGATACAATAGAACAAATATCACACTGGTTGCTATGTGTGAGAATATTCATAGCAAAGTTAAGTCCGATTATGTTGCTGAATATTATGATGATGAAAAAGAAGAATTGATGTTTTACTTTGAAAAGTTTAATAAAAACTGGGCAGTTAGATAACCACAAAAATAAAGGAAAAAATGAAAAAAATAATTATAAGCGTAATGGCTATGCTATCAATCGTAGCATTTGCTCAAGGTAAACAGAAAGATGGAGTAATCTATGATGCGGTCATCACCAGAGTTATTGATGGTGATACTGTAGCATTTCAAGCACCATTTCTACCTGCACCATTAAAGCAGGAACTATCCATTCGTGTGTTCGGTGTTGATACACCAGAAAAGGGACACAGAGCGCAATGCCCAAGCGAGGATCAAAGAGGTCAGGCTGCATCGGCATTTACCAAAGCACAAATCAATGCATCAACCAAGCGTCAGGTCATTCTGATGGACTGGGACAAATATGGTGGGCGTGTGTTGGGTGATGTTGTTCTTGATGGTAAGAGTTTAAGACAGATGTTAATAGCAAACGGTTTTGCCCGTGAATACTACGGTGAAGCCAAACAAAGTTGGTGCAATTAAAATGAGAAAAATTATTAGATTTACGGCTGAATGGTGCCAGCCCTGCAAGACACTATCAAAACAATTGGAAACAATGGAGTTAAATCTTCCTATTGATGTAATTGATATTGACAAAGACCCAGAGATTGCAATAGAATATGGCATTCGGTCAGTACCAACACTTGTGCTTATGGAAGACAATGAAGTCAAAAGCAAAATCGTTGGGCTAAAAGCACCGCATGAAATTAGAGAATGGGCCACAGCATGATTAAGAGAGTAATCTCTTGGCTAATTAAAAAAATTAAGAAACCAAAAACCAACGACAAATTTATTTACTGATGATAATTGCTTTTGGTGATAGTTTTACTTACGGATTCAATTTCAATGAGAGTGAGAGATTAAACAATGTTTATCCAACATTACTCGGAAAGAAATTGAATCAGCCTGTTTTAAATACAGCATTACCCGGAGCAAGTAACTGGCGTATAGCTAGGATGATTCAGTCCATGAATATTACAAAAGATGATATTGTAATTATTTCATGGACCGAACCAACTAGATTTGAGTTAGGTGTTAACAAACGACATTATGTGCCACCAATTAAGGAGAATAGAATTGGTGATTTGAATGAGACTGAGGGTGACTTGATAACTAAAAGATTCTTTATTCAACTTACGGATAGAACTACCGATAAAGACGCAAAGAAAATAAACGAATTAGTCTATTCAGAATTCAATAATGAAAAATGGTTCCAAGAAATGTTTAAGGTGATGTACAATAGTTGCATTCAAGTGTTAGAAAAGTCTGGTTGCAAATGGTTAATGTTTAATGCATGGATTAAACAAGCTGATGGTGAGTATCATAAGAATTATGTTTACAGTAATACTACCATGAGTGGCATAATACAAAAAAATACTCCAGGATATTGGACTAAACAAGAACATGAAAAAGTTTCTAATACTTTGATAAATTGTTTGGATGAATTGTATGGTTAGATATTGGGGTGTTAATGCTTTTGGGCATGATGCATCTTTATGTGTTGTTGAGAATGATATGGTAATATTCCATAAATTGAGTGGTGGTGAATTTTTGACAGAGGGCGTTGTTGATGATGCATTGTCATTTGGCAAGCCTGATGTAATTTGTTACTATGAGAATCCTTTGTTGAAACGAACAAGACAATTGTATTCTGGCGAATGGAATAAAGCATTCAACATGTTGACACCAAAGTTACACATGTTGGAGTTTGGTATAAATTGCCCGATAAAGTATGTTGGTCATCATCATAGCCATGCCGCGGCATCTTACTTGACAAGCGAATTAAATGATGCTATAATATTAGTTGCTGATGCTATTGGTGAATGGGAAACAGTTACAGTTTGGCATGCGGTTGGTAATAACTTAACCAAACTTGATAGTCACAGATATCCATTTAGTTTGGGTTTGTTTTATACAGCATTCTCCAAATTATATGGTGTTAGTGAAAGAGAATTTATGAAGTTGAGTGTTGATGAATATCCAATACACTATGTAAAGGCAAAAAAATATCTGGATATAAATTTGCATAAGGGAATAAAAGATTGGGGTGAAGTGGATAAAAATCTACCAGCTTCGGTCCAAAAGGTCTTTGTTGATGCACTTATAGATATTGTTAAACCATTTAAGGGAATGTCAAATAATTTATTGATGGCTGGTGGGTGTGCATTTAATGAATTAGCAGTTAAACAATTAAACGCAAGAGTTACAATTAGTCCTGGTGATTCCAGTTCCTCCATTGGTGCTGTTGCGGCATATTTAAATAAAAGATTAAAAGGAAATAAATGATTAAGAAAACAACAAGCAGACTAACGGATGAAAGAAATCATTTCAAGCCGTTCAATTATCCATGGGCCTATGAATCATGGCTAAAGCATGAACAATCGCATTGGTTGCACACCGAGGTGCCGATGCTTGAAGATGTGAAAGATTGGAAGAAGAAACTAACCAATGAAGAAAAACAATTTCTAACGCACATCTTCCGTTTCTTCACACAAGGTGATATTGACGTAGCTGGTGGTTATGTAAAGAATTATCTACCACATTTTCCACAGCCTGAGGTGCGTATGATGTTGATGGGCTTTGCCGCAAGAGAAGCATTGCACGTAGCCGCATACAGTCACCTAATTGAAACTCTTGGGCTACCAGAGACAACATACAATCAATTTTTAGACTACCAAGAAATGAAGGACAAACATGATTACGTTTTGGATATATCTCTACAAAATGATTCAAGTAGTTCTGTTGCTACTCATATTGCAGTATTCAGTGCTTTCACCGAAGGGATGCAACTATTCAGTTCCTTTATCATGTTACTTAACTTCCCTAGAACCGGTAAAATGAAGGGCATGGGTCAGATTGTGACATGGTCTATAGTTGATGAAACTATGCATGCCGAGTCCATGATTAAGTTGTTCCGCACGTACATTGAAGAAAACAAGGAAATATGGAACGATGAACTTAAAGGAAAAATCTATTCTATTGCTGAGAAAATGGTTCAGTTGGAAGACAAGTTTATTGATTTGGCATTCAGTATGGGTCCTATGGATCGCCTTACTGCTGATGATGTTAAACAATATATTCGTTACATTGCTGACCGTAGGCTTATTAGTTTGGGTCTTAAGGGAATAATGAAAGTGAAACGCAATCCATTGCCTTGGGTGGAAGAAATGATTAATGCACCAACGCATACCAATTTCTTTGAGAATAGATCCACTGATTACTCAAAGGGTGCCCTATCTGGTACATGGGACGATGTTTGGGGCAAGGCTGCATAATTACCTTGACATTGTGATTGTATTGTTATATAATGAACTATGCGTATAATTGATTTGATTAAAAAACTTGAGGACCTCTATTGCACCTATGATGATGAATACAAACATCACATGGGTGAGCCTGAGATTATGATTGATGTGTTTGGTGATACCGATACACCACACCTATTTGAATATAGAGGTTTCTCAAAAGACATTTGCATAGACAAGAGTGCGGATGGTGTGTATGATATTATTAGAGCATTTGACATAAAGGAAGAAAATAATGGCTGATGAAAAAACTGAATTGAAACAAGAAGCTGGACCAAAGCGTAAGATTACCCAAATTACAACCGCAACAACAAATTCTGGTAGAATTATTGTGACTGCATTGTGTAACGATGGTACATTGTGGCGCCGTGATGTAATCAATGACAGCACCGAGTGGGAACAAATTAGAGGCATCTAATGGCAATAACAAACATGATTGGAAATAATCCAGCACAATTCAATTGGGCTGATGAAGAATTTACATTTAAAACAATGGAGTATCCTATCGGTGGTAAATTACTAAGCGGATCATTAGATATAACATTTGCTGATATTGATAGATTTTTAACGGATGATGATTTCAAAAATGCTATTAAGCAAAGAATGGCAACACATCTGGTTAAATGTATGATGGAAAATAATCTAATAGAGTTTACTAAAATTGAAGATTCAACGACTGGTTCATACAGATTACATGCAAGGTGTTATCTAGCGCCTAATGACCAAGTAAAAATATTAAGGACACATTATGGAAGTTGCAAAGCGTGAGAAGGATTGGTGGGAACATCACCCACTCCATAAACTATGGTGCAATGATGCTTGCCCATTAGTACCACGGTTTAATTATAGACCAGGTGATGAATGGAATGCAAACGCTTGGTCATTACATTGGTTATTATTCCATATCTGGACAATGGAACATTTTAGTTTTGGTGTTGATGTGAACCTACAAGCAGATAGTATTTCTGTTGGTTTCATTTTGCCATATCTGAGAGTTATAATTGGCTTTCATCATATGTGGCAATGGACATGGTTATATAAACTCAACCGTATGTTACGCCGTAATCCAGCATTGAAGAACTACAAAGGTGAATACAATTGATCCAACTTGAATGGTTCATATACGGTGCATTCTTTGGTTGGATAGCACAACCACTATGGGATGTAATTAAGAAAATTGTAAGTGAAGCAAAAAAAGCAAAGGAAGAATGGTAATGGAAATAGAATCAGCATTGTATTTTTTGGGTGGCTCAATCTTTATTGGGCTTGGTCTTTGTATCATTGGCGGTTTTGTATTGTTGTTGAACAATATTTACCATAAATTTTGGAAGCCTGTTGAATGGACAATACCACAATATAGATTCATTGATGCGGTTGCAGAACCAAAGCCAATTGACAAGGCAAACGAACCTAAGCTATAATTAAAAATAATTATACTTAGTCAAATTTTCTTTACGAGTTAAAATTTGCAAATTATTCTCCACATGTAAACCAGAAACATCATCTCCATTTAATGGAATTATATGGTCAACCTCATGTTTAATTCCAGTTTTATGTTCTAATAACACAGCTTCGGTGTATATTTTTAGAATTTCTGCTTTATTGGCCCAAGATGGATATTTTTGTTGTTGTTTAGCTCTACTAATTCCTGACCTAAAACGTGAATTGATTGCATATTTCAACCAATATTGTTCTTTTTCCTCAGGTGTCTTTTTATTGTATGCGTTTGGATGATTTTTCATTTGTACCCTCTGACTGGTTAATATATAATTTTGTGGGACAGCCCAACTCTGACTGGGTTTTCTAATGCTCCAACATTAGAATTACCACATTTATTTATGCATTAGACTTGGTATTCTAGTGTTTTATTAGTGTAATTCTCTAGTTTGCTAATATATATTAGTATGACACAGCCAAAAGGAGTGCATACAAATGAAAAATTATATACAAGAACTTTACCTTGAATTAAAATTGCTTGTAAAAGAGTTTAATTCACCAATCGCTTATCAATAAGGAAACAAAATGGATATCAAAGAAATTCAAACCAAATCAAAAGAATTCACAATCGCAATGATTGATGCAAACGAACAAGCATTCAATGCTGGTATCAAAGCATTTAACAAACTAATAGGATCCGATTATGCTACATATACGTATGGGCTAACATTTATGGGATCGGAAATTAGTAAAAATGCAAGAAAAATCGTTGAGGAATTCTCAGACCTTGCTCCTGCAGGAAATAAAAAGTAATCTCAATTGCTTTCACCCGGTCGTTCGCAACGGCTGGGTTATTAAATTTTCCATCTATAAAGACACCGGCATTCTTCTAATTTTTACCTCAAAGTATACTGGCCAGACAATAATCCGATACTGCGATTCAGAAGATAGCGCGGTGGACTATATAAATATAGTCATAGAAAAAGACGCAACGGTCCATCAAGACCACAGAGAATTTTAAGGAGATAAAATGGCAATGACCATGTCGGGAACGACACTAACATTTAACGATAGTACAACACAATCAACTGCGGCGGGTGGTGCGCCTGCACACCTAGCAATTGGACATGTAGGACTTATGTTACACACCCTCAACTCTAAAACATTCCCCGGAAATACTCAATCTGGTGGTTATCTCTATAAACTTACTTCTGGTGTACCAAGCCCCCGCGGCATCGGTGAGGTTCATTATTTTAATGGCCATGTTGTTAATAGCACAGCTGCCACCATTAACTTTTACGGTTCAGGCACATCATCTAATAGTTCTGGCACATGGAGATTTGTCGGCGCTTATGATTACATCATAACTCAAAACACCGTTGACGGTTATGGAATTGCGCTCACAAGCACCTTTCCAAATCTATGGCAGAGAATATCTTAATTTTGAAAGAAAATAATGATTATAGTTCAAGAAATTAATTACACAGTTGTCCGAAATTTAAAATGGACAAATCCAGAGCATACCGCATTTGATTGCGAAGTAAATTTCAATCATTTGTTTGAAAATTTTGTTCCATTTCATTGCACAAAAGCGGAAGCTGAAGGATTGATATACACTCACTCAACAGAAATATGGGAAAAAGCGTTATCAGGTGAATTTGGTCCAATTGCTGAATACGAAGAACCTGTCCAACCAGAACCGGTTCTTATGCCCGGAATTGAAATTATTCCATCTACAAACCCAGGAGACTTTACATGAGCATTCAAGTCCATATTGGTTGTGTGGAAAATTTATACACACGCATGATGTATTTTGAAAATACTGGTGATATTGAAGTTGGTCACGTTCATCAACACGACCATTTGACTTTGCTTGCTAAAGGCAAATTAAAAGTAACCATTGATGGCAATGTAACAGAATTTAATGCACCTCATATGATTTATATCAATAAAGATAAAGTGCATGAACTTGAAGCATTATCTAACAATACAGTTGCTTATTGCATTCATGCATTAAGAGACAATGAAACTGGTGATATATTGGATCCTGCTATGGTACCAAAAGGATCCATTGCTCAAGCATTACAAGCGGCAGAGCCATTAATTGTTCGTGAGAGTTAAACAACGATTAATTAAATCTTGGTCATACGCTAATCAGGTAGCTCCAGCGACAACAGGATTTATTAACAATCCTGTTAGTCTTGGTAGAAGATTTGCGGCACAAGATTCACATCCGCTGTGGTCAAAAGCATTTTCAGAATTTGGCCTTACTCCTGTTTCTGTAGAACCAGTATATAAATGTTTCACTGGTAACCATTTTATTGATGGTACTTTTACTCACAAGCATATTGATAGAGCACCTGAAGGACTAGTCCACACCAGATGTAATTTAATGATTAAGAAACCACCAATCGGTGGTGATCCAATTCTTGATGATGAAGTTATGCATGTTGAAGAAGGTGATTTATGGTTATGTTTGGCTAGTATGGAGTATCATGCAAGCACGCCGATACAAGGCGGTGAAAGAATTATATTTTCATTCGGTGGTCTTGTGCCAAAAGAACAAATCAATAATCTATTATGCATTACACAAAACGATTCAAACTAAACAAATATAAGTTAGTGCTTGCATACAGCATCAAATGGAAATCATTTCCAGGCGATGATGGTAGATATTATGAGAGTGAAGAAGTTAAGTATATTAAATTTGAATTGGTGAATAGAATGATAAGCCGTGATGATTCTGAAAGCAACTACCGAGGCTTTACATTACTTGGCATCCATGTTGGTATTGGTCATATGAGCCAAACAGAACAGATTATTTAATTACCTTGACAATCACACCGGGCTATGGTATAATGTTACTATAGCCCTTTTTTATTGGAGAAATAAAATTTTTATATTTGATGTTGAAACTCTCGGTAAAGATTCCGATGCCGTGATATTATCCATGGCCGCAATCTATTTTGATCCAGATAAAGAGCCGAGCCATACTCAATTAAGAGAGTCCGCATTCTTTTGTAAGTTTGATGTAAAGCAACAAATCAAAGACTTCAATCGGAAAGTGGACAGAGGTACCGTTGAATGGTGGTCCAAACAATGTGAGAATGCACGGAACAAATCATTTAAGCCACATCCAAATGATGTGCCATTTGAGATTGGTTACAGTGCAATGAGCCAATGGGTCAAATCAAAGAATGATAATAATTGTTGGGTATGGGCTAGAGGCAATTTGGATCAGATGGTACTGAGCCACATTGAGGATCAAATGAACCTTGAGAATATCTGGTCATATGCTAGATGGCGTGATGTACGAACTGCAATTGATTTTCTATATGGCACCAAGAATGGATATGTGGATGTGGACACACCAGCCTGGGTAGAAGCATTTGATTCAAAGCTACATATTACAAAGCACAATCCAATTGATGATTGTATATTTGATGCCATGCAATTAATGTACGGAAAGAAAAGCTAATGAAGTATATAGGAATGATAATCAAATATATCTTTATCATATTCTATGCATTTGTAGCCCTTATGTTTGCTATTCTATTTTCTGGCATGGTATACGGTGGCTATAAAGAACTAATGAAACTATTATGAACACGAAATATTATATTATTGCAGGCAATCACCGGGAAGGAACACAATTCATAAAAAACAAATGTCATACAATGGTGCGGTCTGGTTGGACTTCAATGTCTCTATCCAATTTTGTTTATGTAGCATCACCTGAGATATTAAGAGGGCAAGATAATCCAACAGGATGGTTCTATGGTTCATGGCGTGAAAGGGATGATATCGGTATGATTTTGATGATGCTAATATTGAATAAGAGTAAAATACAACAACATTATACACCAGAATTTAGAGATGTATTAAAAGAATTTGGATTCAAGCTATGAAAATAACACCAGTACAAAAGAGAATAGATCAACAACGGATTCGGCACCAACAGGACAAGATCCACCGTGAGCACCTAGAATATGTCAGAAAAGAAAATCAAAAGAGAACCGAACATCCAAACAAAGGCAAAAGGATAGATGAATATGTATAATAATGATGTTGAAGAATACACCAAAGAATTGGAGCAGGAAATACTCCGCCTGAAGGCTATTATAGAAAAACTCAGCAATACCGAGGAGTTAAATCCACAAGCGGTGTTTGCATTTCCTAGCCCACCAAGGATTGATAGATGAAAAAGTGGACAGAAAAAGAATATTCCCAATGGGTATATTATGATGATATTGATGGTAAAATCATCGGTGCATCCTACAAGGTTGGCAATATGAATAGCATATGGGGCGCCAAGATTTATAAAGATGTTGAGTATGTCCTGGGTACCTTTATTGATTCAGATTATGCGAGGAGAGCGGTAGAAACCTATTGGGATATTGAGAGTAGGACATTATTAAATGAATAAAATCATTCTAAACGCAAATGATATCACAGAGATATCCAAAGTAATTGAAGAATATAAGGTAGACTATTTCACCTTAACACGTAACAATGTAAGTGCTATTGGATATTCTATTGATTTGGAGTATAATACCGAAATCAAGGGTAGGATGTGTACAGTTATAGTACCAGTCGTAGGGATAGAAGAATGGTAAGACCTATCACAGTATTAATAATTGCACTGTATAATCTATCCCTATTTGCAGGAACAGCCTATCTTATTATAGAATATGACTGGAGCCCATGGTGGTTTCTATTGACAGTATTGGTTATGGGAATGTATAAGCACAAAGATGACTGAGTTTTATGTTTACATGTACCTAAGGAAGGACGGTACACCATATTATGTGGGTAAAGGAAAAGGAAAGAGGGCATACGCAAAACGAAAAGGAGTAAAGCCACCACCTATCGGAGATAGAATAGTATTTCCTTACACCAATTTGACGGAAGAAGATGCATTTCAAAAGGAAATAGAATTAATAGCCAAATATGGTAGGAAGGATAACGGCACTGGAATATTAAGAAATCTTACCAATGGTGGTGAAGGCTCAAGTGGATATATACCAACACCAGAAGTTTTGAAGAAACTCCGAGCAAGAAAGCAGACCTCTGAGCATATAGAAAAAAGAAGATTAGCTAACACCGGTAAAAAACGCTCCAAAGAATATTGCGAGAGATCCAGTATGAGGCAAAAAGGTAAAGTATTTTCACCAGAACATAAAGAAAAAATAAGTAAAGCACATTTAGGTAAAGAAAGATCCTTAGAACATAGAGAAAATATAGGTAGAGTGCAACGAGGTAAAAAATTATCACCCGAAACCATAGAGAGAATGAGACAAGCACAACTAAAAAGATGGAAGATTAGATTGCAAACCAAAGCATTACAAGCACAAAATGCTGGATTAGATAATTTTCTGAGCGATTAACGCACCGCAACCGCACTAGCGAGAAATGAGCACCATAAAGACATGCCCGAAGTGTGGGATTACTCACAAAAAAAGAGGACCATTCTGCGGGTATTCCTGTGCCAATGCCCGTGAACAACCGCCTGAATTGCGTGAGGCCAAGAGTAAGAAACTAAAAGCATATCACCAATCGCCAGAGGGAATCGCAACGGCCTCAATGAGCCGAGACTTTATGCGGGCCATTAACAGAGAACGAGCCAATGACCGAAGCGGAGAATATACCCTACAAGACGAAGACTGGATGCTGGACATCCCGGTACCCCATGATGAAGAATACGGAGATACATATACCGATGGAAACGATATATGGAGATCCGAATGAAGACATTGAAACACACATGCGACAATTGCGAGGCCGCATTTAAGATAGTATACGACGGCGACCAAGCGCCAGATGATCCGACCTTTTGCCCATTCTGTAGCGAATACATAATGGAAGAGAGTGAGGATTCCGATGACTTGGACCTATAATAATGGTGAAGTGACTGATGAACTGATTGGCGATTCATACGGTTTTGTTTATATCATAACGAACTTGCAGAGCCAGCGCCGATACATTGGTCGCAAGTACTTAACTAAAGCAGCCTATAAAACGGTGAACGGCAAGCGAAAGAAGATCCGCAAAGCAAGCGATTGGGAGACATACTACGGCTCCAATAAGGTACTACTAGAAGATGTGAAGCGCCTTGGCGAAGTGAACTTTACTCGGGAGATTGTGCGGTTCTGCCGAAACAGGTCCGAGTGTGCATATTGGGAGACGCACCATATATTTGCGATGGGTGCTTTGCTGAGTGATTCATTCTATAATGAGTGGGTGACATGCCGAATATCAAAGCGAAATCTTGGTGCCCGTTAATCGTTTTACGTATAAAAGCGTTTTTTACCCTTTATAAATCAACAACTTGGCGGGTGTTTTTTCGTGTTTTTTGCGTTTATACACGGAGGAATAGGCACCTATGTACCTCCAGCTTAACCTTCAATTATAACACGTTTTCCCGCTTTTGTCAACACTTGACAGGATAATCTTTTTATGGTATAATTACTCTTTACGGAGAATTACCATGTTTAAAGACTTAGATGACGCCAAGCTAGCCGACTTGCTGGAAACTCTAGCGGACCTTTCCCTAGACGGAGAAACCTTCCAGATTTGCCATGCGGCTCTGCGCCTACAGACTGTCTTGATGGATCATTATCAGCCTGATTGAAGTTTACCAAAAATAACACTTGACAAGCCTTGTAGTACTTAAGTATAATGGGGCTGTGGGGCTTTCAGATACTTGATTATTTTAATCTGGTATTACTTGACATTAGTACCAGTCCTGTTATACTGTATACATGTTGAAAGTTATTGAGTTTATCGGAGTGTTCTGTGGCATACTAGGGTCGTTCCTAGTTGCAAGAGGATTCCTAGCAGTAGGGTTTTGTCTTTTTCTCGTTTCCTCTATAGCATTGTGCTATTCAGCCGTGAAACAAAGAAATTGGAACTTGACCCTCCTACAAAGTGCATTTTTGTTTTCAAACGTGCTTGGAGTTAGTAATTATGTTTTCGGAGTATAATATGTCCTCAGAAGTGAAACCTTTCGTTTTCGGATTTGTTTATGCACTAGCCCTGGCTGTGCTTGTCCTTGATTTGCTTGTTTGGAGAGCCCTATGAGCCGTTTGTCCGATATTGCTATTGATATCCAGTGTGCCCTGGAAGATGGTGAACTTTCGTTTGCAGAAATTGCCGCGATTTATGAAGTACCCATTACTTGGGTCATTGAAGTGGCCGAGTGGATTCACAATGATGAATTGAAAAAACTGCAAATGTAATACTTTTTCTGTACTTGACATATACCGAGTTTTCTGGTATAATAGAATACATGAAAAGCAGAAAACCAAGATCCGATAGAAATCATGTCCTGTACCGTGTCACCTGTGTGGATACCGGTGATTCATACATTGGTGTTACAGTAGCCAAAGGGCATGCGTTTGTAAGATCCGTCAAAGTCCGCTGGCAAAAGCATGTCAGCCGTGCTAAGTGTGAAGACAAGGCTTGGGCGTTTTGTGAGGCTCTCCGTAATCTGGCCGAATGTGAATGGCGTTATGAAGTGCTGGATGTGGTTCGTGGGCGTAAACCAGCGCACCAAAGTGAGCGAGCACTAATTGACCTGTTTGAACCAACTTTGAATACTTTTTAACTACAGCAAAAAAGTCAAGTATTCATTGACAAAGGTTGAAATCCTGGTATAATTAACCCATAGATTGAGAGAAAAGAAATGCCCGAAGTAGTAGAAACCGAAGAAGTTGCAGAAGTAGTCCCAGAAAATGAAATGTCGGACTACCAGTACATGATGAGTTGTCTTTACGATAACGATTGAAAAAGGAACAGAAAATGACAAACCTCCAGATTACTCTAGCCAACTTGCAAAGCGAGTACCAGCGGAATGCAGAAATTAACAAGTCCCTGCGAGTGCAGATCCAAGACTTGAAATTTCAGGTCGTAAAGGAAAAAGCGTTTGCTAAGGTCTTGCGTCAAAGCGCCAAGTCCCAAAAGATAGCGGCCCGTGAAGCTAAAAAAGCGGCTCGGATTGAAGCCTTGGAAAAGAAATTAATGGCGCTTAGAATGCGCTGAAGGAGTTTATTGTGAATGATTTTGTTTTTAGAGATTTTGTAACCGTTGCAGATATGATGGCCGCACTGTCCGCATTGCCGCCTGATGCAAAACTGGTGATGACCCATTCTGGTTATTACTGTTACAACGAGTTGGCCGAAGTGTGTCTGCCGGAAGCATACACCATGGATGACGCCGAAGGCGGTCTTTCCGAAGGCGAAGTAGTGTATCGGCTGGGCCATTCGCACCAGTCTTATTGATTGATTTCCTGATGCTAGGCAGGTCAAGGCCTAGCAGTCCTATCCCAAGGATCACCGATACTAGAATATCGGGCCGATGAGCATTGCAAGCCTTACCACGGGTGCCAATGGACGAGAATTTGGGAAGCAGTAGTTAGCAGTGGGAGACTTTGGTCGGCCCAGGTAAAACTGGGATTTCCTCTAATCCTTTTAATGAGTATTGAAATGAGTAAAGTTAAAAAAATTCCCGGTTTTGAGAATTATTCCGTGTCCTCCGAGGGTACGGTATCCTCTAGATTCCGAGAATTGAAACCTTCCACGTCCACTGGATATGCTAGTGTAACGATATCTAATGGTAAAGAAAAACGAAACTTGCAAATCCATCGTTTGGTGGCTAAACTTTTTATTCGGAATCCAAAAAATCTGGAGATTGTGAACCACATTGATGGCAATAAACTGAACAATGATGTATCCAATCTGGAATGGGTTGACCGCAAGGGTAATGCTCGGCACTATGAAAAAGAGTTAGCCCCAAAACTCCGAGCCGAGCGTAAAGCGAAAAAAGAAAATGATATGAAAGCTAGGTTGTCAATTGTGAATTTTTCGCATTCCGCTTGTACTAGCAATCCTGAGTTGTTTCACTCAATTTACAAGACGGTGATGGAGATTTAATAAGGAGAACAAAATGGAACGATATAAACAAGTGCTCCGTATCCAGCGGTTGCTCTTGGGCGAAGTAGACCACGAAGTCACGGTTAGGAATATCAATGGCAGATACCACTGCCGAGTTTTTACTAATGGTGAATTGAACCAAGAAGCCGTTTGCTATAGTAAGCGAAACATTGGTTACACTTGCCGCAGCCTTTTGCGTTGGGAAGATAAGTGTGGAAACCTGAGTGCTTTTGCTGGAGCCGCACGTAAACGGCTGAATACTTGACTGGAAAAACTGAGAACTTTTGTAATATATTGACAAATCTTGGATTCCTGGTATAATTAACCCATAGATTGAGAGAAAAGGAAAAAAGATGAATTACGGAATGTTCTCGGATGAAGGAAACCTTGCTGTTCATGGTATCGTGTTGTACCATAAAGCGGTTAAAAGCCCTTGGCTAGTTGTCTATCAAAACCTGTGTGACTTGGCTGCAAGCAACCGGGACATGTTTGGTGAAGCTACCGACACCGAAGTGCGTGATTGTGTGTATGGCGCTATTGGTGCTGATAAGCGCGGCGAGTGCTTCTATGTGTGAAGCCTTTAGAGGATATAAAGATATTCCTAGCCAGGTCGTGGCTAGTGACTTGAAATCCAAGGGTATCACTCAGTATAGTTGGTATCCTGCAAATGGATGCATTGGTGTTACATACGGAAATGTTAGTTGTTACTATTATGTCCGTGACGGTAAAATTGTGGATATTATTTTTGATTGAGGTTCTCCATGTCTAAATTGTACATTTTCACTCAGAATTACGAGAATTACGGCTCGGAGAATGATCCTTACTGGAAACCGAAGGGTGGTTCGGATTACTTTGTGTATGATTTTGATGGCGATGAGGCTACAACCATCATGCTGGTCCGTGACCAAATTGAGTGCGATAACCCGTTTTATCGGTCACAAATCGCTGGCTGGGAAGTAGTACCTAATAACTACCTTACAGAATTTGAGCAGAATCAACTGGACTACGAAGGAAGTATTCGTTTTCCAGCCCGTGTCATTTCCGCAACAAAGTAAAAAACCGCTTGACATTCTTACCAGGCCTGTTATACTATATTCATAGATTGATAGAAAAGTGAAGGAAAGAAAATGTTGTTAGTCCTCTTAGGTGTTTTTGTTGCTCTGGTTCTTACCGGAGTTGTTGTTGGTTCTTCCGTAACTTCTTTGGGATAAATCATGCGTACCAAGACAATCATAGAAGGTTTTAAGAATTCTCAGAAATTCCGTGTTATCTTCAAAGGTGACGGGTCTGAGAATGACATTGGTTTTTATATGACGGTCCAGCAAATGACGGAACAATTCGCCACTGTGATGGCGCGGTGCATTTGCTGGGAAGCGTTGATTCAGTTATCATACGAACGCCGTATGGCCGATGCTACACGGAAACCCATTCCTACGGGTCTTGGCACTACAATTCGTGGCAAGCAAGTGCAAGTAGATTTGGTCTAAGGAAATATCATGGACAAAGCGATACAGGAATTCTTAGCATCTGGCGGTAAAATTGTGAAGTGTAAACCACGTGCTCCGCGCAAGGGTGAAAAAACTTGGACGGCCAGTAAATACTCTATTGCCAACATTGGCGCTAAAGCTATGGCGACTGGATCACGTGGAATTAAAGCAACGAGGGATTATGTTTAATATTGAATACATTGAAGTGGATCAACCCGTGAAACATGCTCGGGAGATTGTGTCGGATTTGCTGGATTCTCGCTGGCTTGATTGTGGTGCCTTTGCTAATGTGTACCGCTTTGAAGATGAAATTCTCAAGGTTTTTGAGGATGACAAAGGCTACCTAGCGTACCTGGAAGCATTGTCTAAGCTGGAGAAGCCGAATTCCTATGCGCCCGTGATTAACTATGTCAAGGTGTTTACAAGCGGTAAAAAGTCGGTTGGACTTGTGTCCATGGAGCCGTTGATAGCCTGCAGTAAATTACGAGGCGACAAATACAAGGATTTTCGGAAGACTGTGGGTCAGATTAGCAATTATTTTGATGGTAGCAAAAAGTATGAAATTCCTGAGGAACTTGTAACATTGCGTAACCTTATCAAGGATGCGAAAAAAGTGACACGGCGGATTTGCTATGATATCCATACCGGTAATGTCATGTTGCGGGCGAACAACACTTTGGTCGTTACTGACCCTCTAGCATATTGACATGGTACTGGTTTTATCGTATAATTAAAGATATGAACAAGATTTTTATTTCCCGTAAGACGGAATTGCGACACGGTTATTTTGTGATTCCTTTTGTATGTTCCGACTTAGCCAATGTTGATACTGATTTATCGCATTTGGATAGGTCTGATTTAGATAATAGAAAACTTGCGGATGCATCGGTTAGGATCCGTGCAAAAATGCTAACCCTTGGTTATGAAGTTGAGGCTGTAAACTTCCGCAATATGAGTATTTCCGCTCGGTACCAAAGTTTTGTAGTATAATGATGAATGAACAAATAAAACAATTTATTGAACAGTCTCAAAAAGTTGTCGGATATACTGATGGCGGGTATACTGAAATCAAAGCATTAGACCCAGAAAAATTCGCCCTGTTGCTTGTTCGGGAATGTATTTGGGAAGTGGTCAAAGACAATGAAGTTCCACATAACATTCAAGTATTGATTGGTGAGAGATTTAAACAACATTTCGGAGTTGAAGAATGATGCACGGAATGAACAAACCGATTAAGAAACTTTGGAAAAAAGCTGGCGGATACTATGATAAGACCAATAAACAATACATCATTGATGATCCAGGAAAATTTGCAGATTTTATTATTTTAAAATGTTATGACATATGTGATGAATATCGTGAATTGGGTAGCGGTGAAACTTGTGCTGGTGAAATTATAATGTATTTTGGAGCAGAAGAATGAATGGCCGAATTCAAGAATTGGTCAAACAGGTCTATGGTTCACAAGCAACCGAACAAGAAATGAAGTTAGCCTATTTGATTATTCGGGAATGTAGAGATATTGTAGGTAAGACAAGGGACCAAGCGATTGAAGAAGAATGGAATGTGGATGAAGCCATGTCTACAGCAATGTTTGATATTGAAGATTATTTTGGAGTTAAATAATGGAAAACATTAAGGTATTTGTTGTCGTAAGAGATGAAGAATCAGAATCTTCTTCCGAAATTCTTGGTGTCTTTTCTAATAGAGTGGATGCACAAATGTATGTGTATGATGCTATTCATACCGAATTTGATATTGATGATGATATTCCTGATGAGGAATTGTTTGATGAAATCGCTGGGTCTGGTATTAACTTCACAATTGAAAGTCATTACTTGAGGTAAAATATGATTAGAATAATCCTAGCTTTTGTTATTGTTTTTGTATTGTTCTTTTTCGGTATTCAGTACCTACGGAATATGTCCGGGAAAGAATCGTGGAGTTTGATAAAACTCTTGACATATAGTGCGGTCTGTGCTATACTTACTTTCGGTAGTTTAGTTGCTCTTGTGGTACTTTTTTAAGGATATATGATGAAAAAATTTGCTCTTACTGGTTTGGTTGTTGCTTCAATTCTCGCAACGGGTTGTACCCGAATTGAGACTGGTGAAGTTGGTGTTCGTGTTGGCTTTGACAAACAAGTCCAGCAAGGTGAATTATTGCCCGGTTCTTTTAATCAAACCATGGTCGGTGATGTTCTTACATTCCCCATTAAAGATGTGAATGTTAAACTTGAGGACATGACACCTGTTGCTAAAGATAACAGTACCATGAAAGACTTGGATGCAGTGGTTATCTATAACATCAACCAGGCACAGGTTGCTGAATTGTACAGCCAAAAGAGTCAGGCATTCCATGCTCGACACAACGGCGACATTTATTTGATGTATAACTACATTGTCCAAACTACCCGTAACGCTATCTACAAGGAAGCACGAAAGTATGAGGCTCTAGATATGGCTGATAATCGCCAAGCGATGGAACAAGCTATCAAAGAACAAATTCAAAAGAGTTTGGCTGATGAAAAACTTGATGGTAGTTTGATTATTGGTCAAGTGTTGATTCGGAATATTTTACCTGCTGATTCGGTTGTTGCAAGTGCAAATGAGTTGGTTCGTGCTAAGAATGAATTGAAACAAAAAGAAGTTGAAGTTAAGACTGCTAAGATGGAAGCAGAACGTATGCAAGCATTGAGTAATCAAGGTGCTCAAAGTATCGCTTACATGCAAGCGCAGGCTATGATGAATATCTCAGAAGGTATCAAGAACGGCAAGGTGCAAACGATTGTTGTGCCAGCAAACTTCAATGCGCTGATGATGCAAAAATGAACGAACGAATTCAACAACTTGCTGAACAGGCTGGCTTTAAAAGCAATCCCGATATCTATGACCGCAATCAATCATTTGATATATCTAAGTTCGCCGAGTTGATTGTGCGGGAATGTGCTGAACAGATTATAGCAAAGGGAACAGATTGGGTTGATTTTGCTCCAAGTCAAACAGGCGTGAGACCGGAATATTGGGATATGGCTCAACAGATTAAACAACATTTCGGAGTTGAAGAATGAATGAACGAATTAAACTACTTGCTGAACAGGCTGGCTTTATTGATATAGGTAATAATCATACTGCTTATATGAATTTTGACCACGAAAAGTTTGCCGAGTTGATTGTTAAGGAATGTGGTGTGGCATTAAGTCCTATGTTGCGTGATATGGTTAGTAGAGGACAGGCTTTTGATTTGATTAAACGACATTTTGGAGTTGAAGAATGAAAGTTGTAATAAACGCTTGTCACGGTGGCTTCGGCTTGTCTGATGCAGCCTTTGAGAAATTCCTTGACCGTAAAGGTATAGCATGGGAAAAACAACCTCGTGGAGGTTATGGTTGGCATGAATATTATCATGCTGGGCACTTGGGTAAAGACGAACACTATTTGTATTCACGTACAATGACTGAGGATCGGTCTGATCCTGATTTGATTGCCGTGGTGGAAGAAATGGGTCAAGAGGCCAATGGTTTCTGTGCTGAATTGAAAGTGATAGAAATACCCGATGATGTGGAATGGGAAGTTGAAGAATATGATGGTCTTGAATGGATTGCTGAAAAACATAGAACCTGGAATTAATTAAAGGAGAACGATATGCCGAATTGGTGCGCTAATACACTTACACTTGAACATGAAGATCCTGCTATGATTGAGCGGGCGAAGACTGCATTTGCTGAAGGTAAATTTCTTAAGGAACTTGTACCCCCGCCAAGCAGAGAATGGGACTATAATTGGTGCGTAGAGAATTGGGGCACTAAATGGGACGTTGGTAGTGATGACGGTATCAATGAGTTTACTGATACCACTTTGGTACTTTATTTTGATAGTGCATGGGCACCTCCTTTAGCCGCTTATAAAGCTATGGAAGAATTAGGTTTTACTGTCCGTGGTATGTACTATGAGCCTGGCTTGTGTTTTGCTGGTATCTACGAGGACGGCTTTGATGATTACTATGAATATTCCAATTTGTCAAGTGAAGAAGTTGCGGCTATGATTCCAGATGAATTGGATGAAACTTTTAACATTAGCGAACAATTGGCTGACTGGGAAGAGGAGAATGAGGATGAGTGAAGGTTGGTTTGGTTTTATTTTCGGTATAATTACTGGTATTGTTTTGGTCGGAGCAATTCAACAATTCAATCCAGGGGCTGCGGTAAATGTTGTTGCAAAAGAGATGAATGAGTGTGAAAAGTCATTGCCACGGGACCAGAAGTGTGTTATAGTTGCTGTTCCTCCTTCTAAAGACTAAACTATGAGCCTTGATGTTGATTTGATTGTGACACAACCCGTATCAGTATTTGATGCGAATATCACACATAACCTTGGACTCATGGCTTCGGAAGTGAAATTATCCAATGGCATGACATTGTATGATGTGCTGTGGCGCCCTGATGAACAATACGGTTTGCTTTTTGCAAGAGATATTGCCGAATTGTTGGATGAAGGTTGGAATATTCTTCTATCTGATCCAGAACGTTTTCGTAAATTTAATCCTGCTAATGGTTGGGGTTCATATGATGGGCTGTGTAATTTTGTATATAAGTACAGGAATGCATGTTGGGATAATCCTGATGCTGAGTTGAGAATTTCAAGATGATTAAAGAAATAATCCATTGCGACAAGTGTAATTCGGATAATGTTATTCACGAACCTAAGCGCGGACCTGTGCAAGAGAATCGCCGCACAATGACAGAGGTGATTGAACAAAAAAAATACAATATGGTTAATGCTGTTTATAATTATCAACACTGGATTCTTCTGTGCAAAGATTGCGGGCACCGTTTGGAGTATTACGTATGAATGAGCGAAGTAAGAAACTGGCTGACCAAGCCCAGTATTATGCTGAGTATACTACACCACAAGGCTTGGAGTGGTTGCCTGCGTTTAAAGAAAGATTCTTCAAGGTGATGACAAAAGAATTCATTGGCTTACTTGAATATGAGATTGCTATGTTGGAGAAATATAAATCCACATCATGCAATGAATCTGACCGCAGATGGCATGAAGGTAAGATTGTGCATTTTCGCCGAATGATAGATAAGACTAAAGACCACTTCGGAGTTGAATGATGTACCAACTAATTTTAATATCATTGTTAGTCACCAATGGTAAGTTGGAAATGCATCAAACCAAACTGGATACATTCTACACCGCAAAAGAATGTGAACAATTTAAGATTGTGCTGGAGAATAAAACTCTGTTGAAATTAAACTCCAATACAACCAATGCAATTATTGTTTTTGAATGTCGGAGAGAAGTATGAGTACTGTTGGAAATTTTAAGATGTTCAAGTGGGTACCTGATGGCACTTATGACTACAGTGGATATCTTGTGAGGTATGTTATTGTTAATTGTAATCCTGTGACTACGATTGCAAAAGAATGGTTAGATAGAGGCGGACCAGATGATGTATCGGTTGAATTGAAACGACCGTGGGGATCCTTTCCTGATTTTCCACCCAAGTGAGGTTTATATGAAAGAAGAATTAGATAAATTGCTCTGCGAGAGATATCCAAAGATGTTTGTTAATCGTGACAAGTCAATGCAAGAAACGGCTATGTGTTGGGGCTTTGAATGTGGTAGTGGTTGGTTTGAATTGATTAATGCGCTTTGTGCTACCATTCAAAACTACATTGACAACAATTCACGACCGGGGAAAGAAATTCCTCAAGTGACTGTGGATCAAGTAAAAGAGAAATATGGTACTTTGCGTTTCTATGCTTCTGGCGGGGATAGATTGACAGATGGCATGATTTGGTTTGCTGAGAGTATGAGTGCCCACACTTGCGAAACTTGCGGGCATCCTGGCAAATGGCGAGGTGTCGGTTGGTTCTATACATCGTGTGATGAACATGCCAAGGATGGCGAATAATTTTTTTAATGGAGTTTTTATGACTTATGAAGATGTAATTGAGACCCTTGCTTTGCGGGCTGCTAATCGGTTCATTCACCGTATGCCTGCGCCGTGGTTGATGAATGATGAAGATGTGATTTATGCGAAAGCATTTGGGCATGATGTTGATGCGGTTCATTTCGGCGTGACTTCATTGTTCCAAGATGCGGTAAGATATCTCGGCAGTAATAAATGAGTTTGATTTTTCCTTTTATTTTTGTAGCGTGGTCTGGCTGGCGATTGATTCATCTAGATTACACTAAACATCCGAAATGGTATTATTTGCTAGATGGCTTGGTTTTCTCATTTAATCTAAGTGTAATACTTTTGAATCTATTTCCTTGATGTTGTAATTCTGCAACAAAGCACTTGACATGGTACCTAATCCTGCTATACTATACCTATAGATTGATAAAGGAACGAAATGTCTACAGCGATTCAAATCTCCCGTGAAGTCCAGATGTACGGCTCACCAAAAGCCCAAATCATGGAATCAATTGAGCGGTCAATTACTTTTAAATTCTCAGGTATGGGAATGATTATCTGTGGTTACATGTCCGACATTCAGGAAATGAATGAACGAAATCAAAACGGCATCTACACTGAGCAAATTCGGCAAACCTTGAATATTTGCAAAATGCTTATGATGGACACCGAATTGGGTTTCAAAAATATTTAATTGGAGTAAAAAAATGGGAACACGTTGTTTGACTTATGTTTATGAGGTTAATGAGCCTATCGTTTGTTTGTATCGCCAGTTTGATGGTTATCCATCTGGTCATGGTGCAGAGTTAGGCGATTTTCTAAAAGGTATTCAGTTAGGAAATGGTATTGCCGGCAAACCTGAAATGGGTACATTTGCAAACGGCATGGGTTGCCTAGCCGCACAATTAATTGCACACTTCAAAAAATCCGTCGGTGGTTTTTATATCCATGCGATAACGGATTCTGGTGGTGTGGATTATGAGTACCATGTTTATGCCAATAAAGTTGTGGTAAAAGATTCCGATGAAGAAGTTGTTTTTTCAGGGTCACAGAATGACTTTGTTGAATATTGCAAAGCGGAATAATGCGTAAACGTGACATTGCCTACCTTGTGAATAATCATATAATGAATGATATGTTATTTGCTATGCTGGGTAGTGATGAATTGGTCCAGCTTTGGTGGGAAACGCCAAATAAAGCGTTTGATATGAAGTGCCCAAAAGATGTTGAAGAACAAAAGGTTTACCAATACTTGGGCGCACATTGTTTTGGTTTTTAAGGAAATAAAATGGCTTACGTAGAAGTTGAAGTGGACTTGAGTGATTTTGATACCGATGAATTGTTAGAAGAATTGGAATTGCGAGGAACAGAAAGT
>Ga0315903_10001812_pt1 | contig 32347 bp, 29 predicted proteins | sample LakEriMetagenome_7_FD_203524 | JGI IMG/M metagenome (GOLD analysis project Ga0315903, IMG submission 203524) | Freshwater fungal communities from buoy surface, Lake Erie, Ohio, United States - Buoy 2 MA119 | ecosystem: Environmental > Aquatic > Freshwater > Lake | place: USA: Lake Erie, Ohio...
GCAGGTCGCGGACTCGGCCGCCACGGACGAGCACGATCGAGTGCTCCTGGAGGTTGTGCCCCTCGCCGGGAATGTAGACGGTGACTTCCTTTTGGTTCGAGAGCCGCACACGGGCGATCTTCCGCAGCGCCGAGTTCGGCTTCTTCGGCGTCATCGTGCGGACCTGGAGGCAGACGCCCCGCTTCTGCGGGCAGCGGTCGAGCACGGGCGACTTGGAGAACTTCCGCTTCGGGCGGCGGCGGCTGCGGACGAGCTGACTGATCGTGGGCATGGGAGGTCCGGGGTCTGGTGCGGCAAAATCGCGAGCCCTGAAAGATAGCCGACGCCCGCCGCCGCCGGAAGGCGCCCGGCAAAAATTCTCGTTTCAGGCCGCTTCGGGGCACCAAACCTCGCCCCGTCCCCCCGCCAGCAGGTCTCCGTGCCACTGTCGCCACCGTTCGGGCAGGGCGGCGGCGATGCCGGCTGCGGCCAGCCGCCGCAGCAGGAGCGGCAGAAAAGTCGGCGTCCATGCCGCCCCCCGGGTGAACGTCGGTGGGAGCCGGGGAATCGAGCCCAGGGCGACCAGCGATCCGCGGCGCATGCCGGCGGCCGGGTGGGCGCCGACCGCACCGGCGACGACGACGGTGCCGGCCCGCATCTCGAAGGCCGCGGCGGCACCACAGGCGCCGCCGATGGCGAGCACGCCGCGCCGCATCCGGGCCCCCGCGAGGCCGCCGGCATCGCCCGCCACGACCACCATGCCGCCGCGCATGCCAAGCGGGCTGCCGGGCAGGGCGGCCGCGGCGTTGTCGCCGCACCGGCCGCCCACGTGCACCGCGCCGCCGGTCATCTCGCAGGCCAGCCAGTCGCCCGCCGAGCCGGTGACGGCGAGCGTGCCGCCCGACATGCCTTCACCCGCGTGGCGGCCGACGTCGCCGCCGACGTCGATGCGGCCGGCGGCCAGGCCCGCTCCGATGCGGTGCACCCGCGAGAAGTCACCGCGGCACTCGATCCGGTCGTCGTCCGCGGACCCGATCACGGCGAACAGTTCGCCGAGCTCGCAGCGCCGGCCATCGGCCGCGATCGGCAGCCGCGCGATCTCCACCGCGGTCAGGCCACGGACCCGGTCGGGCAGGATGCCGGCGAGATCGACCGCCAGCGGTCCGCCGGGCGCGGCGCGAGGCACGAGGACGAGCGGCATGGCGGCTGGATCCGAACAAAGGCGGTGGCCGCGGGGCACGATCGCGCCCCGCGGCCACGCTCCATCATAATCAGCCCCCCAGGCGACGTGCGTGGAGCACCGGCGCAGGGGGCCGGGCCTGCCGCGCTGCAAACACCTGGCCGGGCTGCCGCCCTCACTTCGCCAGCACAGGCACCTTCCTCGCGGCGCTGCTGGGCGACTTCGTGAGTTCGACGGTGAGCACGCCCTTGTCGTAGCGGGCGGTCACCTTCGTCGGATCGACCGTTTCGGGCAGCGGGATCGCCCGGCTGAAGGAGCCGTAGTGGCTCTCGCGATGCGTCCAGCCCTCGGCACTCTCCTCCTGCTCCGACTTCTTCTCGCCGGAGATCACGAGCCGGTCTTCCGAGACGCTGACATCCACGTCCTGAGGATCGATCCCCGGCAGCTCGGCCCGCACGTGGATCTGCTTGTCGGTCTCGGACATGTCGGTCGCCGGCAGCCACTGCCCCGGCTCGATCGTCTCGAACCAGCCGGGCATCGCCAGCGGACGGGAGAAGAAGCCCTCGAAGAGGCGGTTCATCTCGTTGCGGAAGTCGGCCAGGGTGGCCATGCTGCCCGGCTCCATGCCGCTCGCGCGCTTCGTGCGAAAAGGAATCAGGCTCATCACGTCGCTCCTTTTCTCGATTCGAAGGGGGAAGGGAAACACAGGATCATCACCGTGCGGCGCGCGGTCGGACCGCGCTGGGCGGCCCGGCCGCGCGCGAGTGTCGCGACTCACGCCGTGCGCACCGCGACCTTCCGCGGGCGGACCGCCGCCAGTCGCGGAACGCGGATCGTGAGCACGCCGCGGCGGTAGTCGGCCGTGATCAGCGAGGCGTCGAACCCCTCGCCGAGCCGGAACGACCGGCGGTAGTCGCCGACGCCGTATTCGCGCCGCAGCACCGTCCCGGGCAGTTCACGCGGCGGTACGGCCGCCTGGACCGCCAGCACGCCGTCCTCGAACGTCACGTCGATACGGTCCGGCTGGGCGCCCGGCACGTCGCAGACGAGCAGCACTTCCGCTCCGAGGTCGCAGATGTCGACGTTGGGCTGAAACGTCAGGCCCGGCTCCGCCGCGGCGGGTGCAGGGTGCTTCGTGGGGCCGTTGGTGGTGACCATGGGATCGTCTCCGGGGGTGATGCGAACGGGATGGCTGATGGAACACCGTGGGCGGACGTCACGACGTCCGCACCTCGACCTTGCGGGGCTGGCACTGCGGCGCCTTCGGGCAGGTCACCGTCAGCACGCCGTTGACGAGCCGGGCTTCGACCCGGCCGGCATCGACGGCCATCGGCAGGGCGATCCGCCGTTCGAACGCACCGCTGCCCCGCTCGCGGCGGTGCCACGTGACCGACGGCTTCCGCTCACCGTCGCCGGCCGCAGCCTCCGGGGCGGCACACTCGGGCCGCGCGCCCTTGAGGACCAGTTCATCGTCGGCGACGGAGACATCGACGTCGCCGGCGTCGAGCCCGGGCAGTTCAGCCTCGAGGATGATGGCGTCGTCGGTCTCGCGGACGTTCACCGCCGGAAACGGACCCGTCGCCTGGCGGGCGGCCCAGCCCTGCCGCGGTGCCGAGGTGGTGATCGTGTTCCACACGCGATCGAGTTCGTCCCGCAGTTCCTCGAACTGGGGCGCGAGGTTCAAGGGAAAGCCGGCGCGAAACGGAGGCATGACGAAGGCTCCTTCGGGTGGTGGTGTGGTGTGGCACCGTCCCTGGAGCGGATGACTCGTGGCGCGGACGAATCATTCGCTGGCACGACGCCAAAAAACAAATCGAACCGACGCTCGAGCGAAGGATGCAAAGAGCGTGCCGAAGATGCATGGACGCCCGAACACGTCCTGCGGGCCTGAAATCCGCAGGTTCCGTGCCGCGCGGCGCGAAAGTGTCGCGATTGTCCCGGTCATCGGGTCTGTCAGCCTGGCAGCCGGCGGTTTTTCAGGCTGCCGCGCGGCTGCCGGACGGTTGTGGGGGGCGGGTCATTCCCTATACTGCCCGCCATCGCCGAAAGGACTCGCATGAGATTCACCCTCCTCGACCGCGTCGTCGCCATCGAACCGGGCAAGAGCATCACGGCGATCAAGAACGTGTCGCTGGCGGAGGAATACCTGGCGGACCACTTCCCGCGGTTTCCCGTGCTGCCGGGCGTTTTCATGCTGGAGGCGATGACCCAGGCGGCCGCCTGGACGATCCGGCTGGGCGAGGATTTCGCCCATTCGATCGTCGTGCTGCGTGCCGCCCGGAATGTGAAGTACGGCGACTTCGTCGAGCCCGGGAGAACGCTCACGGTCACCGCCGAGGTGCTCGCGCAGGACGAACGGACGACCAAGATCAAGGCGAGCGGCTCCGTCGGCGACCGGACGAGCCTCACCGCCCGGCTGGTGCTCGAGCGGTACAACCTGGCGGACACGCGGCCGCACGGGGCGGCCCTCGACGCCCGGGTACGGGCGGAGATGCGGCGGCTGTGGTCGCTCCTTCACCCGGCCGGCCGCTCCGCCGCTCCCCGGCCCGGAGTCTACGGGGCCCCCGTTGTGCCTGCGGGATCCGCTGGACGGCCCGTCGCAGTGGGTTGATCCGCCGGCCGATTCGGCCGTCGGCAGCCCTCACGCCGGACGTTTCTGCCGCGTCTGGCGGAAAAATGGCCGATTCGGGTTCCCATGGGGACGGGCCGGCATTACAACCTTCCCTAGTTGACCCGGTTTCCATCCCTCGTTTTGAAGGTGAATAGTCGATGCCGTCCCGCGACGAAATTTTTGAGAAGGTGAAGACAGCGCTGGTCGATGCCCTGGGGGTGGATGAGGAGGACGTCTCCCCGGCCGCCACCATGGTGGGCGACCTCGGCGCGGAGTCGATCGACTTCCTCGACATCGTGTTCCGGCTCGAAAAGGCCTTCGGCATCAAGATCTCCCGTGGCGAGTTGTTCCCGGAAGACGTGCTCTCGAGCACCGATTTTGTGACCAACGGCAAGGTCAACGCGGCCGGCATCGCGGCCCTCAAGGCCCGCATGCCGTTTGCCGACCTGGCCAAGTTCGAGGCCAACCCCAGCGTGCAGAACTTCGCCAACACGCTCACGGTGGAAGACATGGTCCGGTACGTCGAGAGCAAGCTGGCGGCCTGACGGCCGGTCGACGTCGCCGCGACCACTCACCGAGGACGGCCCCGCGCCGCACCGCACCCATGCGCTGGTTCTGGATCGATCGCTTTGACGAGTTCGTTCGCGGCAAGCAAGCCACGGCCGTGAAGAATGTTTCGCTCGCCGAGGAGCACCTGCACGACCATTTTCCGGGGGCGGCGCTGATGCCGAACTCGCTGATCGTCGAGGGCATGGCCCAGACGGCGGGCCTGCTGGTGGCCGACGCCATCGACTTCAACCGCCGGGTCGTGCTGGCGAAGGTGGCGGCGGCGGAGTTCCACTTCGACGCGGTGCCCGGTGATTCGATCCGCTTCCATGCCGAAGTGCTCGACCTCAAGCCGACGGGGTCACTGACGAAGGTCCGGAGCACGGTGGGCGACAAGGTGCAGGGCGAGGCCGAATTGTTCTTCGCCCACCTCGAGCCCGGCGAAGGCGTGCCCCAGCTCTTCGAGCCTCACGAACTGCTCCGCTGGCTCGACCAGATGCACATCTACGACGTCGGTCGCGACGAGGCCGGCCAGCCGCTGGCGCGGCCCGATTGGTGAGAGGGGAGGATCGCTGATGGCGGCCGGCAGACGCAGGGTGGTGGTGACGGGCATCGGCTGCATCACGCCGCTGGGCGTTCGCGTGGAGCAGCTGTGGAAGAACCTCGTCGCCGGCGCCTCCGGCGTGGGGCTGACGACCGTCTTCGACGCCTCCAGGTTTCCCACCAAGATCGCCGCCGAGGTTCGCGGCTGGGACATCGCCGACGAGGGGCAGGATGCGAAGCTTTGGCACTTCTGCGGCCGGCACACCCGGTTCGCGGCCGGCGCGGCGCTCCAGGCCATGCGCGACGCCGGCCTCCCGCAGGGGCTGCCCGCCGATCCGACGCGGCTCGGCGTGTATCTCGGCAGCGGCGAGGGGCAGCAGGACTTCGACTCCTTCACCAGCATGATGATGGCGGCGATCGAGGGCGACACACTCGACGTCGCCAAGTTCACGAAGCTCGGCCTGGAGACCCTCCATCCGCTCTCCGAGGTGGAGCAGGAGCCCAACATGCCGGCCGGGCATCTGGCCGGGATGTTCGACGCCCAGGGGCCGAACTTGAACTGCCTGACCGCCTGCGCCGCCTCCAGCCAGGCGATCGGTGAGGCGGTGGAGATCGTGCGCCGGGGCGAGGCCGACGTGATGCTCTCCGGGGGCACCCACAGCATGATCCACCCCTTCGGCGTCACCGGCTTCAATCTGCTCACGGCGCTGTCGACGCGGAACGACGAGCCTACGCGAGCCAGCCGGCCGTTCGACAACGACCGCGATGGTTTCGTGCTCGGGGAGGGGGCCGCGATGGTGGTCCTCGAGGAGCTCGAGCACGCGAAGCGGCGGGGTGCGAAGATCCACGGCGAGGTGATCGGCTACGGCTCCACCGCCGACGCCTACCGGATCACCGACACCCATCCCGAGGGCCGCGGCGCCGCCGCCTGCATCACCATGGCGCTGCAGGATGCCGGCCTCGGCATCGACGGCATCGACTACGTGAACGCGCACGGCACGAGCACCGACGTCAACGACAAGGTGGAGACGCTGGCCATCAAGAAGGTGTTCGGCGAGCGGGCCTTCAAGATCCCGGTCTCCAGCACGAAGAGCATGATGGGCCATCTGATCGCCGCGGCCGGGGCCACGGAACTGATCGTCTGCCTGCTGGCGATCCGCGACGGGATTCTGCCGCCGACGATCAATTACGAGACGCCCGACCCGAACTGTGATCTCGATTACGTGCCCAACAAGGCCCGCGAGGGGAAGTGCGACCGCGCCCTCTCCAACAGCTTCGGGTTCGGAGGTCAGAACATCTCGCTCATCGTCAGCCGTTTCAACGGCTGACGATGGCGGGGCAGCACGGCCATCCATGGCCCGTGCGGCCCCTGCTCGGCGGAGGGGCAGCCAAGGTGCCCCTCGCCTCGCGTGGCGGTCGCACCTCCGGGCGACCGCGGCCGCCGCTGGGCGGCGGCCGCGCGGCGGCTCGACGAGGCGTCGATCCGCGGCGGGCGTGGGGCGAGGCACGCTGCGCGGCCTTCGGCCGCTGCGTGCCGTTGATCGCATGGGCGTAGCGAGGGGCTACCCATCTCCTCGAGACGGCGTAGGTGGCAAGCGGAGCCAGGATGGCGCAGCGTTGACACCTCCGAGTGAGCGGAGGGCAGGGATGCCCGAAGCGAACGTCCGGCGAGAGGGTGTGGGCAGCCCCGAGCGGGCGTCACCAACTCGGTTGAACGCGGTCACCCAGCTTGCCCAGGTTCGCGGCCGCAGGGTTTTCTCAATCGGCGCGCACGGCACGACCGATACCAGTGGAGACAGCGGACGACTGCCCGCCGACGTGTGTCGGCGGCCGGCCGCCCGCCCATCGGGAACCCCGCCCATGACCACGCTTCAGCGCAGCTTCGCCTTGGCCGTCGTGGCCGCCGTGATCGGCACGTCGAGCGGCTGCTCGATCATCGACCGCCTCTTCCTGCTCAACGCCGACGGCCCCTACGCCCACCAGGCCCAGCACGTCGGCGGCCGGTATGGCGGCGCCGGCCAGCCCGGCGAGTGCGAGGACGGCTCCTGCCCCACCGGAGCATGCCAGGAGTGTGAAGGGGGCGCATGCCACGCGCCGCACGCGGGCCGCTACGGCGGGCTCGCCAAGCATCGGCTTTCGCCCGCGGAAAAGGCGGCGCTGGCCGGCTCCGACTACGGCGCCAGCGGTCCCGCCGGGCCGCCCACCGGTGCCGTCGCCTATCCGTACTACACGACCCGCGGCCCGCGCGACTTCCTGGCGAAGTGCCCGCCCTCGATCGGGCCGCAGTGAGGCTGACACGGTCCTGTGCCGCACGCCTTCAGGCGTCGGTTCTGATGGTCGCGGGTTTTCCAGTCTCGCTTTCGGCGCGCCACGGCGGGGTGGCTTTCGTGCCCGGCGTCCCCGGGCTCCCGCCCGGGGCGTCTTGGCACGATGACGGCACCGATCCCCTGTTCCAAGGTTCTTCAAAACACGGGTTCTTCAAAACACGGGTTCGCGGGTGGATTCCGGCAGCGTGCACGACGGGGCGGCTTGTGACGCGGCGGTGGTGACAGCCGGCCGGCAGCAGCGTTAGGCTGTGCGGCCTGACCACCACGCGTCATTTTCGGAGTCGCCATCCATGGGTTCATCCTCGTCCGGCGGCCTGACCGCCTCGGGCCGTCTCTCGGTGACGGGCTGGCTCGTCTGCGCGATCGCCGCCATCGGCTTCGCGTTCGACATCTACGAGCTGCTGATGCTGCCGCTGGTGATCAAGCCGGCACTGGCCGCGCTTGGCGGATCGACGCCCGCAGGCGTGCCCCTGCTCGTGCCGGGGTCGCCCGAGTATGCGAAGTGGGCGCGGGCGCTGTTCTTCGTGCCGGCGATCGCCGGCGGCGTGTTCGGCCTGCTCGGCGGGTATCTCACCGACCTCCTCGGCCGCCGCCGGGTGCTGACGTTCAGCATTCTGCTCTACGCCTTTGCGGCGCTGGCCGCCGGCTTCGCCACCTCGCTGCCGCAGCTGCTCTTCTTCCGCTGTCTGGTGTTCATCGGCGTGTGCGTGGAGTTCGTCGCGGCGGTCGCCTGGCTGGCAGAGCTCTTCCCGGATCCCCAGCAGCGGGAGCGGGTGCTCGGCTGGACGCAGGCGTTCTCGTCGCTCGGCGGCCTGCTCGTGGGGGCGGCCAACGTGCTCGCCGCCCGCTTCGCCGACACGTTGCCGATGATCCACGGCGACCACGAGGCCTGGCGGTACACCTTGATCTCCGGCGTGATTCCCGCCCTGCCGCTGATCCTGATCCGGCCCTTCCTGCCCGAGAGCCCCGTGTGGGCCGAGAAGAAGGCCGCCGGCACGCTGCGGCGGCCGAGCATCCGCGCCCTGTTCAGTCCGGAGCTCGTGCGGGCGACCGTGGTGACGACGCTCGTGTTCGCCGCCAGCTACGGCATCGCGTTCGGCGCCATCCAGCAGCTGCCGCAGATCCTCGGCGCCCAGCTGCTGCCGGCCGACAAGGGCGGCCCCAAGGGGCATGCCGCGGTGATCGAGACTGCGAAGCAGGCGCAGGCCGAGGCCGTCGCCGCTGCCCAGGAGGCGGGCCGGGAACTGCCGCCGGCCCGGCTCAAGGCGATCGCTGGCAACGCCTCCGACGAGGCCGTGGCGCGGGTGACGATCTTTCAGGAGATCGGCGGCCTGGTGGGCCGCGTGCTGTTGGCGTTCGCGGCCGTGCGGGTCGCCAGCCGGCGCACCCTGCTGCGGCTCTTCCAGTGGCCGGCGCTGCTCGTGGTGCCGGCTCTCTTCTGGTGGATCTCCACGCAGCTCGGCGACGCGGCGTCGCTCCCGTGGATCAAGGCCGGGATCTTCGTGGCGGGAATGCTCACCGTGGCCCAGTTCTCCTTCTGGGGCAACTACATTCCGCTGGTCTTCCCCACGCACCTCCGCGGCACGGGCGAGAGCTTCGCGGCCAACATCGGCGGCCGGGTGCTGGGCACCGCGGCTGCCTGGCTCACGCTCACGTTCGCCGCGGCCACGCCCCCCGATCCGGTGCGCATCGCGCTGGTCGGCGCGGCGGTCGCGGGCGGCTATGCCCTGGTGGGCGCGATCCTCACCCGCTGGCTGCCCGAGCCGGGGGCGTCGGTCGAGCATTGAACCGTTCCGTCGCCCAGGCCTTCAGTCGACGAGCGTGCGCGGCGCCTTCGGGGCGTCGTCGGGGAGCGTGGGCACCGTCCAGATCACGTACAGTCCCACGGCCACCGCGGCGAGAAACACGGAGCGCAGGGTCCAGTGCAGGCTGTTGAGCAGGAGGCTCATGGCCACCACGGCCAGCACCATCGCCAGCGCCCGATACTTGAGCCCGCGGCGGATGCCGTGATAGTGCTGCCAGTCGTCGAGCGTGGGTCCGAAGGTCTTGGAGCGATGCAGCCAGGCGTGGATCCGGGGTGAGCCGCGGTAAAAGCACCAGCTCGCCGCCAGCACGAACGGCGTGCAGGGAATCATCGGCAGCACTGCCCCGATTACCGCCAGGCCGAGGCAGGCCCAGCCCCCCGCGACGTAAAGAAAGCTCCGCAGCGGGTCGGTGACCGGGCGGAGATACCCGGCCGGTGACGATTCAGGGGCACGGTAGGGATTCGGTTCCATGGCACGGGGGCCGGGGAAGGCATGCGGGCGACCGCGGGGATTCTACCAGCGCCGGTTTTGCCGTATGCTCTCGGCCGCCGCGGGTCGCGCGGCCCCCGCCTCGTCCTGCTCCCGGAGAACCGCTTCCCATGCCGCTCGTCCCGATGCGCATCCTGCTCGACCATGCCGCCGAACACGGCTACGGTCTCGCCGCGTTCAACGTCAATAACATGGAGCAGATCCAGTCGATCATGGAAGCGGCGAAGGAGACCGACTCGCCCGTCATTGTCCAGGCCTCGCGGGGCGCCCGCAGCTACAGTCAGGACAACTACCTCCGCCACCTGATGCTCGCCGCAGCCGAGCTCTATCCGGCGATCCCGATCGCGATGCATCAGGATCACGGCAACTCGCCGGCCACCTGCCAAAGCGCGATCGACCACGGCTTCACGAGCGTGATGATGGACGGCTCGCTGAAGGAGGACGGCAAGACGCCCGCCGACTTCGACTACAACGCCAAGGTCACGAAGGACGTGGTCACGCTCGCCCACCGGCAGGGCGTGTCGGTCGAGGGCGAGCTGGGCTGCCTGGGGTCGCTGGAGAGCGGCGAGGGCGAGGCCGAGGACGGCCACGGTGCCAGCGGCAAGCTCTCCCACGACCAGCTGCTGACCGATCCGGACGAGGCGGCCCGGTTCGTCGCGGCCACGGGCGTCGACGCGCTGGCCGTGGCGATCGGCACGAGCCACGGCGCCTACAAGTTCACCCGCAAGCCCGACGGCGACGTGCTCGCCATGAAGCGGATCGAGGAGATCCACGCCAAGCTTCCCAACTGCCACCTCGTGATGCACGGCTCGTCGAGCGTGCCGCAGGAACTGCAGGACATCATCAACACGTATGGCGGCAAGATGCCGCAGACCTGGGGAGTGCCCGTCGAGGAGATCCAGAAGGGCATCAAGCACGGCGTGCGGAAGATCAATGTCGACACCGACTGCCGGATGGCGATCACCGGCGCGATCCGCAAGGTGCTCGCCGAGGCGCCCGAGAAGTTCGACCCGCGCGACTACCTCAAGCCCTCCCGCGAAGCGATGAAGAAGGTGTGCGCGGAGCGGATGGTGCAGTTCGGCCAGGCCGGCAACGCCGGCAAGGTGAAGTGCATCACGCTCGCCGAGATGGCCGCCCGGTACGGTCGCGGCTGACTTCAGACTGCGGGAAAACCCGCGTTGCGACGCTTGCCCAGTCGGCCTATAGTCCCGCCCCCTGCGGCGCGGACCGCGCGGCCCGACACCCCGGCGGTTGGTGAGCGATGCAAGCGATGAGCGACGGCGACCTGCTGAATCACGGCCGGGAAATCCTCCGCGCCGAGGCTGAGGCCGTGATCCGGGCGGCCGCGGCGCTCGATGCGAGTTTTTCGCGGGCGGTGCGCGTGGTCGAGAGCTGCACCGGCAGCGTGGTCGTGACCGGCATCGGCAAGGCCGGCCTCGTGGCCCGCAAGATTTCGGCCACGCTCGCCTCCACCGGCACCCCAAGCCACTTCCTTCACCCGGCCGAGGCGATGCACGGGGACCTCGGCGCCCTGCGCCGCGACGACGTCGTGCTCGCCCTGTCGCAGTCGGGGGAGACGGAGGAGATCACCCGGCTCCTGCCGCACGTCGCCGCCCGCGGCATCCGCATCGTGGCGCTCACCGGCCGGCCCGAAAGCACGCTCGGCCGCGCCGCTGACGTGGTGGTGGCCACGGGGCCGATCCGCGAGGCCGGCACGCTCGGCCTCGCCCCGAGCACGAGCACGTCGCTGATGCTCGCCCTCGGCGACGCCTTGGCGCTGGTGACCAGCAGTCTCCGTCAGTTCACGCCCGAGGACTTCGCCGCCCGGCATCCCGGCGGCAGCCTGGGCCGGCAACTGATGCTCGTGGAGGACGCGATGCGGCCCCTGCGGGAGTGTCGCGTGGCCGCGCCCGAAGACACCGTCCGCGCGGTCTTCGCCCGGCCGCTGCCGGCCCGCCGCACCGGCGCGGTGATGATCATCGACGCGGCCGGCGTGCTGGCCGGGCTCTTCACTGACAGCGACCTGGCCCGGCTCTTCGAGCGGCGGGTCGACGCCGCGCTCGATGAGCCGATCGGCCGCGTCATGACCGCACGGCCCACGACCGTGACCGTCGGCACCCGGCTCCGGGACGCCGTCGCGGTGCTCGAGTCCCGGCGGCTGAGCGAGTTGCCCGTGCTCGGCGGCGACGGCCGGCCCCGGGGCCTGCTCGACATCGTCGACCTCGTGGGGCTCGTGCCCCCGGAGGCCGTGTCCACGCCCCGCATCGGCACCGTCGCCGCCTGACGCAACTCCCGCCATGCCCGAACCAGCCGACCTCGACAGCCGCCTCGCCCGCGTGCAGCTCCTGCTGCTCGACGTGGACGGCGTGCTCACCGACGGCGGCGTGACCTGGAGCAACGACGGCGTCGAGCAGAAGACGTTCAACATCCGCGACGGCTTGGGACTGCGGCTCTGGCAGCGGGCCGGCTGCCGGGCCGGGATCGTGACCGGCCGTTCGAGCCGGATCGTGCAGGTGCGGGCGGAAGAACTCGGCATCGGCATCGTCCGGCAGGGGGTCGAGGACAAGCTCGAGGTCGCCGCCGCGATCGTGGCGGAATGCGGTCTCTCGTGGGAGCAGACCGCATTCATCGGCGACGACCTGCCCGACCTGCCCGTCGTGCTCCGCTGCGGCGTCGGCGCCGCCGTGGCCGACGCCTGCCCGGAACTGGTCGCGGCTGCGGATCTCGTCACCCGCCTGCCCGGCGGCCGCGGGGCGGTGCGGGAGCTGATCGAGCGGCTGCTCAGGGCCCGGGGCGGCTGGGCGCCGATCGTTGCCCGCTACGCGACGGTCCGGTCCTGACCGCCATCACCGGGATCATGGGATGACCGATGGAACATCGCCTGGGACGCACGCTGCGGGTATTCCTCGTCGTGCTGGCGGCGGCCGGCTTCTACCGGCTGGCCGTCGTGCCCTGGGTCGAGCCGAAGGTGCGGGACGCGGCCGCCGCCCTGGAAATGACGCCCGAGGCGGCGGCGGCCATTCGGGCCCGCGCCGACCGGCGGCTGGCGGCGCTGGGCGACGTCTTCCCGCCTGGCGCCTGGGAGCGTGAGGATCCGATCATGTTGGAGAGCCGCCAGATGCGGCTGCTCTTCAAGGACTACCACTCGCTGCCCGATGGCAGGGTGCATCTCGTGCCCTGCACGCTCGTCGTGCTCCCCGACCGCAACCGCCTGACCGGCGGCAACGGGCCGGGCCGCACGCTCGTGCTGCGGGCGCCGCAGGGGGCGGCGCTGGAGTTCGACGAGCCGCTCGACCTCAAGCAGGGCCGGCTGGCGAAACTCATCGGCGGCAGCCTGCGCGGACAGGTGACGATCCGGGGCACGCCCACGGTGCCGGGCGCCGAGGACGACATCGAGATCGTCACCCGCGACGTCGAACTCGACGACCTCGAGGTGCGCACGAGCGAGATGGTGCAGTTTCGCTACGGGCGGTCGAGCGGCAGCGGCCGTGCGCTCGTCGTCCGGCTCCGGCCCCGCCAGGGGAATCCGGACGGCAAGTCCGGCGATCACGGTCCGAACATCGGCGGTGTGGACTCGATCCGCATCGACCGCGACGTGCGGATGCGGCTCGAGGGGCTGGCCGGTGGGCTGCTGCCGGGCCGGCGGGACGAACCCCAGCCGCCGGCGGCGGAGCCGGCCGCTGCGCACGCGGGGCCGCCACCGGTGCACGTGAGCTGCCGCGGCAGCATGTGCCTCAATGTCGCGGCCAACGTGCTCACGCTCGAGGATCGTGTGGACGTCGTGCGGGCGGCACCGGACGGGGCGACCGATCAACTCGCCTGCGACCTGCTTGCCATTCTCCTCGCGCGGCGCGAGTCCGGCGGCGCGGCGCCGGCGACCGGGACCGGCCGGGGCGGCCTCGAGCCGGTCGAGATCCAGGCCAAGGGCCGTCCCGTCGTGGCCAAGAGCAGCGGTGCGGGGCTCGAGGCCCGCGCCGAGCGGCTGGGCTACGAGATTGCGACACGACGCATCCTTCTCGACGGCGAGCAGCCGGTGTCGCTCGTCGCCAAGGGCACCGAAATGGAGGCCCGGAAGATCGACTACTGTCCCGGTCCTCCCGGTGATCCGGGAGCGCTGATGGCAGTCGGTCCCGGCTGGATCAAGGCGCACACCGACAAGGCGCCTCCGGCGCAGGCCACGTGGCAGCAGTGGCTGCGGATGCGGCCCGACGGCGCGGGGCACGTGGTTTCGATCTCCGGGAATGCCACGGTGGCGGTCGAGACTCGCGGACGGCTGAGCAGTGGGGAGATGCACCTCTGGCTTGACGTGGTGAGGGACGCTGCCGCGCCGCCGCAGGCGGCCGCCTCCGCGGGGCCGGATCTGTCCCGCGTGCGGCCGTCCCGGATGCTCGCCCGGGGCCTCGTGGAGGCCGATGCACCCCAGGTCGCGGCCCGCACCGACCGCCTCGAACTGTGGTTCCGCACCGAGCCCGCGGCCGCACCGCCCGGCACGGCCGGCGCGGCACCGGCACCGGCACCGGCACCGGCACCGGCACCGGCACCGGCACCGGCCAACGCCAGCGCTGCGCCGGGGCCGGTCGCGCCGGTCGCGCCGGAACGCAAGCTCGCCGTCCAGGCCGGGCTGGTCCGCGGCCTGGTCGTGATCTCGGCCGCGGGCAGCCGCCTCGAGGATCTGTCGATGGAAGGACAAGTGCGCCTCGTGGAGCAGCCGCCCGCCGGCGCAGCCGCCGAGCCGGGCGTCGAGATCGTCGGAGACCAGCTGCAACTCTCCCGCGCGGAGCGGTTCGACGCGCGGGCGGTGGTGTCGGGCCGCCCCGCGAAGGTGCGCGGCAGGGGGCTCGACCTGGAGGGGCCGCTCGTCGAGTTCGATCGCGGCCGGAACCGGCTGACCGTCGATGGTGCCGGCAAGCTCGCGCTGCCCCTGACGAACGGCGGCAGCGGCCTGGAGGCGTTTGGCATCGCCGGCCCGGCGCGGCCGGTGGCCGGGCCTCCGGGCCGGCTCGACGTCACCTGGCAGGGCCGGCTCGATTTCGACGGGCTGACCGCCCGGTTCGTCGATCAGGTCGTCGCCAAGACGGACGCCACGACGGTGCAGGCGGGCTCGCTCGACGTCGTGTTCGACAAGCCCTTCCAGTTCGGCACCGCCCCGCGCGGCGGGCCGCAGCCCGACGTGGTGCGGGTCGCCTGCGGCAGCAAGGTGCGGATCGAGAGCCGCGCGGCGCAGACGGACGGCGGCAAGTCGATCGAGCAGTTGTTCGTCCGCGACCTCGTCGTCGACCGCGTCACGGGCGACGTGACGGGGACCGGCCCCGGCCGCCTCACCAGCACCCGCCTCGGTCAGCCGGCCGCCATGAGCCTGCCCGCCGGGCCGCCCGGCGCCGCCGGCGTTCCCGCGCAGCCGGTGGCGGCCCCGCGCCGCGCCGATCAGCTCAACTATCTGGGCGTCGACTTCCAGCGCGGCATGCGCGGCAACCTCAATCGCCGCGTGATGGAGTTCCACCAGCGGGTGGAGGCGATCCACGGCCCGGTCGCCGACTGGGCCGACACGCTCGATCCGCACGCGGCCGGCGGCCTGGCTGCGGGCGTCGTCCGGATCGCCAGCGACGTGCTCTCGGTGGGGCAGACGCCGCCCCTGCCCGGGCAGGCCCGGGCGACGATCGAGCTCGGTGCCGGCGGCAACGTGCTCGTCGAAGGGGAGTCGTTCACGGCCCGCAGCGCAAGGCTGACCTGGAGCGAGGCGAAGGAGCTGCTCGTCTTCGAAGGGGACGGGCGGGCCGACGCGCAGTTGTTTCGCCAGCTCAAGGCCGGCGCCCAGCCCGACTCGATGGCCTCCGAGCGGATCCTCTATTGGATCCGGCAGAACCGCGTCGATGTGGAGGGCGTTCGCTATCTCGATCTTGATCGTCTCCCCGGTGCCACACAGGGCAGGGGGCCGCCGGGGGGCAGTGGACCGGCGCCGCTCACGCCCCGGCCGTTGCCCGGCACGTGAGCCCACGCGTTCCATGATGCCGGGTCAGCCGCCGGGCAGGCGGCGGGATTCCTGTTCGAGCGCGGCCAGCACGAACCGCATGGCTTCCACGGCGGCCGCGGCGCCGAAGTCGGCGTGGGGTTCGAGCATGGCGGTATGTGGAATGCCGAGAGCCACGAGCTTGCTGTGGAGCCGGTCGGCGCCGTCGTGCCAGTGCGGGTCGGCCGGATCGCTGGCGAAGAACTGGTGCCGCGGCCAGTTGAGCGGATGCACGTGGAGGATCGCCGTGTCCTGGCGGGCCCGCTCGACGTCGCCGAAGGCGTCCCACAGGGTGTCGAAGAGCTCACCGTCGGCCCGCTCGGCTGCCTCGCGCATCCCGCGATGAAAGTCGATCGCGGGGGCGATCGCGGCCGCCACCGGAAAGACCGCCGGATGCCGGTAGGACAGACGCAACGCCCCCTGGCCGCCCATGCCGATGCCCATGATGGCGATGCCCGGGGGCCGCACTCCGAGCAGCCGTTCGATCTCCGGCCGCAGCCGGTCGACGATGAATCGCTCCGGCGTCAGGGCCGCGTCGAAGCCGGGCATCGGTCGATCGAGCCACCAGCAGCGTCCGGCCCGCGGCGCGATCACGGGCAGCCGGGCCGCCTCGATGGCGGCCCGCAGCGGTCGGCATGCCTGGAGCGACTCACCGTGGAGATCGTGCAGATAGACGAGGGCCCGGCCGGAGAGGGAATCGGGCGGGGCGAAGACATCGCATTCCCGACCGGCGATCGCGACGGTTGACCAGTGGGGCGATGGGGATGGCATGGGATGGCGGGACGGACGCAGGACCGAACCGCCTGCATGGTACCCGCCGCCGGCGGCGGCGCGGGGACCGACGGTCGTGTATCCTGCTGCCGCCGGCGCGACACGGGGTTCCGTCGGCTGCTTGCCCGTTCGTGGGGCCGACATCGTGGACGTTCTGCTCTCCGCCGCGGATCTGGCCGCCGGCATCGAGCGACTCGCCGCCGCCGTCCGCCAGGAGATCGGCCCCCGTCCGCTGACGGTGGTCGGCGTGCTGACGGGTGGTCTCGTGCTGGTCTCGGACTTGATCCGCAGGCTGGAGGGCCCGGTTCAGGTGAGCATGGTCTGGGCCAGCAGCTACCGCGGCACGGCGACCGCGCCCGGCACCCTCGAACTCCGCCTCGACCTCCTGCCCAACCTCACCGGGCAGGAGGTGCTGCTCGTCGACGACATCTTCGACACGGGGCGGACGCTCGAGGCCCTGGTGCGGGAGCTCCGCCGCCGGGGCGCCGCCCGCGTGCGGTCGCTCGTTCTCCTGCGGAAGGCCGGTCGTGCGGAAGTCGCCATGCAGCCCGACTTCGTCGGTTTCGACATTCCCGATGCGTTCGTGGTCGGGTATGGTCTCGACTTCGACGGCGCCTGGCGGCACCTGCCCTACCTCGCGGCCCTCGATTCCGCCGACATCGCCGCCGCCCGTGCCGGGCAACGATCGCACGATGCCGAACCCGCACCGCACGCCGATTCTGTTGGTCACTCGCGGGCTTGATCCGGTCGGCACCGGCAGGCAGATCGAACTGGTCGCCGCGGGGCTGCAGGCCGCGGGCTGGGACATTCACGTGGCGCTGACGACGACGGGCGGCAGCCTGGCGGAGCGGCTGGCCGCGGCCGGCTGCACGGTCCATCGGGTGGGCCACCGCGTGGTCGTCGATCCGGCGGCCGCCGTCGCCTTGGCGGCGCTCGTCGCCCGGCTGCGGCCGGCCGTCGTGACCGCCTGGGGCCGGTCGCAGATCGCGACCATGCCGGCGGTCCGGCTCGTCGCGCCGGCGGTGCGGCTGGTGGGCTGGCTGGCACGGCCGGTGCGCGGCGGCCTCGTCGCGGCCGGACTGCGGCGGCTCGATCGCGTGGTCGCCGCATCACTCGGGGCGGCCGAATCGTGCCGTCGGCTCGGGGTCGCCGCCGGGCGGATCGAGCACATCGCTCCCGGCATCGCGCCGCCGTCGGGCCGCGGGCTGTCGCGGGGGGCGATCGCCGCCGCACTGGGACTCGATCCGGCGCGACAGTGGACGCTGTGCGTGGCGCCGCTGGAGGCTGACACGCGACTGGAGCGGCTCGTGTGGGCCATGGATCAGCTCGGCGTGGTCCGCAAGGATCTGCAGCACGTGCTCGTCGGGGCCGGGCCGATGCACGCGCGCGTGCTGCGGCGGGCCCGCGTGCACGAGGTCGCCGCCAGGCTCGTCGTCGTGCCGCACTGCGGCCTGGTGCCCGACCTGATCGGTCAGGTGCGGCTCGTGTGGCAGTCGGGCACGGTGGCGTTGGCAGGCGCGGTGCTCGACGCCATGGCCGCCGACGTGCCGGTCGTCGCCGTCGCAAGCGACGCTTCCCGCCAGCTCATCGTCGATGGCGAGACCGGCTGGATCGCGCCGCCGCTGCCGGAGAGCGAGTTTCCGCGGCGGGCCTTCAAGATCCTGGAGGAGGAATCACAGGCCGCCCGCATGGCGGCGGCCGGAGCGGCGCGGGCGGCGGCATGCTTTCCCGCCGCGGCGTCAGTCGCCGCCCACGTCGCCCTGCACGAGCGGCTCGCCGGCTGAAGGCTCGACGAGCATTTCGATAGCGTCGAGCGGCGGGATCGCGACATTCCCGCCGGCGAGGAGCGCCGCCACGGTTTCCGGCGAGGCCGCCTTGAGGTTGGGCAGCGAAACGGAACTGGTGCTGCGGGCCAGCGTTTCGGCGATGGCGACCGCATCGGTGGCGTCGAGTCGCATGACTTTGGGCAGCGAGAGGAGGCGGATTTTGGCGGTCAGGAGCCGCGCGAGTTCGACGGAGTCGAGGGCGGCAGACTGCGCGAGCGTGTAGAGGTCGATCTCGCCATCGTGCCCCGCGAGCGCCCGGGCGGCGTCGGGGCCGAGCGTGGTCAGTCCCGAGAGCACGAGTCCGCCACGGTGCATCGCCAACGCCTCGGCGGCAGCCGCCGAGAGCGAGGCGACGCTCGGCAGGCAGAGCACGCCACGGTGCAGGGCGAATGCGGCGGCGACATCGGCGGTGAGCAGATGCATGCCCGGCAGCGACAGCGTGCCCTGGTGGGCCGCCAGGGCCGCGGCAACGGCCGGCGGCAGCACGGACAGGCCGCGCAGGGTCAGGGCGCCGTCATGGGCGGCCAGGGCCGCAGCCGCCTCGACGGACAGCGTGCCGAGGCCGTCGAGCGTCAGCGGCCCGACATGGCGGGCGAGCGCGGCGGCCGTGTCGGCGGGCAGTTCGGCGAGTCGCGGCAGGATGAGCGTGCCCTGATGGGCGGTGAGAGCTTCCGCAACCTCGGCCGGAATCCGCGTCATTCCCGCCAGCGTGAGGCTCGCGCCCTGATGGCGGGCGATGGCGCGGGCGGTCGCGATGGACACCGCCGGAAGTCCCGGCAGCGAAAGTCGGCCGGCCTGCCGGGCCAGCGCCCGCGCCACCTCGGGAGTGAGTTCGGTGAGTCCCGACAGGCAGAGGTGGCCGGAGTGTCGCGCGAGGGCGGTGGCGACGTCGGTCGTGAGCGAGGAGAGCCCGCACAACGACAGGTGGCCACGGTGCGGCGCGAGCGCCGCGGCCGCCGCGGGAGTGAGCGACGTCACGCCCGGCAGGTCGAGGTCGCCGGTGCGGTACGCCAACGCGCGGGCCGTTTCGGGCGTGAGCGTTTCCACGGCCGGCAGCGACAGGCGGTAGAAGCCCGTCGGCTTCGCCAAAGCCGCGGCGATGTCGGGCGTCAGGACGGACAGATTCGGCAGGCAGACGTCGAAGCCCTGGCGGCTGTGGACGAGGTCGTGGGCCTCCGAGACGGTCAGGCTCGTGCGGAAGGCCAGGCCCGCGGCTCGATCGGCGGCCCGGGCGGCAACCGTCGCGAGCGCGACGCAGAGACTGATCGCGACGGCGGTCCGACGAACGGACGAGCGTGTCATGGTTTGTCCAGCCGGGATGCGAGACGACCGGCGGTACTATACCACGCGGGCGGCAAGCGTGGCGCCGGCGGTGGCCGTCCGGATCTGGCCATCCTCGGCCACGAGGACGCCTGCCTTGAAAACCTTCGCCGGCACGGAAAACATCGTCGCCAGGTCGCGAGCGGGTCGATAAAAAGTGATGTCGGCGTCGGCCCCGGGGCCGAGGTGCCCCTTGGCCGTCAGGCCGGCGATCCGGGCGGGGGCCGCCCGGGTGACGATGCACAGCTCCTGAAGCGAGTATTCGCGGGTGATGTCCTGCAGGGGGCTGCGGCGGCGGACCGCGGCCGGCAGCCGCGCGAACGCCGCGCGGCGGAAGGCCGCGTCGCCCAGCAGCTGCATGAGGTGCGGGTAGGCGGTGAAGTGGGCACCGTTGGGATGGTCGGTCGAGAGGGCGACCCGCCATGGGTCGGTCGCTCGCAGAAACCATTCCAGGCCGATCGCCCACTGCCAGGCGTGGATGACGCTCGTCTCCTTGTAGGCGATCGGCAGGACGCCGCAGCCGCCCTCGAGGTGCAGGTCGTGTGCCATCCACGGCACGCCCGTGGCGTGGGCCAGATGCTCGGCCGCGGCCGCGTCGCCCGTCATCGCCACGGTGTCGCCGAAGAGGATCTGGCCGACGTCGAGCGTGAGCGAGTCGTGGGCGTTGAAGAACTCGACGAGCGGGGCGACACCCGAGCCGAACGAGCCCTCGTCGAGGTCGCCGCCGGAATAGCTGTGGAACTGCACGTGGGCCAGGTGGGCACGGCGACCGGCGAGCGTGCGCATCGTTTCGAGCATCGTCCGCCAGTTGCCGGGGAGGCCGAGGTTCGCGGTGTGCACGTGGAGCGGGTGCGGCAGGCCGAGCGACTCGGCCGCGGCCGCGAGCCGCTCGAGCACGAGGCGGGGCGTGAGGGCCGGGCGGTCGGGAAGGGGCGTATCGAGGTCGTGGTGGTCGCCGCGGCGGCCGTGCTTCCAGAAGGCGGGCCCGCCCGGGTTGGCGACCTTCACCGCCCAGCCGCGGCCGCGGGCGACGGCATCACCGACGAGCCGCACGGTCTCCCGCGTGTCATCGCGGGCGAGGGCGTCGAGCACGGTCGCATCGTCGCCGGCCAGCAGATAGATGCCCTTGTCGAGGATCGGCAGTTCGGTGAGCTCGCGGTGGGCGATGTCGGCGGCGGCCAGTGCGATCGCGGCGTCGAACACGGTCGTGTAGCCAAGTGCGGCATAGGCGGCGCCGGTGGCGTGGATCGTGGGCACGGCGGCCGGCCCGGGCCGGCGCTGCCGGGCGAGGTGGGGCGCGATCTGCCGGCCGGCGTTCACCTTGGGCCCGGCCACGTGGCTGTGCAGGTCGACGCCGCCGGGCATCACGACGAGTCCCGTGGCGTCGATGCGGGCGAAGTCCCGCGGGTCGCCCGGCGGGGCGACGATCTTCCCGCCGTCGACCCAGATGTCGTCCACCACGCCGTCGCGGCCGTGCGCCGGGTCGTGGATTCTGCCGCCCTTGAGGACGAACCGGCCGGCGGCGGAGGGATTCGCGGTCATGGTCGGCCTTCCGCGGCGCGTGCCGCCCGCACGGCGGCGAGGAGGCGGGGCAGTGATTGGTCATCCGCGCGGATGACCGTGAGCGTCTGACCCTGGGCCGCGATCGCCGCCTCGACCGCGTCGGGCAGCGGGCCGGCGGCCACGACGGCATCGACCTCGCCGCGGGCAATGAGCCGCACCGCATCGCACTCGGCCGGCAGGAAGACCGCGCCATCCCGATCGGCCCGGGCGATCGCGCCGGCGGCGCCGTATCGCCAGGTGCAGACGGCCGCGGCCGCGCCGGCGCCGGTCGCCAGCGGCACCTCGAACGCGGGCTGGTGATGGGCGAGGGCCCGCACGAGGCCGGTAAGGCTCCAGGACTCGAGGCCCGTCGGATCGTCGCGATGCGTGACGAAGGCGATGCAGCCAGCGGCGGTGCAGGCTGCGCGGAGCGTGTCGCAGGCGATGGTGAGCGCCGCTGGCGACGGGCAGGCGATGCCGGCGGCGGCCGCATGAAGGACCCGGGCGAGATCGAAGGCGTCGTCGCGCGGGACGGCGACGTGGCCTTCCGGTGCCGCGGCCGTCGGCCCGACGGCGAGCACCCGCCGCGTGCGGCCGGTCGCGATGGCCGGCGTGACAAATGCGGCGCGGAAGGCATCTGCCTCCGCGGTCGGGCAGAACCAGAAGACGACAAGGTCGGCCCGGTCGCGGAGTTCGCCGGGATCGGCGGTCACCGTGCCGATCCGGGCGATCGTCGGCCCGGCGACCTGGCCGCAATCGATGTCGCCTGGATCGACGGCGGCCCCGAGGGCCTCGGCGAGGTCGCAGGCCAGGGCGGCCGTCTCTACGGGCGCCGCTGCGAAGCCGGTGACGAGCAACCGGCGGGCGGTCACGAGCGCTGCCGCCGTGCGTTCCTCGTCCTGCGCCTGTTCTCCGGTCGTGTTCACGGCTGCCTGCCGCGCACGAGCAGGGAGAACGGGTTCCGGCGAAGAGGCTGACGAGGCATGCTCACGAGTTCCGGCGGGCCGAAGGCGAACCCACGCTGCAGTATGCCCCCCCGCAGGCCGGCGGTTCAACGCCGTGCGTGCGGCCGCGAAGGAAGCGACCGCCGAATCTCGGCGAGAAACGCCCGCCGGGTGACTGGGCGGTGTGCTGCGGGAGGACAACTGGTGTGGTGCGTAGCGAGACGTTACCCTTATGGGTTTAGATGGTCCCAATCCCGGGCCCGATGCTCTTGAGCCGTCCGGCGAATCTCCTCCTCGAAGGGCCAGCCATGCACGCGCAGCTCCACGTCCCGTTCGCACACCGCCCGTTCGAGTCGGTGCGACCGGCCGCATGGCTCGGCTGCCTGATTGCCACTGCCGCGTGCGTCGCTCTCGCGGCCGGGGTGGCGTTGGGGCAGACCCACTATCCGTTGACCGTTCACAACAATTTTGCTGCTGGAGAGTTCTACGGAGCAACGCCACAGAACTCCGACATCTGGATCGTCACGAATATGGCGTACGACTACGTACCCAGCGGCAGTGCAACATTCGTGCCCGGAAACACGTCTGCTGGAACGTGGTCCACGATCCAACTCTCGACGATCAACTCCGGTTCGATGCGGCTCAACCGGACGACCGGCGGCACCCGGATGTATGCAGTTCTGTCGTCCACCCCGCCTGCCGCGGCACAGCCCAGCCCATCGACGTCGAACCCGAACAACTACTTCGAGTGGAGTTTCGACGGCAGCGGAAATCCTGGGGTGCTCGATTTTTCCTGGATCGACCGCTTCGACTATCCGACCCGGATGGTTGCTTCCAGTTTGCCGAACAACGTGCATGCCGGGGTTTCGAACGGCACACAGACGTTCGGCGTCAAGTCGTCGGGCCCCGGCACTTCACAGATTGGAACGGCGCTGGCCCAGTACGCAACCAAACAAAGATACGCATGGCTGGGGACCGGATCAGCGGGTTTTTCGCAGTCGATCTCGTATGCGTCTCCCACGGGCGGAACGTCGCAGGGTGCGGTCGGCTGGGTGACCCGAAACCAGAGTTCACTTTCAGGGTACGCATCTGGCATCACGAGCTTCACGCAAGCGATCGACCGTGTCATCACGACTTCCGCCACCTCCCAGCCGTGGAGCGGGAGCGGGCCGACGAACGGCATCGGACCAAACTGGCTTTCGGGGACGGGCGGCCAGCCGTCGGGATTCAGGGTGGGGTATCCATCGGCCATGAAGGATCCCCAGAGCGGGACGGCAACGGGCGACGCGTGGACTGCCTACGTGAACTTCGTGAAGACCTCTGGTTCGTACACGCTGAAGTTGAGCGACTTTACGCTCTACACCGGCGGGGCCGCGACGTGGACGGCGGCGAATGACGCGAGTAACGCGGTCTACAGCGTGACGCAGGCGGATGGCATGCTCGAGGCGATCTGGACATCCTCATGGAATGCGCTGACGAATCCACCTCCGCAGTGGGTGGTGAATCTGGGCCCCAACAACCAAAACGTGCCGTACGAACTGTACAACGCCATCGCCAGCGGCGTCATTCACCGCGCCGAGTTCGTCAACAACACCTCACTGCCGTCATGGAGCGGCTACGCGGCCAGAATCAACGGCGTCAACACCTACAACTACGAGATTTTCACGGCCGGTGCGCCGGTGAATGGATCGATCTACCCGGCAGGGCTCATGGGCTACCTCACAGGCTCCGATATGGTGGCGATGCTCGAGCAGTGGGACGCCAATGACACGCTGGTCAATCCATACTTTTTGGAACTGCTGAAAAGTCAGCAGCAGACGCCAGCCTATCTCTATCCGTCGCAGGATTCGTGGAACTTTGTCGGGACTTCAGGCACGCTCGGGATGCAGCCCCAGCCACTCAACGGACAGGCTGCATGGGGCGATGTTGCAACGCTCGATTGGTATCTGGGAAACAACGTCGCCCCCGTCCCCGAGCCCTCGGCCATCGCCCTGCTCGTGATCGGCGGGGCGGCGTTCGGCGGCTTCGCCTGGCGACGACGGCGTCAGGCCAGACCGGTGAGCGGGCCGTCGCCGCAGTAGTCGGGGTTGCCGAACCGGACGAGTTCGGTGTGGCCCATGGCGTGGGCCAGCGACAGCAGCAGCCGGTTGTGCGGCACGCCGGGAAACTGAAGAGCCCGGCCCGTCGTGAACCCGAGGCCGCCGCCGACGACCACCCAGGGAATGTCGTCGAGCGAATGGGAGTTGCCTTCGCCGAGTTCGTTCGTCCACAGGATCGTGGTGTGGTCGAGAAGCGAGCCGGAGCCGCCCGGCTCGGGCGTCTCCGCAAGCCGCTGCGCCAGATGGGCGATCTCGCCGGCGTACCAGGCGTTGATCTTCGTGAGCTTCTCCTGGGCGGCGGCGTTCGAGTTGGGCAAGTGGGAGAGGGTGTGCTGCCCCTCGTCGATGCCGAGCCACTTCATGTGGGGCTGGCCGACGGAGTTCGTGTATTGCAGCGTCACCACGCGGGCGAAGTCGGCGGCGAGCGCCGAGACCACGAGGTCGATCTGCATGCGGCTGATCTTCGGCATCTGGTCGTTCTGCTCGAGGACGCCCGGCTCGAGCACGGGAACGGCGTGGCCCTCGGTCTCCCGGTGGGCGGCCAGTTCGTTCTCGAAGCTGCGCACGAGAGCCGCATGCTCTTCGAGGATCCGCTGGTCCTCGGTCGGCAGGCTGGCGGCCACCTTCGCGAGGTCGTCGCGAACCTCGTCGAGCACGCTTCCCAGATGCCCGCGATCCCGGGCCTGGCCGTAGAGTTTGCGGAACATCTGATACGGATTGTCGATCGGGGCCACGGGCCTGTTGGGCCCGGCGTAGACCAGCCGCGTCCAGGTGTCGGCACGGTTGGGCACGAGGACGCCGAACTCGAGCGTGCCGAACCGCGTGGCCGTCTCCGGCCGGTCTTGGAGCTGGTGCTTGATTTCTTGGTCGATCGACAGGCCGCTCGCCCAGCCGGCCGGCGTCGCGCTGCCCCCCTGGATGTTGCCGGGGAAGAGTTCGATGCCGGTGAGCAGGCAGCCGATGCCGCGCATGTGGCGGTCGCCATCCCCCTTGACCTTGTCGTTCACGCCCTGCAGCGTGAGCAGCCGGTCGCACCAGGGCGCGAGCGGCTGCAGAATGGCCGGCAGTGCGTCGGCGGCGAGCGGCCCCGGTGTGGGCCAGAAGTTCTTGCGCACGACTCCATCGGGGCTGAAGACGATCACGAGCCGGCGCTTGGGGCCGGTCGGCGCGGCGGCGAGGCTGGGCAGGTTGCCGAGGAAGGGCAGCGCGGCCGCGCCCACGCCCAGCCGGCGGAGCAGCTCGCGGCGCGACACATGCACGGACCAGTTCATCGAGTGGCCTCCGGGATGGCGGTCGGGTGCGCGGCAGGCGGAAACGCCGCCACGGTCATGATATCGACCAGCAGCCGCCGGATCTCGAAGCCTTCGGCCGCGAAGGCGGCGGTCAACCGTTCGAGCGTGTCGGGGCCCCAGGCCCGCGCCGGCTGCTTCACGAGCGCGTGAAACATGGCCTGCACGAAGGCCGCGTGGGCATCGGGGCTCGAGGCCACGAAGGCGGCGAGCTCACGGCCGCCCCGAAAGGTCGCTGCGGTCCCGGCCCGTGGGAGGTAGGAGCCCGAGGCGTCGATCGGACGGGACGTGCCGCCGCGGTGCTCGGCCGTGCGAAACCGACCGATGGCGTCAAACTCCTCCAGGGCGAAGCCGAGCGGGTTGATCATCGTGTGGCAGGTCTGGCAGGCGCCGTCCCGCGTTTGCAGCGCCACTCGTTCGCGGGTGGTCAGGTCCGGGTGCTGGTCCGGGGCGAGCGGAGCCACCGCATCCGCCGGCGGCTTGAGCGTGTTGCCGAGGACGTGTCGCGCGAGGAACACGCCGCGGTGAATCGGCGACGTCGCGTCGGCATGGGAGAAGACGCTCATCAGGTAGGGATGGGAGAGTACGCCGCCGCGGTGCTTGGCGTCGAGCGGCACGCGGCGAAACGGCGCATCAGTTGGCAGGTCGATGCCGTAGACGGCGGCCAGCCGGCCATTGAGATAGGTCTCATCGGCCGTGAACAATCGGCGAAAATCGCGGTCGTGCCACACCGCTGCGTCGAGGGCGAGCATGAGGCTCGTCCGCAGGTCGGCCGCCACGGCGTCACTCCAGCCGGGATACGACGCCTGGTCCTTGACGATCTCGGGACCGTGATCGACCTGCAGCCAGGCCAGCAGGAAGTCGCGAACCTTGGCCCGCGTGCGGCGGTCGCCCACCATCCGCTCGGCCTGCGCGCGGACCTGGGCGGGCGTCGTCAAGCCGCCCTCAGCGGCGGCGGTGCGGAGCGGCGGGTCCGGGAGCGAGTCCCACAGCCCGAGGGCGAGCCGGGCCGCCGTCGCATGGGGATCGAGCGCCGGCTGCGGGTTGGTGCCGAGGGGAAACAGGAACCGCGTCGAGCAGAGGACCCCCAGGACCGCCCGTTTCAGCCCGGTGTCGGCGTCGGGCGCATCGGTGAACGCACGGTCCAGCAGCAGCGCCGCACGCTCGGGGGCGAGCGGCTGACGCAAGGCCCGCTCGGCGAACGTGGCCGCCCAGGCACGCAGCCGTGCGGTGCGGTCGGCCGCGTCGGGCCGCGTGCCCGCAAAGCGATCCGCATGCTTCAGCACCTCGTCGGCGGTGGCGACGGCCGCGGCGGTCGCCGCGGCGAACCACTCCGGCGACACCGCCGAGCCGCGCTCGTAGCCGAGGGAGCGGTCGTCGGGCGGGAACGGGGTGTCGAGCACGAACACCGGCGGGGCGTCGTGTGGGATCAGGCAGCGTTCCGGAATCGGCTCGAGCGTGCCGTACGGCGGCTTCCAGAGCAGGCGGATCGAAGCCGCGGCGAACGGTTCCCGCGACTTGTCGGCGACGCCATGGTGGGCCTTGGCGAACTCCAGCCGCAGCGGATAGGGCCGGCCGCCGAGCAGGAAGATGGAGCCGCGGTGCTCGGTGCCATCCCCGGATTGCACATAGCCGTCGATGAGCGGCCGATCGCCCTCGGCATCGTTGACGTACAGCCGCACCGAATGTTGGCTGCGGATCACGAACTCGTAGCGGCCGGTCTCTTCGGGCACGACCGCTCCGCTCCAGCGAATGGCGAACCGGTTCGGCTCGAACCGCTCCGGATCCGGCCCCTCGACGCCGAAGTCGAAGTCGACTTCCGGATCAATCTCGGCGAAGACCAGGTCCTCCGGCGCGAACCGGCGACCGTGAAAGTATTCGCCCCGCAGGCCCCGCTGGCCGTCGAGTGGTGGCTCGGGGCCGCGGAAACCGCCGATCAGGTCGGCGACTACGGTGCGGTGCTGCCGAGCCGTGAGCCGACAGAGCTCGACGCGGGCGGGGCGGTTGCGGTCTCGGGCGATGCGGGAATAGAAGGTTTCGTGCACATACTCGGCCACGTGGCGGGCGGCTGCGGCTTGAACCCGCGTCGGATCGTCCTCCGGCATCGTCCTGTCGATGACCGCGGCGAGTTGGTTGACGGACAGGTCGCCCACGAGCGGGTCGGGCACGGCGGGCGTGCCGCGGCCGTCGGCCCCATGACAGCGGCCGCAGTGGGCGACGTAGATGTCCCGTCCGGGATGGTCGGCCGCGTGCGCGGCGGTGAGCAGCCCGACGCATGCCAGACACGCCGCCGCCGTGATGACTGTTCCTGGTCCGGCCATGGTCGTGGATGTCCGAAGAACGGATGCTCCGATACGGAGCCCACAGCACGCGATTTATACCCGTGCGGCCTCGGGTCGGGCAAAGACCAGGCGGCCGGCCGTCGTCTGCAGCGTGCTCGTGACGTGGACGTGGACCGTGCGGCCGATCTGATCGCGGCCGTTCTCGACCACGACCATCGTGCCGTCGTCGAGATAGCCGACGCCCTGGTCGGGCTCCTCGCCCTGCTTGACGAGCCGCACCGCCAGCGCGTCTCCGGGCACGAAGCTGGGCTTGAGGGCCACCGCCACGTCGTTGACGTTGATCGCGGGCACCGCCCGCACGCCCGCCAGCTTCACGACGGTGGCGTCGTTGGTGACGAGTCGGCCACCGAGGCGGCCGGCCAGCGCCACCACCCGCGACTCGGGCGAGGCATCTTCGTCGGCGTCGTCACCGGGAGTCACCACGTCGATCTCGATCGTCTTGTTGGTCCGCAGCCGCGTGAGCACGTCCAGGCCGCGGCGGCCCCGGATCCGCCGCTGCCGATCGGATGAGTCGGCCGCCACCTGCAGTTCGTCGAGGACGAACGACGGCACCACGAACCGGCTCTCGAACACGCCCGCCTCGGCGAGATCGGCGATCCGGCCGTCGATGATCGCCGCCGCGTCGAGCACGTTGGGCCGCAGGCCGCGCACGTCGCGGGCGAACTCCACGAACGGGATCAGGAAGCGGAAGTCGTCGCGGGTCTGCAGCAGCAGACTCGTGCAGACGTAGCACAGCACGCAGCCCAGGATCAGCGGCAGCCAGGCCCAGGCCGGATGGCTGCGGTTGAGCGGCAGCACCGGCGACAGGGCCAGCATCGCGATGTAGGTCAGCAGCACGCCCACGAGCAGCCCGAAGTAGACGGCCGTGATCGTGGTCAGGTTCTTGCGGCGGATCGCGCCGTCGATCCCCATCACTGCCAGTGGCAGCGCGATCATGCCCGCGAGCACGGCCCAGGGCACCCACTGCGGCGCCTCGCTCATCCACGCCGAGTTGAAGATCAGGACGGCGATGCCGACCGAGACCATCACGAAGATCGCGCGCAGAACGACGAGGGCCATGGCTTCACGGACGACGGCAATGGAGATGAGACGAGCAGGCGGGGCCGAAAGTTTACCATGCCGGCGGCCGGCATGCTTCGCTGCCGATGGCTCACTCCCCCAGTCGGCGGGCGTGGTCGTGCTCGAGAAAGCGGTCGGTCATGCCGGCGATGTAGTCCGCCACGCTGCGACGCAGGCCGAACTCGTCCGCCCGCCGGCGGAAACCAGCCGGCAGCGCGTCGGGATGGCCGCAGTACCACTCGAAGAGCCCTGCCAGCCGCCGCTGGGCCGGGATGCGGACGGCGAGCACGCGGTCGCTGCGGTAGACCCGTTCGAAGAGGAACTTTTCCAGCTGCCGCTTGCCCGCGGCGACGCCCGGCTCGTGGCCGATCAGCCGCCGGTTCCCACGGCCGTCGGGGCCGCGCCATGCCGCGCGGACGGCGGCCACGGAGTCGATCCCCGCGGCCGCGAGCGTGGCCCGGGTGTGCGCGATGAGGCCGACGACCTGCATGTCGACCAGTTCGTGAAGCACCGTGTGCCGCAGCTCGGCGCCCTCCAGCCGCCCGTCCCGTTCCGCCACGCGGGCGGCGGCCTCGGCGACGAGCGGCAGCGTGAGCAGGTCTTCCATGCGCACCAGGCCGAGTTCCACCGCGTCGTCGGCGTCGTGCGTGTCGTAGGCGATCGAGTCGGCGGCATCGACCACCTGCGTCTCCAAGAGCGGGGCGGGCGCGGTGCCGTCCTTCTTGCGGGTGGCCTGGGCGTCGAGCACCTCGCGGGAGAGATTGAGCCCGGGGAACTCCGGGTAGCGGTGCTCGAGGAACTCCATGATCCGCAGGGCCTGGGCGTTGTGGCTGAACCCGCCGTCGGCGGCGAGCAGCTCCGCGAGCGTGTCCTCGCCGGCGTGCCCCAGCGGCGGATGGCCGATGTCGTGGCCGAGGGCGAGCGTCTCGACGAGGTCCTCGTTGAGCCCCAGCGCCCGGGCGAGCGTGCGGGCGATGCTCGTCACCTCCAGCGTGTGCGTGAGCCGGCTGCGGTGGTAGTCGCCGTGGTAGCCGGTGAAGACCTGCGTCTTGTGGGCGAGCCGCCGGAACGCGGCCGAGTGCACGATCCGGTCGCGGTCGCGCTGGTAGGGACTGCGGAAAGGATGCGGCGGCTCGGGATGGACGCGGCCGGCCGAGTCGGCCGCATGCATCGCCCATGGGGCGAGGAGAATGCGCTCGCGCTCCCGCCAGTCGAGCGGCTTCATGGGCGGCGCTCCGCGGCGGTGAGCTGTTCCCACAGGGCGTCGAGCGCCTGCGGCAGCACGCGGACGCCGGCGAGGGCGGGCATGAAGTTCACGTCGCCGGCCCAGCGGGGCACCACGTGCCAGTGGAGATGGCCGGGCAGGCCGGCGCCGGCGACGGCGCCCAGGTTGAGCCCGATGTTGAAGCCCTGGGCCTGCATCGTCCGCTCCATCACGCCGCACCAGAAGACGAGCCGCTGCTGCAGGGCGAGCAGCTGGGCGGCTTCAAGCGCGGCGAGCGTCGGCCGATGGTCGAGCGGGGCCACGAGCAGATGGCCGTTGGAATACGGGAAGCGGTTGATGACGACCACGGCCTGCGCCGTGCGCTCGACGACCCCCAGGGCCCGATCGTGGACCGGGTCGGCCGCCGCCGCCCGGCAGAGGAAGCAGGCTTCGTCGGCGCCGTCCCGCCAGCGTGTCGGCCGCACCTCCGCCGCCGGATCGCCGTGGTCGCGGCCCTGCACGTAGCCCAGCCGCCAGGGGGCCCAGAGCGTCTCGATCTGCCGTTGGTGCCGGTGGTCCATAATGCCAGACTACCGGAACTGGCACCCGGAAGGCAGCGGCCGAGGCAGGGCGTGGAATTCAAGGTCGATCTCGAAGTCTTCTCCGGTCCGCTGGACCTGCTGCTCTACCTCGTGAAGAAGCACGAGGTCGACGTGACGGAGGTGCCGATCGCCAGGATCGCGACGGAGTTCGTCGCCTACCTCGACGTGCTCCAGGACCTGGCGATCGACCAGGTGGGCGAGTTCGTGGAGCTCGCCAGCGTGCTCCTCGAAATCAAGGCCCGGGCGCTCGTGCCGCGGCCCGAAGAGACGGAGGAGCCGGTGGAGCTCGTCCGCGAGGACCTCGTGCAGCGGCTCCTCGAATACAAGCAGTTCCGCGACGCGGCCGCGATCCTCGAGGACCGGGCCCGGCAGTGGGAGCTGCGGTTTCCACGGGTCGCCTCCGAGCCGGCAGGCGCCGAGGACGAGCCGGCGCCGGTGACGATCGCCGACGTGCACGTCTGGGACCTCGTGGGGGCGATGTCGCGGGTTCTCCGCAAGCGCGAGAAGCGCCGGCCGCGGCAGATCATCCACGACGACACGCCGATCGAGCGGCACATCGAACGGGTCGAATCACTCGTGCAGGAGCAGGGCAGGGTGGCGTTCAGCGACCTCTTCGACGACGATATGCCCAAATCGCGGGTCGTCGGCATCTTCCTGGCGGTGCTCGAACTGGTCCGCCGCGGCCGGCTCGCCACGCGGCAGGAGCGGCTGTTCGAGGAGATCTGGCTGGAGCGGCCCGCGGCCCAGCCGCCGATCGCCGTCGTGTCGTCACCGGAACCAGCATGATCGACAACGCGCCGTTTCGCACGCTCGTCCACAAGGGGCTCACCGTCGAGGGCTATTCCCGCGCCGCCGTGCAGAGCTGCTGGCGGATCCCGGAGCTGAAGCTCGGCTTCGATCTCGGCGCCCAGCCCTGGGGCTTCATGGCCACGAGCACCTGGTTCGTGACCCACACCCACCTCGACCACATCGCCGCCCTGCCGGTCTACGTGGCCCGGCGGCGGATGATGAAGATGGAGCCGCCCACCATCTATCTGCCGGAGTCGGCCATCGAGCCGATCGAGAAGCTCCTCCGGGCCGTGTCGCGGCTCGACCGCGGCCGGCTGCCGTGCACGCTCCTTCCCGCCCGGCCCGGTGAGGAGATCGAACTCTCCCGCGAGCATGTCGTCACCGTGTCGCCCACCTGCCACACGCTGCCGAGCGTGGGCTTCGTCGTCTGGGAGCGGCGCCGCAAGCTCAAGCACGAGTACCAGGGCCTGCCGGGCGACAAGATCCGTGACCTGCGGCTCTCGGGCGTGGATGTGACGCACGAGGTGCGGACGCCGCTGGTGGCCTATCTCGGCGACAGCGCCCCGGAGGGGCTCGACCGCTGCCCGGCGATGTTCGAGGCCATGATCCTGATCACGGAACTGACCTTCGTGGCCCATTCGCACCGCAAGGAGAAGATCCACAAGTTCGGCCACATGCACCTCGACGACCTGCTCGCGCGGCGGGAGCGGTTTCACAACGAGGTGGTGATCGCCACGCACTTCTCGACGCGGTACACCGACGACCGCATCCGGCGGACGCTCGCCAAGAAGATCCCCGACATGCTCGACGGCCGGCTGCACATCTGGTTGTGACGGGTGCGCGCACGCGCCGGCTTCAGGCTCCCCCGTGCCCTGTCGCCGGACGTTCACTGCGCCCATCCTGGGCTCCGTTCACTCGGAGGTGGCTGGCGCTCCGGCATCCTGCCTGCGCTGGCCACCTACGCCGGCTCCCAGGGCACGGGGGAGCCTGAAGCCTCCCGTTTTGATCGGTTAGGAGGCTGGCGCTCCGGCATCCTGCCTGCGCTGGCCACCTACGCTGGCTCCCAGGGCACG
>Ga0315903_10001815_pt1 | contig 32298 bp, 50 predicted proteins | sample LakEriMetagenome_7_FD_203524 | JGI IMG/M metagenome (GOLD analysis project Ga0315903, IMG submission 203524) | Freshwater fungal communities from buoy surface, Lake Erie, Ohio, United States - Buoy 2 MA119 | ecosystem: Environmental > Aquatic > Freshwater > Lake | place: USA: Lake Erie, Ohio...
TTCTTTTTGACTTCTTGAATTTTGTTTGCTCCTGTTGCTTCGCCATCTCTACTCATCATTAAGGCGAACCCGCCCATTATAAAAGCACTAAACTCTGTTAAAGACGCTTTCTCGTACCAAACCAAGATTCCACCAAAGGAAATTAAGATAAGGCCGATAAGCGTTGTTTTAGGATTACGAAATAATCTATCTATCATTTTTGATATCCCGATTCCATCGCCACAAGGTGTACACAAAAGAGGTCAGCATTACGAATAGTCCCGCTATCTGATGCACCTCGGCAATCGTTAATCCACCTACCGCTAAACTCCAAGAGGTCGCTACCGCACTTGTACTGTCTGTTTTCATTCGTGTTCGGATGTTGCTTGATTGCACAAAGTAGGATTAGCCAAGCAGAACGATTGTGCGTATGCTGATTCCCATCCAGCAAACCAATGAACGGCACTACCTGGAGTAGGCCAAACAACGTATTGATTGAATTCGGATGGTGCTTCCCAAATGATGTCAACCGCCCAACGTGGGTCGCTTTCCACAATGCCTATTTGATGTACGGCACAATTCACAAAAGATACCTCACCTTCGTTCATTGTGGCGAATCCTGCTGAAAGCATATCGGTGATAAATTGGCCTTCGGTTGGCCAAGCGTATTTCAAGTAGGATGTCATAACGTGGTAAGTTCTGCCAGTTGGGCGTTTGTTAGGCGTGTCGGGAATAGGGCGGCTTGGTTTACGGCATTAGTTACAGTAGTGGACGAAACATTACCTGTTAGATAAATTCCCGAAAGGCCAGTAGGCATAGCGGCACTTGTATCTGTTCCTATTTGCGTTCCATTAACGTATAAAACTACATCATTTAATTTATACGCAATTGCCATTTTTACAGTCCCGTTAGCAATAACTCCGCTCTTAATATCTGCTGTTATCCCAGTAACCGTACGAACATATGCACGGATTAAGTTGGGGCTGTCTGCATCTAATCCTACAAAAATCCAGTTATTGTTAGTGCCATCCGAAATACTATAATAATTGTATCCGTTTTGGGTTTTGTTAATTTCAATAAAAATCGTCCCCTCGGTCTGCCCAATAAGCGAAGAAACCCCCGTCTTACTTGCCGAGTCCGCCAACCGTGTCACCGCTGCGGTTGTTGTAGGTACCCACGTTGTTGCATAAGCGCCAAGCTCCATTTGTGGGGCAGCGATGCGGATGGTGAAGTCGTATGCTGCTCCGTTGGTTAGGTTCATACGGATTGATTGGCTTATGTGTGTAATAGTTCCAGATGGTACGGTGTGTGCCGTTAAATATCTTGTTAGCGTGGTTGTTGGAGTAAATGAAGTATTAGATTCACTTACATACGCACCACCATTCCAGTAATAAGATTTTAACGAATAACTATTTGGAGGAATTGGGGCAGATATAATCTTGATAAATGCAGAATTAGACCAAACCTGTCCGTTCGATACTGATATTGCGCTTGCAGTTTCCGTAGAAATTTCAGTAGAAATTGTGGTTACAGTTCCGTTGAAACGAACGTCTACATAAGGAAGGCCATTTTCAGTACCAGTACCTACTAATGTTCTTGTCAAACCAGTTCCAAAAAGTTGAGTCCAATTCGTAGGCAAAGTACCAGGACTCCCCGCCACCGCTCCCACCATAGATGAGTTTCGGATTGAGTTGGTGCGTTGGGGTTCGAGCAACAACCGCCCACAACTACTCAATGTCCCGTCTGCGTTTCTGAAATCTATTCGTGGTACGTCTTGTCTGTTGGTGGTTGGGAAGTAGTCAATGGCGGAAGTGCCTTCAACGAGTTGGGCTCCCCAGATGAAGATACCCGCAACGCCATCCCGTATTTGTGCATCTCTAATTAATTGAAACTGTCCGTTTGTTACAGTTGATGCCGTGGTAAACGAAACAGATACCCTAAACCAACTGTTACTCAATGCCGAAATAGTGCCGCCACTTGCGGTTCCGTTTGCCAAATTAAAAGAGCAGGTTGAAAAGCCAGTTTGGTCGGTATACAATCTAATACTTGCCGTGTCGTAGTCCGCTTTTTTTACATACAAAGATAAAGTGTATGCGGTATTTGTATTAAAAACAAAAGTGCTTAGAATTGGCGAATTAGTAGTTTGACCATTGTTCACAATATATTTATCAGCGGTAATGGTTCCGTTTGGTGCAGTCGTAACATTTACCGAAATAGTTCCAGATGGCTTTGGCCAATACGCATTATCAAACTGCTCGCTAAACTGCACCAAATTATACGGACTCCGTCTAACCACCCCTGTACTATCTGTATAGGTAGCATCAGATGCCCTCGTAAAGGTCAAATCCCCTAATCCGCTGGTGGGCTTTTGGGCAAATACTACGTCTTCCTCAATTCCGCTTGGAACAAGGAGCCAAGAGGCGTCATCGTAAAAACTCATAATAAGGCATCGATTCGAGCTTCAGCACAAGCTGCGTTTTGAATAACGCCTCCCGCTGCTTGTACTCTAAGTGAATAAAAATACATATACGCCTCACCGCTTTGACCCGTGAGGTTCGTCTCTGGATGTCCCCAAGAGTCGGGATGTATCTCACCCCAACTTATAGCGTTGACGTAGCCCTGCCCCCAACCGTTCTGATTGTAGGCGGAACCTTGGCCCCATTGAATTGTATTATTTGGACTTTCCATTTTCTTTCAAGAAATTTATCAATTTGACCTCGTTCTCGGGCTTCACCTTATAAGTACCAACCGTGGAACGACTGTCCGTCCGTTGGGTACATTTGTCCGTTTTGGTTTTCATAATACTCTGGGGTAAGCGATCCGTAGAAAGTCAAGTACGACACCAAGCGTCTGCCGTAGTGTTCTGCCGTGTCTCGCTCCTTCTGGATTAGGTATTCCAATTCGCTCTTCTCGATGCCTTCGGAGTTCTCGCTTTGCTTTTTGAAGATGCCTCCGTTGCTCACCTTGTACGCAAGGAACGGAAGTATCTCTACCATTGCGTAATGCACCAGAACGTCTTGGACGTAGTCGGTCATCAGCGTCTCGTAGTTGCCTGTGAGGGTGGACGCCAAGACGTCACTCTTCAGCTTGTTGTACAGGGCAGTACCAACGAGGGCTTGGATGTGCAGGTCTTGCGCTATCTTGATGAACTGCACCATCTGGTCACGGTCAACATTGCCGTTGATAGCGGTTCTCTTTACGAGGTCATCGGGGGAAATGAATAGGGGATACATATCTTATATAACCTTATTTTGGTATGCCTATCTTTTTTGCGTACTCGGGTGTGTAACCTCTGTAGTCCTGCGAGATAGGTGGTTTGGCGACTAATGAATCGTTGACGGGTAACTTCACTCCCAACTTACGGAGGTCGTTTACGCTTACCTCGGAGCGTTTGTTCTTGGGGTCGGGTGTTACTCCCTTCGCTCTTGCCAGATACGTCTTCCGCATCCAGAAGTGATGACAGTTCGGGCCACCTTTGTACAGGAGAATATCGTAAGTGGCTGCTCCGTTCTTTCCGAATCCTGCATTCACGGACTTACCGCTCATCGCTTCGATGTCCTCAATACGGTAGATTTTGTTCGCCTGCAACATCAAACTACAGAATTCCCGCTCACCCGTCTTTTCGCCTGCGTAAGCGTACCGAACCTTGTATTTGAACCCTTCCTTCGTTACGCCATCTTGTGCGCTCTTGGCGTTCGGGAATGCGCTTCCTGTGGATGCGAAGTTCACCTCTCGCATCTTGACGATGTCTTGCTCGGAAAGTACCTCGTCACCGACCAGTTCCCACTCCTCCAAATCCTCGTCTTCACCAAGCGAGGTCAATTCACGCACCAACTCCTCGGAGGCAGGGGCTGATGCTTCAAGCTTTTTTTGCGACTTCATTTGCGTGATGACCGCAGACGAATTGCCAGCGAACAACGCCTTCGCAACAGACGGCTCAAACTGCAACATCTGCACAAGGAAGGTGATTGCTTGGTCTTGCGTAAGAACGCCCTCCTGTACGGCTCGCATAATGTCCAGAGAGGACGCAATCTGCGCTCCGTTATACGATGCTTCTTTCTGGGCGATTTCTTCGTTCACGGTAGACACAACCTCGCTCGTTACTTGGTCGGCTTCCTTCACTCCCGTCTCCTCCTCGATTGTTGTTGAGTCCGTGATCTTGATGTCGTTGAACTCCATCGGTGAAAGCGACTTGAAGTACAGGTTCAACGATACGTTGTTCACCGCAAGCAGCTCATCAAATGCATTCAAGATGCCCATCTGGATAGGACGGATGACCGTATTGTCTAAAAGCAAGTATGCGTTCTTGATTTCGTCTGCATTGCTTCCCAATCCAGTGTTGTCCTTGATGCCAAAGAGCATCGGAGACGTAATACGGTGACCTACCAATACCTTTTGAGCCGACTCCCGAGAAAGGAACTCGTACTGCAAGTGGGCGTCTGACAGGGTGACTGGCTCGATCGTAGCCGCCTTTGTACTGTCATCGTTGAAAGCAAGAATCCAACGGCCTGCGTTGGTGCTGCCCTGCCACTTCTGGGCGATGGTGGAATTTATATTGTCTTGCTCCTCTTGTGGGGGAATTCCGTTATTAAAATTAATTATCATCGACGGGGCGAGGCCCTGTTTGATATTATTTATATGATAGTTCGCAATCTCCTCCTCCAATTCCGCATAAGGCAGAGCCGCCAAGTAGCGAGGGGGTGAGTAGTAGTATGAACCAGCAGCATACGGGCGGTAGTAGAAGATTTCACGCTTCTCATTTGACTGCCCGAAAGCAGCGATGCGTTGCACTCCAGTACGGTTCCGCACCTTTGTCCAATCCCAAGCATAATAGTAGGCGTTGATTTCCCCTTCTTGGTCGCACTTCTCCGCTCGCAAGGTCTGAACGGGCATATGCGTCACCTCTGCGATTGCTGATTTGTCAGAATTCCACAACACCTGCAACGCCCCATTACCAAGCCAATAGACATCGTTGGCAAAGCGGTAGGCACATTCATCCGAGATCAACCTCCGCAACTCAAGGAAGGCGGATGGATTGGAGGCGGAGTCGGTAGCGTCAAGCCCCTTGCCGTATATCATATCAACGATACCCGTGATGACTGCGTTGTTCGTGGCGGAGCCGTTCCTGCGGTCAATGAGGTATTGGTAGTAGTTGTTGTCATCCCCATACTCCACCCAATCAAGGCGGGGGTTCTCTACGATTGCAGGGGCAACGTAGGAATCAAACTGAACGAGGCGAATGTTATTCTCCATAAATCTTGAACTGATTGTTCATCGTCTCCTCAACAGTAGGGAGGACGGGTTGATAGGTGCTTGTTGTTTGACCACTCGGAAGCATCAGCAGACGGTCAAATGCGAGAATCTTGGTGTTTGTCCAAGCCACGTTGAAGGTCTGCTCCGTAAGGCGAATCATATACACTACCTCGGCATCAAGTGGCGTGGTATTGTAAGTGAAAGTGAACTCACGAGTGTCTGCGTCAAAGGTAGGGGAGGTCACGTTGTAGATGGTGTCCGTTCTGCCGTCTTTTGAGTAGAGAACCATCTGAACTCGCCACGTTGAGTTGTACCCTGCGAGGGTGTCAACCCCTACTTGCCAGTCACGCACGGGCAGAGTGATAGTGTTGTTGGTCTTATATGATACGAAAGTCATACCTATATAACCACGAAGTGGGACTTATGTGAAAAAAGAAAGGGGGCCGAAGCCCCCTCTCACGTCCCGTTGGTCTAATTACGACCCAGTAACGATTGTTGGTTTGGTACCTAACAATCCAGCGAACGGGTTATTCGCAATCGCTCCGAGCAGGAAGTTTGCAGGTACACGCTCTTGACCCGTCAAGGTCAAGTTGTATCCCGTAAGGTCTCCCATAGCAGAACCAGTTACAATCGAACCTCCCGTTACTTCTGAACCGTGTTCCAATCCCATCACCCAAGAGTTGCCGTTGTTGTCTTCAACGATGACAACTGGCTTCGCCCAAGCGAGCAACTTCACCTCTTTGTGGGTGTCGGCATCTTGCTTCTTCAACACGATGTTCAACACCTGCTCGAAGAAGGTCGTGCCGTTGTCACGGCTGGAAGTGATGGCCTGCTCAAAGTTTGAAGTTCCTTTCAAGTCGTACTTGTAGGCACTCGTGGCAGTTGTGGCCAGTTGGTCAATGACATCCGTGTCAGCGGTGTCGTAGGAAATTTGTGCCAAGTCGATGGCGTTGATGAAGTATACTGCATTCAGTCCTCCAACTTGGTCTTTGCAGGGCTCAATGCGCCCAAGTGTTAATGAACAAGCCATTTTATTTTATTTTTTATAGTCGTTAGAAATGTGAGTTTTAATTCTGTGACAGTTGGCGCATAGTGTTTGCAGGTTGCTCAAATCGTTGTTGTGGCGGTTGCCATCTATATGGTCGACATCAAGCTGGCAAGGGTGGATAGGAATGAATCCACACATCTGGCAAGTCGCTTTCTTGTGTTTCCGATAGACATCTTTTGGTCGGACTGCTCCTTTTGTTTTATACCTCCACGATTGTTTGCATCTTTCGCAGCAGAATTTCTTTTGCTGCCCTGTCAACTGATTTGAACAGTTCAAACACAAAAGGGAGGACGAGGGTGTCTTACCCAAGCCCTCCCCCTGCGTCATCTTTCAGCGTTTAGGCGTAGTAAACCAAGTCGGCACCTACTCCAAATTGAACACCAGCAGTCATCCGCATAATGAAACGTACATTTTTGCTACCGTCCAAATCGCCCATATCCAGAACCTTCACTTCGTTGGTATCGCTCAAAAGCCCGCAGCCGAAGTACAAGTTTGACTTCTGACCAGCGACCATCTTGTTTGAACCAAGGCCTGGGGCGTGGAACAACTTGATACCTTCAAACATCAGCTCTTGATTGTTGAACCAAGTGGAACCTTTTGAGTCCACACCCGCAGCACCCAAGCCAGAAGCACCGAATCCGCCCAATGCACGGACGTAGGCCTTCATTACGTTGGTTGGGATGTAGATGTGCAAGTCCTCCTTTGCAAACAATGCGGCAGGGATAGCGTCTACTACCTTGCCCAACTCGGTGATGACGTTGGCTGCCGTTACGCCACCAGTTGCAGCAGTTACGTCAATGACAGTTGTGTCGGCAGCAAGCAATGCTTGGAAGCCGTTGAACTCACCTGCGTTGGCAGTTGCTCCAGTCCAGATCTTCTGCTCTACCCACTCGGCTACTTTAGCAGAGTTGTAGGCGATGAAGTAGTCAACGAAGTTCTTTGGCAATACGTCAAAAGCGGAGTAGCCCATTTGGATGGCTTCCCAATCGCTCTCGAAGTCGCTCTTGCACAACTCCAAGTTAACCTGCAAGAACTCGGGCTGCAAGATGCGCTCGGTCAAGGTCAAAGTGGAAGTGTCGGTGAAGTCGCAGGTCTGGTCTTTTACGATACCATCCAGCTCTACACGCTTGATTACTTCTTTGAATTTGATGTTCGGCTTAACGGTCAAGCCGCCTTTGGCGATTGTGTCGCCACTCAACAGGGCAGCAGAGATGTACTGGCCTGCAAATTGACCAGTATAAGTGGTCGTAATGCTCGTGCTTGTGGGCATTTTATTGGGGTTTGTTTAGTTGAATAATTTGTTGAACACTCGGTCTGCGGTAGTCGCAGTACGCTTCGCACCGATTTGGAATTTCAGTTCGGGTTTAACCTCGACAGGGGCAGCCACGATGGGCTTCTCTGCGGCCATAACCACCTCTTTCACTTCCTCCTCTTTCTCGACTTCCACGGACATTTCTTCTTTCTTGCCCATTTCTGCCTTCATCATTTCAACCTCTTCTTTCAGAGATTGAATCATAGCCATCACCTCGGAGATGTTTGGTTCAGCAGCGGCCTCGACCTCGATGGTCACTTCCTGCTCTGCTTCCTCTGCCTTCTCTTTGATTTCGGCAATCACGCCTTCTTCCGTAACGACCAAGATGCGACCGTCCTCCATTTGGTATTCACCAACAGGGACTGCCACCTTCTCGCCTTCGCTTCCGATTAGGAAGATGTTTTGACCTGCCTCAAGAACCTCGGCTTCCACCATTGTTCCATCAGCCAATTTTGCGCTCGCAAGGGCAACCGCTTCGGGTTGCAAGGCGAACTCAATTTTTTTGAAGATGTCATTCAAATTCATACTATAATAATTAGAGATTAGGGGTTTTGGGTATTTTTGCCTCCAATGAATCCGATGCCTTGCGCCCACTGGTCATTCGGGTCACAACACTTTCGGGAGTAGGTTTCGTCTTTGCACAGACATCCACGCCTTGAGTTGGGTGGTACTGGTGGTTTAGGATTGTTTTTCATTTTCCTTGATTTTAGATTCTGCCCAACGCTTCGCAGCCAGTCCACCCCAAAGGAGATAGGAGATGGTACCGCAAGCGGATGAGTCGCTCTCATCGTAGTATTCCTCGGCTCTTGATAAATAAGAGAACATCCGCTTCACGGTGTCAAAGGACACGGGCTTTCCGTCTGCGAGTTGCTGCGCTCGTATCTTGCCTACTGGAGTGGCGCACTTGTTTCCGCCCTTCTCGTTCAACTCAATACCACGCTTGGCGTTGTTGCGGACTGCCTCGGGGTAGTCAGAATATGATTCCAAAACTACCCGTTGGCCTCCCTTTACCCGCTTGTCTTTTTTGAGGATTCCCTTGACCGCTCCCAGAACGTACAGTTCAACGAGGTGTTCCGCCTCTTGCTCCTCGATCTCGGCCATTGAACTCATCGCCACTTCCAACGATGGCTTATGTGCGAACCATCCCTCAATGGAGTAGCCCTTGTACTTGCCCGCCTTGACGTCCTCCCACACCTTGTCGTTGTCAACCTTGCGGGTCTGCATCCAAGTACCGATGGGGTAGTTCATTCCGTACTTGCGGCTCTTGTCGTGTACCTCGTCTTCAATAATCCATTGCTCAATCGTTGTCACCCCACTCACCTGTTGCGAATGCTCCGTGGTCGTAGACGCTTGGAGACCTTTCTTGAGGAACAGTTCAGCCGACTGGCGGATGGTTTTGTCCGTAAAGAAGACATAGTACTCCTCCCCTGTCTTATCGTCCTTGCGGTAGATGGGCTTGTTTGGTATTAATACAGGGCCGATGATGATTCGCTTCTCCTCGTTTTGGATAGCGAAGGACACCTGTTGTGCGGAGAGGGCTACAAACTCCTCCTCGATTGCTGGGTTCTCCACTACCGAGATAGCGTTCACGCCCATAAACTGCTCATTTTCAAGCACTAATTCGTAATACTTCATCCTCCGAAATTTGAGCTGGTACGGATTCTGCGCTCCAGCATATTGTTATTGTTCATTTGTTGATTCACGACATACGCCTGCATAGGGCGGTCAAAGATACCCGAGAGTGGATTCTGCCCGATTCCCGTGAAGGAAATGTTCGGAGTGAAACCTCCTCCGCCTCCTGTTGCTCCCGCTGAAGGTACTGGAGCAATAGGGTCTGCCGTGGTTTTGTTCGGCTCAAATTTAGAACGAGCGATGGTTGCGATTTGTGCCGCTCCCGTTACTGCCGCAATACCCGCCTGTACAAATCCAGCGGGGCCAGGAGTTGTAAGTTGATTCATAATTGCTGCTGCCGTGTTTGCTACTGCTTCACCAAGACGTAGGGCTTTGGTGATTCCAAACACCTTTCGTGCGTTCTTCTCGTCCCCTTTGGAGAACGATTCCGCCAACTGTGCCAAAGCACCAAACGCCTGCCCTGCTAACTCCAGCTTCTTTGCGTTGTTAGCCATCTGGCGTTGACGGTCAATCTTGTCGTACTTTTCATTGACCTCTCGCTCGGCCTCTCGCTCGGCTGCTGTGATTTCTCCTGCCTTGTAGATTGTGGCTTCTCCCGATGCGATCAAAGCATCAAGGGCTGCCTTTGCATCAATCTTGATTTGTGCGAGTTCCTTCTCCCGCTCCGACTGTCCTACCCCTCGCAGTTTGTTTATTCCATTCTGGAACTCCTCAAGGGATTTGACTTGTGCTGCCCTGCGTTGATTCAAGGAGTCAATCAGTTCCTTGTCACCTTGCATTATGAACTTGAGGTAGTCCTCTTCCTTCTTTTGGGCATCGGCTCTTACTTTGTCAACCTCCGCAAGGCGGGTCTTCTCCTCATTTCGTAGGGAGTTGAGTTCGCTCTGTAACTTTTTCTGCCTGCGGATTGAATCGGCCTCCAAGTCCAGAACCCGTGCCTGCGCTTCTGCGATTGCTACAAGTTGCTCCTCTGTTACTTCAGAGATAGCCGCTTGGTCTTTTAATGCTTTCGCCTTTAGACGTGCTGCCTTGAGTTCTTTACTGGCTACTTCCTCCTCTAATTTAGAAGCACGTTGAACTGCGGCAATCCGCTCCTCTGTGGACTTGGTTGCGTCATCGGCAATGAATCGTGCCTCAATGATTTGCTTGTTGGCCTTTGCACGAAGAACAAGCAACTCACGCTCTGCGTCTTCAACATCGTTTAGGATGTTACCAATTCTTGCTCCCTCGGCTGCGGCTGCTGCGGCATCCTTTCCGAACTTTACCAATGCCTCACCTGCGGCTCCAATCTTTCCCGTGACGTTCTCAACGCCAAGACCGACCTTTCCAACCGCATCTACTGCAACCTTTCCCGCCTCTTTGAACTTACCGTCCAGCACCAAACTGATGGCCTTACCAAGCGAAGGAATAAACTCAAGAAGCCCTTGTATGCGGTTCGTGAGGTTTGTCTTTAGTGCATTACCAAAATCCTCGAGTGCCTTCTTTGGATTCTCAAATACGGAAACAATCTTCTCTCCGAGGTGAATCACCACGTCCGTCAACTTGCCAATGACCGCACCCATCGCAGTCATTATGACGTTCAGCTTGTCACCACCTCGTTCGGTCTGGGTGAAGTAGGCAGCGAGCGAACCAACCACGGCAACCAGCGCACCAATACCCGTTGCAATGATTGCCCCCTTAAGGGTCTTCATCGAGCCGACCGCAGTTTGGACTCCTTTGTAGAGTCCCTTCATTGCACTCACTCCACCCTTCGTGAATTTGTCAAGGGATTCGGTTCCTGCTTCTACCGCCTCGTTTAGGTTGTCCGTGTTCTTGTTGGTCTCCTTTAACGCCTTGTTCAGCTCGTCAACGGCAAGGACGGCTTCGCCATTCTCTACTTTTAGTTTTATAACCTTTTCCGTTGCCATATACGTTTGATTTGAACCCGTGCTTGGGCGATGCTGCTTATGAGGTGATACTTCCCTTTGGCCATTTCCACTTCCTCGGACAGGCCGAGGTTGGGTTGCTTGAGGGCTTCTACTATAAAACCGAGGTCAATCATATCTGTTGTACTTCCATTCTCACTTCCCATACGCTGCTTGAGTTTGTAGTTTTTAATGATTGACAAAGCACCCCGACCACTCGGTCGTTGACCACGAGCATCTCTACCTTAAATCTGTGGTCTGCTGCTATCTCTCTAATCTCGGTCACAACGTCAACGGCTGCGCCTCGTTCAACCGCATAGTAATGCGAGGTGGTATACGTTCCGTTGCCTGTTTCGTTTACGATTCCAGAGAGTTGGAATATACGCTTATCACCTTCCTTGAAATCAAATGGGCTGCGTGAATAGTCCACCTTAAATACCCCCGCCTCGCTGCTTACGCCCTCTTCCGTCAGCTCGCAATCCAATAGGTACACGAGGTTTGGTTGTGTGCTGGTCGGTTGCTCTGGTTCAAGGGAAAGAAGAGCAGTAGAGCGGATTCCTTCAAGGTCATCACTCAACGCCAGTACCCGAGAGGTACGCCAGTAGCACGAGTTGTTTGCTGCGTTCCATTTGTAGCCGTAATACTCGCAGCACCCCTGCGTGGTAAGACCCGCCACGATGCCGTTGTAGTTCATTGCCGTTGGCGTCTGGGTACAGATGACTCCGTTTGCAAATGACGCACGGAACAGTTCAATCGTTCCCGTCCGCTTCTCGGGGTCGTATCCTGTCAGCTTGTTGATACGCCAGTATTCCTGCTCCAGATAGATTTGATTGTTGAGGTCAAGGTTGTACACCTCCGCTGGTTCAAGCACCACTTGTACCGTCAACAAGACCGCATCCGATGCGTAAATTTCGGTGAGGTAGGTAGACCAGAACTCCGTGAACAAGTTGTACGGAGGTGGCACCACGTTGTCCAAGACCGCCTGCCCGTATGTGAGGGTGATGTCCTTTGTGTAGCCGATTGTATAAACTCCGAATTTAGGATAGGTATACAGGGTGTTGATGGCGGGTGTCGCTTGGTCAATCGTGTAGTATTTGGAACATTGCTGCACTCCGTGGTACCACATCAAGCGGGGCTGACTTTCAATCGCCTTTCCTTCGAGGTCAAACAACTGCAATATCTCCAGATTGGTGGCGTTGTTCAAGCGGTTGTACAGGGACGATACAAAGGGAACCTCTACCGTGAAGTCACCTTGTGCGAACTCGTTTGCGGTATCGGCTATCTTGAGGGAGCCGTGCGGGTAGCCAAAGGAGTTCTGGAATGCCTGCTCAATGATTGCTCCTCCCTCTTGGAAGTTGAAGTTGATTGCCCGCCCTTGAAGTTCGGTGGTGGGTTGGATGCTGATTGGTTGGCTGATGTCCACCTTGTACGTCCAGTCCTTGACCGCTCCCGCTGCAATCCACGATTGGTAATCGTAAATGTTGAGGGTATTGGGCGTATCTCGATCGGGGACGATGACAAGATTGAACAGTTTTGCGAAGCCCGCAACGAAGTCACGTTGCTTGATTTTGGGCATCAAATCGGCCATTACCGCAGTTAGCCCTACTGGAGAAGCAGGAGCCGAGATGCACGTCCAAGTATACTCACGGATATTTTTGGTACCTACCACTCCATATGCTCCAGCGTGAGCTGCATACAATTCAACCGTATCACTTGCGGTTAGGTTGACGGTGAAGTTTAGAGAGAATGCAGTATTGGCTGATACGAAGTAAGCATTTCCGTAATTACCATTGATAGTAGTGATGACCATCAACGAGTAGTTACTGTCTAAATCTCCCGAGAAATTGAACTGATATGCGCCTGTTGCCGTTGCCGTGTAGGTATTGGAGGCGAAGTTGTTTCCGTTATCGTAGACCTCCGTGGTGAAAGGTACCTGTGTAGAAGTAGATGCATTTGCGTTGGGGATGTCAAGGTCTACCCCCGTCACTTGGAACAAGCGGGAGTTGATGGCTGCTTCATTTGAGACAAGGGTGTCCTTTGTCCACAAGAGCATATGAAGGTCGGGGAGGTACTCCGAGTCCCAAAAACCAGTTGAGTTGATGGAGTAGCCAGCGGAATCAAATATCTTTTCAATCAGATACTTGACCTTGATGTGCGGATAGAAGTTGGTTTCTGCGAGCGGTTTGGTGATGCTCTGGGGAGCAAAGACGGAATCCGTAGCAAACCCCTTTCCATCCACCATACCGTAGGTGATAGCCCCTCCGATCGGGGTTGTCCACGAGTCGTAGATGTTTGTCCAGTTAAACGTGTGGTTCAGTGCATCCAATCCCAACTCGCTCAACTCCTTCTCTCCAAGGGAGCGGGCAATGCCGCCTACCTCTCCTGCCACGAGTACCTCGTACCCTTTGATGAAGCCGTCCTGTATCGTTACATTGAGGAGTTGGATGTAGCCGTCCAACAAAGAAACCCCGTCCGAGAACAGGGTCACTTGTTGCTTTGCGTAGGCGTTGTACCCGCCCTGCACATTCACATCGTAGTAATGCTTGAAGAACGCATTGTTGGCGTCTGTTGCTGGGAGGTTGAAGTTCTGCGTAATAGGCGAGAAGATGACCGCAGGGTCACGCAAGTCCGCCACGTTGTAGTCCAACGAGATGCTCTCGTCTCCGTAGGTGTCAAGGTACCCCGTGGTGGTTTGAATCTTTAGAGCCATAATTTGTTCTTGACTGGGTTGGCGTACTGGAGGGTGAAGGTGTACTGCACCAAGTTATCGTTCACCGAGGTCTTGTAGGTGACCTGCGTATCCGTCAAAATTACGCCCAAGTCCTGCTCTACCAACTGCAAGGTGGACGATAGCATCATTTGCTTGACCGCCTCGTTCATCTGCTCGGGGATGAATCCAGTATTCACCACCAACTGTTCCTGTCCTTGCGTGTTGAAGTATTGCTTGGATGCTGCGTAGGAGGGTATTGAGGCGGTTCCTGCCGAACGAGTGATGACATTTGAAGTGTAGGTATCTCGCTCAATAGATATGCTCTCTACGCTCTTCTTTTGGACAAGCAAATAATCCCAAGCCCCGTACCTATTTTGGAAGGCAATCGTTAGCGGGGTGTATCGTGGTTCGCATTGAACCTCGAATCGGTAGGTGCGTTGTACTGCCGTGTTGAGCAAGAACTCAACCGTGTAGAATTGCAGGTTCGTGACTGATGACGGCTTGGTGGTGATTGCGGAGGAGTTGAGGTTGCTGATTCCCACGGGTACATACCACATCCAGTTCTGCGAGTTGTTGCCTCCTGTGATGGACAAGGTAGAAAAGAGCAAGGTGGCAGAGGTGCCGTTGGAGTACGTCACCCGCATACGATCGGGTGGGTTGGTATCTCCCAGCATTATCCCCATGGTCATCTCTTGGTTTGACCAAATAGGGATGCTTACAGGGGATTGGGGCATAGAGGTCAAGTAACCTCCCGTGCTTGTAGCCAAGTTTAGATTCAACCCCTCACTCACCTCGCTGAATCCATCGTATGCACGGATGCTGCTTGAGGTAGCAACAACCGCACCGACTCCTCCACCATTGGTGAACTCACGGAACTTGACCTGCACGTTCACGACCGAGCCAACTGTATTCTGTGCGGTGCCGTCATCGTGAACAATGGTGGTGGCAGAAAGGTACTGGTCTACCACGTTACGGATGTCCAAGTACCCGTACCTTCCCGACACGGGATCGGGGCGCATCTTGAAGCGGTACACATAACTTGCAGGGACGGAGGCAATGGAACCCGTCCAAACAAATACGTCTGCGATGTATGCGAAGCCAGCCGAGGCGTAGGCGGTAGAGTCCAATCCGTACACCATAGGTGAACTTCCAAAGGCGTAGGAGGGAGGTTGTTGTACGATGGTGATGGCCATTACTTATATTTTTTGTTCAATTCGTTTATGGTAAATTCAAGGAACTGCATCACGTCCAGTTCGTATGCTTGGCGCAAATCCTCGGGGAGTTTCTCGTAGCCCAACTGAAAGGGGCGTGAGTAGAAGTTGGTGGGGTCGATTCCTTTGTTCTTGATTTTGAGCATCACCATACTGGCGGTCTGGGAATAGGACAAGAACTTCTTGGTCTTCGTGTCTTTGAATTGAATCTTGCGCCTTGCTACCCACGCATATATTGGCCCGAATGGGGGCATCTTTCCTTTCTTCCTTCCCTTGTCTACCCACTCACCGTACTCCGCCATCAAGAAGTCAAACTCAATAGAGCGGGGGTTCACCTTCGTTTCGTAATCGAGCGAATTGTATAGGTTCTTGGTGACGTTCTTCTTTTGCTTGGTGAGGTTTGCCCGAGATTGCTGCACGAGGTACTTGCCAAATTTGTCAAGGGCAAACTTGGTATTCTCGGCCTTCTTTAAGTCGGGCTTGCCAGAAGCCATCAGCAGATGATTGTCGGATTCGGGGTCATAATCTGAAGCGTGAACTTCCACCCGCAAAGGGTGTTCTCGTAGTCCTCGTCAATCGGCTCGCACACGGGGTCATTCACCAACTCAAATCCATCGGAGTACAAAGCACCCCTGCGTAGTGATGCAATCATTTGTTGCGCTGAAAAGAGCGCACGGTGGTAGATGTCCTGCTTGATGGCTACCCCTTGAAAGGAGTACGGGTCTACGTTCGGGTCTTGCTTCGAGTAGTCCACCACATCCATCACCAACAGGTCAACCTCGTAGGTAACCGTCCGTTCGTTGACGGTAGCGTTCCCAACCAAGATATGGCAAAGCGGGAAGAGGGTCATCTTCCGCATATCAACGTCAAAGATGTTGCCCCAAGTCGTAGTGGTGATATAATCAGCCGAGGTTGCTGCCGATTGCAACGCCTCGCAGAGTTGATAGTAGCCGTATTTCATAACTATAAAACCCCCTATCGGCTTTGTTGTCGCATCAAGGTCTGGTCGACTCTTGCTTTGTCAATCTCGTAAGCCAACCAAGTAAGGCATTGGTTCAGCGGGAGATTCGTGATGGCTTCAGCATTGAGTACATTTCCGCCAGCAAGCTGATGGACGACTGCAAACCATCCCCATTTTTTCCCGAATTGACTTTTAATGTCCGCAGCTCTTTGGTCGCTGGGTTCGGACTCGAAGACAGTAGGGTACCTATCTGTAATGATAGTTGCAAACGAGTAAAAAAAAGTCGACATCCCTCCACGATGTCCATCGTTACATTCTCGAATGCTGCTCCATCGTGCTTCGCTGGGTTGTATGCCTCGATCTCGTAGCGGCCTGCGGCCTTCTGCGTGATGGGTCGGTATAACACCCCAAGCCATTTGGTGGCGTTCTTTATGGAGTCCTTCATATACTCCTGTGCGTCAATGAACTCACCCGTAGTGATGTCCTCCAAGTTTGGATGAAAGCCGTATTCAACGTCCCCGATTTTGATGATGCGCTTGAGGTCGGGCTTCTCGTTCAAGGTGAACTGCACAAGCGTTTCAATCTCCTCCAGTTGCGCTTTCGGGAATAACGGGTACTCCTCCGCATCGATTCCGCAGAAGATAGACAGAGCCAGAGGGCTGAAGGTCTCGTCCGTGGGGTTTGCCCCCATAAACCGCTGGTAATCTTTTAGAGTGATGTCAGCGAGTTCGGTTGGGATGATTATTTTACGAAGCATTCCTGTCGGGTGTTGTTGATATTCTCGATGTCAAAGAACTGCACATCGTGGTACAGGTTCTCGGCCAGCTCTTGGGCTTTCTCTTTTGTAACGGACGCAAGGGCTTCCCTCCAGTCCGATGGTGTGCGGCAGAGGATTGAGTTGCTCTCGTTCAAGAGAGGCGTGTACGGGTGCATCTTTTGTGCGATTATGCACGTCTTGGTGAATCCTGCCTCCAACGCTTTGAGGTTGGACTTGCATCGGTTGAACTCCGTTGGGGCGAGTGGTGCGATAGACACGTCCACCTGTCTGTAAAGCTCCCCGTAATTCTCGTAGTTCTTTTTGTCGAATGCCTGCCGTGTACCAATCGCCTGTTGGTAGTATTCGATGGAATAGGAGTTGTGAGCAGATAGGTCGATCTCATTCCACTTGAGGTCGTAGTCGTGATGCAAGGCACCAAGGTATCCGATGCTCAACTCCTCCGTGACCTTGTCCGTTTTCCATTGCTCCCGTCTTGGGTCAATGCCGTTGGGCAGAATGTAGATGGGGACGTATGGATTTATCTTTTGAATCTTCTCTGCCAGATACTCGTTCGTGGTATGAATCTCGTCCGCAATCTTGAGCGAATTCAGAATCTGCGTTCCCTTTGCGAGTGACTTGTTGACGTGGTCGGTGGGCAGGTTCCACCAATCGTCCAAGTCAACGATGAACTTGATGTCGTACTTACGGAGCAAGGCCTTGAACTTGTTGTGGTCTTTGGTAGCCAGACCCCTGTTGACCACGAGGTGCGTGATATGCCCCTTCAGTTGGTCGAGGTCGGCTATCGTGCCGAACTTAACTGCAAACCCACGCATTAACAAATCCTCGTAAGGGACTTGGAGTCGGTGGTAGTAAACTCCGTTTGGTTGTCCTACAACTAAAATCATCTCAAAGTATATCTGCCAAAGTTAGGGTTTGCCTTCTTGTTGAACACCGCATATCTCGCAGCGTCAATGGCGTGGTCGAATGCATTAATCGGCTTATTGAGTAGGTTCCCATTCTTGTCCTCTACCCACTTGTAGTTCTGCAATTCTTTGACTAGGTTCTTGCTTCGTGGCGTTACCACTAACTTGAACCGCTTCAACTGGTCAATGCCTGCCATCACGCTATCCGCCCCCTTCAAGGTGGGCTTCACGTTCCAGCCGAACTTGTGCAGCTCATCAATAGATTTGGGTTCTGCACTGTCCGCAAAGATTTCGGCACGCCTATCCAGCCCAAGCGAGGCAAGGGTGTTGTGAATGTCTCGGTTGGTCATTCCCGTCTGGTATATGAACTCATCCAGGTAAAGTGATGAGCCGTGTTCGTACACACCCACCAATGTGCTGGGATCGTTTGTGTAACCGAAATCCATTCCATATGCCAATAGTTTTGCGTCTGTGGGCACCTCCCCCGTGGTGAATGAAAAAATAGCAGCACGGTTGCTTCCCCGCTCTCCCAATCCGTACACCCGCCAGTAGTCCTCATCCGTATCCCGCAGGCGTTCAATCTCCTCCACGATGATGGGATCTAGGAAGGGATTGTCCAGGTAGGTGGTTTGGTAGAAATCGCAATCGTCCCGTGGGATTACCTTGTCGTATATCCAATGGAACGTATCCGAAGGGTTGTAGTCCAATATGATCTTCCCGTCTGTACGAAAAACGAGTTGCTGCCATGACTCGTAGAATAGTTCGTTGGCTTCGTTTATGAATAGCATGTTGCGCTTTCGCCCCCGTATCTTCTGCGGTTCGTCCATCGAGATGAATTCAATCATGTTGCCATTCAGATGGTACTCGTGGCTGCTCATGTTGTGGTTCTCCTCACGATACAGATCGTGTTCCCGCAGGATCTCAATGAAGTCACGCATCACGGACGCACGCAGGGACGGAAAGGTCTTACGGCAGATGGTCACCACCTTGCCCGTGTTGGTAGCGCAATAATGAAAAATAACCCAGAGCAGGATATTGTACGTCTTCCCGCTCCGAGTGCCTCCCTGCTCTACTGTGATTCGCTTGTCGCTCCGCAGTAGGTGGGCAAATACCTTATTCGTTCGTATCTCCGACAATGGTAACCTTGAAGGATTTATCTGCGTGGTGTTCTATCTCCTGCCGCTCTACATAGCCACGGCTCTTGCCCTTTGTCTTGAGGTAGAAGATGGTGGAGGTGGGGTTGCCCTCTTTGATTTGCTTGTGCAATGACGATTCAGCGAAGTCGATTGCAAGGTCATCAATGGCTTTGACCTCCGCACGATATTCGGGGTCATCATTCATCCATAGGTAATGGGTAGCCCGACCAATGCCGACAATCCTGACCGCATTAGACACGATACCAAGCGACTGTTCAAGTGCTTGTATCATTGCCTTTTTCTGTTGTTTAGTTTTGTCCAGCATCAGTATTCGTTTTCAAGCGAAATTGAGTTGGCTTGCAGGATGTTGCGGAATACGGACTGCGCTTGTTTCCAAAGAATCAGCTCGTACTCGTGCTTGGATTCTTGAACCATAGAGTGAAGGAACAGTTCGGTTTCCCAGATAGAGTTCCAAGCGTCCTCCGAGCGTACCGCTCTCTTGAAGACCGCCTCCTGTTCTTGGGTCTCCACCTTATAGGTCAAAGTTGCTTTCATTTTAAGAAGTTGTAATATGAAATGCTTTCGTTTATTGTTTGGATGTTGCTCGCTTTTTGGGCTGCTTCCATAGCAAAGATACCATCTGCCTCGTATACGTTGGTGAATTTCAGTTGCTTGGCGATTTTGTATTTCACCATAAAGGAAGCCATATCAATGTTCCCAATCTTTGGCTGGGCTGTTGCTCGGAGTCGGAGTGAACCGTCCTTGTTCTCCTGTCCCCAAGTCACCATATCTGCGGTGCTTCCTTTGACGTGTTCGTGCCAGTTGGGATGGATTAGGTTGTCATCATCTAAAAAGAGGATGTAATCGTCTGGCTTGGCTTTTAGGCGGGAGAGCATTTCGTTCCTTATAGGGTGACCCCAATGTCCCGTAAATTCAGAGGTATACCATTTGCCTCTTGATTCCACGCCTGTTGATTTATCAAAGGCCACCTTCCAGCTGCACCTTGGCGGAATGCTGGGGGCAATCATCACAAGGTTCATCGGACGAGAGCAGGGAGTGAGGATGTGTATCATTTGAGGCGGATGTAGTTCACGCACTCGTTGAAGGCATCATCGTTCATCTCCTCGCTTTGGAACTCCAAAAAGAAGTCCTTGCCCTTTCTGCGATATACCTCGTAATGGTGCAGCATAATGCCCGCCATTGAGACATTGATACGCATTATGTAGTACGACCCGATGACGGTATCAAGGGAGAATCCGTGATAGGTACTGTAGGTGGATTTCATATAGGTACTCTTTTGAAAGTTTAGTGCCAAAGTCGGCTTCGTGGTGGCAGGGACGGCATACCGCCATGAGATTCTCTATTGTGTCACGGCTCTTGCTCCCTCCCATTCCTCGTGGTTGGATGTGGTGGATGTCCACGGCACGGCCTCCACACACCTCGCAAGGCACGAACTCCACGGGAGAAAGCCCTGTGGCATCAAAGTATACCTTCTTGTGTTTTACCATAACGCTCACCTAAATAAACCGCTCCGAGGACTTTTGTGATAGCAAAGTCAGTTGCCGCCTGTAAGTCGTAGCGGGATTTGATTTGATTGATGCACTCCTCATCCGTAACTACCGAGCGGTACTGCTCCCATCGGGAGGATGCCCAGACCTTTTTCGTATGCTTCTTTTTGCTCTTGGTGTACGACACCTCCAAGTCAAGCATCCAAATCGCATTACTCATTTTCAGCTCTTGCTATCTCCGATGCCTTGTCCTCGTACCATTGTGCCTTGAGGATGTCCTGTTCAATCGGGTTGTTGGGTTTGCGGCCTGCTCGCATTCGGTATTTGAAGGCGTTGATTTCGCAATAGGCGATGAAGGCAGCTGGACCCCAAATGTCCAGCATCATCTCCCAAACCTCCTTATTGTTCTGCTTGTAGTGATTGGGGCGTACTTCGCTCATTTCTCTTTGCTATTAAAGTATTTATTCAACAGCTCTACCAATTCATACGCATCTTCACCTGTTGTAAATCCTATCTTCTCACCATCTACGAACACATCGTATCCAGTAGTGTAACAACATCCATCAGAACAGGTGTGGGAATATGATTCAAGTTCTATTTTCATTCTTTGTTGCTTTCATAAATTGAATAAAAAATATCAACATACTTCTTGTCTTGGTCCATTATCATTGACCATATCATTCCAAGTTCAAATCCAATATTAATATCATCCTTCTTTTGTTGACATAGGTCGTAAATCATTTCTTGCAGCGTTTGGAGGAACTGCGACTGCTCTTGAATCTTTCCGTAGTCCTCGTCTGATACAATCCAGTTTTTCATTTCTCGTTGGTTTTGTATTCTTTATCAAAAGAATCTGCAATCTGACGGGTGGTCAAATCTCCATACTTAAAAGCAAAGTCAACCATCTGCTCCTTCTCCATTTGTTTGGCTTGTTGCCATTCTTCTATGGTGATTGCACGAGATTTGTCTATCTCCATCAACCATTCAATACTGCTCTGTTTCATTTCTCGTTTGTTTTAAAGGTTTCGTTGTAATCATCAAATACTTCATCCGTGAACTCACGCTCGCAGCACCACTTAAAGCCATTGGAGAAAGATTTTTTCATTATCTCTTGCTCTTTCTCAATCATTTGTTTACGAATAGTAAACCAAGTGAACTTATCCTTGGGCGTGTCCCAAAGCAACTGGAACAATTCTTCAACTGGCGTCATTCTTGAAATAATTTCTAATTGTAATATCAATCTCGTTCAACCTCTGTTCCGCTGATAGGCCGCTATTCTCCGAGTCAATTATTTGACCGACTTCATCAAGCAGATGATACAGAGCAATCAGTTCTTGAATGTGTGTTTTCATATCTTGCTTGTAAGGTTTGAATTGATTTTGTGGATACGAAACATCATTCGATTGGTCTCAAGTCATAAGCAATACATAGCAAACCAACAAATGTTATATCTGAAATTACTAAAGGAGTTTGCAATCTCAATACTATTGTATCAACACTCGGAAACTCATTATTGTGAGTGTCTAAATATTCTTTAAGATATTCCTTCGCTTTTTTTGGTTTCATACTATTTTTTTAAAAGTTATAATTTACCCGTTTGGCAAACCCTGTCTACATTTTGCCGAACGTACATTAACAATGATAAAGAGCCATCAACTCTTGCATTGGTGTTTTCATTCTATATTCAAATTATGAAGGTGCAAAAGGTTACGGATGTCCTCACGAACTTGATCGTAGCAACTGTACTCGCATTCGTTCAGAACCCCGTGCTTCATCTTTCCACGAAGGTCTTGGTCAAGTTTCCAGAGAACGTGCTTGTACATCCCTCCGTTGACGGCATCGCTGAACTCTTGCTCGTCATCGGGCAGGTTAAATTCAAGAATTGATTTCATATCCGAGTAGGTAATTCTGGCCAGTAGTAATTGCATCCGTCATCTTTGAAAGGAACTTCAACAAACATTGATTGATAGGTTCCCATTATGGCCGTGAATCGGTAGCATTGGAGTTTGAGTGGGCATCCCTCTCCTGTGCATTTGGTGATGTCAGTCATTTTGTAAGGATTAAAGTTGACCGATGATAGTGTAGGAGTCAAGCTCGGGGTTGTCATTTCCGAGGAAGAACTCCTTGTACAGTTCAATCGCCTCGTGCGCTTTGCGCTCACCTTCCGCCACAAACTCGGGAGAGACCGTGTAGATTCCAATATCAAGGGACGCCTTGTCAATGGCGATGAAGATGAACTTGTCAATCGGCACTCCAAAGAGGCGGGTGTAGATGAACGCCTGTAAGTCGTACCCGTACTTCTTGGCGGAATAGGGAAACGCACGCAGGTCGGTAGTGGTCTTGAGGTCGGCTATAAACCCGCTCGTGTAAATGTCCGCCTTCGCTCGGAAGGGCAGACCCTCAATCATCCCTACTTGGGGAACTTCGTACTCGCAGTCATTCACATAGTCCATCACCTGCTCGTTGCGCAGTAGTGCGTTGGCGATTCTCTCCGCTTCGCTGAACTCCTTTGCCGTGATGATTTTCGCTCCTGTCTTTTTCGCCTCCTGCCACGTCTTGGTGTTCTTGCTTTGCACGTCAATCACCTCGTAGTCCTTCACGAGATCGGGTTGCAGTACCATCAAGTGAACCAGTCGACCAACGGAGAAGGCATCGGAATCCTCCTGCCCGTATTTTGTCACATAATGATATGTTTTTGGTGACTGGAGCAGGAGCTTTGCTGCGCTGCTTGACAAGGCCGCACGACCGAGGTGTCCGTAGTAGAACGAATCGTCCATCATCTTCTCCTTGAGGGTGACGGTGTCCCAGATGGAGCCGTCAAGTAGTTTGATTGTTTTCATAGTAATGGTATGCATCTTTTAGCGACTGCCTCAACCACATCAACTGTGACTGCATTGCCGCATTGTTTGTAGCGTTGTGTATTGCTCATTGGCTTGACTTCACCATCGTAGTTTCCGAATGCCGTGTGTTGATCAGGGAATCCCTGTAAGCGTTCGCATTCAATCGGTGTCAATCTTCGGATGCGGTATCCATCAAATAATCCTTGCGAGTGATGCTTGGGGTCAGTTAGTGTTGGAATAACATCACGAACCGATTGGTTGTAAAAGTCGAGACCTTTAACTTCTCCTTCAGTTAAGGTATTTTTTCTGACTAATTCGTTTGCTGCTTCATATTTGTAGTTTGGTTGCACTACCATATTGTCCTTTTGAACTGCGGTAAGTGTGTTTGTGGTTCCGTTTTGATTAGGTTCAAGTTGTTGGCTTGTTGTTCCGTCTTCGTTGTATCTACCTCGTTGGGCAATAATAATCGGCTCACCAACAAGAGTAGTACCTCCACTTCGGGGGTTGCTTTGATTCGATGCTTTCAGAGCAAGAGCTCTTGTGACTTCTTTTTGATATTGGGTTTCTTTATTATTGCCGTAAATACCAATACCAATCATCGGCTCAACTACTGCTTGGTTGCAACTTGTCTCAAGGGTCTGCGCTCGTTGTGACCCTACTCGTCCTCTCCGAGTTTCACTATTTGGATTTGAGAGATTGATGCTATCTCCGACTGTTGCTTCTTCGTATCCATTGGACGTAGCACTCTTGACCTTTACAATCAAATCACTCTTGCCTTGATTGAGAGCTGGAGCGTGACCATCAGCATCATACACTCGGTCTTGTTGGTAGGGTTGAGTTCCACCATTAGAATCAAACTTGGTTCCGATTTGCTTAACCTTTGGAAAGTTCTCCTTGATTTTCATTGGGTCAGCAAATGAATGTGCATTCAAGCAGGGAGCAATTCCATCATCTCCGTAAATCAAACCCTGCTGACCTCCTGTACCTCGGTCTCCAACTACTTTAATCCGTTGGACATTATCTTTTCCATTGCCCCCACCGATAGGAAAAACTCCTCTCCAACCTCGCTTGGGGGTTGTAGAATATCCGACAAGGTAAATCCGCTCTCTATTTTGGGGTAGAAACCACGATGTATTAAGCAGTTGCCATTCAAGTCGATAGCCCCCAATGTTGGCAAACTCTTGGATGATTGCCGCAAAGTCCTCGCCAGCGTTACTGCTGAATGTCCCTTTAACATTTTCCCAGATAAAAACTCTTGGTCGGCATTCCCCAATAAGTCGAATTGCTTCAAGGATAAGGCTGCTTCGTTCTCCTCCCATCCCCGCACGCTTTCCAGCAAGCGAGAAATCTTGGCAAGGACTTCCAAAGGTGATAAGGTCAATTCGTGGAAGGTCTCCTCCCCGAACATTAGTAACTGATCCGACATAAGTAGATTTTGGGAATTTGTGTTTGTAAACTGCGATGGCGTGTTTGTCAATCTCCGAGAAGAAAGAATTGATTTTGAATCCTGCTCGTTCAAAGCCGAGGTGGAATCCTCCGATACCAGAGAACAGGTCAAGGTGATTGATTTTTTTCATAGTTTGTTTTTTGCTCTGCGATCACGTTCCTTCTTGGCTCGGCAGAACTTGCAATCTGCCCGCTGATAGTACACAACCTCGTTTTTGTTGGTGCGTTTGCAATGAGTGAAATACTTTGCATCTACTACTTCCTTGCAATCCGTGCATTCACGGGTCACAAGTTCTTTGAATATGCGAGGTATCATAACTGCTTCTCTATTGCCTTGTACATCTCGTTCACATCGAACGGGAGGTTTGGTTCGTATGGGTGATGAACAAAGTCCACATCGTAGAACTTACCGTCTGGAGCATCGCAACTGTCAACGTCAACGTGCAGTTCGTATTGCAGCATATCGTCAACGGATTTGAATCCTGCCCAGTCAGCGAAGATTTCATTCCAAGTGCGAGGGCCTGCGTCATCTGGGGCGATACCGATTCTATCGGCATAGTCCATTAGAAAGTCACTTGACAACCGCATAACTGAACGTAAATGATTTGAGGAAGCATAACTACCACGAAGAAGGCAGCCGACAGGATGAGCATCCACGCCAAAGGGACGGTGATGTCAATGATGAGGTTTTGGAGTTTGTTCATCTTGATTGGTTTTAAGATGCAGTTGTTCGGATGCTGCTCCCCGTGTTTGTTTAGTTAAAAGCTGCGAATTGCTTCTTGGCTCTCTTGATTGCGGCTTCCCACTTTTCACGAGTTTGGTAGCTTGATGAACCACCGTACTCCTTGCGGCAATCTTGCTTGTCGTAACGTGTATGTGTCTCACCGTTGCTCAACTGAAATGTGTCGCAAGAGAAGTGAATGTAAGGAGCGCCATCGAAGTCAATGTTCTCCTTTGGGTCGGTGTTGATTGTGTAAGTTTCCATCGTGATTGGTTTTGCTTGTTGTTTGATGTGGTAAAATAACAACATAAAAACCAAACCACCAAATTTTATTTACATTTTTTTTCGCCATTGGGCGTAACATACTGAAATTCTTTGCTTTTCATCGGGGAACTCCGTGTTCATTACGTCATTTGATACGCATCTTTGAATGAATTTCTCTTGCGTTTCAGCGGGCTTGGGAACTGGAAGGGGCATAGTTTATTATTTTGAAGGTTGGTAAAAGCTCAAGGTCACTCAATTCAATCCTTGTAATTACATCAAGACGGCCATCTCTCTGGTACAACTTGAGGTACGCATCGTCCCTGTGGACGAACACCTCTTCAACTGTCATCTCAATCAGCTCCGCCAACTGCGATCGTGACACCATAACAAACCCACCAAGTGAAGCCATCTCAAAGGCAATGTACCCAGCGTGGCCGTAGAGCCATCCTGCGTGGCCTCTGACGTTCTTTAACTCAACCCAGACCTGTTCGTTCTGCTTCTGCCCTTTGACGTCAACAGAGGTCTCCCCTTGAGGTCTTGTTACCCAGTAGTCAATATGCAACTCAATGTCTTCTTGCCTGCTGCTCTTTCGGCAGCGGTAACCAAGTGCTTCACAGGCGAGAACAAAACTCTCCTCACCTTGCTTTCCTACCTCTCTGGACTGCGCCCAGCGAGCATCACTCACCATAGGTGTCGTATAAATTCTGGAGGTCACGAATCCACCCTGCCCATAATTTAGGGGAGCAGGTGCAAGGCACTACCATCTTGTGCTGAAAAGTCCGTGCGTGAATGCGGGCAATCTCCTCCCGCTCAATGGCGGTCAACTTGTGTTTGCCCAAGACGGTACCGAGGAACGTGTACTCCGACTGCTCCAAGCAATGCGGCTGCTTGATGGGGAATAATTTGTTCAGCTTCTCTTTGCGGGCATCGCAACCACAGTCAACCCCCGTAACCTCGGAGAACCATTCAACTGCTGCTTTAATCCCTGTTGCTTCCGTGATGCTTTCAATCACGTCTCCCGCCCCTTTGGGCTTTCTTCCACGCCTCGTAGTCGGCTTGGATGTTGGTTCTGATTTCATTTTTTGCTTGTTTTAATGTGTTGCGGATTGAGTCCCGAGAGATGCCGATAGAGCGGTTCATTTCGCTGATGCTCATCTCTTGGTTGATTTCTAAAATCATACGGTCGTACCATCGGATGACCTCCACTTGGTCTTTGACGGAGTTGAGGAGCTGCTCGTAGGCCACGTCCTCCTCATAGTTGTACTCGTTCTCGGGTTGGCGGAGCCATTCGTCCAACTCGTACATATCCCCGAAGTTCAGCTTGTGCAGGTTCTCCTTCTGCTTCTGGAGTTTGATGCAGAGGTTGATGCAAGAGCGGTACACAAAAAAAAAGTTCACCTCTCCGTTTTGGATAAAGTGAACCTTCCCTTCCTCGGCCAGTTGTAAAAGGCGGATGAATACCTCCTGCACCACGTCCTCGGCTACCTCCACGCCAACGTATCCCTTGGTGAAGTTTACCAAGACCTTACGCTTTTTGGCGTAGAACTGCGATATTAAATCATTTGCTTTAATCGCTCTAATTTTAGGCGTAAATGTAGCACTTCCTCCTGTAACATAACCACTTCAGTAGTTTTCTCCGCCAAACGCTGCTGCATCTGGGTGCGTTCTTTCACCAAAGTTTCCACGTCCAAGGTGTCAACGTACTGCTCCGAGTTGATGATTGACTGCGCCACTTGGTAGCACCTCCAGTATTCGGCATCCTTGCGGAACTCGAGGTTCATATAGTGAATGATTGTGGCGTGGGTTCTGCCCATTTGCTTCGCCAAGTCCACCAATTTGTACCGCTTTCGGAATGAATGCGTGAATGCCGTTCGTACTCGCACGTTTGCAAGAGTCCGTCTTCCGTCATCTTTGTGATCAACGAGTACGCAAAAATCTTTATAGTTCATATTTGGTTTGTAGTTCAAGTTCAAGTTGCAAGACCTTCTGTTCGAGTGCCTGCTTCTCGACCGACATCTGATAGAATTTCATTGATATTTCGTTGTGGAATTGGCGGTACTGTTCGATGGTTCGGGAGGCGTCAAAGACATTCGTGAAGTGTTGTATCTCGTTATGGCCGTGTGTCTCCAGAATCCATTGGGCAGTTGTGCCGAGGTCGATGACCTTCTGCTGGAGGAAGAACTCAAACGGCAACACAATTCAACAAGTTTTGTCCGTCAATAGTGAATCCGACATTGCCCATCATCGATGTCAGCACGATCGGGTTGTCGTATGGCGTGATGCGTCCTCCCGTCTCCGTCTCCTTGACCTTGCGAATGTGGATGTGCGTATGCTTCCAGTCGGTAGGGTGACCCGAGTACCTGTGAATCACGACTACACAGTCAGAGCGGTTGCCCCACTTTCCCCCGTGTTCAATGTCTGCGATGTTTACAGGCATCGGCAGGCGGGCGTACTCGTGCTTGTCGTGGTGTACTTTACGCATTGCCTCGGTAACTGGGTGGGTGGATAGAATCAAGGTGACTTTCTCCTTGTGGGAGAACACCCGAAAGGCACTTGCCACCTCGTAGTGGTACTCGTGCATCGAGGTCTTGCCCAAGACGCTTTGGTCGGTGCGGAGGGAGTTGTACGGGTCAATGAATCCTCCAGTATATGGCCACTCGTTCAGAACCTCGTTGAAGATATTTAGCAGCTCGAATGCTGATAGTATTTTATTCGGATTGATGAACTTGAAGTATTCGTCAATGAAGCAAAGGTCGGAGTGCATCCGTGCCTCTGGGATGAGGTTGATGGGCTTGGCGTGGAGGAACTCAATCAGCTTTCTTTGGATACTGTGAACCTCGTTCTCTGCCGTGTAGCAGAGCCACTTCTTCCCGTGGGTGATTGACTGCATCAGCATCAAGTAAAACATAGTATGCGTCTTGCCTACGTTGGCGTGACCCGTGCAGACGATGAACTCTCCCTCCTTGAATCGCAGGAACTCGTCTATCTTCTCGTTACCGATTCTCCCCATATCGAAGTAAGAACCTTTTTGTGCCCGTTCGAGATACGGGCTTGTGTCCATAATGGACATAATATCTGGATGCATAAGATTGGTTTTGTGCAAATAAACAAAATAAATTCCAGATGCGGGAATTTTTGCGGTCGGGGCTGGACTCGAACCAGCATTGCCAAAGCAACAGTTGTACTGCAACACCCGACCAAGGTGGGGAGGTGCATCACTACCCCCCCAGAGTCACCACCAAAACCAATCAGAAAGGTGACTCTTCTACTGCTTGGCGAATTGCCATATGCGCTTCTTGCTTTACCTCTTTCTTCTCCAGCCAAGCGTTGAAGCGTTCTGCGAGATCGAGGATGTTATCCGTAGGAATTGACTTGCCTGCTGCTGCGTGAGCTGCTGAAAGTTCAACCGCTGCCTTGAGGGCAACTTGACGGACGATAGATGCGGTACGTTCTGCATCATTAGCACGAGGTGCGCCTGTTGGTCGGTTCCAGTTACCACCTCCAGCACGCTCGACCTTAATCGTACCACGCTCGTTTATGGTGCAGTTGATGTCCTCGCCTACTTGATGCGGGGCATCTTGGCTTTTGCCGAACAGGGTTCCGCTTTGACCGTTGTCAAACTGGATTTGAAATTTGTAGAACGTGTTGCCGTCATTAGACACCCACGTTCCATTTGGGGAGATAGATACAATCTTCATTTTAGATTGGTTTTGTAACACCACTCGGAGGCGGGTGTTAGTGCCTTAATTCGTTGAGGAGGGTTTGCTTTAGCACTTCGTTTTCTGCTTCAAGGAACTCCATTCGGGAGGCCATTGCTTCTACTCGGTGCTGAAGGTACTCTACCATTTGTGCGGCCGCCTCTTGCGACCAGTTGGTGCGGGTTCCGTATTCCATCACATTGCAAGTATTACTTGGCAGTTGCCACGGACAAAACGGGTGAAGTCGATGTCTGACAGGTCGGCAGTCCACTTGGGGTTGTCGATTAGTTGGTCAAAGACCTCTTGATCGTATTCCATCTGGACGGTGACCCGTGTGCGGTCAGATACGAGGGCGTAGTGGTTGGGGAACATCTTGCTCAACGCAACCAGCTTTCTAACGTGTGCTTTCATTTAGATTGGCTTTACTTGTTTGATGTGACAAATTAACAACCTAAAGTTTGAATAAAAAAATCTATCTACACTTTTTTTCCAATTATTTTTAGAAGCCCTGTGTTTGCAGGCAGTTCAGAGTCCTTTTGAATTGTCAATTTGGTGAAGTATTTGCTCGTATCATCAACACAACCGCCCCAATATCGGAAAGCATCTGCCCCGAATTTGATTGCAATGATGCAGTTGTCGTTGTCGTATCGGTAGTTGTGGGTGAGATGGATCTCGTAGGAAGAGAGAACCACCTTCGGCAACTGCGAGAGCTGCATCAAAAGGTGGTTACGGATGAGGTCTCCCTCTTTCTTTCGTACTGCCCAATGGGCACCAGAATAGTATTTGTTTAGCGAGGGAACCTTGCCGAGTGTCAGTTCATACGAATGACTCTGTGAAGTTTCCGTGGAGGTCGTAGTGGGTGCCTTCGTTCCCATTAGACATTATTGCTCGCCATCTTGATGCTTCCTGTCTTTCGATACTTTCGCTCGTCTGCTGATACGCTTGCTGATCGTGGGTAGTCACAGAACCCGAAGTGATTGAGGAAGGCGTTTGTGTAATCGTTCTTGGCTTTGCCTTCTTCGACTTGTTGGTAGTAGTCACGTTTTCTACGGTCTTTTTTCATTCGGCAAACCTCTCTCAAAAAAAAATAAGAAAAAAGTTGCGTAATCCGAATTTTGGTTTATTTTACCAAAGTAAGTAGTATATAAGTAAGTTAGTTATATATAACTACTTAAGTAAGTAAGTAACTATTACTACTATAAACTTAACTTAAAGAAAATTAATAAAAGAAAATTAGAGACGTTTTAAGGGACTTTAATCTCCAAGTAAGGAAAACCCCTCACTTTGGAAAGAAAGTCCCGCAAATCGCTTCTAAATACCCTCTATCGTCTTTTTGCGCCCTCTATTGCGAATAGCATTGCAAGCAGGAAGCAACAGATGGAAATGAACACCCAAGTCCGAACAGGTCTTTCACTTGGTTTGATGGTGGTCTTCACCCACTTGGTCACTCGGATTGTATCTGGAAGGCAAATCGCTTTGAGTCGGATCGTGTCAAACTTGCGAATCAAACTCACTTGGATGTTGTCCTTTCGTACAACTACCGAATCAATCTCTTTGAGGATTAAGGTATCAAGCAACCGTCTTTCTTTGGTTACGATGACCGTGTCCCACTTCTGCTGCTCGACTCTTGCTCCCTTTTTTACCGCCTGCTTGAGGTGCCAGTTTGCCGAGCAACTACCCAGAGCAAGACTCGCAAGCAGGATTATCAATGCTGCAAACAGGGGGTGTGGGTATCTCTTCGAGTTCATTCAGCCAGTCGTTAAAATTTGACGTATTTGGTGACTCCATTCTTCTTGGTTGCTTTTAAGATTTCTTTCCTGTTCTTCTTGGCGAATGAAACGTGAACCCAGTCGGGCTGCTCCTTATCACCAAACTCCCAAATGAGCTGATCGAACTCCAGCTCTTTGATGAAGTTGAACAGGGCAGCGTTGTCCTCGCATTGCAGGTCAGCCGCTTCGCCTTTCATATGCTGACTGGAACGACTCCCCCCGATGGCTGCATTGACCCGAGGATTTCGGAACCCAGAGGTCACTCGGATGAGTCCAAGAGCATCTCGTGCTGGCTGAAGTACGTTCAAGGCCAACTCACGGAGTGCTTCCGTCTGGGTGGCGTTCGGTTCGTTGTGGATTCCTGTCTTGGTCACGCACAATTCTTTGAGAGTAAAGTCCTTTGTAAGTCGCATAGATTGTGTATTTTGGTGCTTTAAAGCCCCATTAGGTGCCTTTTTTTGGTGTAGTGGTGGGTTTATCCCCATCCTTGCTCATCATCAACGCAAATCCTCCCATAAGGAAGGCACTAAACTCTGTTAAAGACGCTTTCTCGAACCAAACCAAGATTCCACCAAAGGAAATCAAGATAAGGCCGATAATCGTTGTTTTTGGATTTCTAAATAATCTATCTATCATTCTTAATATCTCGATTCCATCGCCACAAGGTGTACACAAAAGACGTCAGCATTACGAATAGACCCGCTATCTGATGCACCTCGGCAATCGTTAATCCACCAACGGCTAAACTCCAACTTGTCGCTACCGCACTTGTACTGTCTGTTTTCATTGCTCGCCTGTTGCTTCGTTGCACAATGTCGGATTGGCTTGGCAGTATGCTTGTGCGTATGCTGATTCCCATCCCGCAAACCAATGAACGGCAGAGTTAGGTACAGGCCAAACAACGTATTGTTGGAATTCGGATGGTGCTACCCAAATCACATCCACCGCCCAACGTGGGTCAGATTCAACGAGGCCGATTTGATGAACGTAGCAATCCACAAAGGTGATTTGGTCTTCTTCCATCGTGGCGAATCCTGCGGAAAGCATATCGGTGATGAATTGGCCTTCGGTTGGCCAAGCGTATTTCAGATAGGTCATAGCGTGGTGAGTTGTGCCATCTGGGCGTTGGTTAGGCGTGTCGGGAATAGGGCGGCTTGGTTAATGTATTGGTCGTTCCCAATAAAACCTCCGCCATTATCAAATCCTATGCGGCTACAAGCTGGAAC
>Ga0315903_10001817_pt1 | contig 32272 bp, 32 predicted proteins | sample LakEriMetagenome_7_FD_203524 | JGI IMG/M metagenome (GOLD analysis project Ga0315903, IMG submission 203524) | Freshwater fungal communities from buoy surface, Lake Erie, Ohio, United States - Buoy 2 MA119 | ecosystem: Environmental > Aquatic > Freshwater > Lake | place: USA: Lake Erie, Ohio...
ATACAAAAAGTAAGTAACCAAAGCCACAATCACTGCACCCAAACCCCAGCCAATATCAGCAACACCATTGTTTTTTTTAATCGTAGCTATGCCAAACAACAAAATCATGTAGCCAAATATGATAAACGCAGACAGTAGAAACGGATTCATGATAAGTAAAGCTAAATGAAAAAATGATTTGCCATTTATTTACTCCAAAGCATCGTCAACTTCACTGCTTTTTTCCAACCCTCGTAAAGCTTATTGCGATCAGTAGTTGTCATTTTGGGTTTGATGGGAACTTCGGTAGTTAAGCCTTTGGCTAAAAGTGGTTTTTTATAATAACCCACGGCAATGCCCGCTAAATAAGCAGCGCCTAGCGCTGTTGTTTCTAACACTTTTGCTCGCTCTACGGGCACGCCCAACATGTCACTCTGAAATTGCATCAAGAAATTATTGGCTGCGGCTCCACCGTCCACTCGGAGCGATTTCAGTTTGATGCCTGAATCTTGTTCCATTGCGCTGAGCACATCTTTGGTTTGATAAGCCAATGACTCAAGCGTGGCGCGAACGATGTGCGCTTTGGTGCTTCCGCGCGACAGACCAAAGACCGAGGCTCGCGCCTCCATATTCCAATAAGGTGCGCCTAAGCCCACAAAAGCCGGCACTAAATAAACTCCATCCGTGGTGTCTACGCTTTTCGCCAAATATTCTGAATCCGCAGAATGATCTATTACTTTCAATCCATCACGCAACCACTGAATAGCCGCTCCCGCCATAAACACACTCCCCTCTAATGCATACTCCACCTTACCATTCATTCCCCAAGCGATTGTCGTTAATAAACCATGTTTTGATTTGACCAATTTATTGCCGGTGTTCATCAGCATAAAACAACCGGTGCCATAAGTATTTTTAGCCATACCCGCGGTGAAACAAGCTTGCCCAAACAGTGCAGCTTGCTGATCGCCCGCTATGCCGGCAATCGGTATTTCAGCATCAAACAAACCGCGCTGGGTGAAACCATAAATTCTACTGCTGTCGGTTACATAGGGCAACATCAAAGCCGGTATACCCATAGCCTCTAAAAGCTTCTGGTCCCATTTCAAATTTTTGATGTTAAACAACATGGTTCGGCTAGCATTACTGTAGTCCGTTACGTGCACGCTGCCATCTGTTAGTTTCCACACCAACCAACTATCTATTGTGCCAAATAACAGCTCTCCATTTTCGGCTCGCTTACGAGCGCCTTTCACATGGTCTAAAATCCATTTCACTTTCGGCCCACTGAAATAGGCATCTACTACTAAACCGGTGTTGTCTTTAATGTACTTTTCAAGTCCGGGTTTTTTCTTTAATGCATTACATATATCGGCTGTCCTGCGGTCTTGCCACACAATGGCATTATGGATGGGTAAACCAGTTCGCTTGTCCCATACTACAGTTGTTTCACGCTGGTTGGTGATACCAATACCTGCTATTTGGTTGGCTGTAATATTGGCATTGCGCAATACTTCTTTCACCGTGTAAAGTTGCGTGTTCCAAATTTCCTCGGGGTCATGTTCCACCCAGCCGGATTGCGGAAAAATTTGGGAGAATTCTTTTTGTGCTGCCGCAACAATTTCCCCTTTATCATTAAAAATGATGCTTCTTGAGCTGGTCGTGCCTTGGTCGAGCGCCAAGATGTACTTTCTGTTATCGGCCATAGTTGGTAGGATTAACGGAAAAGAATATTTTAGCTTGTAATATACGAAGAGTTCGAATGTGTGCGACTAGTTTGACCACATTTTTTTGCTTTGGGTTATAAGTGATTGTTTTTCGAAGAGCTGCTTTTCTTCAAAACAATGTCTACCTAGATCACAAAAGAACTGGAAATGAATACATTATGAAAAAAGCTAGACAGATACGTCTTTTGGAAGTCAAAAGCGAAGTAGGAGCCGGCACGCGTGGTGCCAGCCTAGGAATTGAAGCAGTTAAAATTGCTGCTCTCGATTTTAGAAGTATGTTTTTTAAAAATCATCGCAGCATTACGGTGCCGGATGATAATGTAGCGCTTTACGGTAGCGTGGATAGTCGCTATGCGAAGCGTATTCGCAGCGTGCTAAAGATGTATGAGCGCATTGGTGCGGCTGTGCGCGATACTTTGCGCGACAGTAAATTTCCGATTTTAATTTCTGGCGATCACTCGAATGCAGGTGGCACTATGGCCGGAATTAAAATGGCTTATCCCGAATCGCGAATTGGTGTGATTTGGATTGATGCGCATGCAGATTTGCATTCACCTTACACTTCACCTTCGGGTAACTTGCACGGTATGGCATTAGCTACAGCTTTGGCAGAGGACAATATCGAAAACAAAGTGAATGATTTAGACTATGAAACCATCGAACTTTGGGAGAAGTTGAAAACAGTGGGCGACCTTTCGCCTAAGGTTGAGTATCGCGATATTTTGTTTATGACTATGCGCGATTTTGAGGAGCAAGAAGCTTACTTGTTGAAACAAAACAAAGTCAAAAATTTTACGACTGCTGAAATTCGCAAAACGGGCGTTACCAAAATTTGTCGCGAAGCGATGAAATATCTGTCTGCTTGCGATAAAGTGTATATATCTTTTGATGTAGATTGCCTCGACCCGAGCATTTCGCGCGGCACCGGCACGCCTGTGAAAGGCGGCATCAACGAGCGCGAAGCCGCTGACATTATTTTGGAGCTGGTACAAAACGAGCGTGTTTGTGCTTTAGAGTTTACTGAAATAAACCCAACCCTAGATAGTGAAAATGTGATGGCAGAAACGGTGTTTGAAATCCTTCAAAAAGTAGCGAGGCAGATTGAGTTGATTTGAGATAAAAATTGATTGGTTATTCGTTTTTAGAGCGCTAAACCTAAATTTTAATTTTTAAAAAGACTTCTTAAAAAGAGGGCTTTTTTTACCATAATTTCGTTTGCATTTCTTTAAGCACAAACGATTTTCGGTGAAGAGGTGAATAGCCGTGTTGCATAATGGCCTGACGATGCGCGGCTGTGCCATACCCTTTATTTTGTAGCCAACCATATATCAGATATTGTTCGTGTGCGCGTTCCATCCATTCATCACGATAGGTTTTGGCCAACACGGAAGCCGCGGCTATGTTTAAGTATTTTCCATCTCCTTGCACTATCGTTTTGTGTGGTGTGTTTTTGTAGGCGTTGAACTTGTTTCCATCCACCGCTATAAATCCAAATTTCTTTTTCAAACCATCCAGCGCCAGGTGCATACTCTGAATAGACGCCTGTAAAATATTCACCTCATCTATCTTTACATTATCAAGTGAGGCCACCGAAAAAGCAATGGCTTCTTTTTCGATTATCGTACGCAGTTTCTCGCGTTGAGTTCGGTTGAGTTTTTTGCTATCGGTGAGTATGTCATTTTTAAAATCGGTGGGCAAAATGACCGTTGCAGCAAACACCGGTCCGGCCAAACAGCCGCGCCCGGCTTCATCACATCCGGCTTCTACAAATTCTGTTTGATAACTGGTCAATAACACACAGTAAATGTATTAGAAAACTAGCGTTGATTCAAAGAAATTAAGCCTACAAATTTTTGATTAAATCCGACAAAACTTAATAGGTTTGTTAAACATGAGGAGCTTAATTAGTTTCAGTCTTTTGTTGTTGACCAAAGTGGTGTCGCGCACCTTATTTACGCTGAAAGTAAACTGGCCGATCGATAAAAATAAATTGCCTTGGGACGATGTGAAATTGATTATTCTACTCAACCACACTTCGCTGCTTGAACCGCTATATGCGGGTGCGTTGCCGGTTCGTTTTTTGCGTACACTTTCCAAAAAAATGGTAGCTCCCGGAGCCGATAAAACCCTCAACAGACCTATCGTTGGATTGTTCTATAAATTATTTAGTCCGGGCATGGTAGCCATCACCCGCAAACGTGACGAAACTTGGGTAAAGTTTACGCGCGCTATTGCAAATGATTCTATTACAGTAATCATTCCCGAAGGGCGAATGAAACGCCCAACCGGTTTAGATTTAAACGGCAATAAAATGACAGTAAAAGGCGGTGTGGCCGATGTGCTCTCTTTACTTAAAGGCGGACACATGGCGATTGCTTATAGCGGTGGCTTGCATCACATCCATGCACCCGGTGAAAAGGCGTATCGTTTTTTCAAAACCATTAAACTTAATCTTGATGTTTTGCCGATTAATGAATACAATAATCAATTCAATTTGACTGTTGGTAGCGAAGAGTGGAAGAAAGCGGTAATTGCTGATTTGCAGCATCGCTTAGAAACCAAAGTGCCGAAGTTGGACGAGTAAATTCTTGATATTTTCATCAAGAAGAAAAAATTAAAATCCAACTACTCTATTGCTTATCCAACCATACTTCTCTAAACGCGCGGAACTCCATGGCGTTAGCATCAAAGTTTTTAACGTACGGCTGTATCAATCTGCGGTTAACCGAGTAGTAAATCGGCAAGAGTGGCGCATCATCTATCACGATTTGCTCGAGTTGATAATATAGTTTGTTGCGCTCTGCTTCGTTGGTGGTGGCGAGGGCTTTTTCAAACATCTCGTCATACTTCGGATTGATGTAACGAAACGAATTCATGTAAGCCGCTTCTTCCATTGTTTTCGGCACAATTTTTCCATAAAACAAATTCAAGAAATTGTTCGGATCGGGATAGTCGGCCACCCAACCTAAGCGCCAAAAACTTGTCTTGCCGGTTTCGATATTGTTCGTGTGTTGCGCCCAAACCACTTGCGTGATTTCTACATCCACGTTTAGGTTTTCTTCCAACATTTTTTGTACCGCTTCGGCTACTTTTTCGTTGCGTCCACCTCCGCTGTTGATTTCGAGCGTCACTTTCGGAAATCCTCTCCCCTCGGGGTAACCCGCTTTAGCCAACAACTCTTTCGCTTTTTTTACATCAAAGGTGTAGCCTTTCACTTGAGAGTTGTCGTAGCCGGGCATACCCAACGGCACTACGCCATTGAATGCCGGAACACCTTCACCTTTGGCGGTGTAGTCGGCAATCTTGGCACGGTCAATGGCATAGTTAAACGCTAGGCGCACTTCTTTACTTTTAAACACCGGGTCGAGCATCAAGAAACCATAAAACTGTGTAGCCAATTCAGGCATCACTTGGAGTGTAAATTTTTTGTACTCGCCTTTGAGCTGTTTGTCTTGGTCGAGAATGTCGTCAATCATATCGAACGGTAAACGATATTTCATTTCTAAGTTTCCTTTGCGAAACTCCAACATTTCGGTTTTGTCTTCTTTAATAAACGACACTTTCACTCCATCTAAGTACGGCAACTGATTGCCGAACTCATCGCGGCCCCAATACTTTTCGTTACGCGCCAAAATCACCGCTTCGTCTTGTTTCAACGCTTTGATATAAAACGGCCCGGTACCCACTGCGTGATACATGATTTCTTCGCTTTTATATTTCTCTACCGCTTCTTTCGGAAACACACTCATAAAAGGCAAGGCCAAGCGTTGTAAAAAATCGGCAAACGGTTTTTCGAGCGTGAGCTGAAACGTGCTGTCGTTAATGACTTGAATGCCTTCAACGGCAGTTGGCGTTTGGCCGGCTTGGTGCGCTTCGTAGTGAGCGGTGGCGCCTTTCAAAATGTTGCGCACAAAACTAAAGCCGTGGTTACGCGCATCGGGCACACACAAACGGTTGAACACATAAGCAAAATCTTCGGCCACCACTTTGCGGCCTTTGCCATCGGCAAAACAAGCATCATCGTGATAGTACACATCAGTGCGTAGGTTGAAGGTGTAGACCGTTGCCGATTCATCTACCGTCCAACTTTTGGCCAACAGCGGCTCTACGGTCAAGTTCTTCGGCTCGAAGCGCACGAGGCCTTCGTAGATTTGATTAGTGATACGATGGCCGCCCACCTCGGTGATGCCGAGCGGATATAGGCTTTTGAAATATTCGTTTTCGTTGTAGCGAAACACTCCGCCATATTTTACTCCGCCTTTAGCTTCGCGTTTGGGCGCAGAGGAGGAAGTAGAAGAGCCGTTGCAGCCCGCCAAGAATAAAGCAGCCGCCACAAAAACAAAAGAAAATACACGCATAGGAGAAATTTATTTAGGCGGTAAAAGAGCAAAAAAGGAGGATGGGAAGCAAATAGAAAAAACCCTCCGCTATTCTCCCGCTCCAAGCTGCTCCGCCAAGAGCAACCACTTGCCGTTTTCGCATACTAAAGTGGCTGTGCCTCGTCCGCTGCCGCTGGCTGGATGGTGGTTGATGATGCCCGACCAAGCATAGCGAAATAGATACACCGCTAGGGTGTCGTTTTTGATGACCCAATGCACATCGGTGATGGCAAATTTTTCTTCTTCGATAAGCGCGAAGTTCTTGGTATAAGCCGCCTCGATGGCCGCAATGCCACAATGCACCGCACCGGTAGAAAACGTGACGCAGGCCGAAGGGTGCAGCAGCGGCTCCACCTCGCTCCACTGTTGAGCGGCTAGGGCATTTTGATAGGCGGTGATGAAATCTTCGGGGAGCATGGGTTGTTTGATTATTCTGGTTTAAAATCTACCAATTCGTAGTTGGCGTTTCGTCCTCCTTCGTCAGCTTGTTTTAAGATGCCTTTTTCTACCAAGTCTTTTATGTCGCGTAAGGCGGTGTCAGTAGAGGTTTTTGTAATTTTAGCCCATTTTGAGGTTTGTAGTTTTCCTTCAAAATCGTCAAAGAGTTTGTTAAGCATTACACGTTGGCGCTCGTTGATGGTGGTGTGTTCATGTAGTTTCCAAAACTCAGCTTTACGTATTACTTTTTGTGTGGTGTTTTCGGTAGCGCGCATCGCATTATTCAGACAATACAAAAACCAGTCCATCCATTCGGTGATGTCGCCCGAACTATGTTGCACTTTTTGCAATACCTCATAATAGCGTTTGCGTTCGGCTAATATTTGACTGGACATGCTATAAAAACGCTCACCACTGCCTTCGGCACGGGCAAGCAACATGTCGGTGATGGCTCTTCCTATTCTGCCGTTTCCGTCATCAAAAGGATGAATGATAATAAACCAAAAGTGAGCTATGGCCGCTTTCAAAACCGGGTCAAGGCTGTTTTCGTTATTGAACCACTTCAAAAACTTATCCATTTCCGTTTTTACCAATTCAGGTTTTATGGCTTTGTAATGCACTTTTTCTTTACCCATAGCGCCCGACACCACTTGCATGTCACCTGTTCTGTATCGGCCTACTTCTATGGCGTAAGGTCCGCTGTACCCTGTGGGGAAAAGCGCTGCGTGCCAACCAAACAAGCGTTTTTCGGTTAAGGGTAAAGTGTATCGTTGGGTGGCATCCAGCATCATTTCTACAACACCTTCAATGTGGCGACTGCTCGACACAAGTCCTGCGGTGTTTATGCCCAAACGCCTGGCTATGGACGAACGTACTTGGTCGTAATTAAGTAACTCTCCTTCAATTTCTGATGATTTTACTACATCTAAGGTTAGGGCGTTAAGCGTGGCTTCTTCTTTGGCCGAGAAGCCCAAGGTGTTCATTTGCCCTATTATTTTACCTTGCATTAGCCGCACTTGACCAAATACGATATTAATGGCTTTATCCTGCCACTTAAAATCTGTCCAGTTTGCATACTCGTAAATGTATTTTGCCATCGCCCATTAGTGTTATGCGGTAAATATAGGCATTATTCACCGCAAATATGCGGTGATATCTTTATTTTCTTACCGCACCGGTAGAAAACGTGACACAGGCATTTGCGTGCAGCAAGGGCTCCACATCGCTCCACTGCTGAGCGGCTAGAGCATTTTGATAGGCGGTGATAAAATCTTCGGGGAGCATGAGGATTAAATAATTACTAAATTTTAAGGTATGGGGTTTAATTAAATCCCTTGAAAAATTCTTGGTCAATTTCATATACCGTTACAGGCTTAAGACCCAACCTATATTTTTCAAATAGTTCAATTAATCTGTCGCCATCAATTAACTCAATTGGTGTTACTCCATCCCGATTTGCTTCGTTTTTTGCTTCTTTAGTAAATCGTCCAGTGGTTATTATCAACCCTTTTTCTCCTCGCCCTTGCATTGCGCCACGGAAGTCACGCACATGATGAGGTGAAACAGTTTCTTTATATCGTTTACATTGGAAAACTATGTTTAAACTAACAACGTCATTAAGTTTTACTATTCCTTTGCCATCTATTCCTTGGTCGCCCGAACCACCAGTTATAACTATTTCATTGATACCAATCTCTGTCAACAGTCGTTTACATAGCTTTTCAAAACCAGATGGGGTTAGGTTCTGAATGATATTGATTAAGCCGATAGAATGTTCTTCGTCCTCTGTTGGAATATTTTCAAATACTGGCTCTGTTTTTTTAGGTTTTGCAGTTGGTGTTTTCTTTACGCTGTCTTGAACACTTCTAAAAAGATTATATACGCCTTCATCATTAAGTTTTCTGTCAAGTCCTTCATTTGTTAGTCGCCAAATGCCCCGTTGAGCATTGTCAATAAGTCCAGCCTTGAATAAATAGAACCTTGCCCATTGAATTTGATTTCGTATTCGTGATTGTCCATTGGCTGTAGTTTCTTCTAATTCATTTTCTGTAATTCCCAATTTGTCTATAACTTGTTCTATGATGTCAGAAGAGTCACCTGCACCACCATTTAATTGCAGTGCTGTCAAAACTGGGGTAACGTATTTTAAAAATTCTGGTCCTTTCATTTTATTTTTATCTTTTGTGCCTTGTTAATGATGTTGTTTGCTGTTCAAACATTCCGCGCTCCACGAATATGCGAATACCCATAAGCTTTTCCTAATTCCCGCTTCTTCTTGGTTTTTACAAAATTAATGGACGATAAAGCATAAAACTTTTGGGTCTTTCCCTACTTCTTCATCCACTTCGGTTTGCTTTCTTTTTTCTGTTCTTTGCTGCGCGGTTCACTAGCTTCTTCGGTGTTCACCGAACCGGCTAGTGATTGATTGAGATTTTCTACTTCAGTAAACGACAAAGCGCGCCACTTGCCAAGGGGAATGTTCGACAGCGTGATGTTCATGATGCGAATGCGTTTAAGCGCCATCACATCATACTCTAGGTATTCACACATTCTTCTGATCTGCCGATTGAGGCCTTGGGTGAGAATGATGCGAAACCGTTTCGCACCGTCTTGTCGCACCGTGCACGGTTTTGTTTTAGTGCCGAGTATCGGCACTCCGCTCGCCATGCGTTGCAAAAATTCGGGCGTAATAGGTTTGTTTACCGTCACGATATATTCTTTTTCGTGCTCGTTGCCGGAGCGCAAAATTTTATTGACAATGTCACCATCGCTCGTCAGCAAAATCAAGCCTTCAGAGTCTTTATCCAATCGCCCGATAGGGAAAATCCGTTTAGGATAATTGATAAACGAAATGATGTTGGTGCGGTCTTTGGGATCGGTGGTAGAAGTGATGCCTTTCGGTTTGTTGAATGCCAGGTAAACAGGCTGTTTGCCGGTCTTCAGTTTGATGCGTTCGCCATCTACCGCCACCACGTCTCCGGGGCTCACGCGCTGACCAAGCAGCGCCACATTATCGTTGATGGTCACCCGCGCTTGCTCAATGTAACTATCGGCTTCTCTGCGCGAGCAAAACCCCGATGAGCTGATGTATTTGTTGAGCTGAATGCCGTCCGAATTATTTTTCATGGGTTGCTGTTTCTTGGTGTTCGCTGGCGTAATATCTAAATAAAAAATAAGCGGCAACAGCATCCAGGATGTGCCACATCGCGTGGCCTTGAATGAGCGACTGCGGGTCGCAAAGATACGAATCGTCTTGCCACAAATTCCAAATCAAAAAGGCCAACAGCAAGGTGCCCAACGAGGCGTAACCAAACTTTTTACTTTGCTCTAGTTTTCGCACATAGCCGTTGAGTAACTCGAACACTACGGTCATCAAAATATAGAAAGCAAAAATCAAATTGCCCATATAACCCACCACAGGCGGACGGTACGGCAAATCTTGAATCAAAATACACGACACTAATGCCACACTAAAAATCAACAGAAATTGCACGACCGATAATTGGTAAAATCGCTCCACGGCATAAGCAAACGCAAACGAAGCAATCATATACATCGAGAGCATATCAAAAAAACCACCAATACTAGCTTCAGTAGCATGCATCGCCATAGAACCCGGCCCCAGCAAAATAACCACGCAGGCAAAAAAAGTGCCGTAGAAAAAGCTTTGCGTAATCGTGTTTTTGTTAGCGCTAAATTTATCTTTTGATAATTGCCACGCTATAACTAAACCGGCTATGACAAAGGCCAAATTGCTCCAAGTGTTGGCCGGTTGTTTGATTAAGCCCTCTCTCGATGCTTCGCAAAAAGCACCACCCGTGCCCACAGCCGGCCCGAACCATGCATTGACTACAGCCAAAAAAAATAGCGCGAGCGAAGCGAGCGCCACGCCCAGCGGAATGAAGAAAACCAGTGTTCTTTTATTCATTATCCATTAAATTTCTACTTCACAATACACCGGACAATGATCACTATGCACTACTTGTTGATACATCCTCGATTGTTTCAATCCCGATTTTAAATTATTGGTTAGACTAATGTAGTCAATACGCCAACCTTTATTATTGGCTCTGCTATTCGCTCTAAAACTCCACCACGAATATTCATGCGGCTGCGCGTTTAATGTTCTAAACGAATCGGTAAACCCGGAGGTAAACCATTTTTCCATCCAAGCTCTTTCTTCAGGTTTAAAACCGGAGGTGTCTTTATTAGCCACCGGATTATGAATATCAATCTCTCTATGACAAATATTATAATCTCCTGCAATCAACAACTTTGTTCTCTTTTTTTTCAACTCATTAATGTATCCATAAAAATCATCTAAGAATTCCATCTTCACGCCTTGGCGCTCATCACCCGTGGTGCCACTCGGAAAATAAACACTCATCACACTCCAACCGCCAATATCTATTCTTAGCGCTCTTCCTTCATGGTCATATTTTTCTATGCCAATGCCATACTCTACGTGGTCAGGTTTTAGTTTAGTAAACACCGCCACACCACTGTATCCTTTTTTCACTGCCGGAAAAATATAACAGTGATAACCCAAAGCTTCAAACGGATCTGCATTAAAATCTTCGCGCGCAATTTTTATTTCCTGCAAACAGATCACATCCGGATTTTCTTTTGCCAACCATTCCACAAATCCTTTTTGCATCGCTGAACGAATACCATTTACATTATAACTTATAATTTTTACTGCAGCCATTTGTTATTTTTTAACTCGCCACTAAAATGCTTTTATATTTTGTTGAATGAAAACGATTGGAAAACTAAATCAACACACAAATCCCCCATTAATAAATTATAAAAGATTAAATTAATTATTGAACAGTTATTATTAAGGGTGTGAATTGTTAGATAAACTCATTGCCTATATATTTCGTATTCACATAAACGTTCTTTAATCCACACTAATTCACATCTACTGTGTATTTTGTTTTACCAATGAAGTATGCTGTTTTAATCACTCTTATAAACACTATGTGGATGACAGTGTTGACAGTAGTTTTGGCATAACTTTAAACTAACACTGTGTTTACAGACCTGTGTATAAACCCGAGTTTATACACTATTTATTTTATCAAAAAACACACGTCAAAAAAATCGAATTATCCTAATTAAAAATGTGCGTTAGTTATACACCTATATTCACACAAATCCACACTAGAATGTGGATGGAATGGTTACTTCTTATATAACTTCATTTCTTCAATATATTGCCATACCACATCAGGCATAAAATATCGAACACTTATACCTTTTTTAATTTGCTCGCGAATAAATGTGGAAGAGATATCGATAAAAGGAAAATCAATATGTTGAATCGTTTTAACTTCCGGAAAAGGATTTTTAGTAAACCCTCTGCGTTGATAAACAATGATGGGATATTGCTCGATGAGTTGCCGATAGTTTTTCCATTTGTGTAATGTGGCTAAATTATCACTACCCATTATGAGCGTAAACTCATGTTTCGGAAATTTATCTTTTAAATAGCTGAGGGTATCAATCGTGTAAGAAGGTTGCGGCAATTTAAATTCAATATCACTGGCTTTTAATTTTGGATTGTTTTCAATCGCCAAGTTGATTAGGTTAAGGCGATCATATTCGCCCAATAAAGTTTTCTTGTCTTTCAGCGGATTGTGTGGCGACACCACAAACCACACTTTGTTGAGGTCAGTGGTTTGCACCATATAATTAGCCAACATTAAGTGCCCATTGTGCACCGGATTGAAAGAACCGAAGAATAATCCGATTTTCATTTTATTCGTTTTGTAAAATCACTACCTGACAACCATTTTCTGCGCAATGCGATAGCCACTAGAAGTATAGTGACAAGCCCCAAGAAAGCTACCATTTCTAAAAAACCATTTGGTCGTTTGGTGAAAGGAATAATTTCATAATTCATTCCAAAAAGGGAAGTGATGAATGTGATAGGAAGCAACACAAAAGAAACTCCGGTGAGTGCTTTCATCACTCGGTTCATTTTGTAACTCTGCAAAGAATAAAATGCGTCAATCAAAGAGTTGATTTGATCGCGGTCAAAATCTAATTGTTCCACGTTTCTAATCATGTGGTCGTTTAAATCACGAATGTATTTTTTGTTCTTTATGTCGAAATAAGCGATTTCATTTTTAGTTAAAGAGTTAATCAGCTCTCGTACCGGCAACATATACTTTCGCGCTTCAAGCACAGATTTTTTTAATTTCTGCAATTCATAAATATGATTATCGCTTGGGTTTTTAAATATCTCTTCATCCCAATAATCTACTTGGTCGTTGATGTCTTCCAACACTACATAATATTCATCAATAATAACATCAAGTAATGTGTATAGTAAAAAGTCTTCGCCCTTTTGTTTAATCTTATTGTTGTCTTTTTTTAAAAAGCTTACTACATTTTCAAACACCCCAAAACTTGACTCACGAAAAGAAAGGATAAAATTATTGTGTAGAATAAAACTGACTTGTTGGTGTACAATTTTTTTCTCTTTAATCGAAAACATCTTCAACACGATGTAGTGCATGGTTTCATACTCTTCCAACTTGGCGCGCTGATTGGTGTTGATGATATCTTCAATGATCAACGGATCAATAGAAAATAATTGACCGGCCTCGTGTACTATTTCTTTATGTCCATTAGTGATAATATCAATCCAGTTGACATGCGTTTTGTTGTCTAAAGAAACACAAGTAGATAAACTGACATTCTCATCAATGAATAAATCTTGATGGTTGTAACTGTATTTGTTTATTTGAGGAAGTACTGTGTTTTTCACTTATGGTTTATTGCCACAAATTTAACATAGATTTGCGCACCGAATAATTAGCGTCTTTTAATGGAACAAATTACGAGCTTACAAAATGCGAAAATCAAAGCGCTAAAAAAGTTGGACAAACCGGCTGAACGAAAAGAGCAAGGTTTGTTTTTGGTGGAAGGTTTGCGGGAAGTGGTGTTGGCCAAAAGAGGGGGTTATCAAATTGGGCAGTTATTTGTTTGCTCTGAGTTATTGAAACCGCAGCTCGAATATTCATTACAAGAATTGAATGGCATTGAAAAAATTGAAGTCACCGAAAGTGTATATCGCTCCGTAGCTTACCGCGAATCCACAGAAGGAATTTTGGCTACTGTAAAATTAAAATCACACACACTTGCTGATTTAACACTTCAACCCAATTCGTTAATACTCGTCATAGAAGCTGTGGAGAAACCCGGTAACCTAGGAGCTATGTTGCGTACAGCAGATGCAGCCGGTGTGGATGCTGTGATTATTTGCGATAACAAAACAGATTTGTACAACGCCAATGTTATTCGCTCGAGTGTAGGCACCGTGTTTACAAATACTATTGCAGTTTCCTCCTCAGAAGAAACAATTTCTTTTTTGAAGATAAATAATGTTGCCATTCTCGCAGCCACACCCGAAGCTGAAATCGGTTATACAAAACAAAATATGACAGCTGCTGTTGCTATTGTCGTTGGTGCAGAGGCAGAAGGCTTGAGTTCCACGTGGAAAAATGCCGCCACCGAAAATATATGTATTCCAATGCTTGGCCAAATAGATTCATTAAATGTAAGCGTAAGCGCTGCTTTGTTGCTCTACGAAGCTGTGCGTCAAAGAAGAGAAACCAATAAATGAAAACTTCAAAAGTTGATGCTTACGCAGCTTTGCGCATTCCGGCCTTTCGCCACTTTCTTTTTTCTCGCTTCTTTTTAACCTTCGCTATTCAGTTTGCCGAAACTATCATCGCTTGGAAAGTGTATGAGTTTACACACAATAAACTTGCGCTTGGTCTGATTGGTTTGAGCGAGGCGTTGCCTTTTATTCTCACTTCACTTTATGGCGGCTACGCTGCTGATATGTTTAACCGTTACAAAATTGTTCGGTGGACTTTGGCACTAATCGCTTTATCATTTACAGCTATAGGTTTGGTGATGAGTGGCGATGCTGTGCTTTTGCAAAAGTATGGCGCAAACCCAATTTATCTTTTAATTGGTTTTACCGGATTGGTGCGCGGTTTTTTGGCTCCGGCTTTTCAAAGCATAATGCCTCAGCTTTTACCTAAAGAACTTTATGCGAATGGGGCAACTTGGAGCAGTAACACCTGGCAAACAGCGGCAGTGGCCGGTCCGGCTATCGGTGGAATTGTTTATGGATTTACCAACCTAGAAGTTTCTTTTGTTTTGGTGGTAGCCTTGATGCTTACTGCTCTGTTTCTTTTTGCTCGCGTTCCTATCACAGAGTTGCCACCGCGTACCGAACGCGAATCGATTTTTGATTCTATAAAATCGGGACTGTCATTTGTGTTTAATAAACAAGTAATGTTGGCAGCTATTTCTTTAGATTTGTTTGCTGTTCTTTTTGGCGGAGCAGTGGCATTGCTCCCTGTTTTTGCCAGCGACATTTTACACATCGGTCCTCAAGGTCTTGGTTTTTTGCGAGCAGCACCTTTTGTGGGATCTATTGTGATGGGTTTGTTTTTAGCCTATAATCCTCCGACCATCCATGCCGGAAGAAATTTGTTTCTGGCCGTTGCGGGTTTTGGATTGGCGACTGTTGGTTTTGCTTTTTCTATGAATGTCATTCTTTCATTTGTGATGTTGTTTCTCACCGGAGCATTTGACAACATCAGCGTAGTAATCCGCCAAACTATTTTGCAAACTATGACACCTGACAATATGCGAGGCCGTGTAAGTTCAGTCAATCAGATTTTCATTTCTTCTTCTAATGAAATTGGTGCATTTGAATCCGGTTTAACAGCTCAACTTTTTGGCACAGTACCATCTGTGGTTTTTGGTGGTTGTATGACTATGGTGGTGGTTATCTCTACATTCTTCTTAGCGCCTAAAATGAGAAAGCTAAAATTGTAATAAGCTCCGTACAAAAACAGCCCGGAGACTTACATGGCAACAAAAAAGAAAGTTTAGAAAAGCGAAGGGCTTGGGTTGATGTTTCTTCGCATCAACTCATTTTGCATTTTGCGCATCAAGTCATTTACTTTTATGCCATAAGAAAATGATGTGTTATAAATACTTCGCAATTCATCATTGCTTAGATTATTCAGATAATCGGCTACTATATTTTTTGGCTTTTTCATAAAACCATACTTTAAGTTTTTCATTGTTTTTGGTTTTAGTGGTTATTTAATTTTGATAAAGCAGACTTCATTTCCATTAACTTTTTCTACGGTTTTCAGCTGCATGGCATTGGTCTTGAAAACCGGAGAGGTGCCGAACCATCTGGTCAGATTTATATCTACCTCGTGGCTATGTGGGTGTTCCCATATATCATTGACTTTGCGCATCACCAAAAGTCCTGTTTGCCCCCCACCCATTAACAAATCTTCTAACTTACTGTAAGGGATTAATCCAAAGGCGCGCGTGCATTTTTGGTCTAATTTCACATACCCTATCACACTAACTTTTTGTTTCCCTTTAATGATGAGTTGGCTCAAGTAAATTTCTTTGATTGCCGCTTTATGTAGTTTTATCGTTTGTTCCATAGCAGATTGTTTTTTATAAATACAAAAGAACAGTTGCCAAACGCAGTGTATTTGCGCAGCGCAAAAAGTGTCTAATCTTTTTTTGTGTCAACACAATTTGTTGGTGGCTTTGGGTGAGTGGTTATAGCGATTCTCTATTTTAGCACCATGCCTATCTATTTTCACGAAGCAGATATTAAGAACCCACTGAAGCAGCGAAATGCACTGAAAGCGTTTATTGAAAAACAGGTCGAAGCACAGTCGGGCAAACAAATCGAACTCTCTATCGTTTTTTGTAGCGACAAGTATTTACTCAAGGTGAACCAAGATTACTTACAGCACGATTACTATACAGACATAATCACATTTCCATTTAGTAGCACCAAATCAAAAATTGAAGGAGAAATTTATATCAGCATTGATCGAGTGAGAGATAATGCCAAACAGTTAGGAGTAACCATCAATGAAGAGTTATACAGAGTTGTTTTTCATGGCGTTCTTCATCTTTTGGGTTTTAAGGACAAGAATAAAGCCCAACAAGCCGAAATGCGACTAAACGAAGACAAGTGGCTAACAAAATATTGTGTAAAGTGCTGAAAATCAAATTTTAACAACTTTTTTGTGCCACGTGGAACAAATAAAAATAGGCCAAAAAGAAGAACAAGCACAATGTGCCACGTGGAACAAGATAAAAGACAAAAAACATCAATTCAATCAATTTGCTCAATACCCTAATATCTTTGCGAAACTATGTTTAAAGAATATGATGTAATAGTGGTTGGTGCTGGCCATGCAGGATGCGAAGCTGCAGCTGCAGCCGCCAACATGGGCAGTAGCGTTTTGCTTGTAACCATGAACATGCAAACCATTGCACAGATGAGTTGCAATCCTGCCATGGGCGGCATTGCCAAAGGACAAATTGTTCGAGAAATTGATGCGCTTGGTGGCTACTCCGGTATTGTAAGTGACAAAAGTATGGTTCAGTTTCGGATGCTTAATCGCTCCAAAGGACCTGCCATGTGGAGCCCAAGATCGCAAAATGATAGAATGTTGTTCGCTGCCGAATGGAGAAATTTATTAGAACAAACTCCTAATGTTGACTTCTGGCAAGAAATGGTGGGTGGTCTGATTGTGAAAGATGGGCGTGTAGGTGGCATTGTTACCGGCATGGGTTTAGAGATAAAAGCCAAGGCAGTGGTTTTGACTAATGGCACATTTTTGAATGGTTTAATCCATATTGGTGAGAAGAATTTTGGTGGCGGAAGAGCAGGAGAAAAAGCCGCTCACGGCATTACCGAACAATTAGTTCAGCTGGGTTTTGAAGCCGGACGAATGAAAACCGGCACACCTCCACGCATTGATGGACGCAGCTTAGACTACTCCAAGATGGAACGCCAAGATGGTGACGAAGACATGACCACCGGCTTTTCGTTTAAAAATATAGAGAAGCCCAAGAAACAATTGTCTTGCTGGATGACTTACACCAACCAAACCGTGCACGATATTTTGCGCACCGGGTTTGATAAATCACCTATGTTTTCGGGCAGAATTAAAGGCCTTGGCCCAAGATATTGCCCATCGGTAGAAGATAAAATTGATCGTTTTTCTGATAAAGATCGTCACCAACTGTTCGTAGAGCCGGAAGGTTGGAACACGGTGGAGATATACGTCAACGGTTTTTCTACCTCTTTGCCCGAGGATGTGCAGCATAAAGCCTTGCGTCAGATAGCGGGTTTCGAGCATATGAAGATGTTCCGCCCGGGTTATGCCATCGAGTATGATTACTTTCCCCCTACGCAGCTTAACCACACACTAGAGACCAAGCTAGTGAAAAACCTCTACTTTGCCGGACAAATAAACGGCACGACCGGCTATGAAGAAGCGGCCTGCCAAGGTTTAATGGCGGGAATAAACGCCCACCAAGCAGCTAAAGAACTAGAACCAGTGGTTTTATCTCGCTCGGAGGCTTACATTGGTGTATTAATAGATGACCTGATAACTAAAGGCACCGAGGAGCCATACAGAATGTTTACTAGTCGCGCAGAGTACAGAATTCTGCTCCGCCAGGATAATGCTGACCTTAGATTGACCGAGATTGGGCATAAAATAGGCTTGGCAGACGATGAAAGATATGCCAACGTACAGCAGAAAAAGGAGTCGTTAAAGGAAATTAGAGATTTCTTTACCCAAAACAGTATTGACCCCACAGAACTAAACCCTATATTGGAGCAAGCAGGCACTTCGGCTGTCACTCAACGAGCCAAACTCGATAAATTGATTACTCGTCCGCAGCTTGGAATAGCTGACTTGAGGCAAGCTAAGCCGGAATTAGATAAATTTTTAGCTAAATACCCTAAGGATATAGTGGAAAGCGCAGAGATAGAGATGAAGTATGAAAGCTATATAGCTAAAGAATTGGAATTGGTACTCAAGATGAACAAGCTGGAAGATGTGCGGCTAGATGAAAATTTCAACTATAGCGAACTGGGTTCACTTTCAATGGAAGCTAGGATTAAATTGAACAAAATAAAACCTACTTCACTAGGGCAAGCTAGCAGAATAAGCGGAGTTTCTCCGGCAGATGTAGCCGTGCTGATGGTAAGGTTGGGTAGATAAATAAGGAAGAAGTGGGTAAATGGAAGGATAAAAATTGGTGGATGACCATTATGTGTGCAGCTTTGCTCGTGAGTTGCGCCACCGAAAGCGCGCCTACAGGAGGCAAAGAAGACACCGAACCACCTAAAGTGAAAGTGTCTAATCCACCTAATAAGTCTACATTCTTTACCGGCAAAAAAATAGAAATTCAGTTTAATGAGTTCATTCAGCCTGGAGGGTTTGCGCAAACTTTAGTGTCGCCACCTGTAGCTATAAAGCCGGATATTCGCGCCAACGGTAGAAAATTGACAGTGCTTTTTAAGTCAGAGTTATTGCCTAATACTACCTATACCATCAACTTTGGAGATGATATTAAAGACCTCAATCAGGGAAATGTGATGAGTAATTTCAGCTACGTTTTTTCTACAGGAGCAGTTTTAGATTCGCAGAAAATTGAAGGAAATGTGCGTCTGGCCAAAGACGATATGCCTGCAGAGGGAATAGTTGTAGCTTTATTTCAAGCAGAAAATGCGTTTCCAATATTGACAGAAAAGCCGCGCTATTTTGCAAAAACAAATAAGCAAGGCGCATTTCAAATTGAGAATATTAAACCCGGAAAATATGAAGTGTTTGGATTGAAAGATCAGAACATGAATTACCTCTACGACCAACCGAATGAGCAGATTGCCTATTTAGATTCTTTGGTTGAATTGAATGACTCCATCACACCTTCAATTGCGCTACAACTATTTTCGGAAGACAATCCAAAAGTTAAATTCGGTTCTGCGCGTTCTTTGGAGCCCGGCAAAATGTTAATTGCCTATTCAGCGCCTTTCAAAACACTTAAAGCCGACTCGAGACTTTTTGAAAATGGTAACTTTTCGTGGAATTATGCCACAAATGACACTACAATTATTTGGTTTTCAAATACTTATACACCAAAAGATAGTGTTTTTCTTACGTGCAACGATACCCTAAAAGATACGGTGAGGTTGAGTTTGAAGACGATTGAAAAAGATAGCCTTTGGCGATTAAATAAATATTCATTAAACATTGAAAATCAATCAATTATAAGACAAAAAACTACAGACATTATAAAAATTTATCATCCACAAGAGCTTTATGCTGCGCTTAAAATAAATTTGTCCCGACCAATTGTCGAAATAGACAAAAATAAAAAGCTTCAGATTTCGGTCGATTCGACAGACTTGCCTGCCATTGTGCCGACTTTTGAATTTGACACTATCACACGCCAAAAACTGATGATTAATTTTGAGCGCAAAGAGAATACGCGCTATTTGCTCCAAATTCCGGATTCGATTTTCAAAGATGTTTTTGGTTTGTGGAACAAATCGTTGAGTTACCCATTTCGTACACGAATGAAAAGTGAGTACGGCAACATTAAACTGAATTTCGACATTGCTCAACCGAACAAATATTATATTATACAATTATTTAATACGTCAAAAGAATTAGTACAAGAGTTTTATCATCATAACACCAGCAAGCAAACAATTGACGCACCCAACATGGCGGCTGGCGATTACACCATTAGAGTGATTGATGATGTGAACCGCGATGGCGAATGGACCACCGGCTCACTGCGCGAAAGACGACAACCCGAACGAACTATAAATTTCTCTAATAACTATAACCTCAAAGGCAATTGGGATTTGGCCATTGATGTAAAAATTGACTAAAGCGTATGGCATTGATTCTACCGGTAAACGGAAAGCAACCTTTTTTTGGCGATAACATTTTTTTAGCCGAAAACTGCACAGTGGTAGGCGATGTGACCACCGGAACTGATTGTAGTATTTGGTTTAACGCAGTAGTGCGTGGCGATGTGCATTTCATTAAAATGGGTAACAAAGTAAATGTTCAAGACGGAGCGATTATTCACTGCACTTATCAAAAAGCACCAACCACCATTGGCAACAATGTGTCCATCGGTCATCGCGCGATTGTGCACGGCTGCACAGTGCATGATAATGTGTTGATTGGTATGGGCGCCATTGTGATGGACCATGCTGTGATTGGAGAAAATTCTATCATTGCTGCCGGAGCCATTGTGTTAGAAAATACGATTGTAGAACCCGGAAGTATTTATGCGGGCATTCCGGCTAAGAAAGTGAAAGACGTTGACCCCGAAAAGTTTAAAACGTTGATTGAGCGTATCGGTAATAACTATGTGATGTATGCGGGATGGTTTAAAAACGAATAAATTAGAAGAATAATGGAAGACCTAAACAAAGAAGAAGAAGTAGTACTCGTAGATGAACTTAACGAAGTGTTGGGTTATATGGGAAAACTCGAAGCGCACACCAAAGGATTACTACATCGCGCTATCAGTGTTATCATTTTTAACGACAAAGGTGAAATGTTGGTGCAGCAACGCGCCTTGTCAAAATACCATTGGGCGGGTATTTGGAGCAACACCTGTTGCACCCACCCGCGCCAGGACGAAACCTTTCAAGCTGCAGCCGAAAGACGCTTATTTGAAGAGCTGGGTTTTAACACACCACTTACGGAGCAATTTCATTTTATGTATAAAGCGAAAGATGAAGCAAGTGGCTTGACGGAGCATGAATACGACACGGTGTTCTCTGGGACGTATAACGAAAATTTTGAATTTAATAAGGAAGAAATTGAGGCCGTGCGCTGGATGACTTACACAGAGGTGAAACAAGAAATGAGTGACAAACCTGAAGCCTATTCCTTTTGGTTTAAAATTATTTTGGCAGAGATGGAGAAACGAAATTTATTATAGTGACCATGAATTTACTCTCTGAAGATTTAGAAAAATATATTCATCAATGGGCTACGCCCGAAGATGAGGTACTCAAAGAATTGACGCGTGAAACACACCTCAAAGTGCAAATGCCGCAGATGCTTTCGGGCTATCTGCAAGGCTCGTTTATGACGATGTTCACCGCGCTGCAACAACCGAAACGAGTGTTAGAAATCGGGACCTTCACTGGCTATTCGGCTATCTGTTTTGCTAAAGGAATGGGTGAAGATAGTTTGCTTTATACGTTGGATATTAACGAAGAATTGGCTCCGATGTGTCAGCGTTATTTTGAAAAAGCGGCCGTGTCCAATCGCATCAAAATGATTACCGGCAAAGCGCTAGAAATAATTCCAACTTTAGATGAAACTTTTGATTTGGTTTTTATTGATGCAGACAAACATAACTACATTAACTATTATGATGCTGTGTTTGACAAAGTGTGTCCGGGCGGATGGATTATTGCCGACAATGTGCTGTGGAGCGGCAAAGTGGTGAATGAACAAAAAGATAAAGACACCCAAGCTATTCATGCGTACAATGAAAAAGTAGCACAAGATCCACGGGTCAAAAACTTCATACTCCCGCTGCGTGATGGACTAAATATTGCACAAAAATTAGTTTAAGCACAACATTTTGTAAAGAACACACGTTGAATTGTGAATAATCTGTTGATAAGTTCGTGGTTGTAAAATACTGCTTATGAAAAACCACTTGATTTTCACACTGTTCTGTCTTTCAGCTCTTTCGGCTGTGGCGCAACAACGCAAAGAAGTGTTGGAGTACATCGAAACTTATAATTCTATCGCTATTGATGAAATGATACGCGCCAAAGTGCCGGCTTCTATCACCCTTGCGCAAGGTATTTTAGAGAGCGGCTCGGGCAAATCGCCCCTTTCGGTAAAAGCAAATAATCATTTTGGTATTAAGTGTAAAGAAGAATGGACCGGAGGGAAATATTATCATGATGATGATGCTCCGCAAGAGTGTTTTCGTGTGTATAGCAGTGCAAGCGAATCGTATGTGGATCACTCCGATTTTTTGGCTAATCGTCCGCGTTATGTCGGATTATTTCAATTGCCAATTACGGATTATAAGTCATGGGCGCATGCTTTGAAATCTGCCGGATACGCCACCAATCCAAAGTATGCGAGTATGTTAATTCAATACATTGAGGATTACAACTTAGCGCAATATGACCAAGTGGCTATGGTCAAACTAGAGCAAAAAGAAACAGCTCCAAAAGTGTTAGAAAAAAAAGAACCGTTAGTGGCGAAAGGCGAATCGAAAGTAATAGTGAGCGATGTTAAAAATCATGACCAATCAAAGCACTTTGCTATTGAGATTAAAAATCAAGACAAAGGTCGAAAAGAAGTGGTGATAAACGGAGTACGTGCTACTGTCGCACAAGGAAATGAAGACCCTTTGAAAATAGCCTTAGAATACAATATTGATTACAACTGGATAATGGCGTTTAATGATTTGACCACCGGTGATCGATTTAAAGATGGACAATACATATACTTGCAAGCCAAAAAGAACCGCGGACTTGAAGCAAGATACACCGTAAAATCGGGAGAGAGTATGCACGAGATTGCACAGAAAAACGGCATTAAACTAAAAGAACTTTATCTCAAAAATTTAATGCGACAAAATGATCAGCCCTTGGCCGGTGAAGAATTATATTTACACGACAAGCGTATTCAAGCACCGCGCACTATGGCTTACGCTGATTTTTTGCGCCAACAAGATCGAGCCAACGAAAATAAACCTAAGCCACTGCCGGCCGACCAAGGCAGTGGAAGTATTAGCAATGAAGTGCCGATTTTACCTAACATAAATCGGTTTACCGAAACCGTAAATTATGAAGTGCAACCTTCAGATACATTGTATTCTATTGCGAAAAAATTTAATACGTCTGTCGACAAAATTCAGCGAATGAATAAAATGGCAGTGCAGAATGTTTACGTTGGACAAACACTTGTAGTAGCTCAATAAGAGTAGCTCAACAAATAATTTTTGGCAAACCAATTCATTCTTGAATTGGTTTTGCTATTTTTATAGTGATGGAGAACCATTCGAATATTATAGAAAGTCACTATAATTAAAATTAAAGAATAGCAAAATGATTGTTAATCAATACACAACAACAGCACCTACCCAACTAGCAAAAATTATCATTTTGACAAAATGGTATTTACCGTTTGAAATAAAAGTAACTAATGCTTTGTTCAGCTTGTCCATCATTTTCATCAAAAGGATATCAGCTTCGTTTCTGTTGTCAAAAAGTGATGTTTGTTACACAGCTTAAGGAGTGAAGTCTTGAATAAAGACACCAGCTTACTTGTAGCCGCAACCGGGTTAGATTTTTCTGTTCAATGTAAACAATGCAAAGAAAGCTCGACTGCTTTTATCAAAAAACGGAAACCCGAGTTTAAGGGGAAATTATATTGTCTCTACGACCAATACATTTTGATAAAGAAAAGTAAACCCCAAAATATCAACAAATAGTCGAAGCTCCATCAGTTGGCAAGGTCAGCTTTGTTACACGCCACTGAGGTCATATTTACCAGATGTTGCATATCGTATTTCAGATGCTGAAAACAGTGTCCGATACATAGAAATACATCGTAAAACAACTTCTAAACACCATGCACTCTGAGGGAAAACCTGCTGCAGTCAAGCATATGTGGCACTAAATCTGAGGACTGCATAAATTGTGTTGCCCAGTTATGATGTCTATAAAATATATGGCACTTACAATTGAGGTGGTTATTATTTCATTGTCGCTTACGCGTCCGCGCACGTGTTCTTTATGCCCCATCCCTTTAAGAATATCATCCACTAAACAGAAAATTGAAATTATTTTGTCTTTCATAAGCATCCTTTGAATTATTTTTGCATCCCAAACTTATTCATCGGATGCTTACCTTTTTAATTACACTCAATGGCAACTTGAGTTAATTAAGCTCTGCTTAAAAAGCTAATACCTGGGAGGGTGCAACCGTAATAACTGATGATGTCAGAAGAGGTGGCCTGCTACTTCAGTTACATAGTATTCGAATATTTTTGCATGTCCTATATTCTTGAGATTTAATAACACTCTTTTAATCAAACCATAATCAGACTAAACATATTTATTTAAACTGGCTGCATATAATTGCAAAAAAAAGACATGAAAAAAATTGTGATTTTGGTATCGTGCTGCATGAGTGTGTTCTGTAGTAAAGCCGGGCAGGCAGGAACCTCTGTAATCAATCAGTTTGATACAGTTTATTACGATTTAAGAAATGCAGTAATTACGGGAAACTATCTTGAGCTTCCGGTTTTCATAAAGTCCGATGATCTTATAAACTCAGTAGACTTTTCCATGAAGTTTGATCTGTTGAAGCTTAGTTATGACTCGCTCGTGGTGCTCTATCCGAGCATGAGTCCACTCGCTAGCTACAACACCAATGACAGCACACTAAGGTTAACCTCGTTTGATCTGCAGCAGATACCGAACGAGGTGATACTGGTCCGTGTCAGATTTAAGGTACTTACCGCCTCACAAATTAAGGATACCGATTTTAGTGCGCTTACTGCGCTGCTGAATGGTGATCCCTGCACCCCATTCATGATTCGCGCAAATCCCTCCACCTGGATAGACGATGGTAATGCGGAACAGAATCAGTGCATTCATCTATTCCCCAATCCGGCAAATGGTATTTTAAATCTAAGTTGCCCCGTAAACACTATGATACAGATTTACAATATGAATGGTCAAAGCGTAAAAGAAATACAGGTTGATTCATTATCAGGAAGCATGATTAAAGTCGAAGACTTGCCGAAAGGGGAATATTTGTTGAGAGCGATTACCCCGTTCGGAAACGGTGTTAGGAAGTTTACTGTAATGCGTTAAAGCCTCGAGGTACTTAATGTTTAAGAAATGAGCCATTAACAAATCCGTAAAGGTTAATTACAAAAACGTAACCTTAATATATCTATGGCTTAGCTGTAATTAGAAAAACGATTATGATGTTTGTGCCCTAAAAACACGCTAAAAACAAGAAACATGAAGAAGATTTTACTCTTGTGCTTAACCTTTGCCAGCTATTTCGCGGAAGCTCAAAATGGTTTGGAATGTCTGGTTGTGGAGAAGTATTACGTATCCAATGCCAATGATGCCACAGTAAATTCCGTGGGCGGTGTACTTCCGGTGGGTTCAGTAACCTACAGGTTGTATGCAGATATGCTTCCCGGTTATAAATTTCAGGCAGTTTATGGTGTGGATGTAGCACCGGCTGGTCCGACTGCGGGAGATCATTTGTTGCGTTTGCAGACCTCCACGTTGTTTTTTAATAATGAAGATCGTGGAGATATTGTTCCTTCATTTACAAAAGCCCGTTGTGCAGACAATACGGTGATGCTAGACTCATGGCTTTCTGTTGGTGCGGCATGTAGCGGAAACTATGGAATCTTGAAATCGCAGGATAATGGTGTGGCAAACGTGGTGAATGGCGATGGCGTTCTGCAAAACAATGACCCCTCTGCCGGTATTCCGTTAACTCAGCAAGATGGTTTGATTGCCGGCACGCCTGGGTCAGTTACTAAGGTTGGAATAGACTCTATTTCGGAAGTATTTAACAATCAGAATGACGGCACCAATGGACCGGTTTTCGCTACGCTGAATGGTTCCTGGGCTTGTTTGGGTGGCTGTGTCGGACCCGACACGACCGACAACAAAGTGCTTATCGCACAGATAACTACCGATGGGGTTTTTAGCTATGAACTGAATATACAGATAGGTGCTCCAAATGGCGATGTACAGAGATATGTGGCGAAAGATCCAGTGGGAAATGAGATTTTACTGGATTGCCTTAGCGATACTTTGGGACTGGCTACCACGCCACCTATTGTAAGCATCACATCGCCTGCGAGCGGGTCTACATACACTGTGGGGGACTCCGTAAACATCACAGTTTCAGCCAGTGCCACAGGAGCCAGTATTACTGCAGTCGAATTTTTTGTGGACGGAAACTCAATCGGTACCGACAACACGGCACCATACAGCATCAAATGGCTTGGTGCTTTCGGTGCGCATGATTTGACAGCCAAAGCAACGGACAGTAACAATGGTCAGGCAACATCTTCTATCATTACTATAAACGGTTTGGTTACTGGCGTGGATGACATCCTTTCTTCCATACCGGCATTTGATGTTTACCCGGTACCGGCCCAGCAACAGGTAACACTGAAAATCAAAAATGCAGCTATTGCGGATGCAATGGTTTTTGTATATGATGTAATAGGTAATGAGTTAATCAAGCAAAATCTGAAATCCCACTCACAAACTCTTGACCTTTCGGGTTTTTCAGCAGGAGAGTATCTGGTTAAAATTACCGCCAACGGCCTCAGCAGCATTAAACGAATTTTAAAATTCAGACCATAGTTTTAATCCGTTTTGCTACTATGAAAATATTAACGAGCTGCATCCCCAAGGGAAAAGTAGCACTCGCCCTATTGGTTTTATTATTTTGTTTTTTGACAGCTTTTCAGACATCTGCCCAGGGAACTATTCGCGGCAAAGTGACGGACGAGAACGGAGAGCCCATGATTTCGGCAACCGTCAGGGTCAAATCTTTGCCAGCTACCGGAGCAATGACAGACCTGGATGGCAATTTCTCGTTGGACGTTAAAGAGGCAGGAGCCGTAACGCTTACCGTGTCTTATCTTGGATACAAAACCGAGGAAGCAACTTTCACACTAAAAAATGGGGAGGTTCTGCTGAACAATTTCACACTTCAGGTAGCTGGTTCAGAAATGGCCGAAGTAGTCGTAACGGCCAAAGCGATTCGGGCGAATGACAGCTATGTGGATAATGTGAAGCGAAAATCGGCCACGACTCTCGATTACATTTCCTCCGAAACCATGAGAAAAACCGGTGATGCCAACGTTAATGCGGCTATAGCGAGGGTATCCGGAGTATCAACCAATGGAAGTTTCATTACAGTAAGGGGAATTGGTGACCGGTATGTAAAGACTTGTATCAATGGTTTAAGAATACCTACGCTGGACCCTTTTACCAACAATATCAAGCTTGATATTTTTCCGTCTAGTCTTGTAGACAATATTCTTATCACCAAAACTACAAGTCCGGATTTGCCGGGAGACTGGTCAGGTGCCTATATCTCCATTGAAACCAAAGATTTTCCTGATAAGTTATCTGTTGCAGCAGATTTATCAGTGGGATTTAATGTCCAGAATGTTTTCCGTAACGGGATAACATCACAGCATAGTAAAACGGATATATTGGGTATCGATAACGGACTGAGAGAATATAACCATAACAATTATGTTCGTCCGCTGCCTGCCCCCAACACCTATGAGCAGTTTGTTGGGCTGGGTCTGCAAAGTTACTTTCAGTCAATAGGGGTAACCGATATGTGGGTAGCGGGTACACAGAACGGCAATGACTTATATAAGCTTGGACTGGTTCAACTGGGCTTGTTAACGCCTGCAGAGTTCAATGATTTGCCAGCCTTAAGCAAAGCGGATATACTGTTTAAAACCGGAAATTATCAAAGTGAAGCTTTCCGGAATCTCAATCAAAAGGCGGCTGAATCGGGAAAGCAATTTGCGAATAACTGGAATACGTTAAACAGAATGGTAATGCCCAATTACAGTGCCAGTTTCAGTGTGGGTAACCAGGTAAACTTATTCAAACAGCCTTTGGGAATTCTTTTTGCCTTACGGTATAATTCCAATATTCAATACGATGCGAATGCCACATTGAACAGAGAAGATGTTTTTACTGATACAACAGGAACGCGCATCAGGCAAGCCACATCGCTGACTAATCAAAAAATTATTCGGGAGACGAATGGTTGGAGCGCACTAATGAACCTGGCCTATAAGTTCAATCCGAACAACAGTATCAATATCCTGATTATGCCCAACTTTATGGGCGTAAATAATGTTCGGGATGCTGTAGATACAGTGGATGTCGAATTCCTGAAATATAACAAGAGCCAGTTTTATGAACACAGGCGTCAACTCATATACCAGTTAAAAACGGAACATTATATTCCTCAGAAGAAATTGAAAATTGAATTCAATGCAGGTTTTACACAAGGCGTAAGCTCGGCTCCTGATTTTAAAAATTTAAATTATAACCAAGACAGAGGAACCCTGTTATATCAAATTGGTGGGGGAGGGTCGAGCGTTATTCAGCGTTATTTCCGTTATCTGAAGGATGATGTATTGGATACGCGGTTAAATTTTGAAGTCCCAATAGGAAAGCACGGAGACTTGTCGCGAAAAATAAAGGTTGGTGCTGCATACCAATACAACAAAAAAGTATTTAGTCAATATGTGTATGATTTATTTCTTCATCCGGACCATCAAAACTTTACGGATGGTAATCTGGATAACTTTTTTGATCTGACAAACTTTGGTTTGAGTACTGCCACAGCGCAGGGCATATCATATAGTAAGATAAATGCCTATTATATGGAGAACAGCGATCCGGCAAACCGGACCTTTGGGCGCAGTCACATAGGTGGTGCATTTGCCATGCTCGATTTCATGGTCTTGCCAAAATTTAGGATTAATGGTGGCATGAGGGTAGAATACGCAAATATTTACACTGATGTGCAGAAGTATGACTCACTGGGTTATGCAGCAAATGATTTCCGCAGGTTGAGTTTTGCGCTGCTGCCTAACCCCGGCAAGCTGAATGAAGTGAACTATCTGCCCGCAGTAAACTTCATATATAAGATCAGAAACAACGATGCAACTCCTATTAACTTGAGGCTTAACTACAGCTATAATGTGGCAAGGCCTACCATAAGAGAATTAACAGAAACATTTATCTACGACTTCGAGTTAAGGGCCAATGTGCTGGGGAATCCGCAATTAAAATCTGCTAAAATACACAACGTGGATTTGCGTCTGGAGTCTTACTTTAAAGGTGGTCATGACATTTCGGTGAGTTTTTTCTACAAAAACTTCCGAAACCATATTGAGCTCTTGAACTACGAATTTTTCACCTGGAAAAACATTGATAAGTCCAGAGTTTTCGGAGTGGAGATAGAAGGGAAAACAACGTTGGCTAAGGGCTTGGAACTTCGACTGAATGCTGCATACATCAACTCATTATCTGAAGTAATAGATTATCGTCTTGGAAATGGATTTCAGGAGTTTATACCGGTAGATACTTTTAAGCGTGCGATGTTCGGACAAGCACCCTATGTGGTTAATTCCATTCTTACATATTCCCTGGAAAAGGTCGGCTTGACGGTGACTGCAAGCTATAACCTCCAGGGTCCGCGGCTGGTAATTTCAGGAATAAGCACCGGTGGTCGGCCAGATGTTTTTGAAATGCCGCGTCATCTGCTGGATTTCAAGATTTCTGAAACATTTGCCAAGAATTTTACAATCAGTTTAACCGCCCGTAACCTGGCCAATTCTCCGGTGAGGAGGACCTTTCGCTACAAGGGAGCGTATTTATCGGATTTTGATCGAATAACACTTGGTCAGGAGATAGTTATTGGATTTAGTTATAAGCTATAAAGTAAGGTTATGATACAAAAATCCCATTTTAGTTCTGTCATCTTTTATCTGCTTTTTACGTTCTGTTCTTTTCAATCTCAGGCCCAACTGGAGAAGGTTTTTGTGGAAACATACTATATCTCCGATTCGAATGATGCCACGGATACCACAGGTGGAAAGCTGGAAGTGGGTTCCAGCACGTATCGGCTTTACATTGATCTTACAAAGGGCAGCAAACTCAGGAAGGTATATGGCGATGCTTTTCACCCGCTCAAGTTTTCCAGTTCAGCCGTATTTTTCAATAACCTGAGTGACGGGCAAAGTTTTGGAAAGGACTTTAGCAAGAACCGCTACGGGGACAACACGGTGGCCTTGGACACCTGGATAACTTTAGGGCAATCCACAAAACCAACGGCTGGGTTTGCCAATTATGGCGTCCCGAAAACTGATGACGATGATGGGTCGTTCATAGGTGGTCCAAACAATGACGGAGGCAGCAACGCGATATCCGGAGGGTTACTGGTAAATAATGACCCTCTGGCGGGAATTCCGTTAACGCTTAGTGATGGTATGGATACCCTTCAGACTATACTGGCCAACTGGGGGGACTATGGGTTCAAAGATTTAATTACCGGAAACGATTCAACTATTTTCGGTTCTATTGTAGCAGATAGTGTTTTTGTAAGTTTCAATGCCGCTTTGCAGAACAGTGGTGTATCCGGAGTAGTACCTGACAGTAATTACATCCTTTTAGCCCAACTTACTACCAGAGGTGACATATCATTTGAATTAAATATCGAGGTGATTGACACAAATGGCGCAGTATTAAAATATGTGGCTAACAATCGAGACACGCTGCTGGCAGATGAAATACTTTTCCCGGGATTGACCTATCCACCGGTTTGCGGCTGTACCAATGGAAGCTATCTGGAATATAGCCCAGCTTTCTCCTGTTTAAACATGGACTCCTGTAAAACACTGGTAGTATTAGGATGCATGGATCCTTTAGCCTGTAATTTTAATCCGAGTGCAAATTTCCCTACCAACTCTACGTGCTGTTATCCCGGTGCATGCAACAATCTGGATATTAGTTTAGTTTGTCCTACCCTAAATGTTATCAATCCGGATGAAAGCCCTGCGGTGAGCATATATCCTAACCCGGTAACAGATCTTTTGCATATAGCCGTATCGGGCGGAGATTTTCAGCCAACCCTGATTTCTGTTTTTGACGTCACCGGAAGATTGATTTTACAAAATGAAATGGATCGTAATGCCACAGGCGCTGCCGGGGTGTTGGATGTGAGCGGTTTAAATCAAGGATCCTATTACATTAGGATATCCTCTCAAAAACTCTTTTTTACCAAACCGTTTGTAAAAAACTAATCGGGGATTATGAGACACATTGTTCATGTAATTTATGCATCTGTGCTTTCTGTTATATTTCTGGCAGCATCTTTAAGCAGTTGTAAAAAGGAGGATATCAAGCAGCCTGTAACAGGAACGGTGACGGACAAGGAGGGCAATGTTTATAAAACAGTTAAAATAGGCAATCAGTGGTGGATGGCCGAAAACCTTAAAACAGTTCACTACAATGACGGAACGCTCATTGCACAAATAGAAGGGGATGCAGCCCTGTGGTCCAAAGATACCGCAGGCGCTTATTGTTCGGGTGCTTATGGCGTGTTGTATAATTGGTATGCGATACATACGGCACAGCATCAGGTAGCTCCCGAAGGTTGGCACATACCCTCCGATGAGGACTGGAAAGAGTTGGAAGTATTTTTAGGGATGAGCGCTTCAGATGCGGAAAGATGTAACTGGCGCGGCACAAATCAGGGCGATAAGTTGAAAGCTACGGGAACAGATAACTGGATTTATTTTGCCGAAGATCCGACAGTCTGGGCTACCAACGAAACAGGATTTATGGCACTGCCGGGAAATTGCCGACTCTTTAACGGTGGAGCGGGGTTTCCGATCGGAGCGGGGTATACCGGTTTCTGGTGGAGCAGTACTGAAAAAGGAAACGGAGAGAGTTATTATCGGCATTTGGATTATAAGAAATCAGGAGTTTTTCGATACTATGGACCTAAGAACTATGGGTTCAGTGTGCGATGTGTAAAAAACTGATTCCACGGCATGAAAACCATTCTATTCGTGTGTCACGACAATAGCGCACTAAGTCAGATAGCTCAAGCTCATGCCATCCGACATGGGAAAAATATAGTGCGGGCATTCAGTGCCGGAGAGAAACCCGCTAGATCATTGAGCAAATGGGCTGTTAAAGTCATGCAGAAAAATGGGTATAATCTTTCCATCCATCAGATAGCTAATTGTGTCCATTTTATAGATATAAAC
>Ga0315903_10001818_pt1 | contig 32257 bp, 54 predicted proteins | sample LakEriMetagenome_7_FD_203524 | JGI IMG/M metagenome (GOLD analysis project Ga0315903, IMG submission 203524) | Freshwater fungal communities from buoy surface, Lake Erie, Ohio, United States - Buoy 2 MA119 | ecosystem: Environmental > Aquatic > Freshwater > Lake | place: USA: Lake Erie, Ohio...
AAATGGAAAATTTAAATAGTGTATGTTATGTTGGTGTAATCGGTGAGATACGACCAATAGAAGGGGCAGATAACATAGAACTTGCAATGGTTGGTGGTTGGCAAGCAATCACCAAGAAAGGTGAATACGAAGTAGGTAATAAGGTTGTTGTTGCAACTACCGATGCGGTAATCCCTGTTGAGTTATCTGACTTGATGGTAGTGACTGGATACTTGAGAAAAGGTCAAAGAGTTAGAACTGTGAAACTTCGTGGAGTTTACTCTGAGTGTTTGTTAATACCATTCAAATACTTAGCACCGAAATCTTTGGAGAACAATGTAAGTGAAGGTCACGACATGATGAATATCTTGGGTATTACTAAATACGAACCACCAGTTAAGATGGTTGAGATGAGTGTTGGAGGTAGAAAATTCAAATACCACCAAAACCCTAACTTCCACGTTTACTACAAGTTCCCTAACTTGAAGAATGTACCAGATCTTTTTACTGAGGAGGATAAAGTTTCAATCACTCGTAAACTTCACGGAACCAATGCTCGTTATGGTATTGTAAGAAAGAAAAAACTTTCAATCTTGGATCGTATCAAAAAATTCTTTGGAAACAAATGGGTTGAGTTTGATTACGTTTATGGATCTCACAATGTTGAAAAAGGATCCACCTCTCAAGGGTTCTATTCAACTGATGTATGGAGAACTGTGGCGGAGGAATACAATATCCAAGAAAAGTTGTGGAACTACGTTAAAAAATACTACACTCCTGAAAGATTAGGTAGTGGTATCGTAATCTATGGTGAAATTTATGGACACGGAATTCAAAAGAACTACGACTATGGTTTAAGTGATATTCGTTTTGCTGGTTTTGATATTGAAGTTAACGGTACTTACAAACCATTCTTTACTGAGAGAGGTGTATTTGACGAATTGGATTTACCAAAAGTAGATTTATTATACACTGGTCCCTGGAATAAAGAGACTCAAGATATGTTTGTATTCGGTAATTTCATAGAAGGTACTAAAGTTCCTCATGAAGGTATTGTAGTTAAATGTTTGAGTGGTGTACGTAACAAAGTTGCGAAGGTAATCAATCCTGACTACTTGATCTACGGAGAAAAAAATAATGTTGGTGACTCCCATTGATGGAGTCACCTTTTTTTATTATCATTTAAAAAAGAAAAATTATGGCAACATTTTGGACAGAAGCAGAAGTAGAATTAGATGTAAATGATATCTACGAAAATTTATCAGATCGTGAAATTTTAAAGTTAGTTGATTTACTTGTTGAAGAAGGTGTAGTAATATCAACAAACACAAGTAAAAATGAAAGTATGAGTTTTTTAGATGAGGAGTGGAAAAATACACTTTTGACTCTAATGAATAACAGACACAGACTTTCAAATGAAGATGAAGAAACAATCAAAACAATTGCAAATAAATTATAATGGCAAAAGACAACGACCTGATCTATGGGGTTTACGATAGAACAAGAGGAGTGGGTGGTTGTGATGACTACTTTGGGTACTTCAAAAAAGAATCAGACGCGAGAACAGAAATGAAAGCTCAATTTGAACACTTAAAAACAAAAAACCCAAAAGAAACTCTGAAACTCCATAAAGACAGAGTTGTAAAAATGAAAGATAAAACAGAAGAAATTTTAATAATTATACACCCAATTTTAGTAAGATGAGAGAGGACCAAATTGAAGACTATATTGCTGAATTAAACATGATTGAAAGACTCGAAAATATAAAAATGTCAGATGAAAACGTGTATACCACATTAAGTAATCATAAAGAAGATAAACCTGTAAGTAATTCACCAACCTGTTGGGGGACATTACAAGATGAGGAGTTTGTTCCGGCATTTACATCAGTTCCAAAAGTACCATCAGGTATTTACGAAGTTGTATGGAACAGACAACTAAACCAACACACATTAAAGAAACAACCATTCAAGACCGATGAGTTGTATCAATTACCTTCATACGAGATTACAGATATCTTAAAAGACATTCAAAACTTTTGGGATCGTAGAGACAAGTATAAAGAATATAACTTTGTTCACAAACGAGGTATTCTAATGTACGGTGAACCAGGTTGTGGTAAGTCAGGTATTATCCAATTAATTTCAAAACAATTAATTGATAATGACGGTATTATTATCAACATTAAAGACCAAGACGATGTTGATTACTTTATGGACTTTATTGCAACATTCAGAAAGATTGAACCTAACCGACCATTGATTGTATTGTTAGAGGATATTGACTCAATCGCCGGTGAGAATAGCCACTCAACAAGTAGATTGTTAAACATCTTAGATGGTGTAAAACAAATTGAAGATGTTGTTTACATCGCTACTACTAACTATCCTGAGAAATTACAGGATCGTATTACAAACAGACCATCTCGTTTTGATAGAAGATATAAAGTTGAACTTCCAAATGACGATATTCGCGAAGCGTACATTCGTCACAAGTTGACAGAAGAAGATATCAAAGGTATTGATGTTCAAGAGTGGGTAAAAAGAACCGAAGGAATGTCCCTTTCACACTTGAAAGAAGTCGTAATTTCAACTATTGTTATGGGAAGAGAATTTGAGGAAGTGATGGATAACCTTGAAGGATTGAAAAAAGCACCATCAATAAAAGGTTCAGGAAAAGTAGGATTTGGAAGATGAAAAAAGGAATTTATTACGTACCGTTATTTTTAATTTTATTATTTGTAATGGTAGGAACATTTTATGTGAGTGATTATTTAGGGTTTGCAATGTCGTCACTAGCATTGTTATTATTAGGTGAAGTTTATTATTTAAGATTTTTAAAATGATTATAGAGCACGAAGGAAATATTTATGAAACGGTAATAAGTAAACCAATAAACGAGGGTGATTATTACTACGACTGTATGGTTAATGAAGTTAAACAGTGTAAATCATTTATTTGCTTCGATCCTTGGTCATTAAAATTGGAATTAAAAAAAAATGAAAATGAAGAAGTTTAGTTTAATTATTGGATTGTTATTACTATCAAGTTGCAAGACATCAAAGAGTCACTGTGATGCATATTCGTCATATGAGATAAAAGTAGAACACTGTCATATTGATGAAGAAAGTTATTGTTACTATACAGTTGACACAATTCTCTTGACCAAGTAAAAAAGATTGATTATACTTCCAAAACAAAAAAGAAAACATGACAATTAAACAGGCACTTAAACAGAAAAACAAACTGGTTAAAAACATTGCTGAGAACACAAAGTTGATGCAACAACACAACTCAGTTGAGGTTGGTAACCAAAGACCATACAGCACGGTAGCGTTGTACAATCAGATCCAAAAAGATACCAAAGAATTGGCGTCTTTGAAGGCAAAAATCCACATCGCAAATGCAGAGGTGATGGAAGACATCTTTTGGATGTCAGAAATGAAATCAACAATTGCAGCCCTAAAAAAAATGGACTGTACTGAAGGAAGGTCAAATCGTGATCGTTTCCGAATGGAAAGTGAAGTGGTTTTAACTTCTGAAATCTCTTTGGTTAGTAGAAACCAAGAGGTAAAAATGTTGGAAGCAAAAATTGAAGAAATCCAAGACAAATTGGACACCTTCAACGCAACCACAGAAATTTAATATGGTTTGTGGATAGGGTTAGAAAGTGATGGTTGTTCTACAATTAGTATCCGACTGGATGGATAATTGATAAAGGTAACGAACTGACTCAAGCTGACATCTCAAATACTCAAAAGTCATTTGATTAAAACTTAAAACTCTCTTTTTAACCTATTTTTGACTCTTGAAACAAATCATATGAACCCCCATCCTTGTGGTGGGGGTTTTTTAAAAGACCCCATCCTTAGTGGTGGGCTTTTAGGACCGTTATCCGTTAGGGTAACAACCAAAGGGGGAATTCGCTACTCCCCCTTTTCTATTTAATATAAATCCTTATTATTTTGATATGTGGGGAATTTTATTTATATTTGTGGTAATGCTGTTGGCAGTTGTTAAAAAAAACCAAAAACTTAAACGATGAAGATCTTGTTCTTAGATAATGATGGTGTAATCTGCCTCTCAAATAATTGGGGTGGACGAGCGACTAAATGGGCAAATTTTCATAAAGATAATCGTGATGTTGAATTTGAAAATCGACCTGTTCATACACGATTTGATAACTTTGATGAAAAAGCCATTAAGGTATTAAATGAAATTCTAGAAGAAACAGGGGCTGAGATTGTTGTTAGTTCTGATTGGAGATTACACGCAACATTAGAGGAACTTGGTGATTACTACGAAAGTCAAGGAATAATCAAACGACCAATTGCTGTAACCGGCATATTTAAAGACCTATTTCCAAAAGAGTGGAATGCATTTAGATTTCGCGCTGAGTTGGAACTAGAGAGAAGTATGGAGATCGGACATTGGTTGGAGAATCATCCCGAAGTTACACATTGGGTTGCGATTGATGACCTTGATATGAGTGTTGAGTTTTTATCTAAATATTTTTCAGGTAAAGAGGATAAAAACCCTGGTCTAACTAATTTTGTTTTAACACCACGATCAAGAGAGGGTATTAAACAATCAGGTATTAAAGAAAAAATTCTAAAATTTTTAAAAGATGACTAAAGAAGAAATGAATGAGTTTTTAGAATCAATAGGTGGACTCGAAAACGGATTTCGTTCAGACAGAGGTCCAATCAAAGATTCAGGATTTTTTAGTGTTGGATCTGGCTGGTATCCACTAATTAAGGATCTGATTACTGATCTTATTGAATTGGGGTGGGATAAACAAACTTGTCAAGTAAAAGAAAAATTTGGTGGACTTAGATTTTATATCAATGGTGCATCAACTGAAGTTCATAAAAGAATAAGTGATGCTGAAAATCTAAGTTATGAAACTTGTGAAACCTGTGGAGAAAAAGGAGAATTAAGAACAAATATTGGTTGGCATACAACATTATGTAATAAACACTATGAAGAACATAAGACAAATATTCAAAAATAATAGAACACTTATGGATCATCCTGAAGTTCAGGAATTGATTGATTATTGTGTTGAGTTGGAGGGTCAAGTGGTTGAAAAGAAAATTGATGATACTTATAGTAAAGAAGAGATTTATCTTCAGATGCTTAAGGACATCTATGATAGTTGTGATAAAACTTTAACTGACGATCAACTGTCAGAAAGGTTTAAGGAGACACCAAGAGTGGACTTCAAGCAAGCTGTAATAAATCTAAAAAAGTATATGGGAGCCGTATCACAAATGTACGGGTTTATGTTATGAGTGAAAATGCAAAACAAAGAGTTAAATTAATTATGGTTGAAGAAAAACCATATGTCGTGTCTTTAGACAAAGTAGAAATTGGTGATAAAGTTATTGTTACGGTAAATGGTCAATATCCATCGATTGTAGAATGTGAAAACCAAACTGTTCTTACATTATTAACCGATTCTAAATTATCATTAACGAAGGCATTTAAAATCTTTATGGAACCTGAGAACATCAAATTCCAACCAGACCAAATTGAAAAAATATTAGAAAATGATGGTTTGATGGAAGTTGAGTTTGATAATGGGGTATATAAGTATAGTCTATGATGAGTATTATAGAAACGTACATTCACAGTATAGGACTAATTTTAACAGTAGTTCTTTTAGGTGGGTACATAACTTATAGATATTTAAAGAGAAAAAAGTAATGGCATATATAGAACACAATTTTTTTCCTGTTAAAGTTTATGTTCGTAATGAATATATGTATCAAAATCAAAAAGGTCACGGTGAATTTACACCGGCAGTTGTTTTATCTGTAAGGTGTATGCCAGGTCAAGCCGCTCTCTTCCAAGTTTTACTTGATAATGGAGTGGTTAGAGATAAACTACCATGTCATGCTTTATTAACAAAACCAGAGTCACCTCAGAATGATTTACCGTTGCATTATTTACAAATATGGAATTGTTTTTCTTATAACTTCACCCTATTCCAAATAGGTTATTTACCTGACGCACCCGTTGAGGTTTATATGAAGGATAAGAAGTGGTATTCAGGAAAGTATTTTGCAACAATTAATTGGGGTGCTAATGATATGAATACAGATCTTTCATTGGCTGAGGATCCAATGGAACATAAAGCTCATCATATTATTTTCTTAGACAATGGACAAATCGCTTTACAACCTAATAATAGAGTTAAATGGTCTGAGGCTAGTTTCGTAACAAAACCATTCCCCGAAAAACCTGATTATCTTGTTAATGATGGTTATTATAATGTTGAGGTTGAAGAAAAATGGAGAACTGAAGATAGTGAAAGAATGTTTTACGATAATGAGTAATAACACCTTTCTCTACGGCATAACCGCCATAATACACAAATTCATTTTTTATGAGAACTTTAGATTTACATGGAGTTAAACACGCAGACGTACCCAAATTAATGGATCAATTTATTTGGGAACAGATGAATAAAAAGTCGAGGGAAGTTGAGATCATCACAGGTATAAGTCAAGCGATGAAACAAGTAGTAATAAAGAACCTCAAAGATTATGACTTCATCTATAATGAAGCGTGGAACAACCCCGGTAAGTTAATTGTAAGTTTAGTTTAATGAAAAAAAAGTGTGATCCCCCGGTTGAATAAGTCGGGGGTTTTTTGTATCTTTGCTCTATGTTAGAAGTAGAAGGTAAAACATTTCATAAGTTTGTAGAGATAAAGAACTATAGAACTAGTTTATATCTTAACTATTGCGATATAAATCAAAAAGATAGAAATGTTTTAGGTTTGTATGTTATAACAAAAAAGAAAGATATGTTCTTTTCTGATGTTCAGATCTACACTGAAGATGCCTTTGTTGAGCATTTCGGAAATCCATTTGCGTCAGTACATTTTGATAGAGAAAGATTGTTTATTGAAGAAGGTGATGATAAAATATCAATTAAATACCAAGTTCAAATAAAAGATAGAAAAGTGGGTGGTAGGTTCTTCACAGAAAGAAAGAATACACACTATCTCACATTCAATTTCAAAAAGAAAATGTTTTACTCAGGAACATTTTCAACCAAAAAGAAAAAAGTTATCGGAAAAAGTATGAAAGTTAACCCAACATACTTTGCAATCGAAACTTTCTTAAGAAACATTAGAATTGATAATAGTGTCGCTGTGGACCAGTATCTTTATTTTTTCTTGGAAAAGATTTGGGATAGAATGGGAATTGAAAACCCACAAAATTTTCAGTGGGACTGTATGAGATCTTTTTACAGTCTGACTTATTATTTGGTTAATGACATCAAAATCCCAAACGAATGGAAAAAATTTACTGGAATATTCTTTTCTAAAAAAGAATTACAAAAAACCAATATGAATTTGGTCGATGCCGCAATGGACAAACTAAAACTCAAAGGATCTAAAGTTAAACAGATTTTTAATGAAATGCCTTGGGTTGATTTTGATAGATTGTATATGACCTATAATTTATTGGGTATTGATAGATTTAACAAAATTGAAAACAAAGTTTTTGATGAACACTATAGTAAAGACGAATATAGCGTGAAGAGTTTGGAGATGAATAAAATGGGAAGGTATTATGAATGTTTCTACACAGATAAGTACAATTACCCAAACTATTATACCAGTAGAGTATTAATTCCTTTAACACCAAAAGAAAAAGATAGAATTTTAGATTTGATGCCATATTTTGATGGGTATAAATGGAGCACACTACTTGACCACTTAGATATGAAACGAGAGTTATTAAATTTAGGTGAGGATGTGAGACTAAAATTCACAAACATGAGTAGTTTTAATTTAGAACACGAGGAGTTTAGTCGTCTTTTACTATCATACAGAAAAGGTGAGATTGAAAGATTTTATGGTGATGTTGATAGTTTAGAAACACCTATCGAACATCAAGGTGAGACATATTATCCAGTACTTCTTCGTAAAACATCAGACTACGAAAAAGAATCACAACATCAACGAAATTGTGTTAGAACTTATGCAGAAAGAGCCGATTGTTTAATATTCTCAATTCGTAAAGGATCCAAAGATGGTGATGAAAGAATTACTGTTGAATACCAATACAGAAAAAATGAGATACTAAATGTCCAAGAAAGAGCAAAGTTTAATGCACTACCTTCGGATGAGTTTTCACAAGTTGCTAAAATTCAACTTGCGAACATCAACCTTATGTATAAACTAGGAACCCTCAAGTTACCAAAGTTGGTCAAAACATATCGTAGTGGTAAAGTTATTGAACAAGAATCAACATTTAGAAGTTTAGAGCACGAAGGAACCAAAGTGATTGCGATGACACCTCGATGGGATGTGTCTACACCTGAATTACAAACTTGGCAAAATGAACTTTTGGATTATAATGAAATACCTGTTGAAGACTTCAACGAGTGGCTTGATCAATTACCGTAAAAATATTATATTTGTAAAATGGAAGACAAACAGTACGAGTTACTAAACGAAATGGTCGTTAAAATTAACGAGGCAAGAACATATAATAGAATAACAGGTTTTATTACTCTTATTTGGTTATTTGAATTTTTTTATACTTTTTTTTGGACCAAAAATTTTGATGCAATGTATTGGTTTATTTGGGTTGTTTGTGTTGTCGGATGGGTACACATGAATAAAAAATATAAAGTTGCCATGGAGGAATATGAAGAATTAAGAAAAGACTATAACACAAGATATGAAGATGAAGACAATTAAAATTTTACTATTAACCTTTTTACTATTTTCCTGTGGTGGGAAAAAATATAAATACGAAATCAAAGGAAAAGTTTATGTACCAACATCGGGACTTAACCCAATGCATGATGCAATTTGGTATACTGACACAATAAATTTTGATGGAGATACGATATATTATTTCAACAGTGACGGATCAGAAGTTAGAATCCACCCACCATTTATTTTAATTGATCACACATTAGACAAATGAAAACATATAAACAACTACCCATCCCTGAAGACTCTGCTTGGAGTAGAAACACTTTATATGGTAAATTAAATTGGAGAATAAGATATTTTCTTGAAGGTGTAAAAAACATCATCAGATGGATACCAACTATCTACCACGATAGAGATTGGGATGGGGTATACATTCTAAAAATCTTACAGAAAAAAATAGAGTTCCAAAGAAAAGAACTTGTAAATGCCAATAGACATACAGAGGTTGAAAGAGACAATCGTTATATGACTTTGGCTCTTAACTTACTTGAAAGAGTTAAGGAAGAACATTATTCATTAGAGTGTATGGATTATTGGGATAATACTATAAGTTTTGAGGACGTATCAGATAACCCAAACTTAAAATCTATTGAGATTGAAACAACTGCGGAAAGATTTGACGAGTACTTAAACAAATATCCTTCTTCAGTTCGTGCTATTATTAAAGAACACGGTGAACAAGATGATAAAAAGCGTTTATGTTTATTGGTATCTTACTATAATCATAATAAAGCAAATAAACTTCTTTTCCGAGTTTTAGAGGAAAAATTGGCCCAATGGTGGGATTAAAAAATAAAATTATGCAAGACAAAAGAATCATACACGGACAATTGATGAATGAACATCGAAAATTGGCAAACGAGATTGCCGACATAAAGGCAAACAGTTACGAATTAAATGAGGAAGAAAAAAGAAAGGTTGCCGATCTACAAAGACGACAAATGATCATAATGAAACAACTTGAAAATTTGTTTAAATAGTATGAGAGTAGTTGTTACAGGAGGAGCGGGTTTTATTGGTTCGTCATTTATTAATTACTTATTGGATAATTTTGAATGTGATGTTCTTTGTATTGATAAATTAACATACGCTGGAAGTAAGAATAATATTAAACACAATGTGAAATTATTACAAAAAGATATTTGTGATGTAACTGCAGATGAACTAGGTGAGTTTGATTATATTGTTCATTTTGCGGCAGAGTCACACGTTGACAACTCAATCAGTAATGGATTACCTTTCGTGAAAACAAACGTAGAAGGAACATTTAACTTATTAGAGATCTCAAGAAAAAACAAAAACCTTAAGAAATTTATCCACATTTCAACAGATGAAGTTTATGGTGATATGGATGAACATTTTTCCATAAACCATATTGCAAAAGAAGAAGATTATCTTAAACCAAGTTCATATTATTCAGCAACAAAGGCGGCATCTGACATGTTGGTATTATCGGCTAATAGAACTTACGGGCTCCCTTACTTGATCACAAGAACTTGTAATAACTTTGGTGAACATCAATTTGAAGAAAAGTTTTTACCAACAATTGCAAGATCAATCAAAGAAGAAAAACCAATACCGGTATATGGGGATGGAAAACAAGTGAGAGAGTGGATGTATGTTTATGATAATGTTAAAGTTATTTGTGATTTCATGTTTGATGATACTGTTATAAACCAAATAATGAATATTGGAACAGGATTTAGAGTAACAAATTTAGATATAATTAATAAAATTGCATCAATCCTAAACAAAGAAGTTCAAATAAATCACGTTGAAGATAGATTAGGTCATGACAGAAAGTATGGACTATTCTCAAAAAAGATGATGTCGTTTTATCAAAACAAAGAAGAGACAATCGAGTTTAAAAACCTTTATGATTATTTAGAAGAACAATATGGAAAATAGAAGTAGACACTACGGAGACGTGGGAAAATGGATTGAAAAAGTAATTGACTCTTGTAAGACTGTTGATCAAGTTATAACAACAAGAAAATTAATTAGAAACTTTGATAAACAAATACAAAATAAACATATCGACGCTTACTGGCATACATACTATTATGAGTTAATACAACCACTTGAGTATTACCTTCAAAATAAAGGCGACGAAATCTTTAATGAAAAACTCAAATCATGACAGGATACCTAACACAAACACTTGGAGAATGGATGGTTAAAGATCAGAATGATGATAAACTCTATCCATTATGTGAAGAAACAAAAAAATGGTTACTCAAAGAAAGTACAAAAAAATTCTTGAAAGAAGATTTAGAAGTGGTTTTTGATTTTATTATCAAAGGAGAATATTGTGAAACCAAAGAACAGATGACCAAAAATTATTTTGCAAAAATTAAACGAGTAGAACACGACAGCCTATAAAGTTATGAGTGAATTTGGTATTAAGGTATCTGGATGTTTGGGTGATATTATAAATGTCACACCTTTAATAAAATATATAAGTAGATGTCACAATGTTAAGTTACACTTAGAGACAAATTTACCTAATCTTTTTATAAATAATCCATATATAAAAAAAGTTTATGATACTAATTCTGGTGAAATAATTCCTGAAAACGTTTTAATTTACGACTGCAATATCCACCAAAATAACGGGATTCAAAAACAAATAAGAAAAATGTCAATGTTCGATTATTTTTCAACTTCATTAGGATTTCAAGTTCTACCTGAAGAAAGAACATTAGAGTTTTATCCTGATCCTTTAGATTTTGAATTACCAAGTGGAAAATATGTAGTTTTAAATCCATCAATAACTTGGGAATCGAGAACTTGGCCTAAAGAAAAATGGGAGGAATTGGCTAATAAAATTTTATCTTCAGGACTTAAAGTTGTTATTGACGGTAAAGACGTAAATTATGGGGATGATAAAAAAACATTCCATAACATTAATAATGAGAATATAATAAATACTGGTAATAAGTTAAACTTATCACAACTTTGGCATTTATTGAATAATAGTTTGGCTGTTGTGACTTTAGATACGGGTATGTTACACTTTGCTGGTACTACAAATGCACATATAATTGAAGTTGGTAGTGCTATTCATCATTATTATAAGACTCCATGGAGAAATGGTAGTCAAGAATATAAACATACATTTGTTGGTGGATCTTGTAAGTTATTTTGTCAATCTGATATGAAATATAATACTAATGGATCAAATAAAATAACTGATGGGTTCCCAAGTCACGGATGTTTTGAAAATAAACCGACATTCGAATGTCAACCATCAGTAAACGGAGTATTCAACGCCGTTTTAGAATTATTAAAGTAAAAATTAAGTTATGGAAAATAGATTAGAATTACCAAATCTTTTGTCACAACTATCATTAAAAACAAAAGGGGTTGAGGTAGGATCTTTCAAAGGAGAATTTGCCGCTCACATTATAAGAAATTGGTCAGGTAAAATTTATTTAGTTGACATTTGGAGACCAATGAATGAAGATGAATATAACGACGCAACAAATAATAAATATCATATTGACGCTTATTCTAGTGTTATTGAAAATTTAAAAGGATATGAAGATAGAGCATTCATGTTACGTATGACAGGTAATGAGGCTTCTAAACTATTTTCCGATGAATCACTAGATTTTGTTTATATTGATGCCAATCACACATATGAAGCGGTAAAAGATGATTTGAAAGACTGGTATAGGAAAGTTAAATCTGGAGGATTAGTGATGGGTCATGATTATTTACCTGATTATTTTTATGAAGGTAAAGAAGAAAAAAATCAAGCAGTTTATACTTATCCTGATGGTAAACCTGAATTGGCAAAATTTTCAGGATTTTTTGGTGTCAAACCAGCAGTTGATGAGTTTGCATCAGAAAATGGTTATACTGTAAATAAAACTAATGAGTTTTTAGGAACTTGGTGGTTTATAAAAAAATAATATAATAATATGATTGAAAAAATTCCAGTTGTACTATATTGTACGGAAAATTATTTAGAAGGATCTTTAAATTTAATTAGAAGTCTAAATTTATATCACAACGATTTAACTTTCTATCTATATACCGTTAATTTTTTATACAAACCAACAATAGAAAATGTTAATAGTGTTTTTATCACTGAGGAACAAATAGATAGTAATATCCAATTTAAAGGTACTAGAAATGACATTGGAAATACAAATGTTTATAAAGCAATTTTTTTAAAAAGTAGAATTATATTACATTCATTAGAAACTTTAAAATTAAATAATACAATATATTTGGATTCAGACTTATTACCAACAGGTAATATCTCAAATTTGTATCAATATTTTGATAAAATAACACATTACCCATTAATCCAACAGGGAATATATGAATATCAAATTGCTTTTGGTAGGGGAAATCCATTTCATAATGGGGGATTTGATGAAACAAATATTTTGGAATACCCATTAATGAAAAAACATTTCATAAATATACAAAATAGAAAACCTTATTCTGTCGCTTCAGTAATGTTATATAACCAAAATTGCATTCAATTCATTAGAGAATATAATTGGTTAAATAATTTAGCATTTGATATGACAAGAGATGAAATTGAATATTTTTACCCTTTTTGTGATGAAACATCAGTCAATACATTACTTTGGAAATACCAATATAATGATAGATTACCTCTGATGCAAATGAATATTAGTAAAATTGAAAATGTACTCGAATATTTTGAATCAAATTATAATGAAGAACTTGAAGTAGAACCGTTTGTCTTCGTACCAAAAAATTCTGAAAGAAAAAGATTCATATTTTTTCATGGCATCAAAGGTAAAATGTCTGATGATACATTCATGTTCCAACAAAATATGTTTAAATATAGATTGGATAATAACGAAAATAAGATGTACATTTCTTCCAATGTAAATTTTAGTAGAGATCTTGAAATTAATATTTTTGACAACGATCAAAAAACATATTCATTGATAACAACAATTAATAAAGGAATAGAGTATTGGATATCAACATCTAAACAATTTTTAGATTATAAAAAGTTAATTGTTAAAATATACGACGACGGAAAACTAATTTTTAAAATATGAAATATCTAACAAACTTCAGAATCATTAGATTCGAATACCCATTTCCAACTGAGGAACTAACTGTGAGAATTTGGGATAAGATGGATGAAACTGAAACAAAATGGGCAATCCAATTGACCTTGAAAGGAATTAACGACACTGGTGATTCACCTATGGGATCTTGGGATATATTTTTCTTGGATGATAAATTACAAGAAAAAATTGAAGAGGTATTGAAAAAATACGACGTACCTTATAAGACTGATGATCACGGAAATAAATTACTTGATGATCTTGAATACTTCTCAAAAGAATTTTTAGAGAAATTAGATTCATACTTAGGTGAGAATTTGACTATTGATGATATTTTAGATAGAATTTTAGAAGTTGGCTATGAAAACATAACTGTTTTTGAAAAATACTATTTAGGAAACAACATAGAGATAAAAGAAAAAAAATGAAAAAACTATTTTTAATTTTAACCACAGCAATTGTGGTATCTTCTTGTGATGGAGGGAGCGGTAACTACAAATATGTGATTTATGACAATCGAGGAATGGTATATGAATGTAATTTCTATAACAAAAATGAAGATGGGTGTGTTATGTTTAATGATAGACCTGGTAAAGACAACACACCTGGTACACCAACAATTTTATGTGGGAATTATACAATTCAAAAAATGAAATGAAAAATCCATCAGGAAATAAATTAGAGAAACTTGTCTTTGGGATGTTTGACCAAATGGTTGAAGGTGCCGACAAGTATGTGACAAAACAAGGATCAACTTGGTTGATCTTCACCGAAAGTAGAAAATGGGTGATTGAGTTCACAAAAGATAAAACCTTATGGTTCAACTATAATGTATTTCAAAATGAGTTGGATCTGATCGGTAAGGACTGCACCGAAGAAAGAGATTTGATTAAGAACTGGTTTGAATCAAGATTTTTGAATAAACCAAAGATTGATGAAACTTTGGACAATGCTGCTAATATGATTCATCATATTGAAGACACCATTCAAAATGGGGTGAAAGAGGCCCATCATGTTGATGTTATGAAGTTTTTTGATAAAAAAATGGAAAATACAATTCAAAATGGGGTGAAGAACACCTACCACTTTCAAACTGAGATTCCTAACCAGGTTGAAGACGTCATTCAAGAGGGGGTGAAACGCACTTTTGACATGGAATTCCGAAACCAGTTAAGTGTTGAAGACACCATTCAAGAGGGAGTGAAGGACACCCTAAAAATATCAAACAAGCGTTCAAAGTCAGTTGAAGACACCATTCAAAATGGGGTGAAAGAAACAACACCTAGTGGTTATTTGGGTTCAATAGAGATGAAAGGGAAAATAGTTCATCAAATTGAATCTCCAAAACAAAATAATGAGGTTGAAGACACTATTCAAAATGGGGTAAGACACACCAAATCTTACAACTATACCCGCAAGCGTTTCGTTGAAGACACCATACAAAATGGTGTTAAAGAAACCAAAGAGGATAGACTTTTTCGTACCATACATGTTATGAATACAATTAAAAATGGAGTGAAAGAAACTAAAGAAAGTATGTTGGAAAGTTTGGAACAAATGGACCACCAGGTTACTAATAGTGAGATTACAGAAAACATTAACGACGCAATTGAAAATGGTGTTAAAGAAACTAAAGAAATTTCAAATATTAACTTAATGTCTGAAATTTTTAAGGTTAATGCGAAACAAGCAATAAGAGATGGTGTTAAAGAACTTAAAGTATGGAAATCCAATAGATGTGAAGAACACGGTTATTTTGAATTTGTTGATGGGATTCCAACATACACACCTATGATTCAAGTTAAGGATGTACTTGAAAATGGTGTTAAAGAAATACAACCACTACCAGCACAAGATGGTAATAGAGATTGGGGTTTATATTATCACAGACAAGAAGATAGAACAAAACCACATACAGAATATGTGAAAGAAGTTATTGAGGATTCTTACAATCATATGGGTAGAGTTGAAGGTGTAATTAGAAATACAAATAAAGATGGGATTTGATAAGAAGATATTAGATTTGAGTAGAACGATCTATCAAACATCTGTAATGGTTCACGGAACAAAACAGAACCCGTCAGAACAGATTGATAAGATCAGAGCGATGATCCGTGAGTTCATCAGGACAGAAGTTGTTCCTTATGAGTTGACAAATCAAGAAAAATTGACTTTTATTTTAAAAAACGAATCGATGATCTGTGATGCGATTGGTAAAGGACACAAGGCAAGTAACGGAGATGAGTTCCAACCTGTCAGAGATAAAATAAAAAAATACAGAATTGAATTAGGAATTATTAAAGATGGAAAATAATATTGAACAAAGTGCTGTAGACTGGTTAGTTGAGCAGTACAAGAAAGTTGGTGGGATTTCTATTAGTATGGCAGAAAAAGCCAAACAAATGGAGAACGAAAAATTGGAATCCCTCAAAGATTTTGAAACTTGGAAAGAATGGAAAAACAAATAATATGGGAAAATTATCAATTTTAACACGACTCCGACTATGGATCGGATCAATAGGATGGAGAATGTTTATTTGGGGTGCTGATACAACAGAAGAAAAATATTGGGATGACATCTATGAATTAGAAAAAATGCGTAGAGAACAAAAAGAAGAGGAAGAATAACATGAATAAGTTAGATAAACAATACCAAGATTTACTCCAAACTATTTTAGATTACGGAGTTGAAAAGAAAGACCGAACAGGTACAGGAACCAAAAGTATTTTTGGTTATACCATTCGTCATAACATGAAAGATGGGTTCCCATTACTTACAACCAAGAAGATGGCTTGGAAAACTATGGTGACCGAGTTATTATGGTTCCTTCGTGGTGATACAAACATTAAGTTCCTTGTTGATAATGGTTGTCATATTTGGGATGGTGATGCGTACAAGAATTACTGTACCGCTTATAAAGATGGTCACGAATTTTATGAGGATGAACAAGTAAAGCGTTCTTTTACTCAAGAAGAATTCATCAACAAAATCAAAACAGATGATGAGTTTGCTAAAAAGTGGGGTGAATTAGGTCCCGTGTATGGTAAGCAATGGAGAAGTTGGGGTAGTAATATAATAGATGAGTTGGGTAATGTTTATACCAATGAAGTTGATTACGATATTCAAAATGGAAAATTACCATATGGTTCTTCCAATAGAAAATTTGTTATTGATGAAATTAAAAAATTAAACCCGTCAATAGACCAAATCCAAAACCTAATCCGTGACCTTAAAACAAATCCAGACTCAAGACGATTAATGGTTTCAGCTTGGAATGTTGGAGAATTAGACCAAATGGTACTTCCACCTTGCCATTATGGATTTCAAGTTTATACAAGAGAGTTGAGTTCACAGGAACGCAAGGACATTTACGATAAGTCAAACCACGCGAAAGATATCTTTCCAACCGATGAAAATGGATGGAATAACTTATTTGATGGATTTAATATTCCAACCAGAGCAATCTCTTTAATGTATAACGCTAGAAGCCAAGATGTTCCACTTGGAACACCATTTAATTTGGCATCTTATGGATTACTTCTAACAATATTAGCAAAGGAGGTTAATATGGTTCCTGATGAGTTAATTTCAAATATGGGTGATTGTCACATATACCTTAATCAGATTGATGGTGTAAAAGAACAATTAACAAGAGAACCATTTGAGTTGCCAACCCTTAATCCATTCCCAACTTATGAAGGGTCAAGACCATCTATAGAATCTTATGTTATTGGTGATTTCACACTTAAAAACTACCAATCACACCCGACTATCAAAATGCCGCTTTCTAACTAGTTTTTTTAGGACTACCCTTTAACTTTTTAACTTTTGTAGATATTTATATTAAAAGGTAGTCCTATGATTGGAATTTATAGAATAAAAAATTTGAAAAACAAAAAGTGTTATTATGGTTCTTCTAAAAATATAGAAAAAAGATGGAGAACACATTCAAACAACTTAAAAAACGGAAAACATCATAATATCCACTTACAAAGGTCTTGGGATAAGTATGGTGAGGATAATTTTGTGTTTGAGTTGGTTGAGGAGTGTAATGAAACTATATTACTTGAGTTAGAACAAAAATACTTGGATTTAAACCCTGAGTTCAATATAGGGATTAAATCAAGTGGAGGAGATAATCTTACAAAAAACCCAAATAAAGAAGACATTGTTCGTAAAATGACTCAATCAGTTAAAAAAAGATATGAATTAATGTCTGAAGATGAAAGAAAAGAAAAACATTCCCAACCGATGGATAAAAATCCAAATTGGAAAGGTGGTACAAGTTTTAAATATTGTGAATGCGGTGTAAAAATATTACCAACCAACAATATTTGTATAAATTGTAGAGATAAGAGTGGTGATAAAAATCCATTTTTTGGAAAACAACATACAGAAGAGACAAAACGAAAATTAAGTGAATTTAGAAAAGGAACTTATAATGGAGAACAAAATATACCTATAATAATTGATGATATTGAATATAGGTCTGCCGGTGAAGCGTCTAAATTACTTAACATACCTATGGTAACTATTAGATGGAGAGTTAAAAGTAAAAACAAAAAGTTTGACAATTACAGATATAAAAATTAAAATTAAAAAAATGAAAATTGATAAAATAAAACTTGACCACAATAATCGAATGATTAGAATTGGTTTTGGAAAACACGATGGTAATTGGTTTTTCAGAATTGATTTATGGTATAAAGGATATAGAATAAAAAAATAATATGATGACAAAAGTATATTCAGCATTCCCCGGTGTAGGGAAGACAACCTATTTCAACACAACAGATAGAAATGTGTTGGACAGTGATAGTTCAAAGTTTGATAAGAAAAATTTTCCTGACAACTACATTGATCATATTGAAAGAAACATTCAGGATCCAAAAATAGATAAGATCTTAGTATCATCACATAAAGATGTGAGAGACGCACTTCTTAAAAAAGGAATCCCATTTGTGTTGGTTTACCCAAACAGAGACATTAAAGATGAATACATCCAACGATACAAAGACAGAGGTAATAACGATGCGTTTGTTGACTTGTTGGAAAAAAATTGGGATAATTGGATGGACGAGATGGACCAAATGGAAGCACCACAAGGTCAAACATTATACAAAGTTAAATTAGGTCCAGGTCAGTATTTAGCTGACGTAATTGATTAAATTATGAGAACAATTAAAATCAGATTTGTAAAAACTAAAAATGCTAATTACCACCTCCAAAGAAAAGGATGGTTTGGTAGATGGAAAGATATTGGTTATAGTGTTGATATGGGATATGGAGGTTTTTATATGATATATACCGCCAAAACAAAAGAAGAATTACTTGATGAGGTTTTAGATAAACATTACCAAGTGTGTAGAAACCATGTTGAGATTATAGAATACCCAACAATAAAAATTTATTAAAAATTATGCAAACAAACACGTCGTGGGATGACCCACAATTATCAGACGGAGATTTCCCGTCAAACCAACCTAAGTTCAAAGTAGGAGACAAAGCAATCAAAGTAAAAGGGTATAAGTTCCCATGTACAATCGTATCAGTATTCCAAACAGCAGAAGGACATGTACGAGTTGTTGGTGAGATGGATGAATACGGATTACTACACATTTTTAACGAAGACCAATTAGAAAAAGCAAATTAAGATGAATTACGGAAAAGAGTTTAGAAGTTTCGCAAAGAGCGAAGGAATTAGTTCACTGGCGTTGGACCAGTTTGAAGCATCACTTACCCCATACATTTTGGAAGAGAGAGAAATGAGAGTAACTCAAATGGACATCTTCTCAAGATTGATGCGTGACCGTATCTTATGGTTATCGGGGCCTGTAGATCAAAGAATGTCAGATATAGTACAAGCACAATTATTGTTTTTGGATTCAGTTGAAAAGAAAGACATCACACTTTATATTAATAGTCCTGGTGGTTCAGTAATGTGTGGTCTTGGTATTGTGGATTTGATGAACTATGTAAGTTCAGACATAGTGACCACAAACTTAGGTATGTGTGCATCGATGGGTTCAGTTCTTGTATCATCAGGAACAAAAGGAAAACGTTCATCACTTATCCATTCAAAAGTAATGACACACCAAGTAAGTCACGGAACACGAGGAAACATCCAAGACACTCGTATCGATCAAATGGAGGGTGAAAAGTATAACTACATTTTATTCAAGATCTTGGCGGAGAATTGCGGTAGAACATTCCAAGAGGTATTAGACTTTTCATCAAGAGATAGATGGTACAATTCAGAAGAAGCAAAAGAGTTCGGACTTATTGATGAGATAATCGGAGCGGATAAAAACAAATCAATCACGAACTACTTGGATGGGTTTGATGATTATTACAAGAAAGAAGTATTGGGTGTAAAGTAAATATTTACACCCAAATATTTTTAATTAAAATTAAATTATGGAAAAAGAAATATTAAAAGAAACGGTAAGTAAGGAAAGACCGGTAATGCCAAAGAAAAAAACTTACAAACCAAGAAAGAAAAAAGAAAATAAAGTTAATTTGGAAGATGAAATGGTAATGAGATCTGAAGAAATTCCTAATATAAGAGGGTTACAAAAACAGGTTGGGTACTATAAAATTGGTAAAAGTTTTCATGTATTTTTTGAACAAAAACCAAAAGCAATTCACAGATACTTTACCAAACTATTGTTAGGTTGGAAATGGCACGACCAAAAGTAAAAAGAATTCATGTGAATCAACACCACATCAGATCCAACAAAACAAAAGGAACTGATCTACCTGTGATTACAATAAAGGAAGGTAAAACAAATACCTACTGTAATGAAGTAGAAATTTTGGGACCAAGTAAAGTAATATATGGAGGTTCAGGTTGTGATACCAAACCAATACTTAGTTGTGGTGCAAGAGTGGTAATTGAAACTACAAGTGATATAAACATTATAACATAAAAAACCCCGATTTGAGTCGGGGTTTTGTGTTTTACTTAAGTAAGTTATAATACTCTTTGAAATGTTTGATTCGATCAGGTAAGCCAATAGTTCCACCATTCACTCTCTTTGTCACTGCAGTTACAGTTGCATCATCCGTACCTTTATCACAGATTGACCATAATTTATTTGAGTCAAAGAAGAATGCTGCCGATGCTAAAGGATATTTGGTTGCAACTAAATCAGGGTTCGCAACACAATCTTCACCAATGAATTTTGTAAAGTTAGTATAGTTTGCCTTACCTGTTAATTGAATGTAACCTCTACCTCTAAATTTAAAACCTTCTTTAGATGCTTCATCACCATTACCCATTCTTGATGCGTAAACACGAGATGCGATTTTTTCAGGTTGACGAGCATAAGACTCATTCAGGTTACCAGGGAAATACTTACCAAAGATTTTCTTTAAACCATCGGCAGAGTAATTCAAGTTCTCACTAACCGCTTTAAAACCGCCTGACTCGTGACCACATTGCGCTAAGAAATGAGCTAGTCTTAAATTATTTGTGATGTTGAATTTTTTGGCAGTTTCAGGTATCTGTGCAAGAACTGCATCAGGAATGTGACCCTTTAATTTTTCAATATTTAATGGACCTCCTGATGGGATAACCACATCCTCTTTAATAACTTCTGCGGTAGGTTTTGACTCACCAAATAGTTTTGCCCATGTGGCATCACCAACGATACCATCATCTTTTAAACCATTTGCTTTTTGCCAAGCTTTAACCGCGGCTTCTGTTTTAGGACCAAATTTTCCAATTGCTTCTACACCTAATTTTTCTTGGAGTTTTTTTACGTCAGCTCCTTCTGACCCAACTTTTAGTACCATAATTTTTGATTTTCCTATAAATAGTAAATTCTCAGACAAAGTAAAGATTTTATTATAAAAAAAACCTCAGTTCGTGAATTTTGAGATACTTATTAGAAAAAGGGAATTATGGGATACACAAGAGAACAGGTCGAGGCTGCCGTCAAAGCCAAAGGTTATGTTTACTTTGAAGACACAAACAACAAAGGGTTCGATGTAAACATTGTAGGTATAAGAAATGCTGCTACCGGTCAAAAGGTAACAAATGCGTTTGATGACTTATTAACAATAAGTTATAAAGATGAAACAGGTGCGTGGAAATATCACGAATGGCCAGCAACCACAGATCCTGGAAAAAAAGGTGTAATGGAATATCACAACGCCGCAGGAGTTGCTAGACTTGTTGAAGGACAATACAGAGGTTCACACGGAATCGGTCTTCATCAAGGAAAGTACGAAGCATTAAAACAAGCAAAAAATGTTAAAGTTTATCGTGACCCAAATCGTGATTTAACTTATGACGAAACAAAAATTGCTGAGGGTGTATTTGGTATTAACATTCACAAAGCTGGCGCTGATTCAACTTATGTAGAAAATTGGAGTGAAGGATGTCAAGTTTTCAAAAGATCCGCAGACTTTGAAGCGTTTATGAAAATCTGTAGAAAGGCTAGAGATACTCACGGAAACTCTTTTACTTACACATTGATTGAATCAACAGACATAAAATAAAAACTAAAACTTAAGAACCACGTAAATGAAACAATTCAAAAGTCTGTTATTCGGACTTTTATTCTTTTTACCATTCATTGGTAAAGCTCAAGTACCCGCAGCACCATCAAACGGATTGTGGGGTATCATTGCAGCCCAATATCAAGTTGGGACAACAGCACAAGGCACAACAAACGCAAAGATTACATTACAAAACACAACCCTTACAAAATTTGCAGGGGTACAGTTTAGAGTATTCTACGATAATGTAGCGTTTACAAATGCAACCGTATCTCTTATCGGATCATCAACAAACTTAGACCTTCAGTTTATCACCAACACAACAAATGGATACATTACCATTACTTTGGTTTATACAGGTCCAAGTGCGACTTACACGATTCCAAATGGTGAGAGATTTCTAATTACCTTTACTCACGCACCAGCGGCAACATTTAATAACTTGGCGTCTATCTCCAACTTAACTTGGACGGGACCTCAGTCTTTTACACCATATGCCGCTAAACAAGATGGTATGGACACAACATTAAGTGTCCATAACTATGGTGGTGTGTTTACTCCTGTGAACTTTGCTTATCATGGAACGTTCACAAACGTTACAGGTTCTCCTGCCAAATATCTGAATTTAGCATTACAGAGAAGACCATTTGGTGGAAACACTTGGACACAACATTCTACTTATGTTACTGATATCAACGGGGACTTCAACATCTCAGTTCCATTAGATACTACATATTGGGATGTGAGACTTGCAATTCAAGGAGACACAATGGGTGTTGGTAATATTATTTCGTCAACAGATGCTCAGCTAATCAATCAGTGGGTTTTAGGTAACGGAACTATGACTGGATTTGATTACTACACGGCAGATGTGAATGGTTCTAATAGTACAACTATATCTGATGTATGGGGTGTGTTTGGTAGAATCTCAGGAAGATTTAACGTATGGCCTAACAACACAAAAGATGTTAAATTCTTTACTGCATCTGAATATACAACTATTAACGGATCGGCAACTAACTACACATCAACAATCGCAGGGGTAACAAACTTTACATTTGATATCTTACCGGGTCAACCTGACTCTGTGGTTTATTATGTGATGGTTCCTGGTGACGCTAACGGTACAGGTTACAACATGGCTCGTGTTACTCCAATTGAAGTATTGGTTGGACCCATACCAGGTTTAGAGTCACAAATCTATAATGTAATTGATACTAAAGTTGAGTATGATTTCCCAACATCAACAATTGAAGTAAATGTTCCTCACATTTCTGTTGAAGCTGGAAACTTGGTTGAATTACCTGTTAAAGTTTTCACAAACGGAGAAGAGTTATCATCACTTCAGTTTGGATTGAAATATGATACTGACCTATTAGAATTTAAAGGTGTGTATTCTTCATCAAATGCTATGGAATGGATTACATATGTAAATCCAAACGATGGTCAAGTTGATTGGGGTGGATTTGATCCTACAAATAATGAACAACCATTAGTAGATGGTGATGAGGTTGTGACTTTACAATTTATCGCAAAACAACCACAGAACCTATGGGAAGAAAGTCCTCTTTACACTTCTTTGAAATTCGCAGGGACAACTCAGTCTGAAGATTTAACAATCACACCGACAAATGGAATACTTCAAGTACTAAAGAGTAATATGGGTGTGGTGATTGGAAATACAATCTCTGTAGTTCCTAATCCTGTAGTTGATGAAGTTACCATTTCATTTGAAGTTAAAGAAACAACAAACGCAAACCTATCAATTTCGGATGTTGTTGGAAGAAAGTTAATTACAATCTTGGATGGTCAATTACCAAACGGAGAGTATAACTATGTTGAGAACTTAGGTAGTTTAGAAAGAGGACTTTACTTAGTTACATTAACTATGGAAAACGGAGAAACTAAAGTTTCAAAAATTGTAAAACAATAAACTCAAAATAAACAAAAACAAAATGTCAGAAGAAACACAAGACACAAACGACGGAACGTGGTCAGGATTAAAAAAGACCATCGTTGGTACATTATCAACAGTAATTGCTGGTGGTGGAACATGGTTAGGTGTTATGTTATATGGTGGAGGTGAGGAAGAACCAAAAGAGGAAACAAAAACAGAACAGTCTGGAGGTCAAGCACCAATCACTATTAACGTACAACAAAATCAAGAGAATAAACAAAAAACTGAGAACAATAATGGTGGTGGTGTAATTCGTGAAAGAATTATCGAAAAACCTGCGGCTCAACAACCAACCCAACCTCAACCTAAAAAAGAGGAAGAGTCTTGGTAATAAACAATAAATAAAAAAATAAAATGGCACAAAAGAAAACAAAAAAATCATTCTTAGTAAGAATGTTTATGGATCAAAACGACATCAACGAAAAATCAATCGTAGGTTTCGGATCATTTTTAATGATGGTAATTTGTTTAGGTGTAGATATCTACACAGGATTTCACGGACAAGAAATGCCAATCAACAAATTTATCTACGATGGTTTTTTATGGATCACTTTAGGTTCATTTGGAATTGCTTCAGTTGACAAATATTTGTCAGGTAAAAATCAGAACAACGAAGAAGAAGAAGTAGAAGGGTAATGAAAAGAATACTTTACATATTACCACTTTTATTGATTGGATGTAAAACATTACAAGCCCAGCCCCCTCAAACAGGAGGGGGTATTGGCTCTGTTAAGACAGAACAATATGTTGCTGATTTTGAAAAGAAACAATCAATAGACTCGGTTGCTGATTACGACGGATCAATCCAAGTTCCAATCCAATTACTAAAGATTGGTATTAATGAAGAACTTTACGAATTATATCCTGAGTTAAAAGATAAAAGAGTAGGTCTTGGTGTAACAAATATTGTAATTGAATATTTGGAATACACTAACAGATTTATTTTCACCGAAGAAAAGGAAGAGATCAAACAAAGAATGATTGCACAAGATAAAGCATCAGACAAGGGAGTATCTTCAAATAAAATCGAAGTGAAAGGTAATGTTGTATTGGCTAAGTACTTTGTTTATATTGAGGTATATGATTTCTCAGTATCAGAAGACGAAGTTGTAAAAGTTAATGGACAACAAACCGTAAATCAAACTACAAGATTAGGTCTTCAGATCAAATTTGTAGATGCTGAAACAAGTCAAGTGATTGTAGGATCAGGACTTGGAGAAGCAGTAACAATTAAAACAACATCAATCTTGGGTGATATCTCAGATGATGTTAAATTCAACCAATCAACTGTAGGTATATCTACAAAAAAAGCTTTAGAGACAGCTTCATCAAGAGTTGTAACTAGACTTATATCAAAAGGTGTATTTCCAAAGTGAGAATAAACATTTGTATATCTTTGTTGTTCGTCTTGTTTAGTTTCTTCAATCTAAACGCACAGACCTACAACTATTCTTACACCGATCCTTGTACTGGAAATGTAAAAAATATCATAGTCCCCATCAATGGCTCAGTCACGGTGGGGTATTATGGTTTTGTCGAGAACTTCACTCAACAACAATTTGTCGATGGAACTTTTGAAACTTGGGTCAACCAAGTTTTTTCACAATATGACGGATCTCCTTGTTCAGAAATAATTGGACTTGGTGGTCAAATAAACATGGCTCAAGATGTCGCATTAAACACGATAGGTATTATCAACTCATTATCATCTTTAATGGACATATCAAACGGAGCCACAGATTTTCTTAGCGGTAGTTTAACCGCAGCATCTAATTCTTCTAACACTAACGGAAACAAAGGTAACAAGAAGAATGGGAATAGTTCCCAAAATGGAAGTGGAAATAATAATACAACAACAAATACTAATAACACCACGACCAATAACAATCAAATACAAAATAATGGAACAAGTAACACTAATGAAGGAAGTACAACCACTTCTGGAACAAATGAAACAAGTTCAAACAACGGAGGAAATGGAACCACTAATCAAAATGGTGGAACTCAAAATCCAACATCAGCAGGAGGAACTACAACTGAGGGTGGATCAAATGAGAATGGAAATTCACAGGCTATCGAGCCTATAAACAATCAAAACACTAATACAAATGAAAACAATAGCAATACTTCTGTCGGTGGCAATACTGGGGAGTCTAGTGGGAATGGGACTAGTGGGAATGGTGAAGGAAATAATCAAACAAACCAAGAAGTAACAAATAATGGTTCTTCAACTAACCCTAACGGTAATGGTTTTAATAACGGTGGGAACTCTGGTATGGGGAATAATAGTGGAAACCCACCCAATGGGGAGGAAACTACAACCCAAACAGAGGAACAAGGAGGACAAACAAACATTACCCAAGGGGCAACCAAAACAGTAAATCAGAATAGGGAAGGTGGAAAACCCACAGTCATTGCATCAAGCGACTTTGTGGGTTTTAACTTTCAAAACTCTGAAGTTAGAACAGGATTAAAATTAACAGGGGGATATCATAACATGCGTTGGGACGGTGAAACTGCTCGTGGTGGTTTAGTTGATTATGTATCGGCACAGAGAGGACCAAACATGACAGGATATCACGCATGGATCAACAAAAGGAGTGTGGGACTTTTATCAGGAACTTTATCTTTAGGATTTGAAGGTAGGGGATCTGTTTATGGTACTTTGGCGGGAGGACAAATGTTCATGTTCCCAAAGGTGCCGAGTCTTAAAGCGGTTTATATGGGAACAATATCATACGGACAGGTCTATAAAACACCATTTATCGGATCAGCACTTATTGCTGGTGGAATGTACGACTTAAAGTTTGGTAAAAGAATAGATATAAAGTTAATGACTTTATTTGTCTATTCACCATATGTAAGTTACTATAACGATTTAGTATTGAAATCACCTTATGTTATTCTACCAAGTTTAGGAACTAACATAAGTATAACGAAAAGATTTAAATTCAATATAAATGCAGGAGGGGCGTGGGCAATCAAGGTAAACACTTTAAATTATACAATAACATGTGGAACAAGATTATTAGTTGGACAATAGTCCTTTTTACTTTCTTTTCTTTAGATGCTCAACCATTTACATATTCGGGTTATGTTTATGGTGCAAATAATCAAGGTATATCAAATGTAGCGGTAAACCTTTATGGTAGAAGGGTTGACCCTTATGAAGTAACATTTCCCACTTACAGTACTGCTGCTGCTTACAATGCAGGAACCGTGATTCCTTCATCAGACGATGTAACTCATGGACCATTCAACATTGGATTTACTTTTACCTTTTTTGGTAATAACTATACCCAATTTTACGTAGGTTCAAATGGGTGGATTGGATTTAGTGCGAATCAAACAACAGGTTATACCGCAGCATACATACCAAATGCAGGATCACCAAGGAATGTTATCATGGCAGATTGGGAAGATTTATTTCCAGGATCTGCAAACATTTACTATACTACAATAGGGACAGCACCGAATAGAAAATTAGTGGTGTCCTTTAATTCAGTTCCACATTATGGATGTAGATCAAACCTACACACCTTTCAGTTTGTTCTTACTGAAACTTCTAACACAATCGACATAAATTACCTATCAAAACCATTGTGTACTGGTAATAACTCAACAGCAGGTCTTGTGAATATTGATAATACAAATGTGGTTCCTGTAGGAGGAAGAAACGCATCTGCTTGGTCTACCTCAAATTCGAGTGTAAGATTCACACCATCACCAGCAGAAACAGTTTTCACGCTAAAAGGAACTTATCTTACAAACGCATCAGGTTACTATAACATAGTTCCAAATTTAGACGCTCAATCCTTTGTATTCGAAGTAAGGTTGGAAACAATACCAATTACATCATATACGATTACAGATGCTAGAGCTCCTCTTATGATTTTATTAAATAACACAACAATGAACTCAAAGTTGTGGTATCAAATGGACATTAACGGAGATACTAAAATTACTGTTTCAGATTCGTATAATATTTATGGAAGAATTTCAGGAAGATTTACATCTTGGTTCTCACCTAACTATAGAATATTCACACCGGCTCAATGGTCGGCGATAAATGTAGGAACCACAGATCTCAGAGTTTTATATCCTGGAGTTCAGTCCATGACTATAACACCTGTGAATGGGGGATCAACTAACTTTCATGTTATAAGAACAGGAATAACAAATTAAAATTATGAAAAATATAATCTTACTACTCAGTATGTTACTACTTGGTAACCTCGCAATGGCTCAACAATGTGTTTATGTTGATTCAGTTTACAACACAGCTAAATTAAAAGAAATGGGAAACCGAGACATTCGTTTTGGTATTAGACAAATTGTTGAAGACGAACTGTCTGAAAAGTTTTGTTTATCTGAAGATGGAAAGGATATTGATGTTGAGGTGTATTACTTTGGATTACCGAAAACGACAATTAGAATTGTTGGTGTTGAGAAAACAGAATCAGTTACACAGGTTGGTGTAAGATTATATTACGATGGTAAATGTTATGAAGGTATTGGGGAATCTGAAACTGAGATTAAAGCAATCATGATTGAAGTAAAAGAGGGTATGTTACCTTTTGAAAAGATGACAGTATCATCAGCACTAAAAAAGGCTATTCACGAAGCCGTTATCAAAATATGAAAATATGGCAACTTTTGATATTGTTAATGTTTTGGTCATCATCTTTCTCGCAAATCCGTATTGCAGATGTTGGAGATGGTTGGAAAAATAAAGTAGAACAAGCTTTAGACACCATAAAGAAATATGATGTTCAGAAGTATTATCTAATTATGGAGAACTGCTCTAATGTTGCGTATTGGAACGGAGGATTCTCAACGACAGAAGGAGATAGTACAATCACCATCCCAACAAGAGAAATGAAAGACGGAAATATCTATAACATTTCTGCGATACTTGTTCATGAATCCCTACATTTATTCTTTAAAAGAACAAACTTCAACCTAAAACCTAATCTTGAAGAAGTTGTATGTTATCAACACGAGTTGGAGTTTTTAGAAAAAATACCTTGTGTTGATTATTGGTTAATAGAAAATGCTAAAAACAAAATCAAATTTTATTCAAAACCATAGTTGATTTAACAACACAAATCATTTATTTTTCGGGTATGAAAAAAACTAAAACAGACCCAAACAAAATTATTAGAGTAAAACCAAGAATGATCAAAGAAGGTCCTGATGTTGCTCCATTATTTACAATCATACTTGGATTTTTACTTGGTATCGTTTTTATGTCTTTAGTGTCCTGTGAAGAACAAAAATCACAAAAAGAAATTCCAACAGAAATTACAAATGTAACTGAATACACTTACCAAGAGTGTGAATACATCAAGGTAGGAATTGGCACTCGTGCTTGGGGAACACATAAAGGAAATTGTAAAAACCCAATCCACAAAAAATGACAGATCAAGAAATACTTAAGTTCGGAGAGATTCAATATCTTAAAGGAAGATTGGATGAATTATACAAAGCAATTCCAACAATAACTAATATGGAACGAAGACGAAAACTTGACCAACGTATTGAAAAATACATTACTAAGTTGAAGAAAGTTGATGAGGTTGCTTATAAACTATACGAGGTCCAATTAAATGCAACTCACAGGGTTAAAGTCAAAGGAAAATTAGAAACAGAAAATTTACTAAAAGAAATTTTGGCAACTGAAAGTATAACAGATGAATATCTAATTAAAAAAATTAAAGACAAAATTGAAACTTTATAATGTCAAACAAACCTGATAATGTTTCCGACAACCCTGGTTTACTTCCTTATGGTAGTAATGTAGGAGCACCTGCAATTAAAGTTTTAAATATAGAACATTGGAAAGAACCAAGAGTTTTGAATGTTAACAAACAATTTGAAGATAGGTTTGAACAATTAAAAAAAGAATATCAAAAACTTATTGACGAATATAAATGGAATGACTTGGTCTATAAATCAAAATTTAGTTTTGAACCAGTTATTGGAAAAATTTATCACCTATATTATGCTAATGATGGAAAAATATTTCTATCTTTGATATCTCCAAACGAGTGGAAGAGAGAACATATAGGTAGTTTTAAATATAATCACGATAACAAATGGGAAAAAATAGAAGATTAAAAATGGCTTACGAAGATGACTTTCAGTATATTACAAAAATTGTAAGTTCTTGTGAAACTTACGAACAACTTTTAACTTCAAAAAAATTATTTGAAAACTTCAAACAAAAGTGGGATAAGCAAATTCCAAAAATGGAAATGATAAACTATATGTATCGATTTGAATCGACATATGATATGAAAAGAACAAAAATATGTTTAAAAGATTAGAATTTTTCGTAAGTACTTTCAGAGGACTTGGATTGGGAATAACATTTAGTTTCTATGATAATTGTTTTATATGTGTTGGAACATTTTTATGTTTTAATATCTATTTTGAATTGAATTTGGGAAAAATTTATTAAATTTGTAATATGATACTTACAATAATTTCTGACACTCACAACAAACACAAACACGTTACAGGTGATTTGAAGGGTGGTGATTTATTATTACATGCCGGTGACCTTTCTTCTATGGGTTACGAACACGAGATCCGTGAGTTTGCTAAGTGGTATAATGGTTTAAACAACTACCACCATAAAGTGTTTATTTCTGGTAACCACGATTGGGGATTTCAAAACAATGTTGAGAAAGTCAAAAGTATCTTATCTGAATATGACACTATCAATTACCTACAAGATGATTGGATTACAGTTGGAGATGGTGACCCACATGATAATAACACACAAACTGTTAAAATTTGGGGTAGTCCATGGCAACCTGAGTTCTATAATTGGGCGTTTAACTTACCACGAAATGGTGAAGAGTTGAAGGCGGTATGGGATATGATTCCTGAAGATATTGATATCTTGATTACTCACGGTCCAGCTTGGGGATTCTTGGATGATGTAGAAGGTCGTCGAAATGATCACTTGGGTTGTGAGTTACTTGCAGAACGAATCAAACAAATAAAACCAAAGATCCATATCTGCGGACACATCCATACTGGTTACGGACATTACTATGATGGACATACACACTACTTCAATGCTGCAGTATTGAATGAACGATACTTATACGCTCATTTACCTTGGCACATTGATTGGAACCCAATAACAAATGAAATACAATTTTTATAATGGAGAAAGCACACTTTATTGAAAACAGAGTCTTTAGAGATAAAAGAGGGACATTCAGCCCATTAGATCTTGCCAAGTTAGATAAGAATTGGTTACAGAGTAATATTAGTGTAAACCCCCGTAAATACACACTTCGGGGGTTACACTTTCAAAAGAATGAATACGCTCAAGCCAAACTAATTAAAGTTATATCTGGTAGGATATTAGACTTTGTTGTTGATCTTAGAATGGTATCAGAAGATTATAATAAAATTTTCTTTTTTGATATGAAAGAGGGTGATGAGGTATATGTGCCAAGATATTTTGCTCACGGATTCATAACAACCGAAGAAAACTCGGTAGTTCAATATTTGGTTGATAATGAATACAGTCCTGAGAATGAAGGAGTTAAAGTTTGGACTGACTATCCTGAGATAGTTAAAGAAGTACAAAAATACAATGAGTGGTTCCTTGAGGAATTTGTAGTCATACACGATAAAGATTTGGTTGAAAAATAAAAACTTGATGATATTTATAATAAAAAATATATTATGGATAAGTTTGATTTAAGTGAAAAATTGAAAGAAGAACTAAAGAAAAGAAATCTTTGGGAACAAGAAGAAGACGAAGATGACGATCAAAATGAAGATAAAGATCAAGATGATGAAACTTCTTCAAATCACAATGAAGATTTCTGTGATATGGTTTGCCAATTACTTCACTCACAAACTCAAGTACATATATTCCATTTAGGTACTAAATCATATTCTGAACACAAAGCATTACAAGGTTATTATGAAGGAATTGATGCTCTTGTTGATGGTGTTATAGAATCTTATCAAGGTA
>Ga0315903_10001829_pt1 | contig 32119 bp, 29 predicted proteins | sample LakEriMetagenome_7_FD_203524 | JGI IMG/M metagenome (GOLD analysis project Ga0315903, IMG submission 203524) | Freshwater fungal communities from buoy surface, Lake Erie, Ohio, United States - Buoy 2 MA119 | ecosystem: Environmental > Aquatic > Freshwater > Lake | place: USA: Lake Erie, Ohio...
CAGCATTAGGGCACCTCGAAAAATCCCAACCCTCATTGCACTTGTCAGAATATAGAGTAGACTTAGCGGATCAGACTTGAGGGCGTCCATGGGTCAGCGTGGTTTCTGGGATGAACAACAGAGGGTTGAGCGGCTTCATGAGAAGAAGCCGATTCTTAGGCGCCTATCTGAATCAATCCCTTGGGAGGCGTTTCGAGCACTTCTGGATCAAGGGTACCCGCAGGAGCGCAAGAGCAACGCTGGACGGAAAAGGATTGATCCCCTCATCCTGTTCAAGATGTTAGTGCTTCAACAGCTGTTCAACCTCAGTGATGAAGAGCTTGAATTTCAAGTGAATGACAGACGATCCTTCGAGGAGTTCGTCGGACTTGGGGTGATGAATAATATTCCAGATGCTACTACAATCGCCTTCTTCAGGGAACGACTGAGAAAAGCGGGTCTTATCGAAGAGATTTTTGAGCTGTTTGAGCAGTACCTCCGATCCCAGGGTCTGCAAGCCCGTGGCGGCCAGATCATCGATGCGACTCTTGTGCCAGTTCCTAAGCAACGAAACACGCGCGAGGAGAACAAGGAAATCAAAGCGGGGCGGATGCCTGAGGGCTGGGAGGAAAATCCAAATCGCTTGTGCCAGAAGGACTTAGACGCTCGATGGGTTAAGAAAAATGGGGTCAACTACTATGGCTACAAAAATAGCATCTGCATCGATGTTGAGCACGGTTTCATTCGAAGATATGTCGTCACCCCTGCAAGTCCTCACGATAGCCAGATGCTTGCTAGCTTGTTGGATCCCGAGAACGAACATGATTGTGTTTGGGCAGATTCGGCATATTCAGGCGAGTGCTTCGAGGAATTTTTGAGTCTGGTAGGCTTCGAAAGCCTGATCCATGAAAAAGGCTCTCGCAATCATCCTCTGAGTGACGCAGCGAAAGAACTGAATCGTATCAAGTCCGCAATCAGGGCTTGCGTTGAGCATGTCTTCGGTGCCATGACCATGTGCATGGGTGGAAAGCTGACACGCAAGATTGGCCTTGCAAGAAATACGGCATGGTGGGGGCTTAAAAACCTTACATTCAATTTCCTTCGCTACCTTCAGCGGCGCAGCCATGTTGCAGTAGCATCATGAAAGCACCAAGCATTGAACAAGCTGCCCAGAGAAGTGTTTGAGTAGTCGTCATGTGGTGTGCGATTGCAATGCCGCCTTATGGCGGCTTTTTCATGGCCGTTAATCCTCTGCAAAAGCATATTTTGCGAGGTGCCCTTCAGGTATTGGACAGATTGGTCCAAACTCCGGCCCCAACATTTCGCTCACTTCCTGGGAGAGGACCATTATTCGGGATCCTGGATCCGAGGGCTTCGCTTTTGTGATCAATGCCAATGCGGACAGCACGGGCTTCCCCTCAGTTTTTTCGGATGACACTACACCTCCGAGGAACATCAAGATCTTTGGACCCGGCAACGGTATCCCCAATGGCTTCCCGATCGGAACCACCGCTTATGGACCCGATGGCAACGTCTGGTTGGGGATTGACGGAGATTATGGTCGATCCTCGATCAAGCAAACAATCAGTGGCCTTACAGCTGCCGAGGAGTATGAACTGAGCTTCGTCTGGGCCGGCAGTCAGTTTACCGATGTTCCTGGTGATACACAACAGAAATGGGAATATGTGCTTGACGGAACAACGTACAGCTCCACTCAAATCGATGTCCCGGCGAAGGGTTTCGTGGGTTGGTTCAAAGAAACCAAGAAGTTCTTTGCTAGCGGCAATCCCTTCGATTTGATTTTCACGGCGATCGGCGAGCCGGGCCCTGGAGCATTGCCGCCGTTTCTGATGCTCGACAATCTAAAGATCGAAACGACGTCGACTCCGCCACCGCCAGCTCCCGCCGTGCCAGGTCCCCTGCCGCTGCTGGGCATGGGTGCTGCCTTCGCCTGCAGCCGCAAACTGCGCCGCCGGCTCTCCCAACCTTCTCCATCACGTCCCAATGCCATGAACTGAGAGATGCGCCGTCAGCCAGGGATCTCCAGTGCGCCAGTTTGCGCTTTGAGCTCCTTGGCTGCGGCGCTCTCTTTGCCGCCATCTCCTGCCGGTCTTCCCCGGCAGGGATGGTTCGGGGAGATTCGGTTTGTGTTGCTACGCCACACATCCATTCCATGGCTGTTGGCGATTGTTCCATCAGTGCAGCGGTGCAGACCGTTCCCCTTTCATCACCCGTTCTCTGGCGTGCGTTTGCCACCACTTTCTCAGATGTGGCCTGTGCTCGTGATTCGTTGTTGATGAGAGGTTGCTCCCCCAGCGGCCGGTCGTCGCTTAGAGGGGTTGGCCTTAGCCGCGGTGGTATGGCCCCCCTTCCATAATTGAACGTGCTCGGTATAGCTGCTCCAGCAGCAAAAGCCTCGCCATGTCGTGGGGAAAGGTCAGCGGCGACAGGCTCAGGCACCATTGCGCTCGGCGCTTGACCTCCTCGCCATGTCCATCAGCGCCGCCGATGGCGAAGGCGAGCCGTGCTCCCCCCTGGTTCGAGAGCCTCGTGGCCAACGCCCGAGAGTCCAGACCCTCGCCCTCCTCGCTTAACACCACCAGCCGTTCTTCTGGGCGCAGCGCCGCCAGGATCGCCGCTGCCTCCCGCTCCGGCGTGCCATCGCGCACCTCCACGATCTCGAGCCCTGGCAGCCGCCGCAGATACACCGCCACCCCTTCCGCCACCCAGCCCTTGCGCACCTTCCCCACAGCGATCAGCCGAAGTCGCGAGGGAAGCAGCATTGCCCGGGGCGCATTCGACGCCAACCTATGGCTGGCGGCGGCCGCCGCTGAGCAGCCGCGGCTCCGACGCAGGCAGCGGCAGCTGAGGCCCCAGATACCTACGCCGGCAACCAACGGACCCCGCAGGCTCTCCTAGACGCGCTGGATTGCACAGCCAGCTGCGGCACGGTTGATTGCTGGTCGTCTCCATCCCTCAGAGCTGTGCCGCGGCTCTCAGCTGGTTTTCGAGGAGCTTGTTGCCCATAGCCGCCAGGGTCGTCCCCGCACCGACGCAGGATCAGCGTGAGTTTCCCAGTGCCGACTCCATTTGGAAATGCCCACGTCAGCTGCCTCCTGCGCTAATCGCCTGGCCGCCATTCGTGCAGCAATGTTCTGCGTGCTTGCTCGAGCTCTGTTGGCTTGATTCTCCCGAGAACCCTCCGGGATGATGGTGTTGATCTGGGCACTCTGCGCAAGGGCTTCAGGGTAGGTGGGGCTAGGCGCGCAAGGCTCCTAGTCCCGCCAGCCGGCCTCCAATCGCTTCCTGGCTGGCACCACGCGGCCTCGGGGGAGGTGCGCTTCTCCGTAGCTTCTGGCGCCGGCTTGGGCGCCCGCTCCGGCCAAGGCATCCGGCCTGGTGTCCACCCCGACCGCGATGGGGGACTCCCACGGGATCACGCACACCGTTCGGCCCCTACACCCGTCCCCGATCCAAATTGGTGGGGCGCCCCATCCGGGAGGAATCCCGCCACAGGCCATGGACGCCGCCAGCTCTCCCCACGCCTTCAGCTCGGACCTGCTGATCCGCGAGGCGCGGGAGGCCGATTTGCCCGCCATCGTGGCCATCTACAACGCCTCGATTCCGGGCGGGTGGTCCACCGCCGACACCCGACCGATCGCCGTGGCCGATCGCCTCGCTTGGTTTCGGGCCTTCGATCCGCGGCGCCGGCCGATCTGGGTGGCGGAGTTCCAGGGCGAGGTGGTGGCCACCACCTACCTCAGCTCCTTCTATCAAGGGCGTCCCGCCTATGACGCCACGGCCGAGATCAGCGTCTACGTCGCCCCGCAGCAGCAGCGGCGTGGCATCGGCCGCCGCCTCAAGCAATGGGTGATCAGCCAGTGCCCGCGGTTCGGCGTCACCACGTTGCTGAGTTTTTACTTCGATCACAACCTGGCCACCCGCCGCCTCAACGCCGAGCTCGGCTTCGAAACGGTCGGGCACCTGCGCGACATCGCCGTGGTGCAGGGCCAGTCGCGGGGCCTGCTGATTGCCGCCCTGCGCATCCCCCCGCCCACACTTCAGCCCACACCACCGGCCAAGGTCCCAGCGGAGACGACAGCCGATGCCACGGCAAAGCCCGCGGCTGCCGCTGACCAACCGCTGACCTGGCCGCATCTGGCCTGACCTGGGCACGGCTCGCCACGCCTCTGGCCTAAGGGGGCGGCAGGCTTGGAGCCCAGAGGTGACCTCCGCCGGAGCGGCGCCGCTGCCCCGGATTTCTGGGTGTTGTGCTTCAGCCTCCAGGCCAGCCCCGGCCGCCGGCCCAAGTCCCGTCGGTCAGGGAGGTCCCACCGTGCCGCTGGTCTGCGGTGGAGTCCATACAGTCGGATGCGGATGCCCCCTTCGCCCTGAACCGCCCGGCTCCGACGCCCCCAGCAATCCCCCCCAGCGCCCGCCACGGGGCAGCGGCCCTGCCCGCCGCGCCCCCCAGGGGGGCGGGCCAGCACACAGTCCCTCGCCATGTTTTGGAGGCCCGCTGATGGATGTTGGCGCGTCCGATCTGGGGTCCCTGCCCGGCACGGTGCATCTGGTGGGGGCGGGTCCGGGGGATCCGGAACTGCTGACTGTGCGGGCGGAGCGCCTGCTGCGCCGCTGCGACGCCTTGGTGTACGACTCCCTGGTGCCGGTGGCGTTGCTGGAGTTGGTATCGGCCGATTGCGAGCGCCACTTCGTCGGCAAGCGGCGTGGCCACCACTCGGTGCCCCAGCGCAGCACCAATGCCGTGCTGGTGGAGCTGGCGGGTCGGCACCGCTGTGTGGTGCGCCTCAAGGGAGGAGATCCGTTTCTGTTCGGCCGCGGCGGTGAGGAAGCGGCCCATCTGGCCGCGGCCGGCATTCCGGTGCAGGTGGTGCCGGGGGTGACCTCCGGCATCGCCGCGCCGGCCTATGCCGGCGTGCCGGTGACCCATCGCGCCGCCGGCTCCAGCGTCACCTTCGTGACGGGCCATGAGGAGATCGACAAGCAGCGGCCAGGCGTGGACTGGCGGGGCCTGGCTCGTTGTAGCGATGGCCTGGTGATCTACATGGGGCTTCACAATCTGAGACGGATTGCGGAGGAGCTGCAGGCTGGTGGACTGGCCCCTTCCACTCCGGCCCTGGTGATCCAGCAGGGCACCGTGGAAGGCCAGCGGCAGCTGTTCAGCACCCTCGCTGCCCTGGCGGATGAGGTGGAGGCCCAAGGCCTGGCGTCGCCGTCGATTGTGGTCATCGGCGCCGTTGTGGATCAGCGGGTCGCCGCCTGCGCCCCACCGCCCGCCGCGGTGGAGATGCCCATCCCGTTCTGAGCGCCGCGCCGCGGCCAACGTCAGCCTGGGGGTCGCTAAGCCGGGGGGTTGCATCGCTTCGATGCCGTTGCGATCCGCTCTGGAAATTGAGCAAGGATGGCCAGGAGCAGGGGCAACCGAATCGCAATCAGCCAGGAAACTGGCCCACGATCAACGGGTTTCGGTAGCGAGGCTTACCGTTGCCTTGGCCAGTACTTCGGTTCACTAGGTTCTCGCATCCTCCGGTGTGCCACCGGATGCTTCCATGTCCAATCTGAACCTTGTCGACCTGCCTGTCGAACGACAGCAGCAGGGCCCCAGACCGGCGCCAATGTTTGAACTGATTCCCTACGAGAAGTTCCGCGATACCCCCGCCGTTCGTTTCTTTGATATCACCGTACCGAACTCAAATACCCGCGATCTGGTGATCCATAGTGGTCCGGCCATCAGCCCCCCCAATGAAGAGAAGACAGGGGCTTGGCAGTTTTATCTACATCCCCATCAAGAAGATAATCTACTCGCGCTGCACGGTGGTCGCACCTTCTATCTGGTGAATCTTGGCTGGAATTACCCCTATCACATTGTCCGCCTCGAAACCGGTGGAGATATCCTGCGGATTCCGCCAGGCACGTTCCATCGCTCCGTTTCCGATCCAGATGGCTCCGTGGTGCTGAATCAGGCGGTCCGCGATCCTGGGGCAACAATCATTCGCGAATTCCGTGTCTACAACAGTCGCATCATTCCCCGGTTGTTCGCGACCACCTTCCGCACTGCTCCGCTGCCGAAACTGCACGGCGTGAGCTGGTGAGCCTTGGGGAACCCAGGGCAGCAGCCACCGGCCCGCTGCCCTGGGTTAGCGAACGCGTTTGTTCGAAGAGGGTCGGGAGTCGGCTGCCCAGACCCCTGGCTCACCCCTACCGCTGATCCTTTGCAGGCGGGTTGATCAGCGGGTAGGTCCGGTCGTTAACTCCCCCTCCAGGCGCAGGTCGAGGCTGACGTCCTCCGGACGCCGCTTGCCGCTCCAGGGTTGCACCCCAGCCCGAGGGGTCGTTGTTCTGTGTTCCGGTCCCAGGGGTTCGCAGCGCTCCTGCTCCAAATGCAACTGGAAGGCCTCCACGCCCATCGGGCTGCGAATCACCAGCTCCAGGGGGCTGCGCGGTGCGATCGCCGGATGCAGGCAGGGGAAGAGCCGTTGGCTGCGCACCCGTACCGCCAGCGGCGCAGCGGCCTCGGTACCACCGGCTTCGGCACCAACGGCCTGCGGGTCGGCCAGGGGCAGGGGCCGGCCCTCCAACCAAAGGCTGCAGTGCTGGCGGAAGGCCGGGCTGGCGATCACCTCGAAGCGCCTCAGGGAGGCGTCGATGAAGCGGCTTGTGCTGCCGCCCTCCACCGGCGTATCGCAGATCAGCGGCCAGGGCTCCAGGGCTGCGCGCAACTCCAGCCGGCAGGGCCCCTGGCGATCCGCCAGGGCCGCGTCGCCCCGCCAGCTCAACAGCGGCGGGAAGCGCCAGTTCCAGATCGCGCCAAAGACCTCCCGGTCCAGCACCAGGCCATCGGCGGCCAGGTCGTCGAGAACCGCTTCAAGATCAGCCCATAGCTGGCTTGGCAGCAGCTGCCGGTCATGCAGGGCGCTGCCCCAGTCGCGCAGGCCTCGGGGCCGATTCCGGGGTTCCAGCAGATGGGCGGCCAGGGCACTCCAAAGCAGGGCGATGGCGCTGCTCCAGCGGGCTTCGGGCAGGCTTTCCAGCGCCCGGAATTCCACCAGGCCGAGGCAGCCGGCCGGAGCGCCGGGGTTCCAGAACTTGTCGAAGCTGATCTCGCTGCGATGGTTGTTGCCGCTGCGGTCGGCGTGCAGATGGCGCAGGGTTTCGCCGATCAGGCTGCGGTGATCACCCCAGGCGTCGGCGCTGGGTTGGCCATCGGCCTGCTCCAGCGCGCGGTAAGCCAGCTCCAGGTCGAAGATGTCTCCCAGGGCTTCATCTGGCCGCGGCGATTGGGAGGCCGGCCCAACGCTGTTGCCACAGAACAGGTAGGCCAAGGCCGGATGCTGCTGCCAGTAGCGCAGAATCCCGGCCAGCCAGCCCGGGCGGCTAAAGAACGGATGGCGGGTCAGGTCCGGACCGCCCCAGAGCAGGTGGTTGCCGCCGCCGGTGCTGCCCTGGCGGCCCTCGGCCGTTTCCTTCCAGCTGCGCAGACCCACCAGCGCCCCCACCGCCTGCAGCTGTTCCAGCCAGCGGTCGTAGTCGCTCCAGCCATGGCAAATCGGCAGGTTCACCTCCAGCACGCCCGGATCGGCGGCCAGCCCCAGCACCTGCCAGTGACCATGGGCATCCACCGGCAGCATGCCGCTCAACCGCGGCGCCGCCAGCCCCTCCAGGCTGTCAGCCACGGCCTGCAACAGCTGCTGGAGCGGCTTGCGGGTCAGGGGCGGCAGGAACAGCTCCCAACCCTCCTCATCCACCTCCAAGGTGAGCACCTGGCGGGGAAGGTCGTCTGGGAAATGGTCGAGGGGTAAACGCAGCCCGGCCGGGCCGGGGGCGCCACTCAGCTTCGCTAACCCGGCCTTGAGGGTCCAGGTTCCCGTCCGCCAGAGCACCGCTCCGCCAGCGTCCTCTTCGGCGCTGAGCGGCGCGGCCCACACCTGGCGTTCGGCGTTGAGGGGATCGACCAGAAACAGCGGCTGCAGGGCCAGCCCCAGGCGCCGCTGCAGCCGCTCCAGCCAGTCGCGGGCGGCCAACGGGCTGGGCCGGCGACCCTGCAGGCCCGGTTGGCACAGCTCCGGCCAGCGCACCGGCGGCTTGCCATCACAGCCGGTGAAGATCCGCAGCGCCCAGCGGGGATTCACCTCCCCCTCGTAGCGTTTGCCAGGGCAGTAGAGCAGCGTGCTGCCAGGCCAAATGCGCTGCTGCACCTCCTGGCCGAGGCGGCGCGCGAACCCCAGCTTGGTCGGCCCGTCGGCGCTGACGCTCCATTCGCTGCCTTCCGGCTGCTCCGGTACAAAGGTGGGCTCACCGCCGAGGGTGAGCTCGATGCCGGCCTGGCTGAGGCGGGTTTCCGCCTTGGCTGCCACCGCCTGCATCCAGGACGGAACGGGGGTGGAGAGCCCTATGGAGTGGGCGCTGGGGAGCGAGGAGGGAGGCACGGGCAGGGGGTGACTCAACTGGAGGGATTGCTGCTGGAGAGCACCTGGACCGGTTCTAGTTTCCAGATCTGGCTCGCGTACTCCCGGATCGAGCGATCACTGCTGAAAAAACCGCAGCGGGCTGTGTTGAGCGCCGACATCGTGATCCAGCGGTGCGGTTCACGCCAAGCGGCGTCAACGGCGTTCTGTGCTCGACGGTAGTCCCCGAGATCGGCCATCACCCGGAAGCGATCGCGGCTGCAGAGGTCAGCCAGCAGCGGATGGAACAGATCTCGGTCGCCCTCGCTGAAGTGTCCGGAGCCGATCAGTTCGATCGCCTCACGGGCCAGGGGGTCGTTGTCGAGCCAGGGCATCGGGTGATAGCCATTGCGCTCCAGCTCCTGCAGCTGTTCGGCGGTGTGGCCGAACAAGAAGAAGTTGTCTTCACCCACCCGTTCGCGAATCTCGATGTTGGCCCCATCCAGGGTGCCGATCGTCAGGGCGCCGTTGAGCGCCATCTTCATGTTGCCGGTGCCGGAAGCCTCCATGCCGGCGGTAGAGATCTGCTCGGAGAGGTCTACCGCCGGGTAGATCTTCTGGGCCAGGCTCACATTGAAGTTCGGCAGGAACACCACGCGCAGGCGGCCCTCCATGGCGGGATCGAGGTTGATCATCTCGGCCATGCCGACGATCAGCCGGATGATCAGCTTGGCCATGGCGTAGCCCGGAGCTGCCTTGCCGCCGAAGATCACGGTGCGAGGTGGCAGATCTTCACCGGCTCTCAGCCGCAGATAGCGCTCCACCAGTTGCAAGGCCGCCAGGTGCTGGCGCTTGTACTCGTGAATCCGCTTCACCTGCACATCAAACAGGGAGGAGGGATCGACAAGGATGCCGGTTTCCTTGCGGATGGCGTTGGCCAGCCGCTGCTTGGCCCGCTCGCGCACTTGTTGCCAGGAGTCCTGAAAGCCGCCATCAGCCACCAGGGGTTCCAGCTGCTTGAGCCGATCGAGATCCCGGCGCCATTCGGGCCCCAGGTGTTGATCCAGCAGGCCGGCCAGGGGTGGATTGGCCACCGCGAGCCAGCGCCGCGGCGTCACGCCGTTGGTGATGTTGGTGAACCGGTCCGGCCAGAGTTTGGCGAAGTCGTGAAAGAGGTGGCGGCGCAGCAGATCGCTGTGCAGTTCAGCCACGCCGTTCACCTTGTGGCTGCCGACCACGGCCAGATGGGCCATGCGCACTTTGCGCACCGCACTCTCCTCAATCAATGACAGACGCTCCAGCAATTCCGGCTGGCCAGGGTTGCGGATGCGCACCATGCGCAGGAAGCGGGCATTGATCTCGTAGATGATTTCCAGGTGCCGGGGTAGCAGATGCTCGAACAACGGCACGCTCCAGGCCTCCAGGGCCTCCGGCAGCAGGGTGTGGTTGGTATAGCTGATTGTGCTTGTCGTGATCGTCCAGGCCGTGTCCCAGTCGACGTGGTGCACATCGATCAGCAGCCGCATCAGTTCGGCGACGGCAATGGCTGGATGGGTGTCGTTGAGCTGGATGGCGAACTTGCGGTGGAAGTCCGTGACGGCCAAGCCCTGCCCCAGCAGGATGCGGAACATGTCCTGCAGCGAGCAGGAGACAAAGAAGATCTGCTGGCTCAAACGCAGCCGTTTGCCTTGCTCCAGCTCATCATTGGGGTAAAGAACCTTGGAGAGCGTTTCCGACTGCACCTTCTGCAGCACGGCGCGGGTGTAATCGCCGGCGTTGAAGGAGGCGAAGTCGAAGGCGTCCGGCGCTTGGGCCGACCACAGCCGCAGGGTGTTGGCGGTGTTGACGCCGCAGCCGAGGATCGGCGTGTCGTAGGCGACGCCGATCACCGTGTGGCCGCCGATGGTGACCGGATAACTCCACTCCGGTCGGATCACCTCCCATGGGTTGCCGCCGGTGAGCCAGGGGTCGGTGCTTTCCACCTGGCCGTGGCAACCGATCTTCTGGCGGAAGATGCCGTATTCATAACGGATGCCGTAGCCGATGGCCGGCAGCTCCAGGGTGGCCATCGATTCTTGGAAGCAGGCGGCCAGGCGCCCGAGCCCGCCGTTGCCCAAGCCCGGTTCCGGTTCCTGGGCGATCAGGTCTTCGATGTTGAGGTTGAGGGCGGCGCAGGCCTCCTCCGCTTCACGGCGTAAGCCGAGAATCTCGAGGTTGTTTTCCAGGTGGGGACCCAGAAGATATTCGGCCGACAGGTAGGTGGCCGTACGCACCCCCTTGCTGGTGTAGGTCTCGGCGGTATCCACCCAACTGTGCAGCAGCCGGTCGCGCACCGCCAAGGCCAGGCAGAGATAGTGATCGTGGCTTGTGGCCAGCGATGGCGACTTGGCTTGGCTCAGAAACAGATGGCGGCGCATGGCCTCCAGTAACGAGCTCGACGTGGCAATGGCCATGGCTTGGCAATCCGTATCCACCCTTCATCCTGCGGACCCGGACGCCCTGCTGCGCCATCGGTTACCGATTCCAGTTTTCTTTGGCAGTTTCGTTCGGCGCCCCCGGCTCCAGCACCGCCGCCTCGATGCTCCAGTCCATCTCGCTTTCCACCTCGGGGGCGCCAAAGAAGCTGCCGGTGACCGCCGCCGTCAGGGGCGGGCGGGAGGAGGTGGCCAGGGTGATGTAGCGGTCGTCGATCAGGCCCTTGCCACTGGGATCGAAGCCGCGCCAGCCCGCCCCCGGCAGGTACACCTCCGCCCAAGCGTGCAGGTCGTAGCTTTTGGGCTTCGGCTCCACGATGTGGTAGCCGCTCACGAAGCGGGCCGGCAGGCCAACGCAACGGCAGGTTTCGATCATCAGCATCGCCAGATCCCGGCAGGAGCCCACCCGCTCCTTGAGGGTGCGGCCAGCCGGCCAGGCCGGGCCCAAGTGGCGCTGGGTGTATTTCACCCGGTCTTGGATGATGGCGATCAGCTGCTCCAGGAACAGCAGGGCCCGATGGTTGCTGCCCATCAGGGCGTCTTGGGCCAGGTCGACCGCCGCCGGATCGTGCTGACCGTTGGGCAGCCAACCCACCAGCGAGCCGGCCAGGTCGCCGTTGAGCTTGCCGATGGGATACGGCAGCTCCGGATCGCCGTCGCAGAGGCAGTCCGTGAGTTTTGGGCCGAGCTCCGTTTCCACCTCGCTCCGGGCCCGTACCACGAACTCCTCGGTGGATCCCTCGAAGCGGGCCCGCAGGATCTCATCGCCGCTGGCGGCCACCAGTGGGTAAAGGAAGCTGGGCTGCGGCGTGAGGCTCAATTCAAAGGAGAGCAGCCTCTGGAAGCCATGGCCTCGCGGCTTGAGGCAGAAGCGATGGGGGCCGAGGCTGACCGGCTCGGTGTAGCGGTAGACGAAACTGTGGATTAGGCGGGCCCGCATGCCGGTTCTTCGCCAGAGGATGGCGTAGGAGAGATGAAATAGCGCTGTTCGATCAAGGTATGCAAGCGGTTAAAATCCTGTTGCAATCCATCAATGGCCTCATGCAATCCGCTGGCAATCAACTCTTCAATGCGGGTGTAGCTCCAGCGTGCCAGCAGCAAGCCGGTGAAGCATTCCAGGTCGTCCGGCGCCCCGGGAACAGAGCGCCCATGGATGATTCTTAGGGTTTCATTGATGCGCTCCAGGCAATAGCGCACGGAGCGCGGGAAGATGGGATTGAGCAGCAGAAATGAGGCCACCGCTTTGGGGGTGATGCCCTGTTGCTGAGACTGCCGGAACATCTGGTAGGCGCCAGCGGTGCGCAGCAGCGCAATCCACTGCAATTCATCCAGCACGCCACCGACCTCCTCGCTGGAAGGCAGCAGCAGGAAGTATTTGACGTCGAGAATGCGGGTGGTTTTGTCGGCCCGCTCCAGCAGCCGCCCCAGGCGGCTGAACTGCCAGGACAGATCACGGCTGAGGGTGGCATCGGTGACGCCATAGAACAGCTGGCAGGAGCGGCGGATCTCGCGCAGCTGCTCCTGGGGTGGCTGCTCCCAAAAATCTGGCTCCTGCAGGGCCCAGTAGGTGCCGTTGAGATGCTCCCACATTTCGGTGGTGATCACGTCACGGATCTGGCGCGCGTTCTCGCGGGCGATATCCATGCATTTCACAACGCAGTTCGGATTTTCCGGCGCGTTCACCAGAAAACGGATCACGTCTTCAGCGCGACCCTTGGGGAACAGGGCATCAAATTCATCGCGGACGCCGCTGGCGTCGATCAGCGGCAGCCAGGGTTCGGCGCTGCCCGGTGGACAATCCAGGGCCATGGCCTCACTCACCTCGACGAAGCGCGAGATGTTCTCGGCCCGTTCAATGTAGCGGTTGATCCAGTAAAGAGAATCGGCGACGCGGCTCAGCATGAAGCCACCTCTGCATGGCTGCTGTCTGCGTTGCCGCCTTCGGCCACGATCCAGGTGTCCTTGCAGCCTCCTCCCTGGGAGGAGTTCACCACCAGCGATCCGCGGCGCAAGGCCACCCGGGTGAGGCCTCCGGGGGTGACCCAATCGCCCTTGCCCCGCAGCACATAGGGGCGCAGATCGACATGGCAGGGATAGAGCTCACCTTCACTCAGCGACGGCACCGTGGAGAGCTCAAGCGTTGGCTGGGCAATGAAGTTGCGTGGATCGTGTTCGATCTTCGAGGCAAAGATGGCAATCTCTTCGCGGCTGGCGTGGGGCCCGATCAACATTCCATAGCCTCCGGCTTCCGCCACTGATTTGACCACCAACTCGTGGAGGTGGGCGAGCACATAGGCACGGTCATCGGGGCGGGCGCAGAGATAGGTTGGCACATTCTCAATGATTGGCGTTTCGCCTAGATAATAGCGAATCATTTCCGGCACATAGGCATAGATGAGTTTATCGTCCGCTACGCCGGTGCCGGGAGCGTTGGCGATCGCCACCCTTCCGGCCCGGAACGCCGCCAGCAGCCCCCGCACCCCCAGCATCGAGTCCGGTCGGAACTCGGCTGGATCGAGGAAGTCGTCGTCGATGCGGCGATAGATCACATCCACGGCCTCGAGGCCGGAGGTGCTGCGCATCCAAACCCGCCCGGCTTCGCAGATCAGATCGCGACCCTCCACCAGGGGGATGCCCATCTGCTGGGCCAGGTAGCTGTGCTCGAAGTAGGCGCTGTTGTAAACGCCGGGTGTCAGCAGCACCACCCGGGGGGAATCGGTCCAGGGGGCCAGATCGCGCAGGGTCTCCAGCAGCCTTGAGGCGTAGTCGTCGATCGGCTGGACGGTGCGGCCCTGGAACAGGTTCGAGAAAATGCGCTTCATCACCCGCCGGTTCTCGAGGAAGTAGGCCACGCCGGAGGGGCAGCGCAGGTTGTCCTCCAGCACCCGCCAGGTGCCCTCGCCATCGCGCACCAGGTCGAGGCCGGAGATGTGGCACCAGCGCCCCAGGGGTGGCTTGACGCCGCGCATCTGGGGTCGCCAGCCCTGGGAGCTTTCCACGTCCTCCCTGGGCACGACGCCATCGGCCATGATTTTCCCCTCGCCGTAGACGTCGGCCAAGAAGAGGTCGATCGCCTGCAGCCGCTGGAACAGGCCCTTCTCCAGCCGCTGCCAATCGTCAGCACCGATCAGCCGGGGGAGGGGGTCGAACGGCAGGATGCGCTCCACCCCCTGGCTGCCCGAGTCGTTGAGGCGGAAGGTGGCTCCTAGCCGCTTGAGCAGCATCGCCGCCGCCGCGTGGTCGTGGTTGAGTTGATCCAATCCCATCGCCCCCAGGGACGACAACAGCGGCTTGAGGGCCTGCCGGGGTTGGTCCGCACCGCTGAAGTATTCGTCGTAGCCGTGGTTGGGGCGATACTCGGTGAACATGGCGTCTTTCTGCTGGGCGGATCCTGCTGCGCGAGGAGGGGGCCTCCCGGTGATGATTGTTACCGAAACTCCGGCAGGCCTGCGCCGGCCCTGCCGGACAGGGGCGACCGCCCGTCAGAGCAGGAAGTACCGCTGGGCCATCGGCAGCACCTCCGCCGGCTCGCAGGTCAGCAGTTCGCCATCGGCGAACACCTCGTAGGTCTGGGGATCCACCTCCACCGTCGGCAAGGCCGCGTTGTTCTTCATAGCGGTCTTGCCGATGTCGCCGCGGGTGTTCCTCACCGGCACGCAGGAGCGCTTGAGGCCTAGCCGTCGCGGCAGGTCGTCGTCGAGGGCGGCCTGGCTCACGAAGGTGAGGCAACTGGGGGCCAGGGCGGCGCCGAAGGCGGCGAACATCGGCCGTCCGTGCACTGGGCCCGGCGTGGGGATCGAGGCGTTGGCGTCGCCCATCTGGGCCCAGACGATCGAGCCTCCCTTGAGCACCAGCTGCGGTTTCACTCCAAAGAAGCCAGGCTTCCAGAGCACCAAATCCGCCAGCTTGCCCACCTCCACTGAACCCACCTGGCTGTCGATGCCGTGCGCGATTGCCGGGTTGATCGTGGTCTTGGCGATGTAGCGCTTTAGGCGCGTGTTGTCGTTGCGTTCGCTGTCGCCGGCCAGCGGGCCGCGCTGCAGCTTCATCTTGTGGGCGGTCTGGAAGGTGCGGGTGATCACCTCCCCCACCCGCCCCATCGCCTGGGAGTCGCTGGCGATGATCGAGAAGGCGCCCAGGTCATGCAGGATGTCTTCGGCGGCAATCGTTTCGCGGCGGATTCGCGATTCGGCGAAGGCCACATCCTCGGGGATGTGGGGATCAAGGTGGTGGCACACCATCAGCATGTCGAGGTGCTCTTCCAGGGTGTTGCGCGTGTAAGGGCGCGTGGGATTGGTGGAGCTGGGCAGCACGTTGGCTTCGCCGCAGATGCGGATGATGTCCGGCGCGTGACCGCCGCCGGCCCCTTCGGTGTGGAAGGTGTGGATCGTGCGGCCGCCGATGGCGCGGATCGTGTCCTCCACGAAGCCCGCCTCGTTCAGGGTGTCGGTGTGAATGCACACCTGCACATCCAGGCGGTCGGCCACCGAGAGGCAGCAATCGATCGCCGCGGGGGTGGTGCCCCAGTCTTCATGCAGCTTGAGGCCGCAGGCGCCGGCGCGGATCTGCTCCTCCAGCGCCTCCGGGGTGCTGGCGTTGCCTTTGCCGAAGAAGCCCAGGTTCACTGGCAGCCCCTCGGCGGCCTGGAGCATGCGGGCGAGATGGAAGGCGCCGGGGGTGCAGGTGGTGGCTTTGGTGCCGGTGGCCGGGCCCGTGCCGCCCCCCAGCAACGTGGTGACGCCACTGGCCAGGGCCGTTTCGATCTGCTGAGGGCAGATGAAGTGAATGTGGGTATCGATTGACCCGGCCGTCACGATGTGCCCCTCGCCGGCGATCGCCTCGGTGCCAGGGCCCACCACGATGTCGACCCCCTCCTGCACATCAGGGTTGCCGGCCTTGCCGATCGCGGCGATGCGGCCGTCGCGCAGGCCGATGTCGGCCTTGACGATCCCCCACCAGTCGAGGATCAAGGCGTTGGTGATCACCGTGTCCACCGCCCCCGCGGCGCGGCAGGTCTGGGCCTGCCCCATGCCGTCGCGGATCACCTTGCCGCCGCCGAACTTCACCTCGTCGCCGTAGACGGTGAAATCCTTCTCTACCTCCAGGATCAACTCGCTGTCGGCCAGCCGCAGCCGGTCTCCGGTGGTGGGGCCGTAGGTTTCGGCGTAGGCGCGGCGGCTGATGCGGTAGGGCATGGTGGGGGAGCGGACAGGAAGCGGTGGGGCTCAGTCGAGCGGGCCGTTGACGCGGCCGTTGAAGCCGAACACACGCCGGGCGCCGGCGAAGGGCACCAGGTTCACGTCGCGGCTGTCGCCGGGCTCGAACCGGATCGCCGTGCCGGCGGGGATGTCGAGGCGCAGGCCCCGGGCCGCGTCGCGGTTGAACGTCAGGGCGGTGTTGGCCTCGAAGAAGTGGAAGTGGGAGCCCACCTGCACGGGCCTGTCGCCCGTGTTGGCCACCGTGAGGGTGGTGACTGGGCGGCCGGCGTTGAGCTCGATCTCGCCGGGTTCCGGCAGCAGTTCACCGGGGATCAGGGGGGGCATGGCGCGCGGGGGCGAGGGGCGTCGGCGAGAGGGTTGGGGAGGGTCGGGGCTCAGCGGATCGGATCGTGCAAGGTGACGAGCTTGGTGCCATCGGGGAAGACCGCCTCGATCTGCACCTCATCCACCAGCTCGGGCACCCCCTCCATCACCTGGTCGCGCCGCAGCCAGGTGCTGCCTTCGCGCATCAGCTCGGCCACCGTGCGGCCGTCCCGGGCGCCTTCCAGCACCTGGAAGCTGAGCCAGGCCACCGCCTCGGGATGGTTCAGCCGCAGCCCGCGCAGCAGGCGCCGCTCCGCCAGCAGGGCCGCCGTGACGACGAGGAGCTTGTCCTTCTCCTGAGGGGTGAGATGCATGGAGGCGGCGGTGACCCGTTCACTTTGGCAGCGCCGCACCGTTCCGCCCGTTCAGGGCGGACCCTGCTCCAGGAGTTGCTGAGACGCCTCCGGTGATGTCTGTTGCTGCGTCCCCGAAAACGTTTCCTGAAATGGCCACACCCGCGGCGGCTGTGGCGCCGCTAGGCCCCGCTGCGCCCGGATGCGGGCCCAGATCCGCCCAAACCAGAGACGGCCCGCCTGGCTGGAGGGTCCCCGGTAGCGGGCCACCAGCCCTTGACGCAGGGCGCCGCAGGCCATCGTGCCCTCCAGTCCGGCCCGGTCACGCCGCGCCTCCGCCAGCAGGTTCTCCAACACCGAAGCCGCCAGGGGGGCGGGCGCCACCCACACCAGTGAGCCGAACACCGCCTCGCCGGCCATGCCGTGCTCCGCCGCCAGCGCCTCGCCCCCCAGTTCCAGCCGATCCACCAGCTCCCATACCGCTGGCGCCCCGTGGGCATCGAGGCGGCGGATCTCCAGGTCGGAGCGCCAGCGGCCCGCCCCCAGGGTCTCCCCGGCGGCGGTCCGGCCGAGCCGCACCAGCTCCGCCCCCAGCCAGCTCGCCCCCGGGGCCAGCTCCACACGCACCGTCTGTTGGAAGAGTCCGCCGGCGAAGAGCACCAGTTCCTGGGGCAGCCACTCCAGGTCGGAATCCTGGGCCTGGTGCACCACCAGCTCCTGCCGCGCCCAGGTTCCCTGGGGGGCGCGACGGGAACGGCCGATCGAGCCGTAGACCTTCTGGGCCGCCACGGAGGTGAGCAGGGCGCGACTGCCGGCCTCCAGGCGCAGGTTCAGGCTGAGCTTGTCGCCCCCCACCAGACCGCCCGCGGTGTGCAGCAGCGGCAGTTCGCAGCGGCCGTCATCGCCGCGGAAGGCCCGCTGCACCTTCAGCGGCGCGGTGGCGCCCCCCTGGAAACCGGTGCCGCTGCCGCCCTGCTGGAACACCAGCCTGGCCTCAGCGTGCCAGGGGGCCGAGGGGCTGGGCATCGCGGCGGCAGGGGCAGAGCATCGCCACACTGTGGGGGCGGATCGCGCCCGGGAGGTAGCGGTGGCTGAAGAAATCGCCAATCCACCACCTGCGCTGCTGCTGACCCGCCGGCTGGGGGACGAATGCGGGCCGGAAGCCGCGGGCGGCGGAGGGTCGCTGCGGCTGCCTCTCGCCGCCGAGGAGCGCACCCGGCTGCGCGGTCGGCGGCTGAGCCGTTGTGGACGGCCGCTGCTGCTGCAGCTTCCCCGCGGTGAGGCGCTGCGGCCCGGCGAATGGTTGGCGCCGGAGCGGGGTGGTCCTCTGGTGCACGTGGAGGCGGCTCCGGAGGCCCTGCTCGTGGCGCGCGCCGCGACACCCCTCGCCCTGCTGGAGGCGGCTTATCACCTGGGCAATCGGCATGTGGCCCTGGAGTTGCGCGAGGGGGAGCTCCGCCTCAGCGAGGATCCGGTGTTGGCGGATCTTCTCGCTCGGCGCGGCTTGACCTTGGAGCGCCGCCACGAGCCGTTCCTGCCCCAGCCGGGCGCCTACGCCGGTCTCGGTCACGGCCCTGATCACAGCCACGGCCAAGGCAGCAGCCAAGTCCAAATCCACGACCAAGTCCACGACCACATCCACAGCCACCACAGCCACGGCAGCAGCCACGACCACGACCACAACCACAGTCCCAGCCAAGGAGGCGCCCTGGATCCCCGCGACAGCGCGTGGTTTGGCCAAGCCGATGGGCACGACCCGAGCCCAGGTGGGAGCCCCAGCCCCAGCCACGCCCATGGCCCAGCCCATGGACAAGCCCATGGACAAGATCTCAGCCCTGGCCATCGCCAGAGCCAAGACCCCGCCCCGGGGCAGGATCTGCTGACGAGCCACGGCCCCAGCCCTGGCCTAGGTGCTCGTCACGGGCCTGATCAAGAACACGATCCCAGGTCGAGCCACGGCCACGACCCGAGCGCCGACTTCTGCGGAGACCCCAGCGCTTTTGCGAGCGCCGACCGCGCTGATCCTCACGGCGGCGGCTGATGAGCGTGGGTCGCTTGCGCCTGTTTCAGCTGGTCAGCCCGGCCCTGCCGGTGGGGGCCTTCTCCTACTCCGAGGGGTTGGAGGCGCTGGTCCAAGGCGGCCGCCTTGACAGCGTTGCCGCCGTGGAGCGCTGGCTGGGGGCGGAGCTGGAGGTGGGATTGCTGCCGATCGAGGCCGCGGCGCTGACGCCGTTGATGGCCTCCCTGGGAGACTGGCGCAATGGCCTGCCGGGGGCGGAGGCGGCCGCGCGCGAGCTGGATGGTTGGTTGCTGGCCCAGCGGGAGGCGGCCGAACTGCGCGCCCAGCAGCGTCAGATGGGTCGCTCGCTGCTGCGCTTGCTGGCGGATCTGGGTTGGCCCCTGCCGGCTCCGCAGGTTTCTGCTCAGGCCGCCAGCGGCGGCGGGGATCGCCCCGGCCTGGGCTGGCCCGCCGCTTGGGCCTGGGCTGGCCTTTGCCTTGAGCTGCCGTCGCACGAGGTGCTGGAGGCCTATCTCTACAGCTGGAGCGCCAACCAGATCAGCGCCGCTGTGCGGCTGGTGCCGCTCGGTCCCACCGAGGCCCAGCGCCTGCAGCTGGCCCTGGCGCCGCGGTTGGCGGCGCGCGCCGCCGCCCTGGTGAAGCTGGATCCGCGCCGGTTGCGCCAAGGCGGAGTTGGAGCCGGGATGGCCCAGCTCGGCCATGCGGAGCTCTATTCACGCCTGTTCCGCAGCTGAGGGCGCCAAAATCGTCTCCATGATCAGCAGCAAACTTCGCGTGGGGGTGGCCGGCCCCGTGGGTTCGGGCAAGACCGCCTTGGTGGAGGCCCTCTGCCGCCGCTTGCGCGACCGCCTGCAGCTGGCTGTGGTGACCAACGACATCTACACGCAGGAGGACGCCCAGTTCCTCACCCGCGCCGGCGCTCTGCCACCGGAGCGCATCCGCGGCGTGGAGACCGGCGGCTGCCCCCACACCGCCATCCGCGAGGACTGCTCGATCAACCGCGCTGCTGTGCAGGATCTGGAGGAGGCGTTTCCGGGCTTGGATCTGGTGCTGGTGGAGAGCGGCGGTGACAACCTGGCCGCCAGCTTCAGCCCGGAGCTGGTGGATCTCTGCATCTATGTGATTGATGTGGCGGCTGGGGACAAGATCCCGCGCAAGGGAGGCCCCGGCATCACCCGCTCCGACCTTCTGGTGATCAACAAGATCGATCTGGCGCCGCTGGTGGGAGCCAGCCTGGAGGTGATGGAGGCCGACACGGCGCGCATGCGCCCCGGTCGCCCCTGGTGCTTCACCAACCTGCGTAGCGGCGAGGGGTTGGAACGGGTGGTCGATTTTTTGTTGCAACAGCTGCCGACTTCTGAAACAGCCGCTTCGGCCGGCAACGCATGAAGTCTTCATTTGCTGGCGCGGCGGCAGCAGCGGCTGATTTTGTAGCAGCGGCTACATTCTGCTTGAAGGGTGCTCCGTAACTTCGCAACGCATCAAACGATTGCTAAACCTTCCACCATGCGGACGAACATCTTTCCGGTCCTTCCCCGCCAAGTTGCATTCGGAGCCGCGGCGGTTGGGATGTCACTCACCCTCGCGGCCTGTGGCGGTGGTGGTGGCGGTGCCGGCGGCGGCAACTTCGATGGCGAAGTGAAAGTTGGCATTCTCCACTCCTTGAGTGGCACCATGGCCATCTCGGAAACCACTTTGAAAGAGGTGGAGGAAATGGCGATCAAGGAGATCAATGATGCCGGTGGTATCAAAGCTGGTGGCAAGAAATACAAGATTGTTCCGGTGATCGAGGACGGCGCCTCCGATTGGCCCACCTTTGCCGAGAAGGCTCAAAAGCTGATCGACGCAGACAAAGTTGCCATCGTTTTTGGTGGCTGGACCTCTGCCAGCCGTAAAGCGATGATGCCGGTCTTCGAGGCGAAGAATCATATCCTCTTCTATCCCATCCAATACGAGGGACAAGAATGTTCCCGGAATATCTTCTACACCGGTGCTGTGCCTAATCAACAGGCTGAGCCCGCCGTCGATTGGCTGATGAAGAACTTTGGCGGCAAGTTCGGCAAGAAAGTGTACCTTGTTGGCTCCGACTATGTCTACCCTCGCACCGCCAATACCATTATCAAGGAACAGATGAAGGCCTTGGGTGGTGAAACCGTGGGTGAAGATTACATCCCACTGGGCAACACAGAGGTTGCGCCAATCATTGCCAAGATCAAAAAAGCCTTCCCCAACGGTGGCATCATCATCAACACTTTGAATGGTGATTCTAACGTTGCTCTGTTCAAGCAGTTCAAGGCAGCAGGGATCGATCCTGCCAAATATCCGATCATGTCGTTCTCGATCGCTGAGGAAGAAATTCGCCAGATTGGCCCTCAGTACACCAACGGCACCTACGCTGCTTGGAACTTCTTCATGAGCCTAGATACCCCTGCCTCGAAAAAGTTTACGGCAGATTTCCAAGCCATGTACGGCAAGGATAGGGTAACTGGCGATCCCGCTGAATCCGCTTATAACATGGTGTATCTTTGGAAAAATGCCGTAGAAAAAGCCGGCACATTCGAAAATCTTGACAAAGTCCGTAAGGACATGATCGGTATCACCTTTGCAGCGCCACAAGGCGAAATCAAGATGTTCCCGAACCATCACACCTCCGAGCGGGTGCTGATCGGTGAGGCTATGGATAATGGCCAGTTCAAGATTCTCTCCGACTCGAAGAAGGCGATCCCGCCGATTCCCTGGAACCAGTTTGTGCCTGAAACCAAAGGATATACCTGCGACTGGACCCTCGATCGCCCTGATGCTGGCAAGTTCAGAATGTGAGGATAACCAGTGGCCATCCTTAGGGATGGCCACTTTATTGTTACTCAATCGGAGCCTCAGCTGGTGGAACTCTTTTTCTCTCAGATTCTCGATGGTCTGAGTATCGCTTCTGTGCTGCTTCTTGCCGCTACAGGCTTAGCGATCGTGTTTGGTCTCATGGGAGTGATTAACCTCGCCCATGGAGAGTTCATGATGCTAGGTGCCTACGTGACCTTTGTGGTGCAAGGGCTGTTTAAGCCACTGCCTGGCTTCCTGTTCGAATTGTATTTCCCAGTAGCGCTCCTGTTTTCATTCTTGGTCACGGCACTGTTCGGGGCGTTGCTGGAGAGAACCTTGATTCGTCGCCTCTATGGGCGTCCCTTGGAAACCCTTCTGGCCACCTGGGGTGTGAGTCTGGTGTTGATTCAGCTTGTGCGCAGTATTTCAACTGCCATGCTTTTGGGCATCCTTCTAGCTGTTTTTCTGGGATTGTTCGGCACCAAGTTTCTAGCGCGTCGCTTTCACGACCGCCCCTTTCTTCCCTACATCTCAGGCCTTTTATGGGCAGCTGCCTCCTTGCTTGGCTTGGTCCTCGTTAATTTGCTCGGCTCGGTACGTCCGCTTGCCACTGCCTGGTTTGGGCCCCGCAACATTGATGTCACCGCCCCGAAATGGTTACAGGGAAGCTGGGGCATGATCGGTGGGATCGAACTGCCTGGCATTCGGGTGTTCATCATCCTGCTCTCAGCTGTCTTGTTGCTAGCAACCCTTTGGTTCCTCAGCCGCAGTGTTTGGGGTTTGCGGATGCGAGCAGTTACCCAAAATCGTCAGATGAGCAATTGTCTCGGCATTCCTACAGACCGAGTTGACAGCATCACCTTTGCACTCGGATCAGGCTTGGCTGGTGTTGCAGGTGCTGCGATTACTTTGCTGGGATCCGTCGGTCCCAACCTCGGAGCGGCCTATATCGTTTCATGTTTCATGGTGATCGTGCTTGGTGGGGTTGGCAACCTTGCTGGAACAGTGCTCGCTTCACTGATGCTGGGAATCATCCAATCGGTCGTGGGTTCGGGCAGCCTGTTGCTGATGTTCCCAACGATGCCGGTGGTGGCGAAGAGTATCGTTGAGTTCTTTGCAACAACAAGCATGTCGCTTGTGTTGGTTTTCATCTTTATCATTGCATTCCTGCAATTCCGTCCTAACGGAATGTTCCCACAGAAAGGACGATCGGTCGAGGCCTGAGATCACATACACCCGCCCTCTCCATACAACTTCCCCACCAGCTGCTTGACCTGAAAAGATGAATCGAAATTTGCTCCGTCGACTGCTTCCCTGGCTTCTGCTGGTGATAGCCTTTTTTATCCTGCCGCTGGTTCTGGATAACTTCCGTCTCAACTTGTTTGGCCGATATTTCTCGCTTGCGATCACGGCGCTTGCCATCGATCTCATCTGGGGCTACACCGGTCTTCTAAGCTTGGGGCAGGGCATCTTTTTTAGTCTGGGTGGTTACGCTGTTGCCATGTATTTGATGCTCAATACAAAAAGCGAGGCGGGTGGGAATGGCATACCAAAGTTCTTCGAAAACTATGGTGTTGAGCAGCTTCCCTTCTTTTGGCAACCCTTCTGGTCACCTGTCGTCACACTCATCGCCCTTTGGTTGATTCCAGCCCTGATCGCAGGCGTTGTTGGTTACTTAATCTTCCGCAACCGCATCAAGGGTGTTTACTTCTCGATCATCACCCAGGCGGCATTGATGGTCTTCTACCATTTCTTTAATGGTCAGCAGAAACTCATCAACGGAACCAATGGTCTCAAAACCAGCACCACTGAATTGTTTGGATTGCTGGTCGGATCCCCTGATGCCCAGCTTTGGTTTTACCGCACGACTGTCATTCTCCTGCCGATCGCCTATTTAGTCTGTCGTTACTTCACGAGTGGCCGCTTCGGGGATGCCCTGATTGCGATCCGAGATGATGAGCAACGTCTTCGCTTTACTGGTTATAATCCAGTTCCATTTAAGACAATTGTCTTCATTGTTGCCGGAGCTCTCTGTGGTCTGTCTGGGGCTCTCTACACCGTGCAAACGGGCATTGTTTCACCCCAGTTTATGACAATTTCGATGTCAATCGAGATGGTGATCTGGGTTGCTGTTGGTGGACGTGGCACTTTGATCGGACCGATTATTGGCGCTGTTCTGGTCAATTACCTGCGCAGTTTGGTGAGTGAAGCCTTCCCTGAGATGTGGCTTTTTGTTCAGGGAGCCCTGTTTATCTTCGTGGTCACGCTGATGCCCGACGGCATTTACGGATGGTTCAAATCTGGCGGCATTGCTTCCCTTTTGGCTTCCTTCGGTAAGGCACCGGTGAGTCCCACCTATCCCGCACTCGCTCAGGATCAGGCCGTCCAGAGTGAAGCCAAGTCCATGGCCAAGCACTGATCCCACCTCCACTCCTTAACCGCCTTGTTGTGATGGCTCAACCGCTTCTTGAGATCCAGGACGTTAGCGTCAGTTTCGATGGGTTTTTTGCCCTGAAGGATCTAACAATCACACTCATGCCCGGTGAATTGAGGTCGATCATTGGCCCCAATGGAGCTGGCAAGACGACCTTTTTGGATGTGATTACTGGCAAGGTGCGCCCCAGTAAAGGGGGGGTGCGTTTCAAGGGTTCTTCTTTGGTCGGGAATAGTGAACAACGCATCGCCCGCCTCGGTATTGGCCGCAAGTTCCAGACCCCTCGCGTTTACGACAACCTTGACGTACTCCGCAATCTCGAACTGGCCGCTGCCCCCGCCAAGAATGCCTTCTCGCTGCTCACGAACCAGATCCCTCGTGAGGTGCGCGATCGCGTCCATACGATTATGAGCTATGTGGGTCTGGCCCCCTACGCACGAAGCCAGGCCGGCTCCCTCTCCCACGGCCAAAAGCAATGGTTGGCGATTGCCTCCCTTGTGGCCCAGTCTCCTGAGCTGATCCTGCTGGACGAGCCTGTTGCTGGGCTCACGGACGAGGAAACGAGCCGCACGGCGGAGTTGATCAAAGATCTGGCGGGAGACCATACCGTTGTGGTGATTGAGCACGACATGGAATTCATCCGCGATCTCAATGCTCCCGTCACTGTTCTGCATCAGGGTTCGGTTCTGACCGAGGGACGCCTCGAGGATGTCAAGAATGATCCCAAGGTCATTGAGGTCTATCTGGGTCAATCACAAGCCTGATTTCTGCGACCGTCCCCCCTCGCTCCGCCGTGTCGTTTCCTTCATCCATGCAAAGCACTGCTCCTTCCCCTGCTGCGCCGTCCTCAAGTCGGACTTCAATCCTGTCAGTGAGCGATCTTAACGTTTACTATGGAGAGAGCCATATCCTTCGCAACGTTGATCTCACCATCCCCGAAGGAGAGATGGTTTGCCTGATTGGTCGAAATGGAGTCGGTAAGACTACGTTCCTCAAAACGATCATCGGTCTTCTGCAGCAGAAGAGTGGGACGATTCTTTATAAGAAGAATCCCTTGCAGAGCCAGCCCCCCTACCAGCGAGCTCGCCAAGGCATCGGCTATGTCTCACAGGGGCGTGACATCATTCCGCAGCTTACCGTGAAGGAAAATTTGCTTCTCGGTATGGAAGCCTTGCCGGGTGGCTTGAGTAAAAACCGCCACATCAACCCAATTGTCTTCGACTTATTTCCTGTCTTGGAGAAGTTCCTGGCACGCAAAGGTGGGGACCTCAGTGGAGGGCAGCAGCAACAGCTGGCGATCGCTCGGGCACTGCTTGGCAATCCAAAACTGCTGTTGTTGGACGAGCCCACTGAAGGCATCCAGCCCTCTATCATTCTCGATATCGAAAGGGCGGTACAGCGAATTATGCGTGAAACAGGCATTAGCGTGTTGCTGGTTGAGCAGCATCTTCACTTTGTTCGTCAATCTAACTTTTACTACGCCATGCAGCGAGGCGGTATTGTGGCTAGCGGTCCCACCGACGGACTTACGGATGCCATCGTCCAGGAATTCCTGACTGTCTGAACAGTGATTTTCAGATAAGATGTAATCCGCTTGGGAAAACCTAGAAACTAACGGTTTGCCTGCGGCTCGGGTGTGGCATCAATCACGCGGCAAAAGTTCACTGCTTGATGTCAAACTTGAATCAGGACACAATGATTATATTCTCCATGCATGAGCTGTTCCTCCCAGTCCCGAACGTTGTCTTTTTGCTGGCTTGCGATGGTGACTAGCAGCCTCGATTCAGCATCCAGGGCCGAGATCCTTCAGTGCTCTTCAGTTGAGGCTTTTTATCTGGCATGCTGCTGCTCTTGCGGATCAGGCTTGGTTCACGACTTTCCTGTTTCAGCCGCAATGGGCCTGAAAGCGTTACCGGTGGACTGAACAGACGCCGACCATCACCGCCGCAGTGCGGACAACGGGTGTCCAGGTTGCGTTGATCGATCGAGCGCCAGATCTCATAGTCGTCGCAGCCTTGCGGACAGCTAAATTCGTAGACCGGCATTGTTTGTTTCGAGAGAGGATAGGGAGCAAATCGAAATAATCTCGACAAAAAGAGGGGAAGCTTAGCTTCCCCGTGTCAACTATTCCAAGCTGAAGGAATGGTCAGTTTCAATCAACGAGGCAGTATATCCTGATCGAAGATTGAAGTGGGAATCGCTAGCGTGGCGCAGGCATTGGGAATGTCCACGATGCCGCTGATGCGGCCTTCCACGGGAGCGCAGCTGAGCAGCAGATAGGCTTGCTCGCCGGTGTAGCCAAACTTTTTCAGATACTCGATCGCGTTCAAGCAAGCACGCCGATAGGCAATGTGGACATCCATGTAGTACTGCTTGCCTTCGAATTCGTCGACGGAGATCCCTTCAAATACAAGGTAGTCGGTGAAATGGGGTTCGACGGGACTGGTCTTGAACATCGGATTGACCATGCCGTACTTGGCCATGCCACCTTTGATGATGTCCACATGCAGATCGAGATAGCCGGACATTTCGATCGCGCCGCAGAAGGAAATTTCCCCATCACCTTGCGAGAAGTGGATATCTCCCATTGAAAGCTTGCCGCCCTCAACGTAGACCGGGAAATAAATGCGGGTTCCTTTGGTGAGATTCTTGATGTCACAGTTCCCGCCATGCTCACGGGGTGGCACGGTGCGAGCCGCCTCATGGGCAACACGCTCAAAGTCAGCGCCGCTCAGTGTGCCGAGGATGGCGCTGTTGGGGTTGGGCAGGGCAGCCAACACCGGTTCGCTGCCGGAGAGGCCGGCTCCATAGGTGCGGCGATCAGGGGCCGTGTTGACGAGTTCGGTCTCGCGGCGGTTCCACTCTTTCAGGAGTTCATGGGAGGGGGCGCAGCCGATCAAACCCGGGTGGGTGATGCCGGCGAAACGAACGCCGGGGATGTGGCGGGAGGAGGTGTAGATGCCTTCCAGATCCCAAATCGCCTTGGCGGCTTTAGGGAAGTGATCGGTGAGGAAACCACCGCCATTCTCCTTGGCAAAAATACCTGTGAATCCCCATTCATCCCCTTGCAGTGCGCCAACATCCAGGATATCGACCACCAGAATGTCGCCAGGCTGAGCACCGTTCACCCAAATGGGTCCACTCAACACGTGGACTACCTCAAGATTGACATCAGCGATGTCTTGTGGATCATCGTTGTTCTTAATTTGACCATCCGTCCAATCTTTGCATTCGATCCGGAACACATCTCCGGGGTTGACGGATGCCACTGCCGGAATATCGGGATGCCAGCGGTTGTGGCCGGGCATTTCCTGCTGATCCATCGGCTTGGTCAGATCAACTTTGAAAAGTGTTTCCGGCATGGACAGATTTCCAAATACCAGTGGATCCAAAGTCATGCCAGGCAAAGCATGAAGTAGCCGTTGCTACCAAGCGAGTGACTCAGCGCTTTGTCGGCCGATCATCAAAGTCGCCACGGCGGCATAGATTGTCGCGCAGGCGCGCCAGCCATGGGCCAGGACTTTCGCCCATGCGTGTCTCCACGCGGCCGTCGTAATGGAACAGAACTTGCCAGCGGGTCGTGCCCGTCGCCCCCTTCGCCTCCTGCACACGTTGGATTGGCCTGCCGAAGAGATTGTCGTAGCTGGGCCAATTGGGGGTGTTCGGCATGCTGCATACCGCATTCACCTCCAGCAACTGCTGGCCACCCTCTGCCTCCACCCGCACGACTCCATCCACCAGCGCGTTCGGTTCGGCGGTGCGGAACGCGTGTGCAAGCCTCACGGTGGTTCCTTCTTGACGCACAAGGATCTCCCCCACTTGGGCTTTGCTCTGGGGTCGTTCGGCGGGCCCTCCGCACCCCACCAGCAGCGACGTGATGAGACAGGTCCCCAGAGCTCCGGCACGCGATTGCCAGCTCGTGTTGGTGCTGCTCATGCTCATGTCCATTTCATCGCTTGATGTGTTCTACCACCCCTCTCTCACGCCTCCCTGAACGCCACCCAGAAACTCTTCATAGAATCGCCAAGATATCGCCAGATCGAGACAGGCGATTGTGCCATGAGAAAGGAATTGAGCCTGAACGATTCCTCGTCAAGCTGATTGGTGAGCCATGAGCATGGGCTGGTTTCGCTTTCATTGTATCTCGGCAAACTATGCCGACCCAAGGTGTTGCAAAACCCTGTGCCTCATCCAGATGATTCATCCAGCCAGGCACTTCTCGAGCTGCCATCGAGGCCAGCCCAATCACGCGACGCCACAGTGGGATCAATACCATGGGAAAGCCTCACATCAACGGCTCATCTTGAGATTTCACTGCAGCTGGCAAGTTGCCTCCTGGAAGCAATCTGTGTGTCTTCGGAAAAGGAATCGTCGATAGGTGGTGGATTTGGCACGGCTAACGGCCCAAATCAAAAGCGGGCCAGCATCCTCGCATTGATTTCATCCTTTGCCCCAGTCTTCTGCATTTGCTTGCTGGTCTGGAAACAAGTTGCCCTCTTTGGCCACTGGCTTGCCGAGGCAAAAATGCCATGCGAATACCGCAGTACCCCATTTCCTGAAGGGCAGGCCGAACACGATTTACGATTTCACCGTCTCTTGCAAAGTATTCTAACTTCTATCATTGGAAGGCCTGAGCTTTCTGGCAAGCGAGAGCTTCGCAGAAGCAATGCTTTTATCGCGTCCGCATCGCCTGCATGGTATGCCAGAGCAATACTCATCTCTCGATGGCGTTCTTCAGCCTGGCATAATTAAGATAGTTAAGCAGGGCTATTCTAAGTTCGTATCGTCGATCGATTAGGGCAAGCATTTGATCTTTTATCTTCAGGGGCAGTTGGTTCAGCTTCTCCAACTTCTTTGCTTTTTGCCATCATGCTTGCTACGTCGCAAGGAAGTCCTGCGTGAGAGTGCACGCTATCTCATCAATATGCTATATCTCCTGCTTGAGTGCTTCTGCGGTCAGCCTGGACGCATTCTGAATGCCCTCGCAAGATTGGCCGAAGGGAAAAGATGCTCGGTGCATTGCGGCGCCATTGCTTGCGATTGTCGTTCAGCCTATCCTTTTTTCTTCTGCAGGTGGCTGGCACCTGCCGCAACAATCAGGCGGGCATGGGGATGATCGTCGCGCTTGCGGTTGTGGGTGTGCAGAACCGCATGGGCTTCGCTGATCCCTATGGGTTTTGGCTCTCGCTGAGCCAGTGATGCAATCGCTTGCCTTGCCGTTTTCATCAACCGATCGTCGGCGATTCGTTGATGGCTCCAGAACAGTGGCCGCAGTCCCGCAGGTACCGTTAGTGTGACCAGGAAAGACTTCGCTGGCGACAGCTTGGCCTGTACACGTTCAATCCAGCGCTGAACGGACATGCCCTCCATGATTTGAGCCCGCTCGAGGCGCCATTCTGGGTGGGGGGCGTGATCTGTTGTTGGCTTGGTCGTCGTGCTCCGAACAGGCTCGCAGACCGGCCCAGTGATTATTCTCCAGGAGATCTGAGGGAGGTGAACCGACAGCCCCGACTACGCCGGTGAAACTCCTTCGTTCTTGCACCACGGCATGGGGCGCTGCCCATCGGCGCTTGATCATCATGGTGCCGCTGGAGCAACGGCAAACTGTTCAAATCATATTGTGCCAACCGAGTTGTTTCCACCTCAGCCTTCTTTGAATGCAATGACCCACGCAGTGACTAGGCCAAACATTTTATTCATTCTTGTCGATCAGATGAGAATGCCCCCAAGTCAGATCAATCTCACCCCACGGATCGCGGAGCTGAATCAAGTTCTCAGCTTCGACCCCGCCATGAAGGACGACAATCTTTTCCTTCCCTTCTTCCCCGCCTTCCGCCGCCTGCGCCGCCATGGGGTGCGTCTGGGCTGCCATCACATCGCCGCCGCGGCCTGCGTTCCCAGTCGGGCCAGCCTTTACACCGGCCAGTATCCGAGTCGCCACCTGGTCACCCAGACGGCCGGCATGTTCAAGCAGGCTTACGACCCCGGCTTTCCCTGGCTGCCCAATAACCAGGTGCCCACCGCCGGCGACTGGTTCCGGGCGGCGGGCTACAGCACCCACTACTTTGGCCGCCACGATTTCACCAACCCCCCGGCCCCTGATCTCGAAGCATGGGGCTTCAGTAGCTGGTCGCTCTCTTGGCCAAGCAGCCAGGGTGGCGGGCCCGGCAACCTGGGCGTCTTTCGTGATATCGGCTTCTCAGATGTGGCGAACGGCTTCTTCAACCGTAAGGCCCTCGGCGTTGAAACCAATATCCGCAACATTTACGACAGCACGAACGCCACCAAAGAGCAGACGCCTTGGTTCGCGGTGGCGGCGTTCGTGAACCCCCATGACATCACCGGCTGGCCCCTGCCCTGGCTGGGCGGGGTGCAGATGGGGACCTCCGGGGATGGCGACAACGACCCCGCTGGGATTCTCTCCCAGATCGGCGCCCTACTGGCGGCACCTGCGCCGATCCCCAGCCAGGGCGAGCGCAGCCGTCCGCCCGCCGGCGGCACCTACCGGGTGCCTCTGAATCCCGATGGTTTTCCCCAGGACAACAGCCTGCTGGCCCCGAGCTGGAATAGCGATCTCAGCAGCAAGCCCCGCTGTCAGTACGAGGCCTCGTTCAAGATCAGCCAGGGCTTCCTGGCCCTCTACCCGCAGCAGCTCCGGCAGCTGGCGCCGCTGCCCTACAAGTCGGCGGCGCGGCCGCAGGAGTGGTTGCTGGCCCACCTGCAGGCCTATGTCTATTTCCAATATCTGGTGAATCTGGAGATCGACAAGCTGCTGGCCAATCTCGAGGAGATCGGTCTGCTGGATGACACGGTGATTGTTTTCACCTCCGACCACGGCGAGATGGGCGGCGCCCATGGAGGTCAGATCGAAAAATGGCATAACGCTTACCGGGAAACGCTGCACGTGCCATTGGTGGTCTCCAGCCCCCTGGTCAACCCTTCCCCCGACATCATGGTCGACATCGACAAGGTGACCAGCCACATCGATCTGTTGCCTACATTGCTGGGACTGGCGGGCTACGACAAGGCTGACCAAGCGGCGCTGCAGCCACTGATTCTTGGCCACGAAGTCTATCCCCTGCCTGGCCGCGATCTCAGCGGACTGATCAGCGGTGACGACAGCGACCAAGCCGACGACGCTGAGGGGGTGCTCTTCGTGACCCAAGACGACATCACCCTCCCGACCGACCGCAGCAGCCTGCCGGCCACCTTCACCAACTACTTGAAGATCGTGGACGAGGCAATCGCCCAGGGCAAGCAGAATACGACCCCAGGGCCAATCGCTCAGCCTAACCACGTGTATGCGTACTGTGAGCAGGGATGGAAGCTGGTGCGTTACATCGATGGCCGAAGGAGTGAGGGCGGCAGCCCTGATCCTGCTGCCTACGAACCCGACCAGTGGGAGCTCTATGATTTGGTACAGGATCCAGCCGAAACCGTCAATCTGGTGAGCTGGCAGCAGGGCGAACCGGTGCCCGAACCACAGAGAATTCCAGCCGGCTGGCAGCTAGATGAGAGCCAGCTGGTGGCGACCCTCGAACGGCTTCGGCTGAAGCTGGCGGCCGAAATGGCCCGAGTAGGCTACGGTCCTGATGGTGGCCCAGCCAAGCGTCCCCAACAGAACGCGTTGGAGTGGTTCAGCCGCCATGATTTCAACAGCCCCTGAGCTTCGCCGGGTCGAGTGATCGCCCCTGGCGGACATCTGCATGGCCATGCGGACATCTTCATGGCCATGAGCTGGGTCGACATACGGTTTTTTGCTCCTGCGCATACCAGGCATCTACCAGGATATGGGGACTCCTCAGAAAGCCAGAACCATGCCGAGCAACATGTCTCATTGATCGAAATCCGATATCCTCGCCGTGATCATGGTCAATGGCGATTGCACTACTGCTGAGCGACGCAGTTGTATCGAAAACCCGATGGCAGCTGTGGTGATCGGTGAGCGCGGCTGCCGTGTCGCAGGCCAGCTTCTTTTCGCCCATCGTGGTGACATCAGCACCGCCAAGGACATCAGGAAGGACATGCACGTGCCTCGATGGAACGTTCCAGCCCGGCCCGGCTGGCTCGGCACGGCCTCGATCCTGCCGTTTGCTTCACGTTCGGACAGCCTGG
>Ga0315903_10001832_pt1 | contig 32117 bp, 50 predicted proteins | sample LakEriMetagenome_7_FD_203524 | JGI IMG/M metagenome (GOLD analysis project Ga0315903, IMG submission 203524) | Freshwater fungal communities from buoy surface, Lake Erie, Ohio, United States - Buoy 2 MA119 | ecosystem: Environmental > Aquatic > Freshwater > Lake | place: USA: Lake Erie, Ohio...
TTAATAATATCTTGAGCTTCTGCTTTTTGAGCTTGTCTTGTATAGTCACGTTCGCCAATATTTCCCGCTAGTCCCGCTCTTTGTAATCCTGCTTGTAGTTGTCTAGACTGTGCTTCTGCGGCTACCTGTGCACCTTCTAACGCCGCACGGTCTGCTCCAGATTGTTGTGATTGTAGGTAAGCCGCTAATTCACTTCCACCACCACCAAGACCACGTTGAGCCATTCCTTGAAGGATAGCTTGTCTTCCGCCTCTTTCTTGTGCGGCTTGTTGTGCTCTAATCTCTGCTAGTCTTGCACGATCAATGTCAGTTAGTCCACCACCTGAAACGATTTGATTAAGTTGGTCGAGTGTTGCCATTTCTTGAGCACGAAGTTCAGGAGATATTAAAAGATCTCTTAACTCCGTTGCAGATAACATCTCTGGAGTAAAGTCACCGACATATTGAAACTGTTCACCTACACCATACTGTGGAAGGTTGATCTGTTCAAGTGTTGGAGCTTTGGGTTGTAGTGCCAAAGTACCAAGCATTTGTTGAATGTATTGATTTTCTGCGGCTGTTGTATCTGTACCTAAAATTTGCCCGAGTGTTGCCATTATGATACCCTTCCTAAAAATTGTGTTGGATCAAGTCCTGCTAGTTGTGCGAACGCTGTGTATCTTGCGATTTGCTCAGGGCTTAGTGCTTGTCCGTAAGTGATACCGGCTTTTTGTGTCGCTAGTTCTTTTTCGAGATTCGAAAGTCCTTCCTGTTCGCTCAATAAAGCATTTATTTCATTTTGTTTTGCTTGTCTAAGTCTTTCTCTTTTTGCTGTTTCTGTTTCTGTCATTGTCGGTCTAACGGTTCCACCTGAACCCGAAACAGATGCACCAAGGTTTTCAGGCGTTGCTAATGAAAAAAAATCACTCAGCATATTTTGTCTTTGTTGTTGGGATGTCAATAAATCTATGTCAGATGGTTTATTGATTTCACCAAGTTGTGTTCTTAGATTTTCAATCTCTCCTGGTAATGCTTGCCTTCTCGCAAGTCGTGTTCCAAAATTTATATTTTGTTTTGCTTTTTCTTCAATCAAAGAAGGTAATGAAGTTTCTAATTCAGAGGCAACGGCTTTTTGTTGACCAGTCAATAAATTTTGTATATCAGCCGATGTGAGTCCTTTAGTTTTTTGAAACTCTGTGATGTTTTCTTGGAATGGCGTAAGTGCTTGTCTTAATTCATTCGCTCTTGTTGGTAAATTCAAAGCCTGTACTCTTGATTGTGCTTCTGGACTCGCACCAAGTAGGAAAGTGTCTAGTTCTAATCCACCAAGTGAAGAACGTGGAGCTTGTCTTGCTTCTATGAGTGCTTGTCTTTGTCCTTCTCTTGTTGCAAGGTTTTCTAATCCTGCCGCAGATGTCTGAGCTTTCCCACCTAACCCCGCTACTGCTGTTGTTAGTGGTGTCAAGACTTGTGATGGATCATAATTAAAAGTTGTTGCAAGGTTTCGGATGTTCTTAACTTCCTCCGCTCCTAGTGTTGATGGAGCTGTTCTTGCTTTTTCAACCGCCGCTTTCAAACTTGATTCAGCTTGTCCTCTTCCTTCAATCGCACTTTGTACATTTTGTTTTGCTATTTCCGCTTCTGTTTTCGCTTGTTGAAATGGATTTTCAATAGAGGATTTTTTTGATTCGATAGCTTGAGCAAGTCCACCGACATTTCCTTGATTGGCTTCGATATACCTTTGAAGATTAGTAAACGTAGAAGGTGCGGCTTGTCCTGTTTGAGCTTGAACTCCAGTTGATCCTTGTCCCAACATTGACGGAGTTCCCGAAACTAATTGTTGAGGCTCTCCTTGAGTTTCTGGTCGTTTCGTTCCTATGATGTAAGCCATTATATTATTAATACCTTCCCTTTATACTGAGTCGAATTTGCAAGTCCTGTGATATATTGTATCTTGATAATTCCGTTGTCGTCAAGCCAAAAAGGTGTTGTGGCATTTGTAATTATAGAGTAAGGGTCTGAGGAGTTGTATAATTGCATAATAAACAAACCTTGAGCCGATGTTTTTAGTGTATTAGTTATATTGATCGCATCGAATCCTTGAGAAGTATAAGTTGATAAAGTTCTAAATTCTATATCTTTTATCATGCAAGCAATGTTGTCGGTGAATGTAATGTTTCTAATTAATGCAGAATATATATTTTCCATGAATGAATTCAATGGGCTTAATAAATTATTTATCCACTGAGGAGCCTCTGGAGAAATATCTTCAATTCTAATTGATTTTACTGCGGGTATTTTAGCCATTGAAACGCTCGCTCATTGGTGTGAATATAATTGAAGCCCCTGCAATAGCAAAATTAGATTCGCTCTTGTCTGATCGTACTCGTAAGAATAACCATGAAGCCCTTGATTTTGTGAGAGGAACGTAAGTTCTAATAGGTACAGGACGAGAGATTAATCCACCACCCCAAGGCTGAGAACCCCAAGCGAATGAACCCCATTGACCTTCGAGTTCTGGTTCGATCTCGACATACTCAGGATTGTCGTCCAATGATGAAGTGAACCCTATTTCTAGAATTTTGAATTCCGAGTTTCGCATAAGCAAAGTCACTTCTCGGAAGTGTTTTAAAATACCAGGATTCTGTGCAGACTCTTGCGCCCATTCTACTAGGCAAGGAATTGATGAATAAACAACGGCAGACCCTGTGGTGAATCCTACATCCTCAACAGTCACTACTCCTGATCCAGTTGTTCCCGATACTGAAGAGATATAAGAATCTAAACCTGATTGATAAAGAATATTTCCAACATTGACATTAAGAACAGAACTCAAAGCAACACTTGTTCCTGTAACTCCCGTAATTGTAACATCATAGTCTTCGTCTTTATAGTCTGCTATTGAGTAAGATTTTCTCTCTTGATATATATATCCATTCGCCCCGCCGAAGTACATCTTCCCATCGAAAACATACCCGCACGTTGCAGTTAGTAACCACTTAGTCCAAGCGTTTGTAACTTGGTTATAAACCCAAGCCTGAGTTGCACTTGCATCCCCCGCTAGAGTTTTGGTAAAAAATATATATTTTCTATCGCTCTCGTATGAAACTGCGTGAGCTGTTGATGTGAATCCTGTTAAGACTTCGAGCTTGAAAAGTTGATCCTCGATAGGTAAGGACATTATAGACAGACCATTATCAGAACATGATACAACACCCTGATCTGAATAAAGATAAATTGTATTCGCTAATTCGACTGCTGTATTTGCTCCAATGATCGTTGCTGTATTGTCAAAGATTTGAGTTCTTAGAGAAGTAGGATCTTCCCCTAGTATTCTAAAAACCCCATCCTCTTTAAAAATAAATATCGAATCTCTTAAAGGAATAATACGTTGAATAGGGAAGTCTTTTGATCCTATGTTAAAATAATTAACTATCGGAACGGCTTCGGGTTGTCCTAGTTTAGAATAATAAACTCTATTCTGTGTTTCTTCATTATCAGATGTGTAAGTTGTTCCCGATGAAGGGATAACGGGATTAAATGCTGTTCCATTGGATGCAGTGAATACAATCGCATTTCCACCAATCCCTCTTTCTTCAATAAGCATTTGTCCAGGTAAATCGTTGTATCCTGAGATATAATATCCATAGTATGATGAATTCGATGTGGATTGATTGACTACCCTTAATAATGAAAAACAAGTATTCTCTATATTCTCGGATGGAGTTCCTGCTGTGAAAACCTTAAAGGTATTAGTAGAAACATTCTCGCTTCCACTTGTTCCCGTATAAGTAACGCCGCCGATTGTAATAGTATTTCCACTAGATAATGACCCTACCGTTCCAGTCGTTGCAGTTGTCCCGATCAGAGTAAATATCTTTCTTTGTTTAGTGGTAGTATTAGCAAAAAATACCATTTGTTTATAATTACAAATATCACACGCCAAAGGAGGTTGATCGTTTGCTTGTAAGATTCCCTCTTGTCCTGCATTTGTATAAAGGAACGCACCCTTCAAAGAATCGGGTCTAATATCATTAAATTGTATATATCCATTAGTTATATCAGTAGAAGAAATATTGTTTTCGTATATAAGTTGCATCTCATCGTTAGGGACAATCGAAGCCGATGATGTCGATGGAGAACGATAAACTTGATAAAAATAAGAAGTAGTAAGCCCCGATGGGATATAGAATTTAACTGTTGTTGATCTTGTTCCGCTTAATGAATTATTGACAATCGCTCTTCCAGATGGAGCTCCTAAGATCAAATTATTATTGGTATCCTGTATTCCCAAAACCATTCTGTACGCAACGGTATGGTTGTTATTCAACCATCCACCACTTGTTCCACTGACAGAAACTTCACCATCTAAACACTTAGGAACACCCGCACTTGCAACGGTTCCCGTAACGTTAGAAAGTTTTTTTATTCCTGCATCGGTAGTGAAATAAAAATTTGAATTTTGCTTAACAGATCGCATCTTAAACCCACTAGGTGGCTCATAGCTTCCTGAGTAATTAGTCCATACACCAGAACCAGAATCATAAGCAAGTGATGTACCATACTGTACTATTAATTTATCTTGGAAGTCATGTATAGAATCTATATTTGATAAAGCGTTTCCGTATTTATCAAAGCCCCTTCTTGATTCGATTACAGATCCTTTATCAATAACGACATTTTCCGCTATCGATAAAGCACCTTGTGGAATCTCTGAAAATTGATTCGGGTTTGTGTAAAGACCTGAAACTTTTAAGTTAAGGACTTGTTGCTTCATAAGATGTAACGCATCAATCTTCTTTTGTTTTGTAACTTCTTAACTTCACCGTCTACTCTTGGGGATAGTGTAGCCTTTGCACTCTGTTCAATTTGTAAATAATTCGCCATTGCAATTTGTAAACCTTCGGTATCTCCCAAGGCTTCAAGGATTCTTATACCTGCTGATTGGCATAGCATAGGAATACATTCTATAGGAATTTCAGGATAAACACTCTCACCTTTGAGACAAACATAATCCCCTGCTTCCGCAGTTGTGGGAGTCGTGAATGTAACAGTAGAACCAACGACTGAACTTATAATTAAAGTTTCTTTTATACCGAATGGAGAGTTATGAGATATTATATCAACGGATGTATTATTTGTAAATGTTGCCGGTGGTGTTGTGGATATTGTCACGGATGAAGTCGAAGCTGTTGCAATATATCCCGCCGAGGAAGTAGATACTAAATCATTAAGTCGTCGGAAATAACTTAACCTTAATGTCTTGCCATTGTCTAGGGCGTTAGGATATATAATGATCTTATCATTCTGTACATAAAAACCATAAAATGAATCTGCTAGTTGCTCAGGAGCCAAACGAGGTACATTAAGATATTGCTTTCCATTATCCCATAATTGAACGTCTCTAAGTTTATGACCCACTGCCTTTGAGGATATAGTGTACTCAGTAGTCACCCCGTCGGTTGAGTAGTCATCATAATCAACAAACCATTCTTCCCGAAAAGCCATAAGGAAAGGCACGATTCTAGTTTGTAATTCATCATTAAGAATTGAAATGAATCTATCTGTGGTTATCAAACTTTGAGATGTCGGCATTGATATACGCCGCTTTGTTTGTTCGATTAGTCCAGTAGTTGTATAGTCAGGCATTTATTTGCCTCTCAATCGTTTTCTCAATTCCTTGATAGGAGTCATGTCGATAGATTCGCCTTCTTCGGATTCCATTTCGTAATCCTCTTCTTCTTCTGGCTTAGCTTCGAGCTTCATGACCTTAACTTCCATTGGAACTTCTTCCTCTTCTTCTTCTTTAGGCATCATTTTGCCCATCATTAAATTATCCATTTCTTCAATGATCTTTTTAATTGCTTCGTGTTTAGCTTTCATCTTTTCGTCGTACATTATTTTTTCCTTACCGTTTTTTTGGCTTGTTTGAATGCTTTTGCTGTAGGAGCACCTTTTGTTCCAGGCTTTCTCATCTTCTCACCCGATCCTGCTTCGATCCGTTTTCTTTTTGCGTTAATATTACTGTATAGACCTTTCATTTCTTTAATAATGATTTCATTTTCTTCTTGGGAGTCTTTGAAACCATCTCCTTTCCTATAGATTGTTTTATTCCTACTTTCTTCGCAAAGGATGGACTATTTGCTACACCTAGCATAAGCCTGAGTTGTTTAGTTGATTTAATTGGCATTTAATCCTCTTATTTCATCTCTCCATGCTTTACGTTGTTTAGTCCACTTGTCTTGGTCTTGAGATGACATTTGATCGAAATAATCTTTACTCATGCGAAAATCAGAATCATTCAATAAAGTTTGTAATTCTTTAATTCGCTTCTCATCATTCAGTTTTTTTAATTTATCTTGATTTACAATAATCATTGAACTGCCCATCTTTTGTATTCAGGGTATTTGGCATAAAATTCTTCAGGTGAAAGTCCTATCCCATTAGGGTTAGATAAATCAAATTCCCATGTTTCCATCGGTTCGGTTGGTATGTCTGATGAATCAATTATTTTAAATTTTATTCCAAATGGAACATCTTTTTCACCAATCATTATTGCATTTTTAAATTCATCTTCGATAAATTTATTTGGTGTCATTATAATTAAACCAATTTCTGAATTATATATTATTCTTTTCATCTAAATACCATTATCCCTAAATAAGCATCTGTTGTAAGTCCCGCAGTTGCTGAAGTGGTAACATAACCATATTCTACTCCAATTTGAGACGTATTTGATGTCACACCACTAGATAATGCCTGTAATCTTGGAGCATTACCACCATTATAATCTAATTTCCCTGCTGATGTAGTAATTACATAATTTGAATCAGGTAAAGGAGAAGTAAGATTTATTTGTTTTCTACCACTATATGTTACATTGCTTATCGAACTTATATTTCCAGATGCATAAATAGTATTATCATTCCCGTTAAATAATGCCCAAGCTCTACAAAAATAACCATTATCTAAAGTAGTATTATAATCAGTTCCAACTTGTGATTCATAAACTGCTTTAATCTGACCAGTTGATTCAATTCTGAATCGTTCTACTCCACCTGTAGCAATGCTAAATTGGTTTGCACCTGGTCTAAATACACCAGTATCAGGATCAGAACTGAATGCTAAACTTGGAGCCGCCGCAGTACCATCTATTATTTCAATACCTTGAGAATCTATTCTCGCACTCTCTGCTCCGTTAGCACTAAAGCCAATAGTATCAGCCGCTATATTATAGATACCTGTATTGGTATCCCCACTGAATGTAATTCCTGGAGCTGTAGCAGTTCCATTCGCAGATTGAATAGTTGAACTTGCCTTAATATCTCCTGTAATATCTAAAGCAACTGTTGGAGAAGCTGTCACAACGCCAACACGGTTATTAGTAGCATCGACAACCAAAGTATTAGAATCAATATTCAATCCGTTAGGTGTTGAAACTGCATTTCCTGTGATTGTCAGAGTGTCCCCACCGGCATCACCGAGTGTAGTATTGCCATTTACTGCTAGTGTACTTTGTAATGTAGCCGCACCCGTGACAGTGAGAGTCCCACTAATATATGAAGCTAAAGATTGCCAAGTTGACCCTGTGTACAATTCGTATTGTGTTGTAGTTGTATTGTAAATTAATAATGAAGTCGAAGGACTACCAATCGCATTCCTTTGAGTAGTAGTCATCCGAGGAATCAAAACCCCTTTAGTTGTTGAGATTATATTGACAACGGCATCGGCAGACGCTGTGCCACCGAGTCCGATATTCGAAAGGGCGGCACTTACCGCACTCGCCCAATTAGTCGCATCATCACCCCAACCTGCGGGATCATTTTCTTGAGGGTAGTTGTAACTACCCCCATTTGCTCCAAGGCTAACAGGCATTAAGCTGTGAACCCTGTAATCTTAACACAACGAGAAGGAGCCTCACACACGATTGCAAAATCGGAGTAAGTTCTTAACTCATAACCTGCAGAACTTTCAAGATCACGGAAGAAATCGTCTTTTCTACCTGGTCTTTGGAAAGTGATGTCAGTTGATCCCACTCTCTTGAAACGGTTGATTGGCAAAATGAACGCATCGCCATTTTTTACCATCGGATGTGGTTCGATACTGATCTTACCGTTAGCCGCATAGAATGTTACGTTGTTAGGTGAGAAACCTTGTTCAAGTTTGTTAGGATTGTATGAATAGTCATAATCTCTTAATGATGCTTGATCTGCAGTAAGGTTAGACCATTGTTTAGGTGATACATAACATACAACGTCTTCCATTAAACCACGACCTACTGCCTGAACTACCGCTAATTGAATCTTAGCAAAAGTCAAAGTTCCAGTAGTGGAATATGATGAAGGCTTGAATAAATCATAGCTTCCAACGTTGATTCCAAAGAGTGTTCCTGTAGTAGTAGTCAAGATTTTGTTGATACCAACCATTTCATTGGACTTTGCACCATACTTATAAATTCTATAATCTAGATAAGCAGTTGCACCAGTCAAGAGATTGATGTCAGATTGAGCACCAGAAACGGCTACTCTTTTGTTGTCATAATCCACACTAGTTACACTGAGTGCACCAGAGTTAATTTTTGTAGAATCGTCAGCACGGTAGAAATCAAGTTTCATTCCGTTAGATCCTGTCCAGATACCATCGCCCCAAGTTGCATCGGTAACGGTAACGGTTGCAGTTCCGCCTGTGGTTCCTGTTAATGAAGAAACATTACCAAGTCCAGATCCTCCGTAAAGAAGTTGGAACTCAGCCGCTCTTGCATGAGATTCAGAAAGTCTTTCTACTTTCAAAGCCAATGCGTTTGCGAATGCTTGAGAGTCATTGATTGCGGCACTTACTGCTTTGTAAGAGATTGAGCCACGATAAACAATCTCAACACCTTGAACACTTGCTTCTTCGGTTTGCATAGATACTGCGTCGTTCAATGCAAATGCAGATCCGTCGGTATTGAAAGTTGAACCCTGTTCGTCAGCGACGATAACTGGGAAGATGTAAGAACGTCCAAGAGGCTTGGATTTTTGGAGCGGGATTGCTCTCAAAAGTTTTGTGTTCTGTGGGATTAGATTGATCGGCCCTTCGCCGAATACGTACTTGAATAGTCCGTTAAGTTTTGCTACTGTTGTTTCGCCTGCCATGATAATTTCCTTTAATTTTCCTTTAATTAATTTTGAGTTTTGTCGAATCTCGAAAGAGAGTCTTGTTTTCCTCACCTTCCCCAGTGGTGGAATCTTACGAGTCCTTAGGGCAAGAGGATTAGAATTTGAGAATATTATGACATTCTAATATTCGATGTCAAGAAAAAAATAGGGGGATTTCTCCCCCCTAAATAGAGGTAAACTAGAATTTTAAAACTTTGGACATTTTCTCTTGTACCATGTTCCTGAACTCTTCATTAGTCATGTACTGAGGTTTTACATCCTGCTTTTCAATTTGTTGAGTCTTCGGACTTGGTGTTTGTTTCTTTAGTCGATTGAGATCATGCTGTCTGATCTCTTTGAGTTTCTTTTCACCTAAGAATTTTTCTAACATCTCAGGTGTCGCATTCTTTAACATCGCCAAGTTTTCAGTCTCAATGTCTTCTCGGACTAATGGCATGACTTGATCTACTTTAATCGGGAGATTTTTTTCCATCGCCTTTGCCATGTAGAACATTGCTCTTTTAATTGTACTAGGTGTTTTAGGAAGGTCAGGATTCGAATCAAGTGCGGATATAATTTCTTGAGTGACAGATTGATATGCTTGTTCAAGCTCTACTTTCTGTCTTGATTCCAATTCTGCTCTTTGCCTTTCTTCTTCGAGCTTCATTAATCTTTCATTTTCTCTTTTGAGAGTCATCTTTTCCTTTTCGGAAGGATCCATTAAATCCTCTTCAAGGTGTTTATAAAGTATAGACTCAGCAAGTTCTTTTGGATTGTATCCGGCTAGTTCCAAAACTTTCGCAGGATCTTCTTTGAGAGTCTTGAGAAGTAACTCCATGGTTTGTTTAGTTTGATTAAGATCAGTTGCTAAAGTGGATCGTCCGATGTGTTCTTTGTATCCAGTGACATATCGGTTGAATGTCGCTTGATCTAGTTTCTCTTCTGGTTTGATTCGAAAGAAATTTCTTATAGTGTTTTCATCGACACTATATTCTTTTTCACCAACCTTGAAAGACTTTGAAAGAACTGGTTCCTGTGGAATCTCTTCACTAATTTGTTCTAAAGTTTCTGTTGGTTCTGTTTGTTCAATTACTTCTTCACCAAAACTAAAATCCTCGGGAAAATAATCTTGTCCCATTAAATCTGTTTCGGTTGATTCAAAACTTACTGTTTCTGCTTCACTCATACTCCCTCACTAGGTATGTTGTATTGTTCACCTGTTAGCGGATTAGTTGGCATTCTTGGAAGATTCACTTCCTCAGCGGCTTGCACTACTGGAGGTTGTGTTGATGTCAATTCTGGACTAATAGGTGCGGGGTTTATAGGTTGGGATCCTGTCATTTGTAGAACATCAGGATCACCTGTTTTAAGAAGGTTAATGTGTTCTTGTATATGTTCAAGGGCATTCTGTACTAACTCAGGATTCTCTCTTGCCTCTGGACTTGCTAGAACTGTCTTGTGTTCTTGAATGTGCATCATGTGATTGTCTGTAATGATAGCATTTACTGGCTCAAGATTAATTAGTTTTTCATTCTCGCTTCTGATTAATAAAAGTTCAGCCTGTTCACCTTCGATCAATGGATCAAGTTTTCCCGTTGTTAATACTTGAATGTATTGCTCAGGGTTCTTAATAAATCCGCCTTGAATTAATGACTCTGCAATCTGTACTTTGCCCGAAGTTGTTTGACTCAAAGGGTTCCCCATGTCAACGATGACTCGATTAATCATAGATAAATCATCGCCTTTGAATTCCTTCATATATCCTCGGTTGGCAATCCCTGATATCATTGCTATCCTCGGAACTGTTGCATAATCCTTTAGGATATTGATAACACTTGTCCCAACGTCTTCCAATAATTGAGTATAAGACTGTTGTAACATCTGAGCGAATTGAATAGACTGTGAAGCAACCAACGCCAAAGCAGATCCAGATTTTAATGATGCCTCTGGGTTTCCTCTAGCTACCGAGTTTACTCCCGAAAGAGTTTCCATTGTTTGCTCTAATTTATTTATCTGAGAAAATATCTCTGTCGGAGTGTTTGTTAAGTTCAATGGAGATGGTGCGCCGAGTTGTGAGTCATACTCTATGATGTTAAGTCCACCACCGATTTCTTCAAGTCCTATGTTCGATCCTCTTGGGAGTAAGATATTTTGAACTCCAAACATTTCCTGATTTGTCTGAATAGTCGAATAGAGATTATCAATCGCTTTCTGTAGTGGCATGATGTCAAACGCTACCGAGTAACCAAAAGGAGTTCCGTCCATATCACCGGCACTGATTCGATAGACTGGTATATCTCTATAAGGTAGAGGTGAATCAATCAATACCAATTCATTATCTAAGAATGTTACCATCCTTCCGCCTGAGATAGCCGCTGTGTCCCTGTGGAAAAACTCATAAACTGGAATGATGTCAGTCATTGAGAGAGACGGTGTGTACATAGAGAAGTCGATAATGTCATTGAGTTTATCATTAAAATTAAATTGCAAGTCCACTATGTCATCGGCAAGTTCTGGATACTTAGCCGCCAGTGTGTGTTTGTTTTGGAATGTTCTCATAATTACCCAATCGTTGTCTTGCCATGATCTAGCAAATGGATCCCTAATAATATCCATAGGAGAACCATTCTTAAATGATATATCCCCTTCTCGAATGATTGCACCGCTTTCAGTCGTTCCGTATTCCTCTCCAATCTGTGCATCCCAATCTGTTCGAAGGAATCCTTCTCCATACACTAAGGCAAACTCAACCGCAGTCTTAATATATCGTTCTAACTTCTTCTCTCGCATGTAGTAATCTAAAAGACCATGAGCAAGTTTCACTTGTGCTTGTGATTTATAATCGGTGTTTGTGGCTCTCGGTTGGAATGTCGGTCTTTGTGATACTGTGAGAGTAAGTCTGTGTTGGATTAAGTTTCTATAATGATTGATTGATATATTAGAATACTCAGCATTTTGTCCAACCCATAAAACGTTTCCCATGTGTTGAGATGCTTTGAAGTAGTTATAATACGAATTTCTGTAAAGATCGAATAATGATGATGATCTTAAATAATTGTAATAGTTTTGAACCCTTGTCATTAAATCGCTTGCCAGTGTGTCTTTGTCTTCTGTTGCCCAGTATTTCATTTTCTAAATGCCCTTCTTAAATTCTCTTTGGAGTCTGTCTCGTTGTATATTCTTTCTATACCAAATGTATTTGCTTTGTCAATCCCTAAAAGAGGTGGGATCGGATTAGTCCATTGGTCAAGATTTTCCAGTAAATAAATTAGAGACGCTAGTGCATCATAATGACCATAGAGTGCAGATCGATCAAACTGCCTTCTCTGTTTGTTCCATATCGCAGATTCTAAACACCCTATCAATTCCTTGCATCTTTCGTGTACTTTCAATCGTCCATCGGCTATAAAGACACGTAGCCTATTGACCATGGAATGAAGCTCGTCCTTCTTAGTCGCCACGAATGGAAGGTCGTGGTCTGTGAGTAAGTCATTGAGCATGATGATCGCATTGTTATCGGCAACCCTCATTCGAATATTAGAATATTCTAAAGTACTTTCCTTATCCTTAATTGAGGAAGCAATGTCGTTTGTTGTTGTGTTGATCCTCGAAAGTATTGCTTCGTCTTCGATATAGAGTAAAGACTTCATGAAATCATAATATCCAAAAAGAATCGCTGTCTTGTCCCTTCCTCCGATATCCATGGCAACATACTTGTGATAATATTGGAACATATTATCCCTTGAATCAGTGACTATGTGCGAATCGTTCCACTCAGGTATAATCACTCTTGATTCATCCACAACAAATTGGCAAAGGTATTCTCTTTTCCATGTCGAAGAGTTTGCCCCGCCTGCTTCTTTTTTATACTCCTCAATCGTGTCTAGTGATAGCATAGTGTTATCATAGATAGTCTTTATAATGTAATACCCTTCCCTTGATGCTTCCATAGATAGAGAATGGAAATAATGATCGGGACTCGATGGAGGTGTACTTGATATGATCGTCCTTCCTCCCGTGGTCAATGTCTGAGGTTGTAAAATATCTTTGATTAAGTATTCGAGATTATCAATAAACCCAGCCTCATCGATGATGTTAAAATGACTCTCGTGTCCTCTGAGGTTCTCATCATTACCATTATCGCATCCTGCTATATGTATGTATGAGTTCGATGATGGAAAAAAATATAAAGATTCTTGAGATTTAAAGACAGGTCTGAATTGATCAGGACAGTTTAAAAGAATCTTATCCATGATCGGTTGAATAATCTCTCGAAGTTGTTTTTGTGTCGGTGCGGCAAACCTAATATGATGATATTGATTTTTTAAAGCATGCTCGATGGCTAGGACACAAAGTAAGTAAGACTTTCCAAAACGTCTTGAACAGTTGAGGACATACTTCTTAGTCTTGGAATTATTAAAAGCCTCCCAAAGATCCATTTGATGATCCTGTAAGATAAATTTAAGCCTACCAGTTTCCCAGAGTTTATGCTCTATCTGATTTACGATTTCTTCTTGCAACAATTGCAATTTCTTCTAAGTCCTCCAACTTCATTAAATTCAGAGGATTGTTTTCATCGGCTATGTTCTCGACTTCGATCTTGTCTTTGAGTTTCCCAAAAGTGTTATCCATTAAAGCATTGTACGCCATGACATCGCCCTTCATCGCCTTAGCTATGATTGAAAGAGTAATCTTTTGGAGGACTGTCATTTCCTCGTTTGTGTAAGGGTTTTTTTCTCTGGTGTTTGCTTCCATGAATTCACGGATAACAGTTGCCCTGTTCCTAGACCCTTTCGGTCTTCCTGGTCCCGAAGTTCTTAAAGCTCCCCCATGAGGTTGAGGGATTAATCCGTTTACTGTCCGTTTATCTGGAGTCTCTGAATCCATGTATATTAGAATATCCTAATATTATAAATAGTCAATTACTAAATCGCTTTGAGTCGTACATGATCGTATCTTTGACTTAACCAATAGAGACCTTTCCCAGTGACTAATGTAACCGTCTTTTTACCAATCGGAGTATCTTTGAGAATTACATGGAAGTATCCTTGATCGATATATTCCCTTTTAGGGGAGTTGTCTAATTTTAAAATATTATCAGCTCTAAGGACTGAAAAGAATTTATTCCTCCCGATGGTAAGATGAAGGAGACTGCAGACTTCATCCATTCTAAACTTATCATCCCCGTCGATGAGTTCGTTGGTGAATTTTGCCTTTGGCTCTAGTTCTGCGATGTATTTATCTTTTTCTTCTATGAGTTGATTTGCCATGATTAAGGCTTCGGCAATCAAGAGAGTTCTGTCTTTCGGAGCGTTTTCCAATTCATCCCATCGGTCAATGATTTTGGCTCTGAGTTCTACTGAATATCCTGAGACTAGGATCAGACATTCTCTTTTAAGAAGTCTATAAATATGATAGTGTTGTTTATTTTGTTCGTTTTGGTAGGTGTCCTGAAAATTCAGGAGACCCCCTTCTCCATATAAAGTAGAAAGCATATTACGAATGTCTGCCATAACATTATCATGTCGCTTTCCTGTAAGTTCGGCTATTTCCAAACTTGTCATCGTTCTTTTGTTAATTGTTGATAATTCCATATTTCCTCCCATATAAAACGCCGGTGTATGGGGTCACCGGCAAAAATAATTTCCCATGATTAAAGTTTTAGTCAAATAATAAATCTACATCCTTTTCGTTTTTATTAAAATATTCTTGTAATTGTGGCTTTGTATAATGTTGCATTATTGTCTGCGATGGTTTAAATTTCCATTTATTATCTTGTTGAAACCAACTACCACCAGGCATTTGTTCATTGTGGTATTGAGATTGATTTGAAAACGTAATGTGATTTGGCTTTTTAAAAGTATCAGGTCCATGACCTGTGTTTGGATCTACTATTGATTTTCCTGAATTTTGTAGCTTCCATGCTCCTTGAATATCGTACGCACCCATTTCTCTCACAATATTTTCATGACTACCGTATTTGTTTTTAGCCCAATTATAAAATTCATTAAATTCTTGAGGATTCAACCCTGTGTTGTATTTATTTGCGAATCTCATTCTAGGATCTTTTTCTATTTCTTTTTTTAATTGTTCGTTGATTGCAATTTGTAGTTGTTTGTCCATATATCAATTTAATGGAATTTTTTATTTTTTTGCAATTAAAATTTAAGTCCTAATTCAAATCAGTCGATCTTTTTTGTATGATCTATCTTTTCGTTTATTTATTCGTTCACGGTCTTCTTGTCGGTTTAACCCTTGGGGGAATGATGCCTAAATACGTCTATGGGATTTTGGCTTTTCTGTTATTGTTCGCCCGCCCCGAACTGATCTCTCATTCGATTTCACTTTTGATTAAATTTCTCTCGGCGGGTAAGAGATATTTTGATGATATTTCTAAGATGTAAAATGTCAATATAAAATGTGCAGTATTGTCAGACTGCACGCTGTATTCGCTAGGAGTCGAATGAACTTGGCTTGCTTAATGCTACCAAGTTTATCTTATCCCATTCATAAACTTAGTCAAGATTTTTTATTTGCTAGTCTTAGGTATATTTGAGATATCTTATTCTCTAATTCATTTACTCTTGATTCTAGGTTATTCGTCTCGTTGGGTAAGGATCTCAATTTAATATCCCTCCATACAAAAAGCCCTGCTATCAATACGCCTGTGATCATTCCACTTATTACAATGGTTTCCATTCATGTCTCCCGAAGTTGTTAATTATATTTAATCTCGATTTGTTTACATGAGAAAGTTTTAGGTGCGCCTCTATGTATTTCTTTGAATCATACCAATGTTTTCTTCTGTACGATGGATCATTCATAAGTTTTTCAAGTTTATCTCGGAAATCTTTCTCATCATTATAATTACACACCCCTTCCCTTCTCCATTCTGGGAAGTTAGGAGCTAGACAAGTTGCACCTGCGTATGTCGCTTCAATCCAAGCAATGTTTGATTTAGCATGGTTGAATGTCTCATCAGTTAATGGAACCATGACGATTGAGGGTTGGATCTCTCTGAGTGCATTAAAATAAATATGAATATCAACTTCCTCAGCTTCGTAAGTATTTTTCATACCTAAGGTAAACCACCAAATATTATTCCCATTAAAATACCATTCCCAGTCTTTAGAATGATGGTTTACCATCTTTATCGGTTCATTAAAGTGTACCAAATCCATTTTATGAGAATCTGTTCCTCTCCAAAGAATCTTTTGATTCTCACTTGGAGCCTCTGGTAACTTATATCGAAAATCATTAAAAGCGTTAGGGATTATAATTGTATTCGGATTATATTGAATGAACTTATCTCGTAAGAATTCAGTTGTGACAGTCACTACATTCGATTTCTTAATTATCCCTTTTGTGATTTCTTCAAAGTTGGGTTCATGTTTTTTTAATATCGGAAAAGCTCGGTTGTGTTCTGGAATGTCAAGATAGTCGTCATCATAATCAGACCATACAGGGACATTATTTAACTCTGATATATATATGAGAGAATTGAATCTTTGGTTCCATGGTCTTATAAGTAACTGAATCGAAGTGTCCATCATTTCAACCCAATTTTGATTCTCTGGAGTTTTATAATCTATCCCCAAGTGTCCTATGACACCATGTCCTCGATACCATCCAACCGCACCTGCGGCGAATTCGTTAGTTATGCTTACTTTCATTCATTCGTTCCTTTAGTAGTTTTGCTTTATGTTTATCGATAGTTGCTTTGTCGTAGTATCCACGATGGACAGATTTAATTTTATTTTCTATACAATAAACTTTTGCTCTGTTTTCTCCCATAGATAATAAAATGACAACCTCATTCCATTGGTACAAAGGTTTCCCATATTCTTCTTCTAGTTTCTTCTTATCTCTCATACATCCTCGAATCATGTAAAATAGTTTTCTTTCCGTCAATTAGTGAATCGATCTTGTCCCATCCCATTTTCAAAATGTGTGTTCCTGGATAACCTTTCCAATCATTTTCAGTATGTGAAATAGGCGCCTCAAATAAAATCACTTTGCTTTCTATACATTTAATTAATTTAATCAAGTCATTATCTGATAGATGTTCTATTACATGAGAAGCCAGACAAACATCCGTTTCGATTGTCGTATTGTCCATCCAATTAAAATTTACAAGTATAGGTTTATATCTTTCATCATGACATACAGATTTATTAATTGCTTCGGATGTGATTTCTAAATTAGTCCATGATTTTATAAAGTACTTCCTTAGACAATAGTCAGCAAGCTCTCCCTTCCACCCTCCGATCTCAGTCACGGAAACATCTTGAAAGTTTGCAAAAAGGTAATCATAGTTTGACAAAGTAAAAGATTTTTGTTCTGGATAATATTTCTCTATTTCGTTGTAAAAATCTCTTTGTTGTTCATGGTTAAGACTATTATATTCTTCCCTCCATTTATCGAATAGAATTATATCTTCATGAATATTTCCTGTCATGCTCTAAGAGTCCTTAGTTGTATCTTGTCACTGTGTTGCGGAAATTCATTTAAAAACTTTCGTGCATACCTTGAGCCATAGGCATCATTGATTTTAAAATTAGTAAAATCTTTTGTGTTGATATAATACTCCCATCTTATCCGATTCATAATAAGTTTAAAAGATATTTTAGATTTTTTCTTTCTCAAGGCTTCATGGAAATAACTTATAAACATTTCATAGACTTGCGGATTTGTTCGATCAAATTCTTCAAAGGCTTCTTGAATAGATTTTCTGTACAAAGTTTGAAAACTCATAATATATCAATTCTCCTATTTGAGATTCTTTTTATATAACCTTTCTTTTCTAGTGCATTTAATTGATCAAAAATTACTTTAGGTGTTACTTGATAATTATCTGCAATCTCTCTTAATGATGGACAATATTTATTTTCCTTCATGAATTCTATAAGAAATTGTAAAATGTCTAATTGCTTTTCGGTGAGTTCTTTCATTTTTTGTTTCTCTTAGATATCGCTTTCGCTTTAGCTTTAGCGTCTGCTTTACTCGATGCACCCCAAGCCTGTAATGATTTTAAAAGTCTAGTCGGCTTACCATCTTTTCTTTCTGCCCCAGGCATGTTTCCCATTCGTGCTAAAAATGAAGCTCGTCTAGGATTATCACCTTTTTTTACTGGAGGCTTTAAATCTGAACCAGGGTTTTCTTTTTCATAAGATTTACGCCCTTTCTCATTAAGCCCGCCTTTCTTTGCCTTTCCTTCTTTACGTTGCCATTCTGGTGTTTTCATTTTTTTTTCTCCTGTTCTACAAATTCCATAAAAGATTTTCTATCGTAGTATTTCCCCTTTGGGATAATTATACCATCTTTTAAGAGTCGAGTGAATCTTGTTCCTCTAATTACATATATATTATTCATTTCAGTTCTTGATATATGCTCATCCCAAAACTGTTCAAAATATTTTTGAAGTTCAATTTCATCATATTTATTTTTAGAATCAACGTGTAAAATTCCTTTACGTTTGAGTTCCCTTAATTCTACTTCTTGAAATCCGTATTTAATTGATGCTTCTTTCGCTGTCATTAAAACTCCCCTCTCATGTAAGCCTTAGCATGATCGCTTGCTAGTTCGTATTGCTTAATCGCCATTTTATCATTTGGAAAATATCTATATATTGGCAAAATAATTAAATCTGAAGCGGCATAAATTTGTTCTCTTTTATCTTTAGTAAAATAAAAAACATAATACTTTGCTTTTTTATCATCCCAATCAGGTCGCCAATCACCTACCAAATGCTCCCAAATATTGAATAGTTCATCCTCCGCTTGTCTTTGTTTGGCTCTGAGTTTTGCTAGTTGTTTAGTGCGAAAACAATTATGCGGTGCAGGATAATCATAATCTATATCATCCATCCAGTAGATATTGCCATTAGTATCTATATAATAGCCTGTTTTATATGGTTCCCATCGTTTTAATTTTGATTGCTCTTCTTTCATTACTTCATCAGCATAAAGTTTACAGTATTTATCTATCACTGCTTGGTTGTTGAAGTATTTACAACCGTTTAGTTCTATTACTGTGTTTTTATAAAATTCTTTTAAGCTCATACTATTTAATGGTAGGGATAGTGATGCTTTTAGTTCTGACAGTTCTACTTCAATATGTTTAATTTTTGTAAGTATTTCTATTTCATCTTTTGCGTTCATTTTATTCTCCTATCTCTCTTACACAACGCACATAGTAGCTGTTAGTCTTAGCATTGAGGGGCACACCCCCATAGATGAAATCGACGCTCCAGGCATAGTTAGTATTCTGGGCATACGTACTCGAACTCCAATAATTGTTTTTCTTAAATCCATCAACAAAATTATCATACGCATCACATAATTCCCCTCTTGTCGGTAGTCTCCATCCATCTCCTAATGATTTTGCATATTCAATAGCCTCTTCCCAAGTCATTGGATTCTTTGGTGCATCTTCTTGCCATTCTATCATTTTTCATTCTCCAATATAATGTAAATTAATATAACAACTAAACTCAATACCGAGAAAACTTCATATCCGTTCATGTGTCAATAATTATTTACTATTTTTTTAAGTCTATCAGAATATTGATAAAGACCTTTTTTAATTAACCATTCTATTCTTTTATCTGAATTAGTGTTTTTGTCATACTCCGAATGATGAATTCTACATAATGGAAATACATTATCTATTGATGTAGGATCATTCTTTTCTTTCCCGTTATCGTCTTTATAGGATACATTTCGTCCTATTAAGTGAGCCATGTCTATGGGTGTCTTTCCGCAAACTAAACACCTTTCATAAAGTGAATGGAATTTTCTTTTAAGTTTATTAAGTTCTTTCGTTCTCGAGTTCATTCGGTTCTGGGATATTTATTCCCCATTCTGTAATTGCCCATTGTCTTATTGCAAAGTAATAATCCTCAGCTTCCTTTGTGTCAAGACTCGTTGTCGATCTTATCCGATCAGGTTTTCCGATGTTCTTTTCGGTAAGGAATTGTACCTTCAAAAGATCATGGGTTTCTTCCTTAGTATATCCCCATTCTTTTGAGAGGATATCAATCACAACACCCCAGTAATAATTATTTTGAGGTTTAGATCTCTTCTCTCTCTCAAGTTTGCATTCTCTATCGACTTGCATTTTTGCAATTGCATGTGATAGTTTTTTCGAAAGATCCCCACACCATCCCCACGAATAGTGAGGACATTCAACGCAGTTGTCTATATACTTTTTATAGATTCTACTCATACTTCTTAATAATCACTTGCAGTCTAGGAATTGTCGATCTCATCTTTTCACATACTACCCTAACAACTTGTTTGTCATTATGATAGGCGAGTCCTTCCAATACGTCTAAGATAGGCTTAATAAGTGAGTCCACGTCCATCTTAAAATACTCAAACTCTATATGCACTTCTAAAGGAATCGTTGGATCAAATATAGTATATTGATTCTTAATCGCTTGAGAGTTCCATTCCATATAGATTGCATTCCAAGTATCCCGATATACAGAGGACAAAAATAATGTCTTCCCTTTGCCTCGTTTAAGTTTCGCATTTATAGGAACAGGTTTTGTGTTAGTTGTGAATTTCATCGTTTCCAATTCTGTTCTAGTTTTGATCTAAATTCTAATAATGCAACATCATTTCCCGACTTTCTTGCATCACTAATTTTTTCCATATAACCATTATGTTTTCTTGCAAACTCAGGAAAACATTTATTACAAGGAACGACGTAGTTAAAAGTATATTCAGGCTCTCCCAGTTTGTTGAACTGTTCTTTTCCATGAACACTTTGACCATTTTTTAAATCCCAAACAGGGACATATAAAGTATCATCACACATAGCACACATATCTTACTCCATATAAATTAATATAGCCACAGTCACTATAATGAGACTACATATCATTACTATCACGTTCATCCATTCCATTTATCTTCTCCATTAATTCAGGGTTTTAGTATTTATTACTAACCACTTCGCATTCTTTACCAAAATACAGATCATTCCAATAAGTGTCATTATTTAGGCTTTCTTTATCATATAAAAAAAAGCCACCAGCATCTTTATACCATTTCACAATCAAATAAACATTTGGAATAATTAAGTCATAAATAAGAATATCATCTTCATATATTTCTTTTCCATTAGCGTCTTTGACCCCAGTGCATTGCATAACAATTCGACTCTCGAAAGTATCTGCCCATGGGCAATCCTCATATCCATTCTTAATAAAACCCCAATCAGGAATATAGCACATATCATAATACATTTTTTGATCTTCTTCATCCCACACTCTAAATTTAATTTCTCTCATTTTGGTATCCTCCACATTTCTTCTTTTAATTGCTTATAGACTGATCTTGCAAACTTTGCTGGTTCACGTTTAAGTCTAAATGGAACATCCAAAACTATTTTATAAGAACTTTCATCTTCAATTTTTTTTTCATCATATATACTACATTCAACTATTATTGTTTTTATTTCTCTTATTCCTAAATGATAATATTTTAGATGATTCATTTGTTTCCCTTTATATAATAATCACAAGTTTCTCCGCTTGGCTCAAAATAGCTCCAGCTTTGCCAATATGGATTAGGCTCTGCATTGAATCGATAACAATCACTATTTAATATACATTCATGGTTGTTGCACATTGTTATGTCTGCCATTTTAATCCTCCGCAATTTGTTCTTTGTAAATATAATCTAAATATTCTATTAGTGTTTTGGATGAACTAAGTCCAGCTATATATCCTGTATAGTATTGATAGTCAGGGCTAGAAAATTCATAATTAAAACTTTTCGTGAGCACTTCATCACATTTTGAATTATATTGTTTTTTAAAATGTTCTAACATTTCTACATCAATTTTAATAAATTTTATTAATTCTTTCATTTCTTCCCCCCTATCATTTTTTCAAAATCTTCTTTAAGATTCCAAGGTTTCCAGTTATCGGCTGTTTGTTTTAATTCTTTTTTATGTTGTTCGTGTTCTAGTAGTTTCTTCTCATAAGTGTCTATCTCCATTTTACGAATTTCTCTCATTTGCTCCTCGGACACCTTTGCCCGTGATCCAAGTTTGTCCCAAGCCTTCCTTAACATTTTTGGACTCATACTTATTTTTGCCCAAAAGGGGTCGTCTTGGTAACTCTTAACAATTAATAAAAAACTTTCCCAATCATGATTTAATTCCACGGCAAGTCTTTCCGTTTCAAATAAATCTGCCTTATAGGGCATTTTATAGTATTCCTTCCATAAAGTTATAAACCACTCATTGATTTGATTCGTTATTCTACTAGGTTGGACATCTCCTATACTGTTGTTTACTACATATTCCTTTACTGCAATTTCATTATGTTTATTTTTTTGGAATTCTGCTTCTTTATTTAAAAATATATTTTGTTTATTTTCTTTCTTTTTATTTTGTAGGGTCTCTGTGGGATCCTCCTGAGGGTCTCTGTGGGATCCTCTGAGGGTTCCTACGGGATCCACTGAGGGTTCCTGAGGGATCCACGTCGAATTTTCGCTTAGAATCAACGTATATCGACGTGCATGGGTTCTGGTCTCATTCTCTAAGATATATAAAACTTTTCGTTCTATGAGGATTCTAATGGCTTTTTTGACCATCTTTCGGGAAAGTCCAGAAATGTTTTGTAACTGGCTTAATGATATTCGATCACTATCTTTATGATAGCCATAAATTTTACGGCATATTACCATGAGGACTTTAAATGTATCTGAGTCCACTTGACTCATAAATTCATCTAAAAGAACGTTGGGCACTTGGGTGAAATTGGGTTTTAGCTCTTTCATTTTTCCTTCTTGTTTGAAGGAATAAATAGAAAATAGTATTGCTTTAATAAAAGCGAAAACTAAAATCTATCTATTCCAAGGTTTTGCCTCAGAGAAAATTTTCTACCAATTCTCTGGGGCTTTCTTATTTTTATGTCTCCTATCTTACTTGTCAACCACTAAAGGATCATAACCTTTTAAAAGTTTCCATAATTCAAAAATCTTTAAAAATGTTCTCCGACCGTGTTCGATTTGAGTACGATCATATACCACCGTCGAGACTTCTGATATGTTAGATTTTTTAATTACAATGTTGATTCCCCCAGAGACATTATCCTCAACCTCTCGATCTAAAGAATATGCTCCAAGTTGCCAAAGCCATTCGTCATATGCGTTCGGTTTGACCTTATAATCTTGAGTTTTAAAATCTATCACCCAGACTTTTCCGTCTTTGTCCTTCGCCATCATATCGAATTTACCTGCAAACCCAGAACCAACGATGACCTCTTCCATTCTGTACGGACTCAAGGACATAGTGTCAAAGATATTATTTAATGATGCAATCATTCCAGAGTATGTCTCTGTATAAGATCCATCTGAATAATAATTGTCGATGACATTGTGTATCGTCGTCCCAAAGTCTGCGGCTTGTTTTGCTGTTTCTCCTGAGTCCTTAACTACACGTTTTGCAAAGTCTGATTCTGTCTCTCCGTCTACCCGTGGTAAAGTCAAAGCCGATAGAATAGCTTGTTCTTGTTTCCAGATTTCCAATTCAGGTTTTGCAATTAGTTTTAGTATTGTCGTCACCGAAGGATAAAGCCCAAGTTTCCTCGCATCGGCGAGCGTTGTGTTACGCTCACCTCCGTCTTTCTTTGTCTGTGTATGGACTGCTTGTCCGTCTTTGTTGTACCAATGTCCCGAAGGATCTCTATTAATCTTGATCATTTTCTAGTTCCTCTTTATAAGTTTCTTCGAGTTCGTTTAACTTTGCTTTTACGACAGGGTTATATAGCATTCCAAGAAGTTCATTAATTTGTTCTTTTATTTCCATTGTTTTCTCCCATAAATTTCTCTCATTATCGGATTGCTCTGAATTTTTCTTAACAAAAAATCTTGAGCATCTTTTAAAGTTGGAAAATAATATTCTCCGCACTGAATCATTTTAGCAATTTCTTTTTGGTTTTTCTTAGTTTTCTTTAACATTTAATTCCTCATTATCAGATAACTTGATTTCTACTTTTTGTCTTCCTAAGAGAATAATAGATCCATCATCTTCTTTACGATTTTTCCCAATCATTATTCTATCACTTTTTGATATGACGTCTATGATAAACTCTCGTCTTTTATCATTAAGATCCGATAAGAAAATACCCTCCCCCTTGGGGAAGAGTGTTGTGAGATAAGTGTATTTTTTATTCATTAGAAAGTATCCTCATCATATTTGATGGGCGTTTGATCTCTCTCTGCAACGATGTATTTACCATCTACTTTTTTAGCTCCATACCCTTTCGGCATAAACTTCCCAGCTTCTTTCCAGTCAGTCTTCTTTAAATCCCACCACCATTTTGGAATGACATCTCCTGGTAGCAACATGTGATTTTGATCTGATCCTGATTGATCAAACTTTGGCTTCTCTGGATCTATCCAAGGTTTTTGAGTCGGCTTAGATGCTTGATTGCCATCATCGTCTTCGTCGGCTACAAGATTGAGTAGATTGACAATGTTATATCGTCTTGCATACGTCATTCCAGATCCGATTTTCTGCGGATCAAGTTCGGCGATAAAGAAAGACGATTGAATTGATTGCTTACTTTCTATGTCATGAATTGACGTTGTAAGCAAAAGTCCTTTTTCGTGCGGGACACTCTGTGATGTAATCACTAAGCCATGCTTGCGAAGTGAATCGGAGATTGAGTCCATAACATCATCAAGCCCTGCATAGGAGCTGTGGAAGTATGGATTTTCTTTAGTTTTGCGAAGCGGTTTAAAGTCCGCTTGTGCTCTTAATAGTTTGTCGATCATTTTGTACCTCGTGGGAATAACTCCCTCACCTTCCCCGATTGCTCGGGGAAGCCTGAGTGAATTACGCATATCTTAATCTAAATTTTTCGTTATATCTTGCGATTTGAGCGTCTCTTTTTGCTTTTAGTTTATTTTTTATATTTATAATCTGTTTTCTAATTTCTTCATAATTTTTAGTTTCTGGGGTCAATATAACCCTGCTTTTTTCAAAATAGTCAGTATTATAATCAGTATGATTTATAACCGTTTCTTTCGGGAAGAATGATCCGATTTCTCTATAGTAGGATTTTTCTTGAATTTCGATAGAATTTTCTTTAACAGTATAATAAACCTTAATTGATTCAGATCCCTTAGTGATCTTATAGAGTCCGAATTTTACATCTAATTTAGTTTTTGTAGTCATTTTTGTACCTCCGAGCGTTACGCTCATGTATCAATATAACCATACTCCCAAACATGTCAACGATTATTTACATTTATTTTCCTTTTTTTTTTATTTTTTTTCACTTTTTTTTTCAGTTTTTTTCCCCTAGAATCGATAAAAAAGTATGATCAATAAAATTGTTAAGTCTTTCCCCCTTTACCTCTCGCCAAAAACCTATGGCGTAGAGGGAGCCATTGAACGCTATGAGTATTATCTAGAGTATATTCTCGCTTGTCTCAAGCAAGATTTGTCAGGTACAGAGATAATGTTCCTCCTAGATTTTGCGGATCATTACGAATCTATGATCGACCACCTAACCAATCATTAAAACTAATATTGATTTGATTTGTCCTTGATAGTCGTTTCCATTCTTCGTATTGAGGATCGGGAGATGTCAGGGACAAGTCATAATGATCAGCCAATAAATAAAAATCATAGCCTTTAGGCTTAAGTCTATCATAGCAATAATGTTCTATGTAACCATAACGCTCGTTATATTGTCCAAGCCCTCCGATCTCATTAATCATTCCCGCCCTAAATCCACCCATCGACCAAGCGACTAATTCATTAAATTTTAATAAGTTTACATCACCCTCGACAAGTGTTCCTCTTTTATATTCTTCAAAGTCTGGACGATTCATCCCGACATAAAAAGCATCTTCTTTAAATTGGAATGCTGTCTTCATATCTTTAAGCCAACCGAAAGTGTCAGATCTCGAATCGGGATCCATTCCAACCACAATATCATTATAACTTGGATTAAAGTACTCAAAGACCTTATTCCAGTTCTGTGCAACACCTTGGTTTTCAATTTGTAAATATTCAGCTTTTAGTTTATCTGCGATTTTTTTTAATTGTTTTGAGTTCTCACTTTTCGATGGCAAAGGATAACCGCAATCAACGATGACATATTTATATCGATCATTCTCTAGTCCCGATGTGACTCTAAGGTTTTCCCCTGCTAGTCTTACAAATTCAGGTTGATTAAAGGCGAGAGTGTGTACGTAAACTTTCATATTTTTTATTCAGGTCTTCAAGGTCTTGGTTAGTAACATTTGCACGTATCATTCCGACAATATTTTTTTTAATGAACCTTGCGGGAGTTCCTCCGATTGTAATACAAGGGCGAGCCTCGGAAGACTTAATCACAACCGCACCCATTCCAACCATACACACTGACCCGATGACGCTATATTGATGTAAGACCGCACCTAGTCCTATATTAGCATATTCTAATATAGTTGAATGACCACCAATCATTACATTACATGAAATAGTTACGTTGTCATATATCTCAGAATCATGACCTATATGGGCGCCTCTTAGCATTACTATATTATCATGAAGAATAGTGGGTTTTTTTGTCCCTTGATTTATCGTCGTAAATTCATTGATTCGATTATTATTCCCTATAATGACTTTTCCTATAATACCAAAATAATCTTTATGTTCCGCAGGTGATCCAATGACAGAATGAGAAGCGATGTAATTATTATCACCGATCTCTGTATCGCCTGATATAATTGAGTAAGCTCCGATATAGTTCCCACTGCCAATTTTCACGGAATCGCTTATTATGGCAGTGGGGTGAATTTGATTTAGCATTTCTTGGAAACGCTAGGTGCTTTTTTTCCAGACATTGGTTTTACTTTTTTAGCCTTTTTCATGATAACCTCCTTATTTTGATACAGATACTTTTTTTATTTTGGAAGCGTATATTTGTCCAGTCTTATATATCGCCTGAGCTTTTTTTGATTTGAGTTTCATACAAACCCCATCCTTTTAATAATTTTAATTAAAAAATAAATTCCACCGAGTGCAATGATACTCCAGAATATCGTAACAATCCCATCCACTAACCCTTTCGCTTTCTGTGCTTCTTCTGCCTTGAGTCTAGCATCCTCTAAGTCTTTTTGGTATTGTTCAATGATTTCACTTTGGGTCTTTATCGTTGCCTTCATGTCTTTGAGCGAAGAAGATATTACTTCCTTTTTTATAGGATCTTCGATAGTCTCGGCTAACTTAATCGATGCGTTTATTGTCTCACTCGCAGGTTGGATCTCAATCGTCCGACAACATATATTCATGATAGCGAACAAAATCCAGAGCGTCATCCATGGATGTAAAGCCATCTTTAATGATTTCTCCATTAAGATCTTGCACAACACGATAGCGGGAGCTATGATTAGAACTGAGAACAAAGCTAAAATTAAGATTAAAAATTCTAGTATCGGAGTGAATAATAGGGATAAAATACCTTTCAATAGCGACATTCATTTTTCCCTCTCGGTGTAAAAATTAGTCAAAAACTTTCCAACGGTTCCAAGGATTAAAAAGAAATACATTATAATCTTGTCATCGGTTTGAATCCCAACAAAAGTCATTGCAGTCGATGAGGCGAGGATAGCATCACCAAGTTTTCTATATTTTGCGGGAGTTGGTTTATAATAGTTCTTTAACATAATCCATCCATCGTTTCTTGATTAATTACTACATAAGGAAAAATTGTTTGTGAACTAGAATAAAGTAAAGTTTGAAATTCTTTCCAGTCTTTTTGATCCCATAAAGAATCTAGGACAGTACATCCTGCGGAGTTCGTCCCAACCTTTCCAGAGGAGAATCTTGCATGAATATGAATTCCAAAAAATCCGCTTTCTTGTTCTTCGTCCATAGTCCACTTCTTATCTTTGTTCTTATCTCTTCGAATAGTTACTTTACCAGCCTGAATAAATGCATCATGTCCCTTGTGTTTACCTCGTTGGTACATGTAGCATCCTTCCTCTAGTCTAGCGGCTCCGAGAATACCAGCCATAGGTTTTAAAATCCAAGTCAATCCAGGATCGAGGGTTGCTCTATACGCTCTCACCTCAGTTCCTTTCATTATCAAGACAGTATCATTAAATTGATCTATCTCATCACTATTCTGGACAAACTTACCATCAACATAATCAAAACCACGTATGCCGACGATAGTCCATTGAGTGGAGTTTAATTTGTATTTATCTTTGAGATATTTTTTAAGTTTTGTCACGTTTTAGTAGTTCCTTGATGTCAGCTCGCATCTCGCTCATCATCTCATTGATTGAGTCCAATCTAGTTTCCAGTCTAACAATTCTATTTTCATGTTCTCTCACGACTGAAAAGTATCCTACCACTACTGTCGCTATAAAAATAAAAACTGTGATAATGTGTTCCATTATTCTTCCTCTATTTGTTTTCTGTATTCTGGATCTCTTTGTAAGAGAAGATAATGAGTAGTCGCAAAGGATTTATTTCCTTTTGAGAGTGCATCTTTAAGCTGAGCACCATATTTTGTATTCCCAACTTTTTTGATAATCTCTTCAGGAGCATTGATCCCCTTCATGATATATCCAGCCGCTTTGCCGCCTTTTTGCTCAGCCGCCGCACCTGCTAGACCAGAAGTTCCAATCATCAATCCTTTGAGTAATGGATCATCAACCATTGATGCTCCTGCTAGTCCCATAAGTCCAAAACGTGACATGATATTGGAACCTTGATTTTTTCTTGATTCTAAGTAATTCTGCATTCTCACGTTTTCTGCTATGTCCCCGAAATTACCATAGCCGATTTCTTTCCCGTATTCCTGAGCTTTTAAAAATTCAGAACTTGGTTCACCTGACTTTGTGGGTTTCATTGCTTCTGTGATAAATCTTTCAACGCTTTTAGGTTCTACCCTAGCAGAAGTTCCAGACATCTTAGAGACATCTTTCATTTTTTCGTTAAAAAACTTTGATTCAATTTCCTTAGCGGCAACAATATTTTTTTCCATATCTTTTGCTAAAACATTATATTCAGGAACTTGTTTTCCAATTTCAGAGCGTAATTTTGCAGTAATATTTTTTAATAAGTTATTAGTCTTATCTGTCTTTTGTGCATAATCTCCAAAGTTGGTGTCAGCATATAAAGACCTTAAAATATCCAAAGCCTCTTGAGGAGTAACTTTTCCTTTTGCTCGGAATCTATCAGCATAATCATCAACATCTTTTAGATATTGAGTATCTGCTTTTCCCATGACCTTAGGAACATTTTCATACGCTTTATTAATCTCATCTTGAACTATTTTTAAATCTATAGTCTTTTTTAGATTTTGAGGTTTATTGAATACTTGAACAGCTTTGTCAAAAGCCTGTTGCTCTCTTTTCCTATATGGAGAATTTTCAAAAAACTTCACATAGTCATTCATGACTTTTTGTTGATCGTATGGAAGTTGACTTATTTGATCAATCAAGTTTGGGTTTGCTCTCAATTTACCAAGTACTTCTGGACTAATATTAAAGAGTTGTCCAGTTCCCCATTCAAGAGCATTCTTTCCAGTATTATAAACAAACTTCGCAGTCTTTCCCCCTGCTCTCATTGTGAGAGGGATACTTCCACCTAGTGCGGTTTCTGTCATAACATCTTTAGTAGGATCAAAAGCAGAATTGAGATACCCAAGTCCCATCCCTGCACCTACTGATTTTGCTAAAGTAGGAAGAGCCGCTTTCGCTAAACTAGGGACAGCCGATGTCCCCATACTTGCCGCCATAGGACCAGCAATGGCTAGAGCTTGAGCAGTTTCATAAGCCATCGGTTCCTCTGTTTTTGCTTTTTGCTGTGCCGCTCTTGTATTCCTGACTAATTCATCATAAGACATTCCACGGAGAGGAGCTTCGATTGCACTTAATGCCTGAGTCGCTCCAGGTATGGATTCAACCAATGATTCAGAGAATGCTTTGTATTTACTTCCTATATTTTCCAATAAAGACTTAGGTGGATTGACTTTATTTTTAAGCTCTTCTATTAATTTAGGATCTGTAACAGGAGCAGGAACATTTCCCATTTTGCTTTCTAGTTCTTTTATTAATTTTGGATCTGTTATTTTTTCTGGCATTGTTTACTCACTTCGGAACTGGGACAGCTTTCCCATTCATCCATTTAAAATATCCACCCTTACCATCTGGGTAAAATTGACCCTCTTCATATTTTTGTTTTTTTTCATTACCCTTTAGATTTTCTAAATATTTATTTGTTAAGACTTTTGGCTCATAACCCGTAATAGAAGAGTAATTCGCAAAACTATCTATTGATTTTTTGCTTATTTCATCTATTGTTTTTAAATAATTATTCTTAAAATCAGATGAAAAAATATCTTTTCCGAAACTTGTCAAACTTGTTGGGTCAGGTAATGCTTTATTGACTAATTGTAGGACTCCACTATCCAAAGCACCGAGTTTGTTTACTTCTTTATATGCGGCTAAAAAATCAGCATATTTATTTCCAAGTTCAACATCATTTACACTAAATCCATTTGAATCAATATACTTTTTCATATCATTTAGTTTATTTATATATGATAGTGTAGCATTTTCATCTTCTTGGGATTTTCTTAAAGTAGTTGCATCAAGTTTTTTTGCTTGTGGGTTTACTGCTTTTTTTGCTCTTATATCATCAAATTTTTTAGCAATCTCTTTATAGTTTGTAGCATTAACTAAATTTAATTGTTTTTGATTTATTTCTGGATAGAATTCTTTGATGAATTGTTTAGCTTCTTGATCTCCAGTAGCTTTAGACATTGCACTTGTTTCTCTTTCTGCTATCTGTGCAATCAATGGATAATTCTTCGAAAAGTAGTCAGGAGATATTTTGGAAACGATATCTTTATCTAAATTAGGAAATGTTTTTTGGATCAATCCTTGTAGATTCTTCGCCTCGTCGGTATCAGTTCTTCTGTTATAAGCGTCTTCCAATCTTGCGTTTTGCATTTTCTCAAGTTGATTGAAATAACCTTCCTGAGTTGGTCTTCTAGCAATACCAGCACCTATAATGTCAAGGGCACGATAGGGAGAAGTATCATACTGTTGAGGCATCTGAGGGATTTGTGATGGAATTGATTGAGTCGTTGTAGTTTCTGAAACTTTAGGATTTATCATATAATCAATAGCACGATTTGCAACAGTTCCAGCAACAGCTTGGGTAAAAGGATCAAGACCTTTTCCACCAGTTGCATTTTTATTTGGATTAGTAAGATTTAATAATTCTCTATCAGCTAATTGTCTTCCATAAATATCTGTTGGAGAAGTACCTTCTGATCTTAATGTATTAATAAAATACTTTTGAAATTCATCTTCTGTAAAATCTTTAAAATTAGTTTCAGACATTGTTATCTCCTAACGCCAGTTTGAGTAGTAGCTGGCTGTGCAGTGTTAGCTGGTTGAGCAGTCGTAGCTGGTTGTGATGAAAACCAATTCATTGGATTATAACTTGAAGATGATAAAGTATTCAATAGTTGACTTCCTCTTGATTCTGCTCCAGGAATAAAAGTATTTCCAACTACTAAACCACCAGCAGGTCCACCGAGGTAAGTTGCACCAGCCTGGATTCCTGTTCCGATTAACTGTTGCATCTGTTGTGCTCTTTGTTGTGCACCTTGTAACCTAGTTCCAGCCGCTTGACCTAATAAGCCTAGCTTGGTTCCAGACTCTTGTGATGTCAGTCCATATTGAGACATAGGGATTTGGAGTTTATTCATAATCTCCTGTCTCTGTCTTGTGTCAATATTCGCTTGAGCTAGTTGTTTGTTCAAATTAGAAATTGCTTGTTGTTTCTCAAGGTTAGACATTTGAGCTAAGTTTTTATTTTGAACATTAAACCGATTAATAATATCTTGAGCTTCTGCTTTTTGAGCTTGTCTTGTATAGTCACGTTCGCCAATATTTCCCGCTAGTCCCGCTCTTTGTAATCCTGCTTGTAGTTGTCTAGACTGTGCTTCTGCGGCTACCA
>Ga0315903_10001834_pt1 | contig 32065 bp, 28 predicted proteins | sample LakEriMetagenome_7_FD_203524 | JGI IMG/M metagenome (GOLD analysis project Ga0315903, IMG submission 203524) | Freshwater fungal communities from buoy surface, Lake Erie, Ohio, United States - Buoy 2 MA119 | ecosystem: Environmental > Aquatic > Freshwater > Lake | place: USA: Lake Erie, Ohio...
TGCCAGGAATCGTCCAACCAAAAGCAAGGGGGGTGGTGTAGCGCCAACTCATGAGCAAGGTCACCAAACCGTTCACAAAAAACACCCCGAACACCCAAGAGGCCAGCTCCTCGGGTGATAACCCTCCCCGGGTGCCCACCGACAAAATGATGGCCACCGGACCCGTCGCGGCAAAAATGAAACCGATCACGGCATTGGCGAAATAAGTGCCGCCAAAGTCTGCGAGCATGGCCTTGAAGGTTCGCTGCGAAAAGGAAGGGGATTCGATGTGGTTGAACAAAACACAGACCTTTTAGGGGTTCAAAACGGTTCCCAGCGTATCAAACATTCCGCCCATTGATGCCTGACTCGCCTGAATCGGCTGCAAAAAAAGCCGCCTGACTTGTATCAGGCGGCTTTTGGGAGGGTCGGAAAACTGGAGATGGATTCCCGATCAAGTCGAGAATGACAGCTCACCTGGATTCCCGATCAGGTCGGAAATGACAGAGGGTCTGGTTTCCCGATCAAGTCGGTAATGACAGCTCACCTGGATTCCCGCCACCGTGGGCTATGTCAGCTCACTTGCCTGGGATCTTGCCTTCGACGCCTTTGATGTAGAACATCACGCCGCCCAAGAACTTGTCGTCAGCCACAGCATCTTTGGCCAGGACCACTTTACCGGCTTGGTCAACGATGGGGCCTTTCCAGATGGCAAAGCTGCCGTCCTTCAAGCCCGCCTTGATTTCGTCGATTTTCTTTTTGGTGTCTTCTGGTACATCAGCGGCCACATTGACCATGTCAATCGCGCCTTCTTTCACGCCCCACCAGCTTTGTCCGGTGCTCCATTTGCCTTCCAGGGCTTCACCCACGGCCTTGACATAGTAAGGACCCCAGTTGATCACGGCCGAACCCAAGTGGGCCTTGGGGCCGTAAGCGGTCATGTCGGAGTCCCAGCCAAAGGCCCGCTTGCCCAATTTTTCTGCGGTTTGCAGCACAGCCGAAGAGTCGGTGTTTTGCATCAGCACGTCAGCGCCGCCATTAATCAGCGAGGTGGCGGCTTCGGTTTCTTTCGGTGGGTTGAACCATTCGTTCACCCACACCACCTTGGTCTTGACCTTGGGGTTCACCGACTGGGCACCCATGGTGAAACTGTTGATGTTGCGAACCACCTCGGGAATTGGTATCGAGGCCACCACACCCAGCGTGTTGGTCTTGGTCATCTTGCCAGCGATCACACCCGCCATGTAAGCACCTTCGTAGGTACGGCTGTCATAAGTGCGCATGTTTTCGGCAGTTTTGTAGCCGGTGGCGTGCTCAAACTTGACCTCTTTGTTGTCAGCAGCCACTTTGAGCATGGGCTCCATGTAACCAAAGGTGGTGCCGAAAATCAGCTTGTTACCTTGAGCGGCCATGTCGCGGATGACGCGCTCGGCGTCAGCGCTTTCTGGCACTTTTTCGACAAAGCTGGTGACCACTTTGTCACCAAATGCTTTTTCGACTTCCTTGCGGCCGTTGTCGTGGGCAAATGTCCAGCCACCGTCACCCACAGGGCCAACATAAGCAAACGCAATTTTCAGGGGGTCAGCCTTGGCAGGCGCAGCAGCGGGCGCTGCAGCCTTTGGGGCTTCTTCCTTTTTGCCACAGCCAACCAATGCAGCGGCGGCTACAGCGGTCAGGGCCACCATCTTGATGATGGAGCGCTTGGAGATGTCTGTCATGTCAGTTCCTTTAGTTGATGAACGGGGTTACAGGGTTGAAAAATCAAGATTATGAACCGGGATAAAAGGGCTTGCCTAGCGAGGCAGGCATGTTGACCCTAATCCAGGTTGGGTTGCGGGAAATCAGGGCCAACACCACGATGGTGGCAATGTAAGGCAGTGCCGTGAGCAGCTGACTGGGCACCTCCACGCCCGCCCCTTGCAAGTGAAACTGCAACATAGTCACACCGCCAAACAGATAAGCGCCCAGCAAAACCCGTGCCGGACGCCAGGTGGCGAAGGTCGTCAAGGCCAGCGCAATCCAGCCCTTGCCAGCGACCATGCCCTCCACCCATAAGGGGGTGTAGCTGACCGAAATATAGGCCCCGGCCAACCCACACAAAGCCCCTCCAGCCACCACGGCGGCCAAGCGAATGCGGCGCACCGGATAACCCAAAGCGTGCGCCGAAGTGGGCGACTCACCCACCGCCCGCAGCACCAAACCAGTGCGGCTTTTGTACAAAAACCAAACCAAGGCCAAGACCAAGACCATGGCCCCATAAACCAAGGGGTGTTGCTTGAACAAAGCGGGGCCCACGAGGGGGATATCGGCCAGTCCGGGAATCTCGTACTGGGGGCGCTCGGGCAACTTTTCTTGTACGTAACCAATGCCCACAAAAGCCGAAAAGCCCACGCCAAACAAACTCAGCGCCAGTCCGGTGGCATATTGATTGGTGCCGAGCCAGATGACCAACACCCCAAAAATGGCAGCCAAAACTGCCCCCGCGCCCATTCCGGCGGCAAAACCTAACCAGTCATTGCCGGTATGCACCACGCAGGCAAAGCCTGCGATGGCGGCGCACAGCATCATGCCCTCGGCCCCCAGGTTGACCACCCCGGCTTTTTCATTGATCAGCAAACCCAGCGCCGCCAGCGCCAGCACGGTGCCGGCATTCAGGGTGGCCGCTATCAGCAAGGCATAAGACTCCATCACACGCTCCCCGTTTTTTGGGCCACCCAACGCAGCTTGTAGGCCACCAAGGTATCGCATGCCAGCAGGCAAAACAGCAACAAGCCCTGGAACACACCCGTGATCGATTTGGGCAGGCCCAACCGCGACTGCGCCAACTCGCCGCCAATGTAAAACATGCTCATCAGCACCGCCGACAAGACCATGCCCGCAGGGTGCAAACGCCCGACAAAGGCCACGATGATGGCGGCAAATCCATAGCCTGCAGGCACATAGGGCGTGAGCTGCCCAATGGGGCCCGCCACCTCCAAAGCCCCCGCCAGACCGGCCGCACCGCCTGAAGTGAGCAAAGCCACCCACAAAGCTTTGCGAGATGAAAACCCCGCATAACGCGCAGCCGCAGGGGCCAGACCGCCCACTTGCTGGGCAAATCCAGCCCGGGTGCGGAACAAAAATACCCACAACAAGCCCGCTCCGACCAAGGCCAGCAACAAGCCCACGCTGACGCGCGAACCGGACATCAAGCGGGGAATTTGCGTCACCGCCTCAAAGGTTTTGGACTGCGGAAAATTAAAACCTGCCGGGTCTTTCCAGGGGCCATACACCAGATAGCTCAGCACCATGTCGGCCACATAGACCAACATCAGGCTGACCAAAATTTCACTGGCATTGAAGCGGTCACGCAGCAAGGCCGTGATGCCCGCCCAAGCCATGCCGCCCAACACCCCGGCCAACAGCACCGCCAACACAATCCAACGCCCCGTGTCTTTGTCGGCCAACAAAGCCATGCCACCAGCGCACACGGCGCCGATAACAAACTGTCCCTCGGCCCCGATGTTCCACACGTTCGAGCGAAAACACACCGACAAACCCAGCGCAATCAGCAGCAAGGGGGTGGCCTTGACCATCAACTCGCCCAGGGCATAAGAGGTTTTGACTGGTTCCCAAAAGAACATTTGCAAACCACGCACCGGGTCTTTGCCCAAGGCCATGAACAATGCGATGCCCAACAACACGGTCAGCACCAACGCCAACAAGGGCGAGGCATAAGTCCACAAACGAGAAGCCTGAGGCCGAGGTTCAAGCCGCAGCATGTTGCGCCTCCTGTGCGGTGGCTACTGTGGCCCCATCTTCGGGCCAAAGCCCGCTCATCCACTCACCAATACGCGCCACCGTGGCCTCTGCCCGCGCCACCGAGGGCGACAAGCGCCCTTTGGCGATCACATGCATGCGGTCAGACAGTTCAAACAGTTCTTCCAGCTCTTCGCTGACCACCAGCACGGCGCAACCGGCATCTCGCAAGGCCAAAATTTCTGCCCGGATTTGAGCCGCGGCCCCCACATCCACACCCCAAGTGGGTTGCGAGACGATCAACAACACCGGATTGGCACTGATTTCGCGGCCCACAATGAATTTTTGCAAATTGCCACCCGACAGCGATTGCGCCGGGGCCTGCGGCCCTGCCGCCTTGACCTTGAAGCGCTCAATGACACCGCGCGCCTGATCGGCCAAGGCCCCCATGCGCACCCAGCCGCCCTGCCCCAAGGCCTCGGTGCGCGTGAGCAACAGGTTTTGCGACAGACTGAGCGAGGGCACGGCGCCCCGACCCAAGCGCTCTTCGGGCACAAAATGCAGTCCCATTTTTCTGCGCGGCACAGGCCCCAAAGCCGCCACTGGCTGGCCCGACAGCATCACACTGTCTGCACCGCACTGCTGGCCTGCACGGGTGTCTTCTCCTGACAAGGCCCACATCAATTCTTTTTGACCGTTGCCCGACACGCCCGCCAAACCCAGCACCTCGCCGCTGCGCACTTGCAGGTGAATGTCCTCCAAGTCCACGCCAAACGGGTCTTGCCGGGTTAGGCTCAGGCCCTTGACCGAAAGCACCACCTCGCCCGGCTCGCGCGCCACATGCTGCAAAGCTGGCGGCTCAGCGCCAATCATTAGGCGGCTCAAGCTGGCGTTGGACTCTTCGCGCGGGTCGCACACCCCGGTCACCTGCCCGCCGCGCAACACCGTGCAGGCGCTGCACAGTGCACGAATCTCGTGCAACTTGTGCGAGATATAAAGCAGACTGCAGCCTTGATTCACCAACAAATTGAGCACTACAAACAATTTGTCCACCGCCTGAGGCGTCAACACCGAGGTGGGCTCGTCCAGGATCAGCAGTTTGGGCTCGGTCAGCAAGGCCCGAATGATCTCCACCCGCTGCATCTCCCCCACGCTCAAGGTGTGCACCGGGCGATCGGGCTCCAAATCCAAGCCATATTCGCTGGCCTTGGCCACAATGCGTTGCGTCACCTCGGCCAAAGTGAGTGATTTGTCCAGCCCCAGCCAGACGTTTTCGGCCACGGTCAGGGTATCAAACAGGCTGAAGTGCTGAAACACCATGCTAATGCCCAGCTTGCGTGCCTCTTGGGGGTTGCGAATATGCACCGCCTGGCCATTGAAAAAGACCTGCCCCTCGTCCGGCTTGACCGAGCCGTAGATGATTTTCATGAGCGTGGACTTGCCCGCACCGTTTTCACCCAACACGGCATGGGCTTGCCCGGGCAGGACGTTCAGCGACACGTTCTGGTTGGCCACCACGCCCGGGTAGCGTTTGGTAATGCCAGTTAAAGACAACAGGGGAGTGGTCATGTCGGTGGAAAAATGGAGTGTCCAATTATTTATCAGCAAAGTCTGTGCCTAAAAATCGACACCAAGCCTAGCGGCAAAGAGTTTGCCGCACAATGTAACACTGGACAACACCTGCTTTTACCCGAGTTTGCACCTGTCGCGCAGCTCATATCTATTGCTCCAGCTCCATCACCCGGCCTCATGTACCTCACCAAGACACTGACCGACTTGCACGGCTGGCGCGCTGACCTGCTGTGGTTTCCCGACCCGCAAATCCCCAAGGTGCGGCTCGAAACCGATGGCTTATTGGTTACCGGCCAAAGTGCCGACGGCGTGGTGCGGGTGGTGGCCATAGGGCGCTACCACGACGTGCGCTTGCAATTGGCCACGGACTGTCCCGATCTGCCCATCACGCACTGGCCTGGCCTGTGCATTGCGCCGGGGTTCATTGATCTGCACACGCATTACCCCCAAACCGATGTCATCGGATCACCCGCTGACGGCCTGTTGCCCTGGCTAGAGCACTACACTTTTCCGCACGAAAAACAATTTGCATCGCCCAGCTATGCCCACGAAGTCAGCAACTTCTTCTTGGATGAGTTGATGCGACACGGCGTGACCACGGCGCTGTGCTTTGCCACCGCACACCCCGAATCGGTGGATGTGTTCATGGCCGAGGCCCAAAAACGCCGCCTGCGCATGATCACCGGCAAAGTGCTGCAAGACCGCCACAGCCCCGATGGCCTGCGCGACACTGACACCCCAACCAGTCTGCGCCAAACCGAGGCACTGATTGCCCGCTGGCACGGTGTGGACCGCCTGGGTTACGCCATCACGCCCCGTTTTGCCCCCACCAGCTCGCCAGAACAACTGCACGGCGCGGGTGAGATCGCGCAGCAATTTCCGGATGTCTGGATTCAGTCGCATGTGGCTGAAAACGTGGACGAAATCCGTTGGGTGAAAGAACTTTTCCCCCAAGCACGCAGCTACCTCGATGTGTATGACCGCGCGGGTTTATTGCGCCAGCGTGCTGTTTACGCACACTGCATTTATCTAGACAACACCGACCGCCACCGCATGGCCGAAGTGGGTGCAAGTGCAGCCATCAGTCCCACCAGCAACCTGTTTTTGGGCAGCGGTTTTTTTGACTACCCCGCATCGGATGCGGCAGGTTTGCGTTACGGCCTGGCCAGCGATGTGGGCGGTGGCACCAGCTTTAGCCCCTTTCACACCATGCACGCCGCCTACACGGTAGCCCGCCAAAATGTGGGCCATCCGGGCATCAGCCTGGCCCCCGAGCACCTGTGGTGGCAACACACCGCAGGCGCGGCCCAGGCACTCGACCTGACGGGTAAAGTCGGCAACCTGTTGCCCGGCTACGAAGCTGACTTTGTGGTGATCAACCCCCAGGCTACGCCACTGTTAGCCCGCCGCACCGCGCAAACCAACACCCTGGCCGAATGGCTGTTTGCACTGATCGTATTGGGCGATGAACGCCTTATTGCACACACCGTGGTGCAAGGCCAAATCGTCGCACCCGCACCCAACGCCCACCCCGTGATTGGGCGCTCGGCATGAACAAGGCAGATGAAGATTCAATCCTGATTAATCCAGTGAACGAGCCGATGGATAACCTAGAAAACGGTCTAAAAAATGACCTAGAGAGTGCCCCGGCAAATGCCCCCTTCATAGACCCGAACGCTGCCCAGCGCTTGGCCGTGCGCGCCAGCATTGCGCAATTTCAGTCTCGTCTGCTGGCTGCGGGTCAGGATTTTCGGGCTCCGCCACTCGAACCCACCACCTGCTGTGGACGCGGCTGCAGCGGCTGTGTCTGGGAAGGCTACGAGGCGGCGCTGGCCTGGTGGTATGAGGAGGCTAGGGCGTTGTTGGCTTAAAAGCCGAAACCTGCCCCGGCACCCAGCAAGGTGGCGACACCGAGCACGGCAAAAACAGCGGCGGCGATGCCGTGCACCAGTTTCATCGGGATTTTGTGGGCCAGTTTGTCGCCCACAAACACGGCAGGCACATCGGCAATGAGCATGCCCAGTGTGGTGCCGATCACCACCATCAAGGGTTGTGCGTAGTGAGCGGCCATGGCGACGGTGGCAATTTGGGTTTTGTCGCCCATTTCAGCCAGAAAGAACGTGATCAAGGTTGCGCCAAAAACACCAAAACGCTTGGCCACCTGGGTCTCGTCTTCTTCAATTTCATCGGGAATCAGGGTCCAGATGGCCATGCCGATGAACGATGCCCCCAGCACCCAGCGCAAAATTTCTGGGCTGATGGCCGAGGTTATCCAAGCGCCCAACGCCCCGGCCAGCCCGTGGTTGATGACGGTGGCAACCAAGATGCCTGCAATGATGGGAAGTGGTTTTTTGAAGCGCGCCGCAAGAATGAAGGCGAGCAATTGAGTTTTGTCGCCAATTTCAGCAAGGGCCACAACACCCGTAGAGACGAAGAGGGATTCCATGAATGTTCCAAGGCCGATCAGAGACAAATGACCACAACACCTCCTCGGCCAAAACGGGGGGTGAAATGGTCAAAGGTCTTGCCAAGCATATGTGCTGCTTGCGCCATGGCCGATAAGCCAAGTATGTTGACGCAAGCCTCTTGGGTGAAAGAGCGGCTACTCCCCAATGACAGCGCAGGAGTCTACCACCCCGAAGCCCACCCCAAAGGCCCTTCAAAGCCGTTTTGAACTGCCCCTATTCAAGGCACATCAAGCGCTGAATGTATGCCCTTAACCAGCTCTTCAGGAGAAGCGGGCCGCACCCAACGGGCCACCTCTTGCCCATCGCGCAACAACACCAGCGTAGGCCAAAGCCGCACGCGGTAACTGCGCCCCAGCGGTCGGCCCGGTCCATCTTCGATCTTGATGTGTTGCCATGGTCTTTGTAGCGCCCCCTCTTGCGGTAATGCTTGCGCCACCACGGGTTGTGCGGCGCGACAATGGCCGCACCATTCGGTGCCGAACTCAAGCAAAGTTAGGCCGCGCAGGGCTTCTACCTCGGCACGGCCAGGCGCTTCCAAAGCGCTCAGATAAGGTTTGAAAGCACTCATGTTTGCAACCCCGCTGAACTGAACAATTGCGACACCACGGTTCGCCACCACAGCAAGCCAGGGTCTTTGTCAAAGCGTGGGCTCCAATGCATCGACACTGTGAAATCACGCAAGGGCAACTCGGGCTCAACAATGCACAAAGCCCCTTCCGATGCAAAGCTTTGAGCAAAATTTTTCGGCATCAAAACCGCCAAATCGCTGCTTTTGACAATGCCGGGCAATGACAGGAAGTGGCTAACCGTCAAGCGCAAACGGTGCTGCCAATGCATCAACTCCAAAATGCGCAGGGTATCCGAGTGGGTGCGCACGGCGGCAAACTCCAGATCGGTCAACACACGCTGTTCTGCATCGGGTGATGGGTCTTTAGACTTTTGCAGCTGGTTCCACAATTTGGCCACCGGATGGCCCTTCCGCATGAGCAACACATAGCGGTCGCTCAACAAGGGTTGATGCAAGGTGTCTTGCACCTCGGGTAAAAATCCAATCGCCAAGTCGAGCTGACCACTGTCCAAGGCCGCGCCAATTTTGTTGTGCGCCAGTGGCCTGGCCTCTAAGCGCATGCCGGGCGCGTTGTGCTGCAGGGCCTGCACCAATTCAGGCAAAAACCGGGCCTCTCCGATGTCGCTTAAATGAACCCGCAACACACGGCTGGAACGCTTGGGGTCAAACACTTGCGAGACATTCAGGGCTTCTTCAAGGGTGCCCAGGGCCATTTGCACCGCCACCGCAAGCCGGTCAGCCCGAGGCGTTGGCCGCACACCCGAACCGCTGCGTTCAAACAAAGCATCGCCCAGCATGGTCCGCAACCGCGCCAGCCCCTGGCTGGCGGCAGGTTGCGACATGCCCAACTGTTGTGCGGCCAAGCTGACGCTTCCGGCCCGCCAGACGGCATCAAACAAGCGCAAAAGGTTCAGGTCCAAGTCGTTGATATTCATTTATCGCATACTAATTATTAAAGTTATTTTATAGGCTTATGTGTAAGATGCCTTCAACTGTGCGAGATCGCGCACACAAGGAGCTGGTTTTGGAAGTCTCATTTCACGAAGAAATCAAGGCCCTGCGAATGGGCAAAGGCGAGATTTTTCAAGGTGAGGGCATCTTGGCGATCACCAAGGGTTTGCTGCAATCAGGGGTCAGCTACGTGGGCGGCTATCAAGGTGCCCCGGTATCTCACCTGCTCGACGTCATGGTCCAAGCCAAACCCTACATGGACGAATTGGGGGTTCATGTAGAGGCTTGCTCCAATGAAGCTTCGGCTGCGGCCATGTTGGGGGCTTCCATTCATTACCCAATTCGTGGCGCAGTCACCTGGAAATCCATTGTGGGCACCAACGTGGCCGCCGATGCGCTGTCCAATCTGTCGTCTCCGGGGGTCACGGGCGGTGTGTTGATTGTGGTGGGCGAAGACTATGGCGAAGGGGCCAGCGTGATTCAGGAGCGCACCCATGCCTACGCCCTCAAATCGGGCATGTGCTTGCTGGACCCCCGCCCCGAACTGGGCCAAATGGTCAACATGGTGGAACACGGTTTTTGCCTCTCTGAAGCCTCCAACATGCCGGTCATGATGGAGTTGCGGATTCGGGCCTGCCATGTGCGCGGCCAGTTTGCGGCCAAAGACAACCAGCCTCCCAAGTTGTCCAAGAGGCATCTGATCGATGAACCTGCGCAATTCAACTACATGCGCCTGGCTCACCCGCCCGTGACCTTTGCGCAAGAAAAACGCAAAGTCGAACATCGTCTGCCCGCCGCACGCCAATACATTGCCGAGCACGGCCTGAACGAACACTTTGAAGGTACCCAACACCGGCATCTGGGCCTGATCGTGCAGGGCGGGCTTTACAACACACTCATCCGTGCGCTGCAACAATTTGACTTGGCCGATGCGTTTGGGGCCTCCAGCGTGTCGCTGTTGGTGTTGAACGTGACCTATCCGCTGGTGCCGGACGAACTGGTGAACTTCTGCAAAGACAAGTCGGCCGTGTTGCTGCTCGAAGAAGGCCAGCCCGAATACATCGAGCAAGAACTGGCCTTGATGTTGCGTCGGCTTGATTTGCAAACCCCTTTGCACGGCAAAGACATGCTGCCCTCAGGAGGCGAATACACCGCCGAAGTGCTGGCCCAGGGTCTGCTCCAATTCTTGGACAGGCACCAAACTGAGGCCGTCCCCGACCACACACGCCAATGGTTGCAGGGTAACGGCGAACGCCGCCAACAAGTGCAAGCCCTGCTGGGCACGCCGGTGCCCGCACGGCCCCCTGGCATGTGCATTGGCTGCCCTGAGCGCCCAGTGTTTTCTGCCCTCAAACTGGCCCAGCAAGCGGTGGGGCCGGTCCACATTGCAGGTGACATTGGATGCCACGCGTTGGCCACGTTCGAGCCGTTTTCGTTTGGCCATTCCATTTTGGGTTACGGCATGAGCTTGGCCAGTCGGGCGGGTGTTTCGCCGGTCATTAAACGGCGCGTGCTGTCGGTCATGGGCGATGGCGGCTTCTGGCACAACGGCTTGCTGACCGGCGTACAAAGTGCTTTGTTCAATGGCGATGACGCGGTGTTGCTGATCTTCAAGAACGGTTACACCTCGGCCACCGGCACGCAAGACATCATCAACACGCCAAGTGAAACGACAAAAGACCTGGCCAACGACAAGCAGCTCAGCCTGGTCCATACCAATCAAACCATCGAGTCGACCTTGAAGGGTGTGGGCGTGCAGTGGTTGCGCACCGTCAACACCTACGAGGTCAGCCTCATGCAGGCCACCCTGACCGAGGCTTTCACCACCCCTTTTCAGGGCCTCAAGGTGATCGTGGCCGAGGGTGAATGTCAACTCGAACGGCAGCGCCGCATCAAACCCTGGCTGGCCTCGCTGCTGTCCCAGGGTGAACGCGTCGAACGCGTGAAATACGGCGTGGACGAAGACGTGTGCAATGGCGACCACGCCTGCATTCGCCTCTCGGGTTGCCCTACCCTGACCCTCAAGGACAACCCCGATCCGCTCAAGGTGGACCCGGTGGCCACCGTGATTGACGGTTGTGTGGGTTGTGGGCTGTGCGGTGAAAACGCGCATGCAGCCACTTTGTGCCCCTCGTTTTATCGGGCCGAAGTGGTGCAAAACCCCAAGCTGCACGAACGCCTGTGGGCACGCTGGCAAAGCCTGGCCACGCGCTGGTTGCAACCGGCCTGAACCCCCACAACGCCTGACAAGTTACCGAGACCCGACATGACCCAAGCTCTCTCGATTTTGCTGTGCGCCCTAGGGGGCGAAGGCGGTGGCGTGCTGGCCGACTGGCTGGTGGCGGTGGCCCGCCATGCAGGCTACCCGGCCCAAGCGACCTCCATTCCGGGGGTGGCACAACGCACCGGAGCCACCACGTATTACCTCGAAATTTACCCCGTTCCCCTCAATCAACTGAACGGCCGTTTGCCGGTGCTGGGGCTGAACCCGCTGCCGGGCAGGCTGGATGCCCTGGTCTCCTCCGAGTTGCTAGAAACCGCCCGCCAAATTGGCAACGGCCTGGCCTCTGCCGACCGGACTCTGGTCATCAGCGCCGCCTCTCGCGCCCTGACCACGGCCGAAAAAATGACCATGGGCGATGGCCGCCGCGCCGAAGGCCCGCTGTTGGATGTGGTGGCGGCCCACAGCTTGCGCCACCATGTGTTGGACATGGCGCAAATGTGCAAAGAAAGCGGCACCCTGGTCAGCGCCGTGATGCTGGGGGCACTGGCTGGCAGTGGCCTGCTGCCTTTTGATCGCACGCATTACGAAGCCGTTTTGTCAGGATCCAGCACGTCGGCACAAGCCAGTTTGCGCGGCTTTGCACTGGCCTACGAGCGGGTCTTGCAGCAACGCGACCAAGCCCGCTATATAGAACAAGTCTTCAAACCTGCAGGCCCCACATCTGCAGCCTCACCCGATCCGGCAGCACCATCCGCTGAAAAAGCCCAACTGCCCGCAGATGTAGCGGCCCAATTTGCACCGGTTTTGCACCCCTTGATGGGCTTGGCCTACCAGCGCTTGGTGGATTACCAGGGCGATGCCTATGCCCGGCTGTATGTGCAACGCCTCGCGCGCCTGCAAACCGCAGAAATGACCACCGCGTCCGATGATCAAAGCCACCCCGTGACCGCTGAAGCCACCCGCTGGCTGGCCCTGTGGATGGCTTTTGACGACATCATCCGGGTCGCCGATCTGAAAAGCCGGGCCAGCCGCTGGACCCGTGTCACGCAAGAGGTCAAGGCCAAAGAGGGCGATGTGCTGAAGGTGTACGACCACTTCAAGCCCGGCGTGCCCGAGTTGGCGGCCCTTTTGCCGCAAGGACTTGCAGGCCAACTGCTGCGCTGGGACCTCGCACGGGTGGCCAGCGGCAAAGCGCCTTGGGCGCTGCCGATCAAGGTGGCACGCCATGCACTGTGGGGCATGGCCAGCTTGCGTCTGTTGGCCAGTTTGCGCGTGCTGAGGCCCTGGGGCAGCCGATACGCCACCGAACAAGCCCTGATTGAAGAGTGGCTCCATGCCATCGAAACCGGCACCCGCCAGTCAGCCGCATTGGGTCTGGAACTGGCACGTTGCGGCCAGTTGATCAAAGGCTACGGCAGCACCAACGAACGTGGCAAAGACAACTTGCTGCACATCTTGCGCCACGTCTGCGGCCCAGCCTCAGCCATTCCCCTGTCTGAACAAGCCGCTGCCGTGGCCCGCATTCGGCAAGCTGCCCTGCAAGACGAGGCCGGCCAGGCCTTGGACCATGCCTTGTTGCAACACGGGGCACCCGCTCGCCCGGTGAAAGAACAGCCTGTGTTGTGGATGAAAAATCCACGGCTGAAAAAGTCCTGATCACAACCAAACTTTTCCCATTCATTACAAAAACCTCAGGAGACAAGCATGCATAAAACCGGTTCTATCACCCGCCGTGGTCTAGCCACAGTGCTCACCGCACTCACCCTCGGGCCGGCTTTATGCCTGAGCGCTGCAGCCCAAAATTGGCCCACCAAACCGGTCAAAATTGTCGTCAACTTTCCACCCGGTGGTGCAGCTGACCAAATCGCGCGTGCCATTGGCGTGCCCCTGTCAGAGGCGTTGGGCCAGCCCGTGGTGGTGGAAAACCGGGGCGGTGCCAACGGCAATCTGGGCGGTGACCTGGTGGCCAAATCCACCCCAGATGGCTACACCTTGCTCATGAGTTCGGGCGGCATGGTGTCAGTCAACCCGCACATTTATGCCCGCATGCCTTTTGACCCCGCCAAAGACTTGGTCCCCGTGGCCTCGGCGGCCCGCGTGCTGGTGTTCTTGGTGGCCAAACCCAATTTCCCAGCCAACAACATCCAAGAATTTTTGGCGTACGTCAAAGCCAATCCAGGCCGACTGTCTTATGGCTCGGCAGGCAATGGCAGCTCTCCCCACTTGGCCGGAGAAATGATGAAAAGCCAGGCTGGACTGTTTGCCGTGCATGTGCCCTACCGGGGTGCGGCCCCGGCCTTGCAAGATGTGTTGGCTGGACAGCTCGACTTTTATTTCGACCCTGGCATCGGCTTGGGCCAAGTGCGCGCGGGCAAGCTCAAATTGATGGCCGTGGGCAGCTTGAAGCGCTCCCCTTTGTTCCCCAACGTGCCCACGTTGGATGAGGCGGGTCTAAAAGGCTTTGACGCCGATTCGGTGTTTGGCTTTTATGCCCCTGCGGGCACCCCAGCAGAGGTGGTGACCCGTGTGAACCGCGAGATCAACCGGATTTTGGGCACGCAGGCCCTGAAAGACCGGATCCAAAATTTAGGAGGTGAAGCCCTGCCCTTGACGCCCGCCGAGTTCGGTGCCCGCGCCGCGAATGATTCCAAACGATTTGGGGCCATCATCCGCGAGCGCAAAATCAGCGGCGACTGAACACGCCCCCCAGCCCACTGGCGGACCCTAGGACTGCCCCCAGCTTCAGACCCCCGCCAGTTCGCGCAGCGCCTGCGGATTGGGCAAACCCAGCACGCGCCCGCCGCCACTGATGAGTTGGCGCTCACGCAAGTGGCGCAACACCCGCGAAAAAGTCTCTGGCGCAATGCCCAACTGGGCGGCAATGGTGCGCTTGCGCTCGCGCAAGGTCACCGCCAAACCGCCCACCAATGAATCGGGCTCGGCGTGTCGCAACAACCACTCGGCGCAACGGGCATCGGCATCTTTGGCCAATCGGCTCACCCCCAACTCGGTCTGTTGGCGCTGTGAACGGGCCATGTCCATCAACAGATGCTGCGCTGCCATGGGCAGTGCCTTTATTTGGGCCAAAAAGTCCGGCAAGCTGACATATTCCAGTTGCACATCGGTCTCTGCCACGGCATCCACCGCGTGGGGCAGCCCAAGCAAACCAGAAGCTGCCTCCAGCCAAAAAGGCCCTTTCACCACCCCTAACTGGTGCGAAATTTCTCCATCGGTCAAGATGCCCAACACCACCTTGCCCTTCACAAGTCGTGGAATTCGGTCCACCGCATCGCCTCGGTGCAGCAATACGCTGCCCGCTTGCAAGGTGGTCAACGGGGAAATGGCGTCCGATGTGGGGGGCAAAGAGGTATCAAGCATGGTGCAGCCGAATGTGCCAGAGGGCAGGCCCTGAAGTTTTGACACACATCAATAACGGGCCTTGACTTGGCTGTTCCGCTGAAAAAACCTCTATTTGAATAACGTCAAACCACCAGAATAGCCCTGAAATCGTTCACGTTGGTGTGCGTGGGGCCGGTGATGACCAGATCGCCTAGGGGTTCAAAAAAACCATAGGCGTCGTTGCGCTGCAAGTGCGCATCCACCTTCAGGCCCAGCACGGCTGCACGGGCCAGCGTGTCGGGGCTGACTTGGGCTCCGGCGTTGTCCTCAATGCCATCGATGCCATCGGTATCGGCCGCCAAAGCCCAAACGCCAGCTTGTGCTTGCAAGGCTTGCGCCAAGCCCATGCAAAACTCGCCTGCGCGCCCCCCACGGCCACGGGGTGTGCCCTTCGGCTGTGACTTGATGGTGACGGTGGTCTCGCCGCCACTCAAAATCACACACGGCTTCTGGAACGGGCCTTGACCTTTGGCCGCCGCTCGGGCCAGAGCGGCCAACACCTTGCCCACTTCGCGCGATTCCCCCTCAATTTCATCGCTCAAGATGTAAGCGTTCAGTCCTTGGTCGCGCGCCGCCTGAGCAGCCGCCTCGAGTGATTGCTGGGGTGTGGCGATCATGTGAACCGAATGGCCTGCAAATGCCGCATCGCCAGGTTTGGGGGTTTCCCATGTGCCAGAACGCAAAGCTTGCTCAAGCTCGGGCGGCACGGTAATGGCGTAGCGTTGCAAGATAGCCAGCGCATCTGCACAACTGGTGGCATCGGGCACGGTGGGCCCACTGGCAATGATGGAAGGGTCGTCGCCCGGCACATCGCTGATGGTGAGCGTCACCACCCGGGCTGGCGCACAAGCCGCCGCAAGGCGTCCGCCCTTGATGCGCGAAAGGTGTTTGCGCAAACAGTTCATCTCAGAAATGTTGGCCCCACTGGCCAGCAACTGGCGGTTGATGTCTTGCTTCAATTGCAAACTGATGCCCTCGGCAGGCAAGGTCAGCAAGGAAGAACCCCCGCCCGAAATCAGGCACAACACCAAGTCATCGGCCGTCAAACCCTGGGTCAGCGCCAAAATCCGCTCGGCGGCCTCCAATCCTGCAGCATCGGGCACGGGGTGCGAGGCCTCGACCACTTCAATGCGCTCTGGCAGTCCGACTGGTCGTGGCGGCGTGTGGCCATAGCGCGTGACCACCAAACCCGACAGCGGCGCATCTTGGGGCCACAAAGCCTCCACGGCCTGGGCCATGGCCCCGCCTGCTTTGCCGGCCCCCAATACCAAGGTTCGGCCTTTGCTAGGGTCCGGTGGCGTGGGCAAATGGGCTGCGGTGTTGTGCAAAGGCAAGGCCCGCAGCACCGCCACATCGTAGAGTTGGCGCAAAAAAGTCAGGGGCGAATCTAGCGGCGATTCAAGGGGTGAACCCCTGCGTGAGGGGGTCAAAGGTGTCGGTGCATTCATGCCGAGATGTTAACTTCTCCAGCGGCGATGTCATGGCCCGCCATGAGCTCCAGACTGCGGCACAAGGCCGAATGGTCCAACCCCGCCAAGCCATGGGCCGCACACACTTGCATCAACTGCGCTGCGCTGGCGGTGTGGGGCAAGGCCAGCCCCATCTCGCGCGCACCTTGCAGGGCCAAGCCCAGATCTTTCTGGTGCAACTCGATGCGGAAACCCGGATTGAAGGTGCGCTTGACCATGCGTTCACCATGTACCTCCAGAATTCGGCTGGCGGCAAACCCACCCATCAGCGCCTGGCGCACCTTGGCGGGATCGGCCCCTGCTTTGCTGGCAAACAGCAGCGCTTCAGCCACCGCCTCAATGTTGAGCGCCACGATGATCTGGTTGGCAACTTTGGTGGTTTGGCCATCGCCATGCCCACCCACATGGGTGATGTTCTTGCCCATGGTTTCAAACAAGGGCTTGGCGCGCTCGAAGCTGCTCTCAAAACCGCCCACCATGATGGTCAGGCTGGCCGCCTTGGCACCCACTTCACCGCCCGAAACGGGTGCGTCCAGGTATTCGCCGCCCAGTGCATGAATGCGTTCTGCCATCTTTTTGGTGGCCATCGGGCTGATCGAACTCATGTCGATCACCAGTTTGGGCTTACCCCCGCTGCCCAGTGCTTGGGGTTTCAGGCCAGCAGCCACACCGCGATCGCCAAACAGAACGTCCTCCACATTGGGGGTATCCGGCAGCATGGTGATGATTACATCGGCGCGTTTGGCCACTTCTTCGGCACTGGTACACAAGGTCGCCCCGCCGTCCACCAAATCGGTTGGCACTTTGCTGCGCGTTTGCACAAACATCATGTGCCCGGCCTTCATCAGGTTCAGGGCCATGGGCGCGCCCATGATGCCCAAACCGATGAACCCCACCTTCATGCCGCTTTTGGTCATTTGCTTTCCTTGTTTAATTTTGATTGTTTCAATATTTCAGGCCGCGTAAGCCTGGGAGTTGGACGTCAGCGTTTGCAGCCAGTCAAGACCCGCCTCGGTCCCGCCCGGCCCGGCGTTGCGGGGCTTGTATTCACAACCCACCCATCCGCTGTAACCGATCTTGTCGAGCCACTGAAAAATGTGCGCGTAATGGATCTCGCCCGTACCGGGCTCGTTTCGCCCAGGGTTGTCGGCAATCTGCACATGGGCTATGAGGGCCAACTGCTTTTGCAAAGTGGCCGACAACTCGCCCTCCATGCGTTGCGCGTGGTAGATGTCGTATTGAAGAAACAAGTTGTCAGAAGCCACCTCGTCCATGATCTGCAAGGCCTGCGCAGTGCGGTTGACAAAAAAACCGGGAATGTCGTAGGTGTTGATCGGCTCGATCAGTAAACGCACACTTTTACGCCCTAGGATGGCTGAGGCGTGGCGCAAATTGCTCACCAGCGTGGCGCGCGCCAGCGTCGGGTCCACCCCCGCTGGCAAGATACCCGCCAGACAATTGATCTGGGGGGTGCCCAACACACGCGCATAGTCCAACGCTTGGTTCAGCCCCTCACAAAACTCCTGCACCCGGTCCGGGTGGCAGGCAATGCCGCGCTCACCTGCCGCCCATTGGCCAGCTGGCAAGTTGTGCAAGACCAGCCGCACACCACTGTCCTTGATGGCTTTGGCCACTTCTTCGGCAGGGTGGTCATAGGGAAACAAAAACTCCACGGCTTCGAAGCCCGCGCGCGCAGCGCTGTCAAAACGATCCAGAAATGGCAGCTCGGTAAAAAGCATCGACAAATTGGCAGAAAAACGGGGCATGACAAAACTCCTGTGCTTTAAAAATTGAACCGCTTACTCCAGCAAGCCCGCCAACTCCAAGCCCTTCATGCCTTCAGGGTGGCGGCAGTCCACGGCTTCGAATTCGTTGATGCGATCAATTTCTGTGCCCATGGCCACATTGGTTACTTTTTCCAAAATCACCTCCACCACCACGGGCACGCGGAACTGCCGTGCCATGGCCTGGGCTTGCACCAGGGCATCGCCAATTTTTTCAGGATCGGTCACGCGCAGCGCCTTGCAACCCAAGCCCAGCACCACGGCGTGGTGGTCCACACCAAAGCCTTTCAGTGCCGGGTCTTCAACGTTCTGGTTGTCAAAGGCCAGTTGCACGCAATAGTCCATGTCGAACTGACGCTGCGCCTGGCGAATCAAGCCCAGGTAGCTGTTGTTCACCAACACATGCACATAAGGCAAACCAAACTGCGCCCCCACCGCCAGCTCTTCAATCAGGAACTGGAAGTCATAGTCACCCGACAAACCCACCACGGTGCGCGTAGGGTCCGAAGCCACCACCCCCAGAGCGGCCGGAATGGTCCAACCCAAAGGCCCCGCCTGACCACAGTTGATCCACTGCCGTGGACCAAAAACGTTGAGGAACTGCGCACCTGCAATCTGCGACAACCCGATGGTGCTGACGTAAATGGCATCGCGTCCGAAAGCCTTGTTCATCTCTTCGTAAACGCGCATGGGCTTGATCGGGGTCTCGGTGTAATGGCTTTTGCGCAGCATGAGGCGCTTGCGCTCGGCACAGCGCTCAGCCCACTCGGAATAGTCGTGCAAAGTACCGGCCGCTTGACGTTCGCGCGCCACCTGCACAAACAGGGCAAGGGCGGCCTTGGCGTCCGACACGATGCCGTAATCGGGCATGAACACACGGCCAATCTGGGTCGGCTCGATGTCGACATGGACAAAGCGGCGACCCTTGGTGTAGGTGTCGACCGAGCCGGTGTGGCGGTTGGCCCAGCGGTTACCAATGCCCAACACAAAGTCACTGGCCAGCATGGTGGCGTTGCCATAACGGTGGCTGGTTTGCAAGCCACACATGCCCGCCATCAGAGGGTGATCGTCCGGGATGCTGCCCCAGCCCATCAAAGTCGGGATGACCGGAATGCCCGTGATCTCGGCGAACTCGACCAGCAAATCGCTGGCATCGGCGTTGATGATGCCGCCACCCGCCACAATCAGCGGCTTTTCAGCGCTCATCAGCATGTCTAAAGCCTTGTTGATCTGGGCCAAGCTGGCGGCAGGCTTGTAAACCGGCAGCGGTGTGTAGGTGTCGATGTCGAATTCAATTTCTGCCAATTGCACGTCAATCGGCAAGTCGATCAGCACCGGACCGGGACGGCCCGAACGCATCAAATGGAAAGCCTGCTGAAAAGCCCATGGCACCTGGGCCGGTTCGCGCACCGTCACCGACCACTTGGTCACAGGCTTGGCAATGCTTTCAATGTCCACCGCCTGGAAATCTTCTTTGTACAAACGCGCCCGGGGGGCCTGCCCGGTGATGCACAAGATCGGAATGCTGTCGGCAATGGCCGAATACAAACCCGTGATCATGTCGGTCCCGGCGGGCCCCGAGGTGCCAATGCACACCCCGATCTGACCGGCATGGGCCCGGGTATAACCCTCGGCCATGTGCGATGCGCCCTCGACGTGGCGAGCCAGCACATGGGCAATCTGTCCGCGCTTGCGCAGTGCGGCGTACATCGGGTTGATGGCGGCCCCCGGCACACCAAAGGCCTGGGTAATGCCTTCTTTTTCCATCACGCAAATTGCGGCTTCAACAGCGGTCATGCGGGTCATCGGGTTTCCTTTGGAAGAGTTGAATCAAACTGAGCACGATGCTATTGATCGACATGAAGTTTGGGAATAGCATTGCAGGTACTTTCATTCAATACTCTAGGTATTGAACCAACGGGAGGCCAAGGTGGACCGCTTCAAGGAAATCGACGCATTTGTTCAGGTCATGGACCATGGCAGTTTGGCCGCCGCCGCACTCGCAGAGGGGGTCACGGCGGTCATGATGGGCCGCCGCTTGGACGCCCTGGAGCAACGCCTGGGGACGCAACTGGTGATTCGCACCACCCGTCGCCTCACCCTGACCGATCAGGGGGCCAGCTATCTGGACGAATGCCGCCAATTGCTGGCCCGCTGGGACGAGGCCGAACGGGCTGTTTCATCGCAACACCAACGCGCCAGCGGCCACTTGATCGTGTCGGCCCCTGCAGCGTTTGGGCGCTTGCACGTTGCCCCGCATGCCAGTGCATTTTTGGCGGCCAACCCGGCAGTGCAGATTTCCTTCAACCTGACCGACCGTGTGGTGGATCTGGTGCGCGAAGGCTATGACCTGGGGCTGCGCATTGGGGGGCAAATTGACCCCAACTTTGTGGCCATTAAGCTGGCCACCAACCAGCGGGTGGTGTGCGGCACACCCGCTTACTTTCAGCGTCGCGGCAAGCCCCAAACCCTGGATGATCTGCGCCAGCACAACTGCCTGGCCTTTAACCTGCAAGGAGGGCAACAACGGGGTTGGTACTTTCAAAAAGACGGCAAAGCCGTCACCGTCAAAGTCGAGGGCAACTTGGACTGCAACGACGGTGAACTGCTGCACCGCTGGGTCAGCGAAGGCCTGGGGCTGGGCTGGCGTTCTACCTGGGAGATACAAAAGCAGCTGCAAAGCGGCGAACTGGTGACCGTGTTGGACGACTTCGCCCTCCCCGCTTACGACATTCTTGCCGTCTATCAGCAACAAAAGCACTTGCCAGCCAAAGTGCGGTTCTTCATTGAGCACCTGAAGAAAATCTACGCCAAACCCGGCTATTGGCTTCAGGACTGATACAGCAGTGCCGGTGCGTCCGCCCCCTACAAAAGGCCCCAGTGCTTGCGGCACAATCACACCCGTGCATGCACAAACTGCACAACCAGCACAGCCCGGGACGCTCGGCAATACGGTGCTCGCCCAAGCGCCTTGAAATTTAAAGGATACCGGGGATTCGGCCGTGAATTATTCATACCTTTGATGAACCCGTTTGATTCATACGCCTGACTCATTGCCCACAAGGACACGTCCATGCCCACCCTGCTGATTCACCGCGCCCGCTGCATGGCCACGCAAGACGATGCCAACACCGAACTAAAAGACGCTTCGCTGCTGATTCGCGATGGGCGCATTGAGCGCATCATCCCGGCCACTGAAAGCACCGACGCCCTGTTGACCCAGGTGGACGAGGTCATTGATGCGCGCCGCCATGTGGTGGTGCCGGGCCTGATCAACACGCACCACCACATGTTTCAGTCGCTCACTCGGGCGATTCCTGCGGTGCAAAACGCCGAGCTGTTCAGCTGGCTCAAGGGGCTGTACCCCATTTGGGCGGGCCTGACGCCCGAGATGGTGCGGGTGTCCAGCCAGGTGGCCATGGCCGAACTGCTGCTGAGCGGCTGCACCACCAGCTCTGACCACCTCTATATTTACCCCAACGGCGTGCGTCTGGACGACAGCATTGAGGCCGCGCACACCATCGGCATGCGCTTTACCGCCACACGCGGCAGCATGAGCGTGGGCGAATCGCAAGGCGGTTTGCCCCCCGACAGCGTGGTGGAAAAAGAGCCCGCCATCCTGAAAGAAACCCAACGCCTGATCGAAACTTGGCACGATGCCAGCTTTGGGGCCATGACGCATGTGGCCGTGGCCCCCTGCTCCCCTTTCAGCGTGAGCCAAGACCTGATGCGCGAAGCCGCCCAATTGGCCCGCGCCCACGGCGTGCGCCTGCACACGCACTTGGCCGAAAACGACCACGACATCGCCTACACCCTAGAGAAGTTCAACTGCACCCCCGCCCAATACGCGCAAGACCTGGGCTGGGTAGGCCCAGATGTTTGGCACGCCCACTGCGTGAAACTGGACGACGAGGGCACCTATTTATTTGCCAAAACCCGCACCGGCATAGCCCATTGCCCCTGCAGCAACATGCGCTTGGCCAGCGGCATCTTGCCGCTGCGCAAAATGCTCGACGCGGGCGTACCCGTGGGCTTGGGGGTAGACGGCAGCGCCAGCAACGACGCTGCCCATATGCTGAACGAAGCCCGCCAAGCCATGCTGCTGGCCCGCGTGGGCCGGGCTTTGGAAGCCCCGCGCGTAGTGGACGGCCGCACCCTTTTTGGTTGCGACAGCGGCCCTGCCGAGATGACACCCCGCGACGCCCTGCGACTGGCCACACGCGGTGGCGCGCAGGTGCTGGGCCGCGCCCACGAGCTGGGGCAAATCAAAACGGGTTATTGCGCCGACATTGCGATGTTCCGCACCGACACGCTGAGCATGGCGGGGGGCGCGGTACACGACCCGGTGGGGGCGCTGTTGCTGTGCGCCAGCGAGCACGCCGACTACACCGTGGTCAACGGACGGGTGGTGGTGCGCCAAGGCGAAATCACCACCGTGGACATGGGGCCACTGATCGAGCGGCACAACCAGCTGGCTTGGCAGTTGGCGCTGGGCACGCCACGGTGAAGTTTGGTGGGCTGGTGGGCTGGTGGGCTGGTGGGCTGGTGGGCTGGTGGGCTGGCAGTCCGAGGCAATGACTGCGGCTAAATCATCAGACCACCGATCGCCAAAAGATACGCATCCCCCCGGGCTTCTGCGAACAAGTCGAGGGCCAGCGTGAAAGAGGCTTGCAACAGCAGGCCGATACCGATGCCCGTTGCCAAATCTGATTTTGATAAAAATGCGACCAGTCCAATGCCCAAAACCAACAAAGCCAACTCAATTGCTTTGTAGACCTTGAATTGCCGCATGACGGTCTGCATGCGAACCGTTTCTTCTTGTTTGAACTGCAGGGGCGCACTTTGGTATTGCGCCGTCAGACCTTGCAACTGCGCATCGGTGCGGGCGTAGATGGTGATGCCCACCACCATTTGCATCAAGGCGATCACCACCAAAGGCAACGCCATGAATCGCAGCCTGTGACCCTGGGTCCAAAGCCACACTGCCACGCCAATCGCAATCAAACCTACCGCCATAAAGAGGATGCTTTCTTGCTTCTCCGCTGCAAAATAGCTTGTCATTTCCTTGATCATTTCTGTCCCTGCCGTGTTGGTTTAACGCTAGATTCAATGCCATTCCGGCGTGCGGGCCTCATGCCCTTGACGAAAAGCCGCAGGCGTGGTGCCCGTCCAGCTGCGAAACGCCCTGATGAAAGAGTTGCCCTCTTGAAAGCCAAGTAACCAAGAGATTTCTCCCGTCGATATTTGGGTGTTGCTTAAATAGTGCTGCGCCAAGTCTTGCCGCACCTGGTTCAGCACCTCCTGAAAACTCAGCGCCTCCTCTGCCAAGTGCCGCTGCAAAGACCTTTTGCTCAAGCCCAGACGCCGCGCCACGCCGTCAATGTCGCTGCTGCCTGCGGGCAGCATCTCCAAAAGCACACTTCTGACCCGCTCTTGCATCAAGGCTTGCTCGTCAAGCTCGGATAAGCGGCTTTTCAAGGCGGGTTCAAAGGCTTCCCACATGGCCATGTTTTCTGTCAAGAAGGGGCGGCGCGCATCGTGCGCCTCAAAAGCAATCCGAATGGATGAGGATCGACCCAATGCACACCCGAAATACGCCCGGTACAAATCGGGATGCTCGGGCAACTCTGGGCAAGATGCCGACATCGGCTCCAGCCTCTCGCGGGTGGCCAATCTGGCCAGTTGCGTAAAAAAGACCAACTCCGAGACGCCCAGACTTCGCGGTATCGGTTCGGCATCCGCATAACAATCCAAAGTGACCAGCGTTCTTTTTGAATTGATGTCAACGGCCATGTTCAAGGGCCCAATCAGCCGCTTGTATTGCGCCAATCGTTGCAAGGCGGTGTTGAGGTCCGGGCTGCATAAACAAGCGAACAAGGCCGGATCAAACGCCTCCACCGTCATCGCCTGCGACAGCTTGAGGGCAATTTCGTCGCTGCCAGCAACTTGCTCCAGACCACGCCAAAACTGGAAATACTCGCCCGTTGAAAGGCTGGCATCTTTGCGCGTCAACAGATCTCCCGGCAAACGCGCTAAGCGCAGGACTTCTGACGGCTTGTAGCCCATGTCGAGAATGAGCAGTTTCCAGCTCATCTGGACCTTGAATCGCGTTGCCTGCTTCAAAGTAAAGGCCTTTCAAAAGGTTGCAGTCGACCTATTTAGCTTGACTCATGATCGCCTTGTCAAAGATGCGATCGCCAAAATACTTCCGGATGAACATCAAGGGCTTGGCCATTTTTCCGATGACGTAGCGGGTTTTGGGGCGGCGAGAAAGCACGGCCTGCAGTATGGCATCGGCCACCACCGAAGGCGGCGAGGCGGCACCCTCTTTGGCGTACGTGCTGCGCATGGCCTTGGACATGCCCTGCGCCATCACTTGGTAAGGACCTTGGCCCGAACGCGCCAACATGGGCTCGAGCATCACGCCGCCCCATTCGGTGGCAATCACACCGGGTTCGATGATCACCACCTGGATGCCGAAGGGTGCCAATTCGATGCGCAGGCAATCGCTCCAGCCCTCCACCGCGTGCTTGGTGGCGTGGTACCACGAGCCCAGAGGCGTGTACATCTTGCCGCCCATGGACGAGATGTTGATGATCTTGCCCGCCTTTTGGCGGCGCATGTACGGCAGCGCCAATTGCGTGAGGCGCGCCATGCCAAACAGGTTCACTTCAAACTGGTAGCGAGCATCGGCCAGGCTTGAATCTTCCATCGCGCCATACATGCCAAAGCCCGCGTTGTTCACAAGTATGTCGATGCCGCCGTGACCCGCCGTGATGGTATTCATGGCCGCGACGATCTCGGCGTCCACCGAGATATCCATCTTCAGGGGGATGGCGCCCAATAAACGCAAGTCTTCCATTTGCGCCACGCGACGTGCAGCCACATAGACCACAAAACCTTCTTGCAGCAGTCGCTTGGCCGTTTCTTTGCCCATGCCGGAGGAAGCCCCCGTGACCAGTACCACCCGGGTGGCGTTTGAATTTGAATTTGAATTTGAGTTTGAGGTCATAGAAAACGCCATAAAGGCTTGAGATTTCGAATGAAGCCATGCTAATTTTTTAGCCCCGATAGGTCGCTATCGGATCGCGCCAATGAATATTCTGATGGTGCCAATCCAAGTGGAATTGCCGATTCAAAACCCTGACTGATCGTTCAGCGTGTAGATTGGCCAAGCCCCCAAAACCCATAGATTTCACTAAACTCCCCCCATGATTCAAGGCCTTGTTCAACTTTTTATCTTTCAGGCGCTGGGCGAGCTGATCTCCAAGTTTGCCCTGCCCTTCATCCCTGGCCCGGTGTTGGGCTTGGTGTTGTTGCTGGCGTTTTTTGTCATTAAAGGGCGCGTGCCAGAGCACATCGACACGGTGGGCAGCAGCATCTTGCAACACTTGGGCTTGTTGTTCATTCCTGCCTCGGTGGGCGTGGTGCTTTACCTGCCCCTGTTGCGGGCCAATGCCTGGGCCATCAGTGCCGCGTTGTTGGTAAGCGTGGTGAGCACCGTGGCCGTTGCGGCGCTTTTACTCAAAACGCTGGCCAAAAAGGACTGAGTCGCATGAACACCCCGCTGCCCGATCAGCTTCCCGCCAACCTGCCCCCTATTTCAGACATTTGGGTTTACCTGTCGGGCAGCCCGCTGCTGGCCTTGGTGCTGACGCTCAGCGCCTATTGGCTGGGCCTTGCGGTGTACGAGCGCAGCCAACGCAACCCTCTGGCCAACCCAGTGTTGATTTCGGTGGTGTTGGTCACGCTGGGCATCAGTGTGCTGGACATGCCTTATGCCAAATATTTTGAAGGCGCACAGTTTGTGCATTTCTTGCTGGGCACGGCCACCGTGTCGCTGGCCATCCCTATTTACAAAGGTTTTGCCTCGCTCAAGGGGCGCATGTTGGTCTTGCTGTTGTCGCTGGCTGCGGGTGGCGTGACCTCGGTTTTGACGGCTGTGGGCATGGCGCGTGCACTGGGCGTAGACGAAGCTTTGGTTCGGGGGTTGGTGGCCAAATCGGTCACGGCCCCCATTGCCATGGGCATTGCAGAGCGCGTGCAAGCCTCCCCCACACTGACCGCCATCTTTGCGGTCAGCACGGGTATTTTGGGTGCCGTGCTGGGCCGCTATGTGCTGGACGCGCTGCGCGTGACCGTTTGGTGGCAACGCGGTTTTGCGCTGGGTGTGGCGGCGCACGGCATTGGGACCTCTCGCGCCTTCAGCGTCAACGCAGAAGCTGGGGCTTATGCCAGCCTGGGCATGGGGCTGCATGGCATCGTGGGCGCGGTGTTGATTCCTTACGTCGTGGGGGGGTGGTTTTAGGCCTTGGGGCGCTGAACCCATCGTCAGTTTGTGCCAAAAGGTGGGCAGCGTGGCCGCACAAGCCAATGCGCTGATTGCCCCCATGGACGTTGTGTCGTCTGATCTTTAAAGTGTCTGCACCAAATCGCAGTTCGTTTGCGCCAAGGTCCTAAATTCAGGGCTGATCCGCAGATCGGCTGCCGCACGTTGCCAAAAATGAATGGCCAATGCCCGCGCTTGCGGCCACACGCCCAAGGTATACGCATTGGGGCGCGGGGCTTGGGCCGCAAAATCGCGGGGCACCACTTCGCCTGCAACGGGGGCATACAGCATGGGCAGCATGTCGTAGGCAGGGGCCAATTGCCAGCGGTGGTTTTGCAGCAGCAGCGACACGTTGCCGTGGTGACGGTCGGTGTTGGCAATCAGGGCCCCAAAAGCATCGAGCAAACAAAGCGTCTGAATGTCCGCAGCGCTGAGTTTTTCTGACCCTGCCCGCAGGGTTTGCACAGCGGTGGCGGCCCACTGCGATCCAATACCCAGGTAGTGCGCGTCGTACATTTCTAGCGACACCATGCCGACACGGCCAGTCAGGGTGCGGTCAAAGCGGCGGCTTTGCAAGAAAACGCGGCCCTCCGCTTGTACCAATGTGGTTTCGGCTGCGGCAATGCCTGCCGCTTGCAATGTATTCAGCGCCAAGGCCTCGCACACCAGCAAGTCGCGCCAACGCTGATCGGCCGGGGAATGGCCTGCCGAAGAGAACTTGACCAGTACGGACACACCGTTGCAAACCGCACAAAACTTAGGCTGTTCCCCCCCCGCACTGGAGCCCGGGGCAGTGCTGCCCAACGCTTGCAGAGCCAGGCGCGGATAGTCTTGCAAGGGGTTGGTGACCACGGTGGCTGTGCTGCGAGGAGTGGGCAAGGCCAAATAACGGTCCAGCGATGGGCCGCCCACCACCAAATTACCCGGCAGGTCTTCGCCCGCGCGCTCCCAAGCCAACAAGATGTGCGCGTCTGTCCAGTGCGCCAAATGGGATGGCAATTGCAAATCGGGGTGCGTCTGGCCAAAGGCCCGCCCCAAAAAGCCCTGGGGTCGGGTGTCCATCAAGAACCACGGCAAGCTGCCATGGAAGGCACTTTGGCCGCGCACTTTGTCGGCCTCTTCCATCCAGAACCCCCCGCCCTGCAAGGGGTAGAGCGTGCCAAAGTTTTGCAGCACGCCGTCGGGCTGAACCTGGTGAATGGGTAACTGACGGCCCACCCCCGGCACATCGCGCACCGCCAAATAGCGATGCGCCCGGGCAGCACCCACCTTGACCACTTCGCCTGAAGCCAACAAGGGCGCAAGCCAGCGCGATGCCGTGGGTTGGCTCACGCCCAAGCGGACTTGCAATTCGGGGCTGCTTGCATGGCCCCCGTTGCGTTGCAGGGCCGTTAAAAGGTTTTGGGTTTCCGGCGCAGTCATTGAATAGATATTTGAATGGTTAATTAAATCAACCTCTTCATGATCTAACAATAAAAAACCATTGTCAAATGGGTTTTTATACTCCGCAGAGACGAAATATAAATTCTGTGAATAGATACTACGTCTCAACTCTGGGTTCACTCTAAGAGGGCATCTGGCCAGACGCCCTATTAGTCGACCTTGGCACCCGCCTGGAACCAGCGGCCGATCAAGGCACGCTCTTCATCGGTAAGGCCCGTCGAGTTGTTCATGGGCATTTGCCGAGTGACCACCACTTGCTGATAGACGTTTTGCGCGTGTTGTTTGAGCAGTTCAGGGCTGTCCAAGCGCACGTTTTTCATTTGCACTTGTTCACCGTGGCACATGTAACACCGCTGTTCCAACACGGTCTTGACCTGGGCAAAAGCCACAGGAGCCGCAGCAGCAGTTGTCGCACTAGCCGTGGGGGCCGCGGGGCGCAATGCCACGATCACGCCCAACAACAACACCACACCCACGGCAGCAAAAGGCCACGGATTGGCCGCGCGCCCCAAGTGGTAGCCGTGCCGCTGCACAAAGAATTGGCGAATCAGGGCGCCCGCAAACATCATCACAAACAGCAGCACCCAACGTTGCTCGTGCGTGTACAAAAAGCTGTAGTGGTTGCTCAGCATGGCAAAGATGACCGGCAGCGTGAAATACGTGTTGTGCACGCTGCGCTGCTTGCCTCGTTTGCCATGAATGGCCAGAGAGGATGGATCGTACTTTTCGCCCGAAGTCATGGCGGCCACCACTTTGCGTTGGCCGGGAATGATCCAGAAAAACACGTTGGCGCTCATGGCCGTGGCGATCATGGCCCCCACCAACAGAAATGCGGCGCGTCCTGCAAACAACTGATTGGCCAGCCACGAGGCAAAAGCCACCACCAAGATCATCAAGCCTGCCACGATCAGCTCACCGTTTTTGCGGAAGCCAAAGACCCGGCAAATGACGTCGTAGACGATCCAAAACGCCACCAGAAAACCGACAGCGGTGGCACCGGCCACAGCAGGCGACCAGTCCATCAGAGACTTGTCAATCAGGAAAGTGCCCGCATTCCAGAGGTAGAGCACCGTGAACAACGCGAAGCCACTGAGCCAGGTGGAGTAACTTTCCCAATAAAACCAATGCAGTTTGGTGTGGATCTTTTGGGGCGCCACCATGTATTTTTGGGGGTTGTAAAAACCGCCACCGTGCACCGCCCACATGGCCCCGCCCACGCCTTTTTCAAGCAAGTCAGGGGAGTTGGGTTTTTGCAGGTTGTTGTCTAAAAAGACAAAGTAAAAAGAAGAACCAATCCAGGCGATGGCGGTGATGACATGCACCCAGCGCAGCAATAAATTGGCCCATTCCAGCAGATACGTTTCCATGAAGGAGTCTCCAACCAGCTCACCACCGCGGGCCCTGTGAGCGGGTATTCGGTCGCGAACATGAACCCTTAGGTTCTTGCGCCGCTGCGACCAGTGCACCGAAGTGTATACAATTTAAACCGTCAAATCCAGCCCTTACGACGCACAGCAACCTAGGGAAAACCAGCATCAGGCTTCAAAGTGTTTGCAAGAGTTGTGCCGCGACCGCGACAGCAATGACTTCGGGCTCTTTGCCCGAAACACCCGGGACACCTATTGGGCAAGTGATGCGGGCAATTTCATCGGCGGCAAACCCCCGCGCCTCCAGTCGGTGCCTGAAAGTAGCCCATTTGGTCTGGCTGCCGATCAAGCCCACAAAGGGCAAGTCATCTTGTTCTCGCAAGCGTTGCAAACAGGCAATGACCACGTCCAGGTCTTCGGCATGGCTGAAGCTCATGATCAGCACCCGGCTGCCGGGGGCCAAATCGGCCACAGCGGCTTGCACCGGATTGGAGTGCTCGCAAGCCACATCCGAAGGTACATCGGTAGGGAAAATTTCATCGCGGCTGTCAATCCAGCGGACCGCAAAAGGCAGTGGGGCCAGCGTCTGGACCAAGGCTTTGCCCACATGGCCCCCTCCAAACAACGCCAGCGGTGTACGGGCGTGCCTCAAGGCCTTATCCAATCTCGGCAAGTCGGATGCGCTGACCGACTCAAACTCCAGTTCGACTGCGCCGCCACAGCACTGCCCCAAGCTGGGGCCAAGGACCTGCCGCAAGTGGTCTTGGCTGGTTTTTTGCACCAACATCCGGCGCGCATGCGCCAGCGCCTGAAACTCCAGATGGCCCCCACCAATCGTGCCCTGTTCGCCTTGGGCGAACACCAACATTCGGGTACCGGCCTTTCTGGGCACTGAGCCTTGGGTGGACACCACGGTCACCAGCACGGCGTTTTCAGTGCTCAGCCGTTTCAGCGCTGCATCAATCCAGTTCACTTTTTAATCCATTCAAAAGTATTAACGGTCACTTCCGTACTTTTCGCCCCTGAGGCAATGCCACAATCACCCTCTTTACAGAGTATGCCAAGGACCAGGGAGTGCCATGAAACACCATTCGAATCGGCTTCAAACCGTGTTGACTTCACTGTTGTCAATTTTGGCTGCAGCCAGTTTCGGCTTTTTGAGTGGGTGCAGTTCGCCGCCCAGAGCCAGACCAGCGCCCACTCCAGCGCCAGCACCACCCCCAGCGCCGACTGCAAAAGCCCCCTCTGCCCAATGGCCCGCGAGAGAAGTGCCTGCCCCGGGCAAAGCCTCTTTTGCTCGCAACAGCAAAGAATATCGCAAAGACGCTGCGGCACATTTGTACAGCTTGCATGCCAACCGCATTTACCCGGGCCGCATGCCCCCGCTGCTGGAGGCCGTGGGCGTGCTGAATATCGACATTGATCAAAAAGGTGCCGTTCGCTCTATCGACTGGATGCGCGCCCCCAAACATGTGCCCCAGGTCATGGCCGAAATTGAGCGCATGGTCAAAGCTGCAGCCCCCTACCCCGTGCCCAGAAACATGGGCCGGGTCACTTACACCGACACCTGGCTTTGGCATCAGAGTGGCAAGTTTCAACTGGACACCCTGACAGAAGGTCAGGACTGAAAGCCGATTCAAAGGTCAGCCGCTAGACGGGCTTGCAAATCGGGCAAGCCCTGAACAAACACCACCCCTTTGGCCACATCGGCAGGCAAGCCCTCGGGCGGATGCAGGCTGAACACCTGCATGCCTGCCGCCAGGCCAGCCAGCAAACCCGGCAAACTGTCCTCCACGACCGCGCACCGCACTGGGTTGCAGCCCAGTGCCTGGGCGGCATGCAAAAACAAACCTGGCTCGGGCTTGAAGCTGCCCACCTCGGGGGCACAAAAAACACGATCGCCTAACAACTCGCGAAGGCCCGTCAGACTGAGCGTGAGCTCGGCCTTTTCTCGGGGGCCATTGGTCGCCACGGCAAAAGGGATGGACAAACTTTGCAACAAGGCTTTGGCGCCGGGAATTTCAGTCAGGGCCAGACGAAATTGCGCGGCCATGGCCAGCCGCAAGTCTTTCAAAAATCGCACTTCGTCCAGCACGGGCAAGTCTACGGGCGCGTGCCTGGCGATCTCGGCCACGCACTGCGCCATGGGGACCCCCCTGAAGCGGTGATGCATTTCTTGTCTGGACCACGGAAAACGCCAGCCCTGCGCTTGGTCAAACAACACATCCAAACCCATGCGCTCGCTGTCGACCAGCGTGCCGTCCAGGTCAAAAAGGATGGCGGATAAGTTCAAGCGGGCGAATCGCCCAATGGCGTTGCTGGGCTGCTTGATTTGGCGCGCGCGTCAGTGTGGTTGACGGTTACCGGAGCCGGGGCCGGGGCAAACGACATCTTCTCGCCGTCCCAGCGCTGGCCGCACCAGCAAAGACCCTCGGCATTGATGATGCATGTGCCGGTACCGCAGCACCTTGGATCGTCTGACATTTTCCGCTCCTAAACCGGTGATTGAATGGGTTTGCAGGATGCCTGAAAAAGCGTCAGGCATCCGGCTCTTCAGATCAAAGACCCGCAGTGGCCTTGGCTTTTTCGCAGGCCATCAAGATGCGCTCGGGCGTGGCCGGGGCGTCCATGTAGACCACGGCCTGGTGGTTGGCACTGGCGGCCACCGCATCGCGCAAGGCAAAAAAGGCCGACAAACCCAACATCAAGGGCGGCTCGCCCGTGGCCTTGCTGTTAAAGGGTGTGGGTTTCAAGTTGGCGTTGTCAAACAATGT
>Ga0315903_10001837_pt1 | contig 32056 bp, 23 predicted proteins | sample LakEriMetagenome_7_FD_203524 | JGI IMG/M metagenome (GOLD analysis project Ga0315903, IMG submission 203524) | Freshwater fungal communities from buoy surface, Lake Erie, Ohio, United States - Buoy 2 MA119 | ecosystem: Environmental > Aquatic > Freshwater > Lake | place: USA: Lake Erie, Ohio...
TTTGGACTAAAGTATCCGTAATCTAGTGTGCTTGAGTAGTAGTTGTAATTCCATCCCCAATCGGCGCCTGCCAAGTAGTAGTAGTTGTTGTTTCCGTCTACCACTGTGAAAGCGTATCCTGAACCGGTATCAGCTATCGTAAATGCAGCTGTATTGATGGTTGCGGTTGCTCCGGTTCCTTGGATTGCAACAAGGTTGTTACCTATGGAAGCTGTTGCTGAAGTGTAAGATCCTGATGCTACGCGTGTAACCAAAAGGGAATCGCCGCCCTGTTCGAAGTAGTTGAGCGCAGCGATAGAAGTCAAGTATTCATAAGAAGATCCCCCGGAAACGAAAGCCGCACCGAACTGAGCTTTGAAATCTGAGTACGATGTCACCAAAGTTGGGATATTAACAGGTCCAGTTACTGTTGGACCTACTATAGCCGCACCAGCTTCAACTGGACCTTGTGTTATTTGGGATAAATCGTTCTCGGATACAAATACTCCTGGAGATAATAGAGTTTCTGCCATTTATTATGTTTTTATCTAGCAATAAATATCGAAACTTTTTTCAAAACCACTATTGTACGGTTGTGTATTCTCCGGTCTCGAGATTAATGCTAATATTTCCGTAGTTTTCTTTGAGATCTGAGAAAAGTTTCTCTTCGTCTTTCCTCAATTGCACGATTCTTTGCTTTTGAGCATCGATCTGAAGATCTATGATAGTTTTTTGATAGTTCAGCTCTCCAAGAACTGAAGCTATGTCCAAAGCTTCTTTTTTGATGTACGAAACTCTCTGTAACTCGTTTTCTGTAATCTTTTTAACGTCTGACATATTATTTTTTGTTTTTAGCTTTTACTTGTGTAGATTTCTTGCTTTCTGCTTTGAGCTTTTCTTTTTTAGCTACTGGAGCCTCTTCTTTTTTTGGCTTCTCTTTCAACTTAAGCTCTTTCTTAACGACCTTCTTTTCTGTAAGTTTTTTAACCGGCTCTTCGACTTTTTCGGGCACGATTTCAACTTCAGGTTCTGTTTGTTCTACTACAACTTTTTTCTTTTTTGTTGAGTAATAAGCTACGGCGACAACTAATGCCACAACTAGGATTGAAATTAATGCTAACATACTTTTTTATTTATAAATATATGTAAATAAACGAAATAAAAAAGAAGTGTGATTTTTTTTATACTCCTGGATCTTCAGATCCGGTCGGAGCAGATCCTGTTGGAGGCAAAGGTACCAAAGTCACAGGGATGTAAGCGGCAACAAGTTCGTCTATGTATCTGTTGTCCTGTCCCCAATCCTGGAACTGTTCAGGAGTGAGATAGAAGTTTCCTTGCAAACACTGAGCTCCTGCATCAGTTAGAAGTTGGTAGTAAGTTCCGCAAGTGTTGTCTGAGGTAAGGAAGGGAAGTACTTTTACTTCTAGGGTTGTTGCGTTTCCTACGAAAGGAAAGCTAATTGGTTCTATTTGTGCCATTTGTTTTGTTTTTGTATAAATATGTTTAAGAGAAGCTTGCGCTAACGTATTTGAGTCCGTTATAGATGAAAAGGAAAGATCCTGACCAATAAGCGCTTCCTGTCAAAGGGTCAGAAGAGGCTGTTAGAGGTAAAACGAAAGAAGAAGAAGGAGTCATGAATATAGAACCTGTCATCGCTAAGCTTCCACTTATTGATTGAGGTCCTATGTTTGAGATCACTCTTTTCCAAGTCGGAGCAGATCCACTTTCGTAATAGTATAATCCTTCGCTGCTGCTAGAAGTTACATACGTTATTAATCCTCTAGGAGGATTCGTAATAGACGCGGTTGTATTTGTTCTAGGAGGAAGAAGTCCTCTAGTTGTAGAAACTATATCTAAAGCTGCAGCTGCATTAGGTATAGGAGCGTTAATTCCTATTTGTCCGTTTGCTTGACCTAATTTTGATGGATTGCCCGATACAGTTGTGTATAGATTAGCTCCAAATAAGACGCCTCCTATATTTAACGTACCGTTACTACCAGCATCTGGGGTGGTTATATTTGTACCAATTACAATATTGTGGCTTCCTGTTACTATGTGAGTGTAGTTAGCGCCTGCTTGATATCCTATAAATGTAGAATAAGAAGCTCCATTTGCTAATCTACCAGCAGCAGCACCTATAAAAAGAGAATGTGTAATATTAGTAGCGCTATACGCTACGTCTTTTCCAATAAAAGTAGAATTATCTATAGAAGAAGCTAATGCGGCACCTCCAGCTCCTATAATATTAGTATAGGTCATTCTGTTACCTTGCAATCCAGCCTGATTACCTATAAAGTTTGAATTTGACGAACCGTATGCTCCATTTCCAGCCTCTCTTCCAAAGAAATTTGAGTATGATGCACTATATGCAGTTCTACCTGCATTGTTTCCTATAAAATTAGAATATTGGCTATCATTTGAGTTAAATCCGGCACCATTTCCAATCATGTGGGCATATTGGCTTCTGGCTGCGTATTGTCCCGCTTGTGTGCCTAAAAATACTGAGTGGGAAGCATCGTTTGTACCATACCCTGCAGCGTATCCAATTCCTATTGTGTATACTAAATTAGTGGAGGTTTCACCTGCTAATGCTCCTATAAAAACAGAATACCCTCCCGCTGGAGCATTTGCGGCACCGTTACCTATGCTTATATTGTATACAGAATCATTTTTAATTACTAAAGTCTTAAATCGAACATCTCCGTTTTGCACATCTAACTGATATCCTGCATCAACCGGGGCTCCGCTTCCCAACCACAACCTACCGTTGTTAAACACGTTAAGATAGTTCGTTCCGCTCTTGTTAATGTTGAACTGATTGGAACTTCCAAGACTTGCGCTTATTCCGTTGTACGCCGTTATCGAACCGTTTCTTATATCCATGAGATGCTGTTGCTTGTTTTAATAAATATTCTAGGGTTACGGGTTTGTGAGGGTGAATCCGTTATAGTTGATACTTCCAGATGTTGCTCCGGATCCTGTGCTAAAGGTTCCTAACACAGATACGTTGCCTTGTAATGTTTTAAGGCCGTTAAGGAAGGTAAGATTGTAATAGGTTCCTCCTTTAATGTTTTGACTACCACTATTATAAATAAACGTATTGGAATTTGCAGAGGCACTTATGATTCCAGTCGCCATAGGTTGCGTGGAGGCGTTGTATTGTATTGTTGATGTAGGAGCAATTATCAGCGTACTTCCGGCCGTTGTTCCGTTTATTGTATTATTAAATATAAAAGTTCTGGTGTTACTGTTTAGTGTTAGATTGATATTTGATATTAAAAATGAGGAATTAAAGGTGTAGTTACTTTGAACTCCTTGGATTTGCATCGTTTGGTTATTCGTTGTGAATGACCATGAACCAGTTCCTGTTATAATTGTATTGTTATACGATAGCGTAAATCCATTTCTAAATTCCACATTTGGATTTCCACTTAAATTCAGTGCATATGTTGGGCTTGAAAAATATAACAAATCTCTAAATGTTATATTACCGGGACCGCTTTTTTGTAACAGTGAATAATCAACTGTAGTTGTTCCATATACGTCTAAATCGTACGTTGATAATTCAAATATAGAATTATCTCCAACAGCCAAAGTTCCACTAACTGTTGTATTTTGTGATAGCGATCTTGTTCCAGCGTTTCCTCCGATATATAAATTTCTAAATGATCCATAAGGAATAGTATAACTGGACGTCATTATGTATCCGATCGTGTTAAGACTTGATGTAAAATCAAAAAGTCCTGTGGTCATTTGTGAAGCTGTTGTATTAAAATATAAAACTCCTTTATTAACTAAAGCGCTTGTGGGTGTTGTTCCGTTAATCGTATTTTTTATTATATTAACTGCTCCAAGTGTTAGATTATCTGCTTGATTTGTTAAAGTTATATTTTCAATTGAAATTGGACAATCGTACGTCCAAGTTCCACCTCCTGCAGATCTACCCAATCTTTGATTGTTGGTTGTAAATCTCCACGTCCCAGTTCCAGTTTTGAAAGTTACTTGATTCGAATAATCACCAGTTATTCCGTTTCTAAGTTCAACGGTTGGATTTCCTCCCGAAAAATCGATTGTTCCTCCGTTATTTGCTGCATCGCCTATTGTTAATAGTCCAATAAAAGTAATGTTTCCTGCTCCAGATTTCATTATTTTACCAGGATTATAGGGTATTACGGAAGCTCCACTAACGATAAGATCGGCAGATCCTAAATCAAGAGTTCCAATAGTAGTAAAACTTCCCGATACGTAACTACTAGTTGATAATGTCTTTGTTCCTGATCCTGCAACATATAGATTCCTAAATGTAGAATATCTAGTTGGAATATTCGCGCTATAGTTTCCTGTGAATCCTATGGTGTTATTCGATGATGTATAATCGAAAGATCCTGTTGTCATTGAATTGAAAGAAGTAACCGTATTAAAATAGATGCTTCCGGTGTTTATCAATTGACTGTTAGATGTTGTTCCATTTATGATATTGTTTAGATAGACGGCGTTGGTCGAAGTAACTGACAATGATACATTCTCTATCGATACAGGTCCATCGAAGGTAATATCCCTACCTCCAGCTGTAGTATATATAGACTGATTGTTCGTAGTGAATCTCCACAGACCCCTTCCGGTGTTTATCCAAGAGTACTGATAGATGTCTATTCCGTTTCTGACTTCCACAGTTGGATTTCCGTTTGAAAAATTAATCAAATAAGTTTGAAATCCCGAAGCCGTGTTTCTTGCCGGTCCGTTAAAAATAATACTACCTGTTTGATTTTTCGATAGGGTTGCTCTCAGTCCTCCGTTTATTAGAATCGATCCGCTACAATAGAAATCGTAATTTCCCAATTCTACTGTTCCGTAATTTATTTGAAAGTATCCATTTACGTTAAGATTGCTTGTCGCTTTTTTGGTGGAAGAAATAACTCTAATTCCATCGTACCAAGATGTTTCTAAATTATTATACGGACCCCCAGGCAATAGTTGATCAGTCTCTCCTCTATACACAAATCTAGAAACTCCAGGAGCTATTCCTGCTATTTCGTTATACTTTCCGGACAAGAAAAAAGTTGATTGCGCAGCAGAGGACATGGAAATGTATCCCCTAATCAAAAAAGATTGACTCACATTGATATTCAATCCTCCGTTAACCGAAGCGGTGTAAGGGGAATTCACTACCAAGGTCCCTATCGTTCTATTCACGTTTATCGTACAGTTGTCGTCTATGACAGCTGTTTCAGAACCGGTTGGAACGTATCCTCTTGACCAGTTAGCTGCAGTACTAAACAGGCTACCTGATATCGCTTTGAATACGTTTGGTCCTGGTATGATTCTTGTGCTCATTCGATTATGGGTTTGTTAAGGTGAAACCGTTATAGTTGATACTTCCAGATGTTGCTCCAGATCCGGTTGAGAAAGTTCCTAGGACAGATACATTGCCTTGAAGAGTTTTTAATCCATTTAAGAAGGTAAGATTTCTGTATGTTCCTCCTTTGACGTCTTGGCTACCTGAGGCGTAGATGAAAGTGGTACCCAAACTAGAAGTTACATCTAATATACCAGTTGCCATGGGCGTAGCTGAGTTGTAGTAGTTTAAAGATGAATTGGTATTCATCAAAAATCTGCTATTAGCAACTGTTCCATTTAGGGGACCTCTAAAATTGTGAGTAACTATTCCAGGCCCCGCTGCTGGAATTGACAAAGTTATAGATCCACTTACAGTAATAGAACAATCGAAGTCTTTAACTCCGCTGTAGGTAATGTTAAGCCCTTGATTGTTGGTTGAAAATATCCAGTTTCCTGTTCCAGTAAAAAAAGAAGGGTTAGTATTATTATCTAATCCATTTCTAAATTCTGTAGTTCCTGTGCTTCCGCTAAAGTTAAGATTTTGATCAACAGAACCTGAAAATAAGACGCTACCTGATCCTGGATTTCTAATAAGTAGGGCTGCGCCTGCTGTGGCCGAAGATGTTCTACCTACATTGATAAAGTTATAATTTCCTATATTTAAAATAGAATTGGATCCAGAACTTGCCAAAAGCTCCGTAACTGTTAAATCCTTTGTGAGATATTTTGATCCTGTACCTGCGATAGCCAATCCAAAATAATTAGAATAAGGTATAGCGAAATCTCCGTCAAAAAAATAATCAATATAAGAATATATACTTCCCGTGTGTGTAAACGTACCAAAAGTAGACATCGGATTAGTTATAGAAGCGCTAGCGAATCTGATCCATCCGTTATTTATTAACCTAGAATTGGCGTTAGTACCGTCTATAGTGTTATAAAAAGTATATATCGCTCTTCCTGCTAATCTTCCTTCTATAGTTAACTGTATTCCGTTTATTGTGATAGGCGATCTAAATTTAGGGCTATCACTACAGAATGAAAAATCTATAGTTTGATTATTTGTAGTAAAATTCAAGGATCCTGTTCCTGTATTCATTAAGAAAGTAAATCCTCCTCCGTTCATTCCATTTCTTACTTCTATTGTAGGATTTCCTACTGAAAAGTCTACATTGGGAGTGTTGGCTACACCAGTACTTATTGTTACTGGGCCATTGAATATTATATTTCCAGAACCTGATTTTGTTAAGTTGCAATTCTGATTTATTGTTGTAGTTCCAATTACTGTGAGATTTGAACTAGATAATTCTAATGATCCTCCTGCTGAGGAAAGTGTCAAACTACCAGATACGTAACTACTTGTTCCTAGCGTTTTAATACCAGTTCCTGAGATTCCCAAATTATAAAAAGAAGAGCTATATGTAGATGGTATAGTAGCGCTATAGTTTCCTCCAATATAAACTGTATTTACTGAGGATGTAAAATCGTAACTTCCAGTTCTAAAAGATCCATTTAAGGATTGAGAACTCGCAAAATAGATAACAGAGCTATTTTTAAATTTAGAAGCAGCCTCTGTTCCGTTTATTGTGTTATTGAAATATAAATTTGTATTGGTTATATCCAAAGTTATAGCTCCAGAAATTATAATAGGACAATCGTAAGTCGTAGTATAGGAAGCATTACCAGATCCTATATTAGAGTTTATAGCTTGGTTGTTTGTAGTAAAATACCAAGATCCAGTTCCTGTTTTAAAAGTTACGTTATTTCCTTGATAGTAAAACGTATATATTCCGTTTCTAAACTCAGCTGATGCATTACTAGCACTAAAATCTATTGCTACTGCTCCTGCAAAAAAATCTCCTCTAAAATTTCCTCCGAATATTACTCTACCTACGTTGCTAGATTTGAATATAGTACCGAAAGCTTGTACGTATGTACTACCTGTGACTTCTAAGCTGCTAGAAGAACATTCTAAATAATGGCTAGATACTACTGTTAAGCTTCCAGAAACTATTGTGCTACCACTTAGAAACATTGTTCCTGTAGAACCTCCAGTTGATGGATTACCTATTCCTAAATTTCTATAAGTGGTATAGGGTAAAGTATATGGGCCATTTATTACATAATTTTGTGTATTAAGATGCGTAAGATAGTCAAATGACCCAGTTCTCATCATATTATTACCTGCATTTGCTGTGTAATAATTGATCGTACCTCTATTAGTTAAAGAAGCTGATCCTGTAGTTCCATTAATCGGTTTATATAAACTTACATTAGAAAATTGTAAATTTAAGTTTATTGATCCTGAAACTAGGACGTCACCTAAAAAACTAATTAGACAGGATAAATTTTGATTATTCGTTGAAAATACCCATCTTCCATATCCTGCTAATATATTAGTTGGTGAAGATTGATATTCAGTTATAGTTAGTCCATTTCTTACTTCAACATTTGGGTTACCACCACTAAAATCTATAGCTTTAGCTGTACTAAATGTCTCTTGAGATGTTCCTCCATTAAATAATACGTTTCCAGGTTTTGATTTTATTAATCTATATGTGGTTAAAGAACCACCTAGATTAGTGGATCCAGAAACAGACATATCGTAAGAAAAAAGGTCTAATGATGCTGCGGTATCGAAAAATAAATTTCCACTAACGATCAAATTCCCGTTTAGCGTTTTATTTCCCGCTCCATTTATTCTAAGAGTATTATAGGTAACGCCTGCTACGCTTTGATTAGAAGATCCACTGTAATAAAAAACAGAAGATCCAGGAGATAATGTGTTTATCGCGTTTTTTCTTCCTTGAAGATATATGTTAGGATTTCCGATGCAGCTCAAGTGTCCCAGCACGTTTATGAGATCGTTTACGCGCACAGTCAATCCCGTATTGATAGAAGCAGTAACTCCAGGTCTAACCACCAAAGATCCGATCGTCCTATTAACATCGATAACGCAGTTATCAGCTATAACAGCAACGTCAGAACCTGTAGGAACCAGGCCTCTGGACCAGTTCACTGCAGAACTGAACAGGCTTCCTGATACTGCTCTAAAGACGTTTGGTTGTATTCCTGTTACTATCGGCATGTTTTACGTTATGGGTTTGTTAAGGTGAAACCGTTTAGATTAACCGAGGCTGAGCCTATCCCTGATCCTGTGCTAAATGTGCCCAATACAGAAACATTACCTTGCAGCGTTTTGCTACCACTAAGTAGCGTTAAATTGCGATAGGTACCTCCCTTAATGTCTTGACTACCGGTTCCATAAATGAAAGTATTTAGGTTAGTTGATGTATTAAGAACTCCTGTAGCCATAGGCTGAGAAGAATTATTATATATTAGTATTGTGTTCGAACCCATCAATAGCGTACTCGAAGGATTGCTTCCATTCAGTGTATTTGTTAGCGTTAAAGTGTGAGCAGGATTTGAAGAGCTTATTCCCAAAGTAATTCCTGAAATTAGAATTGAGGCACTAATTACATAAAATCCAGGATTTCCAGCTGCATTAGATAAAACTTGATTATTAGTTGTAAAGTTCCAAGATCCAGTTCCTGTATTTGTAAAAGCTGTGTTTAAGTACGTGAATCCGTTTCTAAATTCTACGTTTGGATTTCCTGAAAAATTAATTTCTCCGCCTGAAGGAGAAACTAGTTGACCCATAAACAAAATATTTCCGGGTCCATTTTTAGATATAGTTCCGACTCCCAATCCAGGAGTGTTTGTTATTGTAGTTGTTCCACTTACTATTAAATCGTAAGTTGACAATTGTAAAGTTCCAAAAGAAAGAGACAGATTTCCACTTACAGCTGTATTAGCTGATAGTGTTTTTGATCCGCTTCCTATGATAGTGAGAGAAGAGAAAGCCGCGTACGGTATCGTATAATTACCGTTAAAAGAGTATATTAACGTATTTGCGCTTGAGGTTATATCGAATATACCTGTTGTCATTGGTTGTGGAAAAGAAGCATTTGCTATACTAAGAACGTGACTATTAACGAATCTACTGCTGGCTTGAGTTCCGTTCAATGAATTGTTTATTACCACTGTGCTACTTTGCGCAGCTGCATTCGTTAAGGTTATAGCTCCCGATACCACCATCGGACAATTGAAAGTTACAGTTGGTCCTAAACTAGAAACGTGGGTGATACTTTGGTTGTTTGTAGTAAAAGTCCAAGTGCCGGTTCCAGAATTTATTGGATCGGCTCCGTTACCGTAGGATATTCCTCCTCTTAATTCTACGTTTGGATTGCTAGCGCTAAAATTAACTTTTGGAGAAGCTGAGTTTTGCAGTGCCAAAGTTCCCCTAAACAATACGTTTCCTGCTCCTGTTTTGTTGAGATTTCCTACTACTGTCGTTGTTCCATCGACATCGATATTAAAAATTCCCAAGTCTAGCGTACCTCCCGAATTTATCGTTAAGTCTCCCGACACAAAGCTACTAGTTCCCAATGTTTTAGTTCCTGTGCCAAATACTAGTAAATTTCTAAAAGTATTAAATCTAGAAGGTATCGTTGCTGTGTAGTTACCTCCAAAACCCAAAGTGGCGTTAGAAGACGTAAAATCGAAAGTTCCCGTAGTCATCGAATTTAAAGAAGCCACGGATCCAAAATAAAGACTTCCGCTTAGAGCTAATTTACTAGAAGAATCTGTTCCGTTGACGACGGAATTTATGTAAAGTGCTGAATCCGTAGCAGGATTGAACCCGCTTCCTCTTAACAGCAGATTTACTCCCGATCCTATAATTATCGGAGCGTCTATTGTGCTAGGAAATATAGAAGACCAAGTTCCTATGTACTGATTAGGACTATTTAAAAAACGCCAAGTTCCAACTCCTGAGTTTATAGCGTTTGGCGATGGGTTAGAAGCTGCTATTGCTATTCCCGTTCTGAAATCTATAGTGGGATTTCCTGGAAAATCGTTTGCAAGATCTATGTTTCCTGCGTCGTATCTTCCTATAAATACAAGACTTCCTGTTTGATTTTTTGTTAATCTTCCAGCAGTTGTGGAAGAGCTTCCGCTAACTGTTAGATTGAATCTTCCCAAATTCATTGTAGCACGTCCTCCTGGAAAACCCGAAACTCTAAAATCGCTTAGCGTTGTGATGTCTCCTGTAGCGGTCTTGGTTGCTGTTACGTTGGGTATTCCCAAATCACCAGTGCCTATACCCAAATAGTAGTAAGTACCTCCAGCCACATTTTGGTTTACAGATGCTCCGTAAATAAAAGAAGAAGATCCCGGACTTATGGTGTTAATTACGTTTTTTGGAGCGTACGACACTATTGTGGGAGTTCCGCTGCAACTTAAGTGTCCTAAAACCTCAAGGACATTAGTAACTTGAAAAGTAACTCCTGTGTTTATCGAAGCGGTGTATCCTGGTAAAACTTTTAAAGTTCCTATGATCCTATTTATGTCCAATCTACAGTTGTCCGCGATAACAGCAACGTCAGAACCCGTAGGAACGTAACCTCTCGACCAGTTACCAGCCGTGCTGAACAGGCTACCGGATATCGCTCTAAATGTGTTCGGTTGGTATCCCTTAGAAACTCCCATAAATTTTCTTACATTGTTTGCGTTGTTACAGTTGTTGCCCAAACGTAAGTTCTGCTTCCGGTTCCATAGGCTCTTACGGAGAAAGTATTAGAACTGACCGTTAGGTCTATGTTGATCGTTGAGTTTTCTGCGTTTAGGTACCTAAAGTTGGTTCCTATGATGCTCGCTACTCCTGCCAAGCACTTAACTGTCGATTTGATCTCTCCTGAGACTGTGGCTCTTGAAGCGCTGTCGTATCCAGTAACTATCGCGCTTACGAAAGCAGATCCTGTGTTGCTCGCAAAAGTGTAAGTGTACAAGCTAGCTGTAGAATCGTTTAGTGTAGTTCCGTTTCCTTGACCTATTCTGGTGTTGAATCCGAGTCCCTCGTCTATCACGGTATCTGCTCTTAAATACACCGCAGAATCTACCGCAAAAGTTTGAGGAAGACCGAGACTTACAAAGGAAGCAGACTTGTTAAATACCGCGTACGGGTAATCGTACATGTTGACTTGCGAGTCCGAAGTCACTTCCAGTACGGGAAGACCGAAGAAATCGTTAACTGTGTAGACCGAACCAGAAAGCACGTCGTCTATCACGAACATCGATCCGGAGTTTTGGGTACCGAAGTCGACGATCACGTTGTTGGTGTTGGATCCGGAAAAAGAACCGGTAAATAAAGCAGACACTCTCAGAGCTGTCTGGGTCTGCGAGGACGTTGTGTTAATAAAGGACGGAGTTATATTAACGCCGTACAAGTTAGCGAACCTGACTGAACCGGAGTGAGCCAGGGATTGGGATACGAGATATGCTGCATTGGAGCTGCTAAGAGTCATTAACGGACTCGTTACGAACTGTTGACCGTTGTTCGATATTCTTAGTAGATCCGTTAGGTTGCTATTATCTACTATTAATGCATTTGAAGCTGATGTGGCCCCTGTTCCTTTGATGTGTAAAGAAGCAGAGATATCGCTTATTCTCATGTTGATACCTACGCTTCCACTAAAGAAGTCTCCACCTATCAGGGGTGAAGTGGTGCTGGAATTTGCGATGTATAACCTACTTGGATTTTGTTCTGAGTAGCCTGCTTGATTTCCCAAGAAAACCGAAGCTGGATTTGCGATAGATATTAATCTATTAGGATCTGATCCTGTAAATCCTGCTCGATAACCTATTGCCACTGTTGCTACTGTGCTTCCTGAAGCTCCTGCTTCATATCCTATAGAAACTGATCCATTTCCGTTATACGCAGGAGTTCCTAAATAATACCCCGCTCTGTATCCTATATTTACGCTTGAATGTCTTTGGTAAGAAGCTCCAGAGCCTGCTGCGTAAGATCCTATGTTTACTACATATGCATTTGCTCCCGCTGAATATCCTATGGATACACTATCATCATTATTTGCTGCTGCTGATGTACCTACACCGTGACCGATAAAAACGGATCTAGGGTTGCTATAATATTCACTGCCAATCAAACCACCTACTCCACCGCTACCGCCAACCTGAGATCCCATTCCAAGGGATCCGCTTCTGGACATCATAAAAACATTTCTCCATCCGAGTCCTAAGATAGAGTATTGTTTTGTCACGGCAACATTATCATCATCATTAATACTTCCAACGTAAAACGCTCCGCTATTTATCAATCTAACGTTTCCATTAGTTATATCTATCGCTGTATTATATGATCCAAATCCGGAATTATTAAGAAAAGTTGGGGCGACAGTAACGGCAGTTAAAGTTTGATAAATAGCGCCTGATCCGGACATGGTTGGAGCCAAATAAACTCCAGTGTTTCCGTAAAAGTAAGTTCCGTAAGTTTCTAACTTTCCGGTTATCCTTGTGCTTCCCTGAATGTCGGCTTGGTATCCAGCGTCGACAAAAGCACCGTTTCCTAGCCATAGCCTTCCCGGACTGTTTAAGTTCAAAAGCGTGTTTGATCCGCTCGATACTCTAAAAATTCCAGAAGCGCTCGACTCCAAAGAGACTCTTAGAGATCCTGTTATTGCTGCGCTACCGCTAACGTCTAGGGAAGCGTTTAGGGGTCCTTCCTTGCCTATTCCTACTGATGATTGAGAAACGTATAAGCCTCTTCTTCCGTACTGACCTATGCGAACTGTGTTATCTGAGAACGCCTCCATTACTGGGAGACCTGCGATCGTGTTTACGGAGAATAGGGATCCGGAAAGGGAATCGTCCACTGAGAACAGTCTTCCTAAAGCTCCGTCTACGGTAAATAAGTTTGATCCTGATGATGCTATGGACAGTGCGCCGCTGATAGCTGAGGATCCGGTGATGTTTGCTCCACCCTGGTCTACCAAGAGACCGTTTTTGACTTTGAATTCTTGTGGCATATTTTATACTGTTTTCACTGTCCAACAGCTATTGATAAATATTGTTGGTTTGGTTTACTTTAATCCGAATCTTGATTTTTGAGCGTTATAGTTTTGTAGGATTTCTTGTGGTGATAGAGCTCTATTATATATTCTTGAAATGGCTATACTTCCACTTAAAGCATAGGTAGGAGTGCTAATATAAAATGGATCATTATTAGCTTTGGGATTAATAGTTCTAGAGGTTGGTGTTGCTATTTCTACTCCGTTTAAATATAACCTAATAGTACTAGTGTCTAAAACTCCCACTATATGACCCCAAGAACCTACTGAAAGATTAGCGTTAGTTATAGTTGGACTACTTTGAGATGTTGTACCATCACTAAATCTAAAATAAAATGAAGTATTAGTTCCTATAAAAAAATAGTTATAATTATTAGCTCCACCGCCTCCATCTCCTTTAGCATTAATAAATGAAATGTCTTTATATTGATTTAATTTAATCCAAACTTCGCTTGTTAAATTAACACTACCAGTAAAATCCAAAACAGTACTATCAGCAATACTTATATAGTCATTACTTCCATCAAAAACTATACTTCCTCCGCTTCCGCTATTAAATACCGGACCATTAACTAATGATCCACTATTTCCATTCCCGCTCACATCATTCCATACCAAACTTCCACTCACGTAACTATTCCTATCAGCAGCGTCTAAAGACAATACCAATCCGTCTGTCACTATTCTTCCGTTTCCAAATTGTGTTGCCATGTTATTTTAGTCCGAATCGGGATTTTTGTGCGTTATAGTTTTGTCGAACTTCTTGAGAGGATAAAGCGCGACTGTATAACTTAAAGCTGTATATGTTACCTACGCATCCTCCAGAAGATCCGTCTCCTGCTATGTACATGGTATTTCCCAAACCAGGATACGTATCGACTACTACGTCAGTTCTTGAATTCTCAAGAGCTCCGTTTTTGTATATGTACTGAGACCTTTGCGTAGATGATCCGTCAAACACCATGCAAACGTGAGTGTTTCCTATTCCAGTTAAAGGTCCGCTGCTGTATAAAAATTTTCCTCCGTCTGTCCACATAAGTCCCTTATTAGTACTAGAGTACTCCAAAAAAATTCCAAAGGATATACTGCTATTATAAGGTCCTATTATGTGTTGACTGCTTCCCTTATAAGATAAGTTGTGCCAAACTTCTATAGTCCACTTTTGATTCGCTAGATCTGAATTGTACAAAGCAAAGAGCGGATTAAATCCAGGATTAGCGTACTCGTTAGTTCCGTCGAAAACTAAACTTCCAAAGCTGGCGCTACTGTAAGTAGGTGAGTTGATTAAGCTAGCTGTATACCTATTTTGAGTCAGATCCAACCACGTGTTGCTACCGCTCACGTAGCTGTTTCTTTCTGCGACTTCTAGGTCCAGAATTAAGCTGCTGTCTCTTACTATGTATGGTCCACCTGATACTCCCATGGTTATAAGCTGAAGCGTGATTTTAGAGCGTTATAGTTTTGAAGGACTTCTGATGCTGATAGAGCTCGGTTGTATATTTTTGTGTTGTATACGAAACCGTTAAAGTATCTTCCAGAACTACCTGGACTATATCTTGAATCTCCTCCGATATAAAAATTGTTTTGATTAGTATTGTATATTGTTGAGGTTGAGTTTGTAGCAGTACTCACTAAAGATCCATTTTGATATAAATTACAAACTCCGCTATTATAAGTCATTGTAAAGTTATAGACAGTGTTTGTCTGTATCTGTGAAGGAGAAGCTATAGTAGAACCTCGCGTACCGTCTGAGTTACCAAAAAAAGCAAGAAATAAACCTGAGACATCTATAGAACTTACGAGATAAGATTGACTACCTCCTCCAGGATCGGGATTTCGACCTAAAACAAGCACTCCATTGTAAGAACTGTTTACCCACTGTGACATGTTAAAAATAATATCAAAAGTCACTGCGGTAGTGTAAGTAAGTACTTGTGTTCTTACGGATTCCAAATTTGCGTAATCGTCAAGTCCATCAAATAGAATACTTCCACCATTAGCGGTATTGTAAGTAGGTCCGTTTATTAAAGATCCTGAATTGTTAAATCCGCTTATATCTTTCCATATGGTTCTAAAATCAGATCTATACGAATTAGGGGATCCGGCATCTAGATAAAACACTAGTCCGTCACTTACAATATTCGGTCCTCTCCATCCGTTTTGAAACGCCATACTATTACAATTGTGCTACTCTGTATTGTCTTCCTGTTGCGTCTGCGTCCTGAAGCTCTGTCGCCTTGGCTTGCGCCTCTCCGAAGTTATCGTACTCGTAGATCGGATCGTCTGGATTCAGTCTTGCAACCCAGATCATGTCGTTTCCTGGGATAAATTGACACTGTACTTGATATATCATAAATTGTATTTTATAAAAGGTTTGAAATGTTTTTGAATGTCCAACCAGCAGAACCTGACACTTGAAGCCTAACGAGTCCGGAGGATATCGAAGCGGACACGTTTATAGGCGTAGTGTCTCCTATGTCGGTAGTCACCACTTCCGTGTACCTTAGGTTGTTTCCGTTCCACACGGTCATCACCTGCCCTGATCTTGCGTTGGACGCAGAAGCTACGGTGTAGTTGTAGAAGCAAGACGTGTAAGATCCTGTGGAGAGTTGGGAAACCGTTGTGATTCCTGCTACTGTTACGGAGCTGGTGTTGTTGAATTGAGTTCCGTTAATAACGAAAGATCCTGAAACGTAAAGGGAAGCAGATACGGGATTGCTTACGTTGCTTAGGGTTCCTGAGGATCCTTTTATCCACCACCTATTTGTGAGTGTTTGAATTGCTACTCCTGATGCTGTAGGAGAAGCGGTACCAAATATAATATCTCCTGGATTACCTGCTCCCAAACCAATTCCTCCATTGATATTTAGATTTCCTCCTGTTGCATCACTTATACCATAACCTCCCATACCATTTATAGAAGTAGCAAGCCCTTGTGCGGTATTTCCGCTTGCTGAGCTTGATCTTGGAGCACGACCTATATATATGTCTTTGGCTGATAGAAATCCTTGTAGGTCAGCAGTTGAATAGTATTCATAAGCGCTACCTATACCAAAAGCTCCATCATGAGCTATGTGATAAGCGTTGCCTATATTAGCTCCTTGTGTTGATATTACGATGCTTCTATTTCCTGTTACGTTACCATAATTACCTATAACAACGCTACTTAATCCAATTGTTACTGCTCCTCCTGTTGTTGATCCTATAACAATAGCGTTGTTTTGAAGTGAATTATTAGATATTGATCCTATAACAATTGATGAGCTTACTCCAGAAACTGGATTTGGTCCTATAGCGATAGGTGTACCGCTTGTCCATCTTGGAACAATTAAACTTGGTCGACCATTTGATGGATTATTACCGTTATTATAAAAAGCCCAATCTATATTGTTATCAGCATTTCTAACAACAAAACCATAAGAGTTGTAAGAAGGCATCTTAATTGCAAGATTTCCCTGTACATCTAATTGATATGCCTGATTAACGAAAGTTCCGTTTCCAATCCAAGCATATCCTTCTTTAGTAACGTTTAACAAAGTATTAGAACCGCTAGTTAATCTAAATGATGCGCTTGGATCTGTATTTACGCTTGCAGAAATAGATCCAGTAGCTATCCTAGAAAGGTTAAGCCCAACTACGCTTGAAGCTGGTATAGAGCTGCTTGTGTGAAGGAATTGAACCCAACCTCCGGATCCTGTTCTGTATTGCCATAGACCTTCTACGTCTCCACTCGCTGTGATGTAGGTTAATAGGCCTTGATCAGGATTAGATATATTTGAAGTTAGATTGGTGCGAGTTGGAAGGAATCCTTTTGTGCTTGATGAAATACTTAATATTGCGCTTGCATTTGCCGAATTTGAACCGATAACCGTAGAGCCATCTCCGTATACTACAAATCTATCTGTTGAGTAATCGGTGGCAGTTATTCTAAAAGATTTTGAAGTATTAGTATTTGCTTGTGATCGGATATATATCCATTCATCAGTTATGTATGAGCCAATTTGTACTCCTCTATCGTAATTAAACACCAATTGCGTTGATCTATCACTGTACCTTTGCGTAAACAAAGTAGACAAATCCGTGTTTGTTGTTTGTCCATTAGTTGACAGTCTTAAACCTAAAATTCCATAAGCACCCCAAGTTGTTATAACATGATTTGCATTACCAGTCTTAAAATTTAAAGTTGCGGTTCCAATATTACTTGTCGCATTTGATGCAATTGTTATCGAAGTGGCTGGATACGGTGAAGTTGCCGTGTTCTCTACTAAAAAATCGTACGTATTTCCATTTGAAGTAAACCTTCCAGTTCCTTCCACATCTAATTGATATGCCTGATTGCTTACTAAGCCATTTCCTATCCAAACATATCCGTTTTTAGTGACATTTAATAGAGTATTTGAACCACTAGTTAGTCTGAATGACGCAGTTACATCTGGGCTTACAGATGCGGTTATTGATCCTGTAGCGATCCTAGAAAGGTTAAGTCCTACTATTCCCGATGCAGGAATGTTACTCAATCCAGCTCCGTTGCCAAAAAAAGATCCAGTAAAAGATCCAGTAGATCCTACTACTGTAACTAACTCTCCTTGAGATCCAGACTTCTTAAGAAATAATTGACCGTCGAACGTGTTTATGGCTAATTCGCCAAGTTCTAGTGATGAAGTGTCAGGTATTTTTCCTGCAACTGCAGAGCGACGTAGCTTTAAGAATTGGTTGGGCATGTGCCGAAGTTTGGTTAGTATGTACTGATAAAGGGACTATGTAGTCTCTCTATAAATATCAGTAATCTCCCAAATCTACGGTATAGAACGATCCTGAGTCTCCGAAAGTGTCAGCGTTTTGGATTGTCAACGAAGCTGTTACGGAAGGAGATGAGGTTATTCCAACCGCTCCAGACACGATTAGAGTTGGATTCGTTGTTCCCTGAATAGAAACCGTATTGGTAGACTCCTGGTAAGCAATGCTAGAGAGTATCTGTTTGAATTTTATCCTTGCCATGTTATGAAAATTTTCCTATCGCTATTATTGTATCGTTGGCTTCCAAAGAGTATCCCAAAGTAACAGAATCTATGACCAATGTCGAGCTTCCTCCTAGATTTTGAAAGCTAGTTATTCCTGTCTGTTCCACTTTAGATCCGTTTACGTAAAACTCGAACTGATCGACAGAGTTAGGCGGTGCATCGCTCGGAGCTGTGTACCACCCTCGATCAAAGGTCGCTGTTTCAGCGTTAACGTACGTTCCAACTATCGGTCTATTTGACGCCAAGTAAGCCAGAACGTCCGGTCTTGACGCGTAAGAGATCGTTGATGACGTTTTTATTACTATGTTTCTACCGGTTGTCAACTTTGCGCGAATTTACCTACTGCCAATATGAGATCGCTCGCTTCTAGGCTGTATCCAAGCACTCCAGGATTAACAACGAGCGTAGAAGTCGTAACGCCGTCTGTAAAAGTGTAAGCCGTTGGCTCTATGTAAACGCCATTGATAAAAATGCTAAAGTTCGAAGAGCTGTTTGCAGGCAAAGGAGACGGCGCGATCGCCCAACCCTTAGAAAAAGTGGCGGTAGTAGAGTTAACGAAGCTTCCAATCAGACTTGTGTTGTTTATTAGGTAGTCCGAGTACGCTGGGTCTAAAACTTGATTGTTTAGAGACTGGTTAACAGTGATGTTCACTCCGTCCTGCGCTATCGTAGCTCCGAAAGGCTTAATGTTGCTCGATCTATTCTTCATTAGCTCTATAGATCCAGTGGTATCGCTGGTCTCTATGCCGAAAACTACCCTAGAAACGCCGTAAGTTCTGTTGGAAGCGGCCAAGCTCTTGTTCACAGACTCGGGAATTATGTATCCGTTCAGAGTTATCGAAAAGCTGTTCTTTACGGCTCTGTCCTCTCCCACTTCGTAGGTTATCGACTCCTCGAAAGACTCTATCGAAGCGTGGAACTGAAACTTGTTTGGGTCTCCCCAGTAAGTTCTCGATGCAAAGTTTAGGGACTCGATCAAGGGATCCATCTGCTCTATGAAATAGGTCCACACTACGCAATCGTACTCTACCGTAACGTAGTCAGGAGTTATAGAAGCTACGTACTCTGTTTCTGGCACCCTGTTGTTCAATGCTGCGAAGTTTCCGTAAGCGTTTCTCTTGTTGAATCCCGTCTTGAACAGCTGCAAGTTCTTTACGGAGTTTCCGTCAAGCTTGAATCCCAGTCCGCGATTCTGAGTGATGGTCCTTCTCTTGAACATGATCAGCGGTGCGAGTAGTCTACCGTTTGCGTCCCTGTAGTAACCGTCTGCTTGTACGGATTTCCAGTTCTCTGGGTTTCCGTATATCACTGGCACGTTGACTCTCGTGTTGTTCTGTATGACCGAAGGTTTTATGACTTCTGTAAAATAATACATCAGAGCTTCGTCGAAGTCCTGTATTCCTATCTTAAAGTCTTTTAGGTTGTCTGCCTTTACGGATATCTCTTTTGCTCTGTTCTGTTCAGGTTGACCTATCTTCGCAGGTTCTGAGAAGACCTCGCTCTGTATGGGGTAACGAGGATCGTAAGCAGGCTCAACAAGTCTGCTCATGAACTCCATGCGATTCGCTGGTCTGACTGGTTGGTTCGACATTACAATCTATTTAGGTTTATTCCTAGCGAATCCGGACTAGCGTAGTGAGTCTCTAGGATGATTGAATATGAATTACCGTAGTTCTGAAGTCCTGAAGAATAGCTGTAGTCGTTGTCTTTTCCTACGATGAACTGGTTTTCGTTTACGTTGTCCACTTCGAAGTAGTGTTCGTTCCACATTATAACGTCACCTATTTCAGGAAAAACGTTTGTTTCGATCAGGTGATCTTTAAAGAACCTAAAAACTGATTTCCTGTTTACGTCTACCGAATAGTCTATTCTGTTCACTCCGAAATCTCCCCTTTCTATCAGGCAATTCAGTAGAACTGGTCCTATAAAGTATTTTTTCGTAGCCTCTCCGTAAACGTTCACCGGAGTATCGCTAAGCTTTATCTTGTAATACCCGATTTGCGTCGTGATTATGTCTTCGAGCAACTCTCTGGTCATGCTCTTGAATACGTGTATGTCCCTAAGCGTTCCGAAAAGTGCCATTATCCTATGTATATTAAAAGTGGTATCTCTTTAAGCGTATCCGACAACGATGCCTGTTCTGACTGTTTCCTTTCCAGTTGGGCTTTTCTTGACATATCATCGAAGTCTTGTCTCAATCTCTCTCTTAGAGATAATTGGGCCTCCTTTCCTTTTGCTATGAGATCTGCGCCATTCAAAGTAACTTCGGATCCAGGAATAGGAACTTGATTGTATTTTCCTCTAACCAGACCGAGTATCTCCGAGGCAAGTGCCAAAGCGTACTCGTATATCCACTGCTTTCCTGGTTGGTTTATTTGGTAGTAAGTTATGTTTCCGTAAGGAGCTTTTGAAGGATTGGTTACTAGACCTGTATTTGCACCGTAAGGGCTATTAAGTATCAAGTTATTGAGATCGCTCTTCTTGGAGTATCTTATCCACATAATCGCGTCGTCTATTTCCGGTTTGGGGAAGACCTTAAGCTTGTTATTTATGACTTCGAAAGTGTAAGCTGACCTTCTAACGGTGTTCGACATCTCGATCTCCTGTATCCTCTGAATGTCCCAATAAACAGGGAACAACACGAAGTTAAGACCTGGAGAGTAAGAAGCCCAACCGAAGTTTTCTGTGGCTCCTTGGTAGTTGATGGATCCTCCGATGTAGGGATCGTAGTATTGGTTGATAGCCGGAACCCCTTGATAGAATATCTCTTGGATCACCATTTTATCCGTAGAAGTTATGTATCCGTTGTCTATTCCCCACTTCTGGATATCGTACACTTGTTGACCGGCTTTGAGACTGAGCGATCCTGAGTACCACTCTACGTTTCCTCCCACTCCTGCGGCTTGACCGTATGTATCCGAGATATTGATGATGTTCTGTAGAGAAGGAGCAACGACTATGTTGTTCAGTTGGGAAGCGGTAGGAGCTCCCTCCAAAGATAGGTAGTTGTCTTTTATCTTGGACTGGTACAGCTCTTCTGCATAAACGGCAACAGCTTCTTCGAAACAAGCGTACAGTTGCTTGTCTATGAGCTCTACGTCCATCACGGGATAGCCGAGTTTAGTAGCGATGTATACCGCTACCTTATCAGCATCGCACTGAAATGAGTTATCGTAATCGTAAAATCCGAAGGGTGTGTCGCCAGGAAAGAAGCTAGACGATCCTGGCCATATTGGACGATTGGCCATTTATTTTTCTTATAAATATGGCAAATGTCACCTTTTTACAAGATCAACAATCATATCTGCCACAACGTTCCAATACTTGTCTATCATGAACATTCTGGTCTCTTCGTTTTTGTTAGCTACGGTAGGATCCTGCCAGCTGTAGTAGATGTTGAATTCGAAATCGCACTTGATTGGATAGTGATCGAGCTTGTTCATCTCTCTCCACTTTTTGTCCCAATAAAAATAGCTGTTCTCTGAAATTGGAGGCCACTTGTGAGTTGGATCCTGTACTGCTCTTACTGATTTGTAGTAGGGGTGTACCAGTCTCATTTTTCCCTCTGGCTTGAGTATCCTGTGACACTCGTCCATGAACTTCATTCTTTCTATACCGTCCAAGTGTTCAACGAAGTGAGAAGCGAATATCATGTCAGCTGATTCGTCTTTGAACGGATAAGGAAACTTCGTAAGATCGTGTACGATATCCACGCCTTCGCAATCCACGATGTCTACGCCTATAACTTTTGTAGGGGTCAATTTGAAGTTCTCCGTAAAAAATTCTATCGGTTGTTTGATCTGTCCGCAACCCAAATCGATGCCTACGATCTCTTCTTTCTTTGATTTTTTTGTAACTGCTTTTTTTGCCATTTTATTTTGTTTTTACCACATGGTATCGTTTTCGTAATCGTAGTGTCCAACTTTAACTCTAGAATCGCAAGCGAACTTGTATCCAAGCTTTCCTGCGTTTTCGAAGAACTTGAGATCTTGCGTGTACCCCTCTACTCCAACTCCAGGAGTGTACCTCTGCACTGTTTGAAAGAAAGGTTTTTTTAGCTTCTTGTTTTTGAATATTTCTGTCTTAAACAGCGTGAATCCCATTCCCAAACCGTTGCATCTGGTCACCGTATCAGGCTCTGGCATGAAAGGAACAAAGTTGACCGGAAACACGTCGTGCTTTCCGTAGCACATTGGCTTTCCATCTATTCCTTTGGTCCAGTACAATCCGCCTATGACGTCGTACTTGTTCATGTTTTCGTACAGTCTTATCAATCCATCAGGAGGAGGAACGTTGTCTTCCTCTAGCGTCAATATGTACTTGAATTGAGATAGCTCTGGGTGATCGATTATGTTTTCTATCGTTTCCGAATAAGCAGCTCCTACTTCTAGACCAACCGCAAACATTCTAACAAACTTTTGGTTCATGGGAGACATCAGCGCCATCCAAGCCTGTACGACCTTAGCGGGAATTTGACCCCTAGTTGGAACTATGCAAATAGTAGATAGGTCTTGGTAAGCGTTCTTTTTTAGATTGTCTTGATCGGAAATTGTGTTGTGATAACCCTCGTTGCTGTGTATTATGATTTGGGGCTTCTTGCTCATGCGATGTAACTAATTTATTTATAAATATACGTAAATCTGTGTAAATCGTCCTAGAAAGTTTGACTAACTAGGTAAAATATGGGTTGTCTTACGGCCAGAGTCTGCGTACTGTTGGCAGCTACCGTACCCGTTGCGGCTCCTCTAATTTGACTTATTCCAATCGAGGAAGGTAATTCGTTTGTTGTTGCTGAATATATTCCAAGACCTCTGGTGAATTGAACACTCTGATTTGGAGCCTGTCCCCAAAGACCCAAGAAACTTGTATTAAGCTGAGATATTACTATGTTGTTTATAGTGCCTGGTTGGTTAGAAGTCGTTTGGTTACTCAGCATAGCGACGTAATACTGACCCTTGGATAGGGTCTTATTAAAATCTGTGGTCCACAGTCTGATTCCGTGATAGATCGAAGAGTTCGTTGTAGAAAGAGTACTCTGAAAAACTAGCTGCGTAGAGTAGTCTGTCAACAGGTTAAACGTGCTGTTGCTTCTCGTGTAAAGTCCCCATCTCATAGATAGCGTAAGACCGACTGTGCTGTTATTGTTCGCATTATTAGACATAAAGATAGGTATCGCTAGTCTATCTGCGTCTACTGCGTAATCCAGTTGAAACGGTTGCATGAACAGGGATCCGTTTCCCCAAGTACCTAAAACTTGGTTGTAAGCGTCCAACGGATTGTAGTAGCTGAACGCGAAAGAGGGATCGTATGTAGCGGTGAGCGTGCTTCCGTTAAGTCCGAAAGAGAAGTTATTTGCGTTAGAGAAGATCAGTTGGGACACGTTGTTTGAAGTGGTACCTGCGCTTACGTTCAAATTAACAGAAGCTGTATATCCTCCGCTCACTATTAAGGATCCTGATATGCTTACGTTCTTGTCTCTGTCTATGTCGAAGATATCGATGCTTGCTGAAGTCACCTGAAATATTAAGGGATCGTTTACGAGATCCGTGATTCTCATTAGATTTCCAGCGCTACCAGAAACAGCTATTATACTTCCATTGGAAATATCGGCGTTTAAGCTCTTTGAGACTTCCAATTTCGCAAAGCTTCCCGTATCTGTGTAAAAAACCATTTTAAAAAGTTTGACTTACTAAATAGAAGATGGGAGGCCTCAAGTAGGATAAGTTTGTTCCCTGTATTTGGCTAAACGCTACGGATGCAGGTAAGTTAGCAGTAGTAGTAGCGTACTGCCCAAGTCCTCTGGTGTATTGCGCTGTGGCGTTGGTAGCTTGTCCAAATATTCCTGAGAAGTTAGAGCTCTGTTGAGATATCACAAGGTTCTGCAAGGTCATGGCTCCTCCACCCGTCGTGGATCTGCACAGGAATCCAACGTAGTATTGACCTTCTGTTAATGTGTTTGTGATACCTGCTGTGGCCAACCTGATTCCGTGATACAAGGAAGAGTTTGTGGCAGAGAAAGTTATGTTGGTACCAAAAACCGTACTGTAGTTTGTCAGTAGGGACAGCGTAGATCCGTTTCTCGTATATGCTCCCCAATAGAAAGAAAGCGTGGCCGATCCAGCAGTACTGGTGCTCTGACTGAAGTATATCGGTACTACCACCCTATCGAACTGCACGTTTGGAGCCTGCATCGGTAGAAACCTCAGAGAGTTGTTTCCTATAACCTGAGTCACCTGCTGGTAAGCGTCGTTCGGATTAAAGTAGCTGAAGGTAAAGTCTCCTCCAACCTGTCCGGTTGCTGTTATCGTGCTCCCGTTCAGTCCGAAACTAACGTTGTTTGAATTTGATAAGACCAATTGAGAAACGTTGTTGGAAGTGCTACCAGCGCTTACATTGATATTAACTATTCCGTTACCTTGAATGCTTCCTGTTATTATGAGTGATCCTGATACGTGAACTTCTTTATTTGGGGTAATTTTAAATATATCGACGCTCGCAGAAGAAACCTGAAAAACGTTTGCTCCTGCTGTGAGATCGGAAACTTCTATTGCGCCTCCGTTTCCTCCTATTACGTTAAATATCTTGCTTCCGCTTCCAGAAACCAATACATTTCCCAAGACTTCTAAGTTATCTAGACTTCCCGTATCAGTGTAAAATATAGCCATTACTTATAAATATCCTCTCTTATCTGTATATTAATCTTATAACGCCTTGATTTCCGTTACCTCCCGTACGGTTGGCTCCAGAAAATTTAACCCCTCCTGAACCTCCTCCACCGTAAAGGTTTCCATTAACTCCGTCTTGGCTGGTTGCTAAAAACAAAGTTCCCACAATTCTACTAGCTATATCTGCTGCCACGTAATCTTGTACGCTACCTAAAGAATCGGCTAGTCCTCCTCCTGTACCCATTGAGATATCTAAAGAAAAAGGATCTTGATAAGAAGTTCCTCCGCCGAATCCTTCGATAACTACATCTCCTATAGATCCTGCTCCAGGAGCTCCCGTGTTACCAAAAAAATTAGCATCTCCTCCGGTAGATCCGGCTGCCAATACTTGATTTGTGTTCCAAAAAGTGTTTCCTCCTGTGCCTCCGGTAGTCAAAGATCCAGCGCCTCCAGTGCCAACCGTATAATTTATAGATTGCTGAGGAGAAGAATAAGTTAACACAGATCTTGCATAACACCCAGAAGCTCCTCCGCTACCTCCTTCGTCTGTAAGAGTTGCTCCTCCTCCACCTCCTCCGCCTCCTATACATTCGACTATTACTTGAGTAATTCCGACTGGTTTTATCCAAGATCCGGCTCCTGTAGTGGTGATAAGCTCTTCTGTAAAATTTAGATTTTCGTTTGGATTATTCGTATAGATATACAAATTAGACCAAACAAGATCTTGTATAGTCGAATCAGCTCCGTTTTGTAAAGATCCAGATAGAGCTAATATGTAAGTTACACCCCCAAGACTTATGTTACCCGTACTGACTTGTTTCCTATTTATATCGGTATATGTTAGCGATAGAGGAGTAGAACTAGAAACGTTCGCAACTCTAAATATAGATCCGGTTGGATATATTGTGCTAGAAGAAAATGAAGAATTTCTAATTATAAAAGAAGAATTGTTTATCGATATTTTCATGACTGTTAAGATTCTCCAAAAGCTATAGCGATCCAATAAGTAGAGCCACCCAATCCTGTGTTACTGTTTGCGTTTATTACGAAAGATCCTGACACCTTACTCTCTATCGTCCAAGACCTTGCATCATCTCCTGTTACTGTTACAGCGTAAGCGTTGTCAACAAAAGGAGTAGCAAAAGTCACTGTACTCTTTTTTGGATTTCCTGTAAAACTTGCATTTGATTGTGCTCCGGATTTTGTTTTTAGTCCTCCTCCGCCAGTACCACCTCCGTTAAGCGCGTAAGAAGCAGTAAGAGCGTAAGAAGCGGAAAGAGCTGGATTTGCAGAAGTGAATATCGATCCGGTTACGTAAGAAGCGGTTACGGCGTTCTGTGACCAACTAGAAGTGCCAAACAGAGATCCGGTTACGCTAGGAGCGTTTATTGATCCCGTGACCACTAAACTTCCCGTAATCTGAAGGGATCCTGATATTCTTTGGGTTGTTGCTTGAGATCCTGTGAATATCAAAACTGCTCCATCGTATCCGTTTATAAAGTCTGCTCTATTTGCGTAAGAAGAGGAAACTGCGTTTAAGATGTAAGAAGAAGTTACAGCGTTTTGAGCCCAACTTGCTGTACCGAATAGAGATCCGGTCAAGTTGTTTATCGTAGTCTGTCCAACCACAGACAGGCTTCCGGTCACTGTAACCGATCCAGTAAACTGATGTGTGTTCGTTTGCAAGCTACCGAACCTAGTCGATCCAGTCACAAATTCAGTAGAAGAAGTTACGGTTTGTACTACTAGCGTTTGCGCAGTTATCGTGTTAGTTACGAGTAAGTTTGAGGCAGTAAAGTTTACGCCATAAGAAGCGGTCAATGCAGTGGTCGCAAAAGAGCTTGATACAGCATTTAATACGTAGGACGCAGTGAGAGCGTTCGTGGCAAAAGAACTAGATACGGCGTTAAGCACGTAGGAAGCTGTAGAAGCGTTAGATGCTGAAACGGCGTTTAGTACGTAAGATGCTGTATTTGCATTGGTTGCAAAAGAACTAGAAATAGCATTTAATACGTAAGAAGCTGTAGAAGCTTGAGTTGCAAACGAGCTTGATATCGCGTTTAATACATAAGAAGCTGTTTGAGCAAAAGAGCTAGAAACAGCGTTAAGTACGTAGGAAGCAGTGAATGCATTAGTAGCGAAAGAGCTAGATACAGCATTTAGTGCGTAGGATGCGGTGGAAGAATTCTGAGAAAAGCTAGAAGTTCCGGTTAATTCTCCGACAAAAGACCCTGTAAAGGAACCAGTTGCTCTTAACGTAGTTCCATCGTAAGTTAAAGTGGGAACTCCAGCGAACGCGTTACTGTTGTTGTATTGAATTTGCGTATTTGAACCTCCTGGTGTGGTACTACCTCCTGTTCCTGTAATAGTTATTACGTTTCCTGAGGAATCAACTGCCAAAGTCGCAGCGGCAGTTCCTGGAAATGCTCCCGATCCTGTGTATCTGTTAATCACAAGCTGTCCGGTATGCAAATTAAGACTAAACTGTTCAGCATCGCTGCTAGCGTTAGTTCCTCTTAGTATTCTAAACCTATTTTGATAGTTATCAAGCATTGAGGCAGAAGTGTATAGACCTCCACTTGCTTGTAACAATATCTGTCCTCCTTCGCCTGATCCTCCCGCTTGCGGTAAACCTACGACTAACGTATTTTCGGTAGAACCAAAAGATGAAGTACCTATTGCCAGTGCATTTGTTATTACTACGCTTTGATTCAGCCTATTTACGAATGAAGCAGTAAGCGCGCTAGTCGCAAAAGATGAAGATATCGCATTTAGAACGTAGGACGCGGTTTGTGCAAAAGAACTAGATACAGAGTTTAGAACATAAGAAGCCGTTTGAGCAAAAGAGCTGGATACTGCGTTAAGTACGTATGAAGCCGTAGAAGCATTCGAAGCAGACACTGCATTGAGTACGTAAGAAGCGGTGAAAGCCTGTGTTGCGAACGAACTGGATACTGCGTTTAGTACGTAAGAGGCCGTTGATGAGAACGAGCTTGATATCGCGTTTAATATATAAGAAGCTGTAACTGCGTTTGTAGCGAAAGAGCTAGAAACAGCGTTAAGTACGTAGGAAGCTGTAGAAGCGTTCGAAGCGGATACTGCGTTTAATATGTAAGAAGCAGTGAATGTGTTTGTTGCAAAAGAACTTGATACTGCGTTAAACGCATAAGAGGCTGTCAAAGTTCTAGTGGCAAAAGAACTAGAAACTGCGTTTAATACGTAAGATGCTGTTTGGGCAAAAGATGCTGATACTGCATTCAATACGTATGAAGCTGTTGCAGAATTTGTGGAAAACGAACTCGATACAGCGTTTAAAACGTAGGATGCGGTTTGCGCAAAAGAGCTTGATACCGCATTTAGTACGTAAGAAGCTGTCTGTGCAAAGGATGAGGATACAGAGTTTAGTACGTAAGAGGCTGTACTAGCAAAACTTGCACTTGCAACTGACATCGATCCTGTTTGGTTTGTCAGTATAACACTGCTATTGTTTACGCTTAAACTTCCCGTTATGCTTACGCTACCCGTAAACTGATGAGTGTTAACGAGCTGGCTACCGAACCTTGTGGATCCTGTTACGAAATCCGTAGAAGAGGTAACCGTTTGCACTATCAAAGTTTGAGCGGTGATAGTTCCGTTAATTAACGCGCTAGAAGCAGTTAGCGAATTTCTTACTAAGAAGCTTTCTGCGGAAGAAGCGGTCAAGGCGTAACTTGCGGTTGTAGCAGAGGTTGCTGAAGTAGCATTTCCGAACAAACTTCCCGTAATGGAAGTTGCTTTTATGTCCGTAATAGAAGCTCCTGAGGATGTTATCGCAGAAGCTGAGACAGAAGACACGTTGTATAGATCGTTTCCTCCCAAACCAAAGTCTCCAGTCATCTCCCTGAATCCGTCTACTCTAAGGTACTGAAGGTGATCGTCGGCTGTTAGTCCCAATAGGTTACCGTGTACCGAAGACGCGTTCACACCTGCGGCTCTGAATCCTATTATCGGACGAATGTCCTGTATTTGCGTTATATTAGCAGATCCAGATTGAACGTAAACTGCTGCCAAAGGAACTACGCCATCATTAAAATAAGTTGGTATAGTAGGCAAGCTAGCGTTCTCTGTCGCTACCAGACTAGAGTATTGATTATCGTTAATTACCAAGAAGTACTCCTCGTCGGCTCCGTCTCCAACAAGGTACACAGTGTGTTTTGTGTAGTAAGAAGCAGACATCGCAACCAAAGCACTGCCGGAAGCGTATACGTTGTTTGGTATTACAGATGAAGTGTATCTGGCCCAAACAGAAGCACTTTGATAGTACTGGGTTAGATTGATGGAAGACGTACCGGCAGGCAAGAAATTGTTTTCGGAGAAGAAGTAACTACCTTGGGTCACGTCTAATTTGAAAGGCGTAGCGTCTTCTGTTACTATGGATCCCTCTGCGAATACGGGTCCCAAGGCCTCTCTATTGAATTTAGAGAGCTTGTTGGACATGTGCTCACCGTTGTACGGACTCTGGTCTATGAATTCGATTCCTGTGGCGTTCGTAACCACCCTTCCCAATATGATATTCGTTTCGCTATCTGGAGCGGTACCAGAGGCAGAGAGTATTTCGTTATCGTTTAGATAGATGTAGTTGTTCGTATTAGGAGATAGCGCTAACGTACTGTTAACCCAATCTATTCTTTTATAGACGTCGGTACTAATACTGTCTTGCAAGTATCCAAAACCAGCCGCTGTATTGATTGTTAAGCTACCAGAGATAGTAATTTCACCTCCTTGCATTACACCCATAGGAGATCCCTTAAAGATCAGGGTTGTAGCGTCCGTGTGAGTACCATCGGCAAATGTTACGGATAGTTTTCTAGTAACGTCGTTTTCACCGTCTTCATCGTCCAAGAAGTTCCAGTAGAAGTCTTGACTCGTGTTACTAATTTTAGTGTGATCGGATACACCTTGATACCTACCTCTCGTAGTTGCGTTTTGTATATCAAAATCGTAAGTAACCGAATTGTGTATCATGGCTCCCACCACCCTAAAGTTAGGACCAACTCCGGTATTGGGTATTACGTATCCGTAGTCCCAATCTTGTATATCGACAGCGGCAGCTTCTAATTGAGATCCGTCTTCTAATTTAACTGCTGTAGAATTAGCCGTAGCGTCTCCAAGGAATTTAGACGTATATAAACTTAAGCTAGCACTTGGACCTGCTACGTAGTTACCTATGGTAGCGCTGGCTGAAGGAAACAAGTAGTAGTTTTCTATGTTAGCAGATACTACGGTTCCGTTACTTGAGGAAATGTAAGCTCCGTAACTAAACGTACCGTTTATATCAACGTACTCCCCGTAGAATTGAGTATCAGTAGAGTTTCCTAAAACAGTTATACCTCGATCTGAATCGTAAATCGATATCTTGTGTACTTGAGCAAAGTCCCCAACGTCGTCTACGTATATCGCAGAATAACCAGGTCCTGCGTTTGCCAAACTCAAGAACGACAGTTCGTTGTTAACGCCCATCTTAATGATGTGCTGGGTAGAACTGCTTGGGAATATCTGCGTAGTTTGGATGTTGCTACCTACGATGCTAACGTATGGCTTTCCTGTAAGATCGATCATGTTCTCTGTGAACTGACCGGGACCTACTTCGATAACGTAACGATTATTTTCGTTTGATCCGCTAATCCACGCTACGGAAGCGCTAATAGAAGTGAAGTCAGCACCTTTTGTGCCAACTGTTATTTTTCTTGGATCTTGACCTACTTCGTAAAGCGGAGCTGTTAATGCTATCTGAGTCTTTAAGAAGTTGTCAGTACCTTGTACTTTACCTGTTGATCCTGTGTGTTCGATCAATACGTCAGTAGTACAGTTCTCAAAGTTAAGAGCGATTGCATCGATTGAAGGAGCCGATCCTGTTTGTGGGGCCCAAATACCGTTTATCCACCTTTGAAAGTTAACTGCAGTTAAGCGTAAACTAGCTCCATTATATACTTTGAAAGCTGTGCCTCTAGCAGTACCAGTTGCTCTTGTCAACAAACATCCGTTAACGATGAATGTACAACCGGGAGCGTCTGCTAAAGCAAAGATCTGATTGTTATCGGTTCCTGCAACACCACCGTTGGTAGAGGTTGCGTTTCTCAACTGCATCCTACCGATGCTGCCTCCGCTACCTGTTACACGGAAACCGATATCAAAAGATTTTAAGCTAGCGTCTGTGAAACCGCCGTACTTAACGTTAGAACATTGTAGAATACAGTTACCGCTTCCTGAACCTGCGCAAGTCGCATTGGTATAGTTAGTTCCGAAACGAATATTTTCAGCGTACGCAATAGCGTTTGTCTGAGGAGTGGTCGGTGAAGAATAAAAAATAGCCGATGCGCTGGGTCCAGTAGAACCCTGTATCTGTAAGTCTATGACCATTGACTGATCAGACATTACGAATATACTAGCACTTGGATTAGAAGCCGATACTACTGTTGATATAGAGCTGTCTCCCTTGATAGCTACCCAAGAAGGAACAGTTATTGTGTCTTCTATGTATATTCCTGGGGCTACCCTTACTGTATATGTGTTGTTTTGAGAAGCGTCTGTGATACTTGCTACAGCGCTTTTTATAGTATTAAACCTAACTCCCCTACTTCCCGATAATCCTACGTTGACTATATTCTTTGTAAAGGTAAGATCGTTGATCGTGCTGTACTCTACTGTGCTACTAGCAGTGTTGTACGTGAGTACGTTTATGCTAGAAGTGTTGTAAGCAGGAGTTGAAAGCCTCAAAGATCCTGTTATGTTGATGGATCCTGTAAGTCCGTAAGATCCAGTGAGTTGTTTAGAATTTGTCCACAAACTTCCGCTCTTAACGAACAAATCACCGGAAGAAGTGTTGTTTAACAATACGTCGTGAAGCTCATCTGTTTCGTAACCGTTGTCTACCTTAACTTGCAAAATACCGCTAGTAGAAGAGACTACCACTTGACCGAGTCTGACTGTGTGTATCGGGGCTTCTGGTTTGACATCTGTGTATTGTCCAGATGAGGAAAGGTACAACAACGCTGCTGGAGCGAATGCGTTGGTGTTGATTCCAGTAATTTCTCCGTTTGTTACTGCGTATCCGTAGTTGTTGGTGTTTATGTCTTGCGCTACTATT